>Ga0105237_10008428_pt1 | contig 11159 bp, 10 predicted proteins | sample KBSC24metaG_FD_81520 | JGI IMG/M metagenome (GOLD analysis project Ga0105237, IMG submission 81520) | Corn rhizosphere microbial communities from Kellogg Biological Station, Michigan, USA - KBS C2-4 metaG | ecosystem: Host-associated > Plants > Roots > Rhizosphere > Soil | place: Michigan, USA... | reverse complement strand
GGGGAGGTCACGCTGTCCTCGGGCTTGAAGGCCGACTGGTACCTGGACCTGCGGCGGATCACGCTCGACGGCACGGCGGCGCCGCTGGTCGGCACCGCGATGCTGGAGCTGACCGGCGCTCTGGAGTTCGACGCGGTCGGCGGCCTGACCATGGGGGCGGACCCGGTCGCGACCGCGATGCTGCACGCCGCAGCCGCCTCCGGCCGCACGCTCGACGCGTTCGTGGTGCGCAAGGCGGCCAAGGCGCACGGCATGCAGCGCCGCATCGAGGGCCCGGAGGTGGCCGGCCGCCGCGTGCTGGCCGTCGAGGACACCTCCACGACCGGCGGTTCTCCGCTGGAAGCGGTGCGAGCCCTGAGGGAAGCCGGTGCCGAGGTCGTGGCAGTGGCTACGATCGTGGACCGCGCGACGGGCGCCGCCGAGGCGATCGCCGCGGAGGGTCTGCCGTACTACACCGTCTACACGCTGGAGGATCTTCATGTCTGACACAGATTCTTCGTGTCTGATGCAGATTCCTCGGGTTTGGTGACGGGCGTTTTTTAGACCGCGAATCGACGCAACCAGTGCGGTGGTTCGCGCGTCTACCTGCCAGAACCTAATCAGGTGTCAACACTTTGGGGTGCGGGCTGTGGAACAGCAGGACGAGCTAGAAATCGAGACGAGGCTGCGAGCCGCTTTGCAGGCGCGCAGTGAACTCGTCACGCATTCCACGCTCAGGCCTGGCATCCCGCCGAACGAGCACACGGCGGGGGTGGCGCGGGGCGGGCGCGGGGTCTGGTGGTCCTGGCGCAGGCTGTGGGTGCCCGTGACCGTCGCCGCCGCGCTGGCCGGCGGCGTCTTCGTGGGTGCGCAGCTGCCGTCGGACTCCGGCAACTCGGGGGCGAGCCCGGCGGCCGGAGGCCCGGGGGGCACCGTCAGCACCGCCGGTGTTCCGGGCGGCACGTCGACCGGTACGGCGCCCTCGTCGGCCCCGAACGTGCAGGCCGCGGGCTCCCCGCAGAGCGTCGGCTCGGTCGCCTTCACCCTGGCCGACGGCTGGCAGGTCACCCAGACCTCCGTGACCTCGGCCTGCGTGACGCTGAAGACGAGCCCGAAGCCGACCGCGGCCGGCTCCGGCGCCAGTGCCGTGCTGCCCTGCGGCGTGGACGGCCTGTACGTCAAGACCGACGCCGTCGCGACCGCCTGGCCGCTGAGCACGGCGACCAAGGACACCGGTTGGTCGCCGGCCTCGACGTCCTCCGGCTCGGACCTCCTCTGTCCGACCGCCAAGCCCGGCAGCTCCGAGATGGTGAAGGACTCGATGCTGCTGCGCTCCACCGCGAAGTACGAGCTGGCCGACCAGACCGGACAGGCCTCGCCGGTCACCGCCGACTATCACGAGTGGGCCGTGGTCTGCGACAGCGGCCACGGGGTGAAGCCGATGCTGTGGAAGCTCAACGCCGCTCCCGGCGCCGCCGCTCCGGCGACGTTCACGATCGCCACGGTGGTCTCGGCGGACCCGCAGTACGACTCGGCCCTGCTCGGTATGGTGGGATCACTGCACCCGTCGAGCTGATCGGCGCGGAAAGACCGCCGAGGGCCCCGGGCTTCCGGGGCTTCCCGGGTGGCCGGACCCGTAGGCTGCCCGTCGGTCACCAAGCTCATAGCGTCGCTCGCGTCCCGGCCCCACCAGGGCCGGGGCCGTTTGGACCCCGCCAACTGCCACACGCTGTAGTAACGACAAGGTAGCCTCAGTCCTGTGACCTCCTCCCTGGCCCACTTCCTGGCCTTCAATCCGATCTCCGCGACGGACTGGATCAACGCGCTCGGCAACTTCGCCGTGCTCGGCGTCTGCGCGATCATCTTCGCTGAAACCGGTCTGATGATCGGATTCGTCCTGCCCGGCGACTCGCTGCTGTTCATCGCCGGTCTGCTCACGCTGGCGGACCCCAAGCAGTCCGCGGGCGTGACCAACACCCACCACCTGTCGCTGCCGCTGCTCCTGGTGGCGGTGCCGATCTGCGCCGTGGCCGGTGCGCAGCTGGGCCACTATCTCGGCGCGCGCTTCGGCCGGCCGCTGTTCGACAAGCCGGACAGCCGCCTGTTCAAGCGCAAGCACGTCGACAAGGCCGAGGAGGTGTTCCACCAGTACGGCGAGACCAAGGCCGTGGTGCTGGCGCGCTTCATCCCGGTCGTGCGCACGTTCATGAACCCGGTGGCCGGGGTCCTGGAGATGCCCGCCAAGAAGTTCTTCACGGCGAACCTGATCGGCGGGATCATCTGGTCCGACGGCGTGCTGCTGCTGGGCCGGCTGGCCTCCAAGGCGATCAGCCCGGACAAGGTCGACAAGTACATCATCCCGATCACGCTGGTCATCGTGGCGCTGTCGCTGCTGCCGATCTTCTTCGAGTGGCGCAAGTCCCGGAAGGCCAAGGGCGCCGGTCCTGCCGCTTATCGGCAGAGCGACCAGGATTCGGTCGCTCCGAGCGGTCGGCACCGCAGCCGGTAAACTGCGCCCCAGCAGCGCCAATCCGAGTGCGACCGTCCCACCCAAGGAGACAACAGCGATGGCTATCGCGACCCCTGAGGTCTACCGCGAGATGCTCGACCGGGCCAAGGCCGGCCGGTTCGCCTACCCCGCGATCAACGTGACCTCCTCCCAGACGCTGAACGCCGCCCTGCGCGGCTTCGCCGAGGCCGAGAGCGACGGCATCCTGCAGATCTCCACCGGCGGTGCGGAGTACCTGTCCGGCTCCGTCAAGGACATGGTCACCGGTTCGGTGGCGCTGGCCGAGTTCGCGCACGTGGTCGCGGCCAAGTACGACGTCACGGTGGCCCTGCACACCGACCACTGCCCGAAGGACAAGCTCGACGGCTTCATGCGGCCGCTCGTCGAGGTCTCGACCGAGCGCGTGAAGGCCGGCCAGCTGCCGCTGTTCCAGTCGCACATGTGGGACGGCTCGGCGGTCCCGCTGGACGAGAACCTGGAGATCGCGCAGGAGCTGCTCGCCAAGTGCGCCGCGGCGAACATCATCATGGAGCTGGAGATCGGCGTCGTCGGCGGCGAGGAGGACGGTGTCGCCAACGAGATCAACGAGAAGCTCTACACCACCGCCGAGGACGTCCTGAAGACCGTGGACGCCATCGGGCTGGGCGACAAGGGCCGCTACCTGCTGGCCGCGACCTTCGGCAACGTGCACGGCGTCTACAAGCCGGGCAACGTCAAGCTGCGCCCGAGCATCCTGCACGACATCCAGGAGGCCGTCGCGGCCAAGCACCCGGGCCACGGCGACAAGCCGTTCGACCTGGTCTTCCACGGCGGCTCGGGCTCCACCCTGGAGGAGATCCGCGAGGCCCTGGACTACGGCGTGGTGAAGATGAACATCGACACTGACACGCAGTACGCGTTCACCCGGCCGGTCGCCGACCACATGTTCAAGAACTACGACGGCGTCCTGAAGGTCGACGGCGAGGTCGGCAACAAGAAGACCTACGACCCGCGCACCTACGGCAAGTCGGCCGAGGCCGGCATGGCGGCGCGCGTCGTGGAGGCGTGCACGGACCTGCGCTCGGTGGGGACGAAGCTGAAGTAGTCCGCTGAAGACAGCGCAGAGTGGGGCGCACTCCTTATAGGGGAGTTGCGCCCCACTCTTCTGTTCTCGGAACGCATCGCGCCCAAAACGCATCGCGCCCAAAACGCATCGCGCCCAAAACGCATCGCGCTCAGAACGTATAGCGCGCCCGCGCAGAGAACCGCTCGAACCCGAGCTTCCGGTACACCGGCGCTCCCAACGCAGTAGCGGTGAGCGTGGCGCTCTTGGCCCCGGCCTGGAACGCGCCGTTCACGGCGGCAGCGGACACCAGCGCGCCGAGTCCGCGATTACGCGCGGAGGTCCTGGTGGCGACCCAGAACAGCCCGGCGGAGTCCCCATCGCGGAGCGCCAAAGCGCACGCGGCTGGTTCCCGCTCAAAGTAGGCGACGAACGCATGGACATGCGGATCCAGCAAGACTCCATGCGACGCGAAATGCAGCACCGTCTCCGGGTCCTGGTCCGCCTCGATCCGCAGAGCGCGGTGCACCTCCGCGAACGAGTCCGCCTCCTCGGCGTCGCGGACCTCGGCGAGTTCCACGTCGAACGCCGGAGTGGGGACAGGAGGGGCCGATGCGATTCCCATGTCCTCCAGCTCTATACCGCGTGTCATCCCGGCCGTTTCAGCGGCGGCTATGAGGTCCGCGTCGCCGTCCACCGAGGCCCACAGGTTCAGGTGCTGACCGTGCTCGGCACCGAAGGCCCGGACCGCCGCCACCGCCTTCTCCGCGGGCGCCGAGCGGTCGAACCGCCGCGCGGAGCTGTAGAACAGCGATCGCAGGAAGGGGCGCGCTGACGCCACCATCAGCATCCCCGCGTCCTCGCCGACGACAGCGTCGTCCTCGTGCTCGGCGAACAGGCGCGCGGCGGCCAGGGTGGTCCGGTCGCTCTGGTCCAGGAAAGTCATACCGCGCATCATCCCCACATCCCGAGGTCTGCGCGCGGTTAAAACAACCCGCTTATAGACGGTTACTTATGTGGAAGCACTTAGGGCCGGCGCGGCGAGGATCTCGGGGATGGCCAGAGTGTGCGGGCCCTCCACCGGGTCGAGTTCGTAGAGCATCCGCCGCACCTCGTCCAGGAGCGAGCCGTGCACCGACCACTTCTCCACGGCGTACGCCCCTATGGGGAGCATGTCCTCTATCGCCGAGAGCTGATGGTCCGCGGCGGCGGTGATGATGACCTTCAGCTCCTCCAGCACCTGTCGGCTGTCCCGGTCCGGGATCTGCAGGCGGCCGAACCGGTTCAGGGCACGGCCGACGTCCAGCAGCAGTATCGACAGGGCCTCGGGGACCTCGGTGGTGGCCGGCAGGCCCCGGGCGCCCTTGGCCAGGTCGGACAGTCCGCGCAGCAGGCTGTTCAGCTGCGACGAGACGTGGCTCAGGCAGATCGCCGCCTGGTCGACGCGGTTGACCTCCGACTCCAGCGCCGAGCGCCGCGGGTGGTAGCGGACGGCCTCCTCGGCCTGGTCCGCGATGTCCTCGGCGTCGGCGCTGTCGCCCTTCAGCGCGCGGGAGCGTTCCAGCCACTTCTTGGCGTCCGCCGCGGACCACTTCGTGCTCAGCGCCTTGGAGACGTCCCGGCACAGCTGTGCCAGATCGTCGGCCAGGTCTGCGAGGTCCTTGGCGGCGGTGTCGCTGTAGGTCGGCGGAGCGATCAGCGAGTTGGCCACGATGCCGACCCCGGCGCCGACCAGGGTGTCGTAGATGCGCTCCATGCCGTAGCCCCGGCCCAGGCTGTAGACCAGCAGCGAGGTGGTCGCGACCTGGTTGACCTGGGTTCCCAGGCGCAGGGTGCGGCCGATCATCAGCGCGACGATCACCAGGGCGGACAGCGTGAACCAGGTCAGATCGACGAACCGGCCGATGATCAGCGCCGCGATGACCCCGAGCAGCACCGCCGCGACCTGCTGCAGGCCGCGCCGGAAGGTCTGGTAGATGGTGACCTGCATGGTGATCAGGACGGCCACCGGCGCCAGGACGGCGTGGAACTGCGGGTGGCCGTGGTAGATCACGCGCTTGGCGATCTCCCACGCCACGGCGCACGCCAGGGCCGTCTTGAGCGTCTGGATGAAAGCTTCACGCTCGCGGTGGTACCAGTGCCGTACGCCGTGCAGCTGAAGGACTCGCACCGAGTGCTCGATCCCGGAACGCAGCGTGATGTTGCCACGGTCGAGCATCTCCCTGGTGAACTCGCCGACCGAGTCCGTGGAGCGTGGCATGGGGGAATCATGGCAGACCTGTGCTGGTGGGAGCGTTTAGCGCGGCAAATGTGAGACGCCGCATGATGACCGCGACGGCTACGACGGGATACCCTGATCGCGCCATCATTTTGATACGACTGGTACCCGCAGCGGACTGGATCGTAGAAAGATAACGGGAGCCCATGGATTCCGCAGAGTCCCGCCTGGCCGTCGGGGTCGTCGGCACCGGCCGCGTCGGCTCGGCGCTCGGCGCAGCCCTCCAGCGCGCCGGCCACCACGTGGTCGCCGTCTCCGGCGTTTCCGAGCAATCGGTACGCCGGGCCGGCAAACTATTACCCGGAGTACCCCTCCTGCCCCCGCAGGAGGTGCTCGCCGCCGTCGACCTGGCGCTGCTCACCGTCCCCGACGACGCGCTGCCGAGCCTGGTCGAGGGCCTGGTCGCGACCGGTTCGATCAAGCCGGGAACCATACTGGTCCACACCTCCGGCCGCTTCGGCTTCAGCGTCCTGGACCCGGCCACCCGCGCAGGCGCCCTGCCGTTGGCGCTGCACCCCGCCATGACCTTCACCGGCACCGAGGTGGACGTCGCGCGGCTGGCCGGGTGCTCCTTCGGCGTGACCGCCCCGGAGCCGCTCCGTCCGATCGCCGAGGCCCTGGTCGTCGAGATGGGCGGGGAGCCGGAGTGGATCGAGGAGGCGGCGCGGCCGCTCTACCACGCGGCCCTCACGTACGGCTCGAACTACCTGGTCACCCTGGTCGCGCAGGCCGAGGACCTGCTCGCCGCGGCCGGCGTCCGGGAGCCCGGCCGGATGCTCGGCCCGCTGCTCGGCGCCGCGCTGGACAACGCGCTGCGCTCCGGCGACCTGGCGCTGACCGGGCCGGTGGCGCGCGGGGACGCCGGGACCGTCGCGGCGCATCTCGAGGTCCTCGTGGACCGCGATGCGCAGGCGGCTCGCGGATACCGGGCTCTGGGACGTCTCACCGCGGACCGCGCCATGGCCTCCGGACTGCTCTCCGTCGAGAAAGCCGAATCCCTGCTCGGAGTTCTGAACAAGGAGTCTGACGCATGACCGCCCTCGTCCACACCCGCGCCGAACTGCAGCCCTTCCTTGACGGCTTCGCGAATGGGAAGCGCGGAGTGGTCATGACTATGGGGGCTCTCCATGACGGGCACCTGGAACTCCTTAAGCAGGCCCGCCATGACTGCGACCTCGTCGTCGCCACCATCTTCGTGAACCCGCTCCAGTTCGGCCCCAACGAGGACTTCGACCGCTATCCGCGCACGCTCGACGACGACTTGAAGCTCTGCGCGGAGGCCGGAGTGGACGTCGTCTATGCGCCGGCGGTTGAGGAGGTCTATCCGGGCGGACAGCCGATCGTGAAGGTCACCCCCGGGCCGATGGGAGAGGTGCTGGAGGGCGAATTCCGTCCCGGCTTCTTCACCGGCGTCCTGACCGTCGTGAACAAGCTGCTCAACCTGACGGGCCCGGACATGGCGTTCTTCGGCCAGAAGGACGCGCAGCAGCTCGCCCTGGTGCGCCGCATGGTGCTGGACCTGAACATGCCGGTCGAGATCGTCGGGGTCCCGACCGTCCGGGACGAGGACGGCCTGGCCAAGTCGAGCCGCAACCGCTACCTGAGCCCCGAGGAGCGCACCACGGCGCTCGCCCTGTCGCGTGCACTGTTCGCCGGACAGGAGAAGGCCACGGACGGCGCCGACGCAGTGCGCGAGGCGGCGAACGCGGTTCTGGAACAGGCGAGCGCCGCCGGCGGCCTGAGTGTGGACTACCTCGCACTCGTCGACCCCCGGGATTTCTCGGAGGTCCCCTCGACGTTCACCGGACAGGCCGTGCTCGCGGTGGCGGCCCGTGTGGGGACCACCCGCTTGATCGACAACCTTCCCCTCACCCTCTCGACCCACGGAGACCGCTGATGTACCGCACGATGCTCAAGTCCAAGATCCACCGTGCCACGGTCACCCAGGCCGACCTGCACTACGTGGGCTCGGTGACGATCGACGAGGACCTGATGGACGCCGCCGACCTGCTGCCCGGCGAGCAGGTCGCGATCGTCGACATCGACAACGGCGCGCGCCTGGAGACGTACGTCATACCCGGGCGCCGGGGCACCGGCGTGATCGGCATCAACGGCGCCGCGGCGCGCCTGGTGCACCCCGGGGACCTGGTCATCCTGATCTCCTACATGCAGGTGGATGACGTGGAGGCGCGTAGTCTTCAGCCGAAGGTGGTGCACGTCGACATCGAGAACCGGATCGTGGCCCTCGGGGACGATCCGGCGGAGCCGGTGCCCGGCTCACAGGTCCTGAGCCGGGGCGACGTCACCGCGAACTGATGGGGCAGTACCGGCCTACCGGTACGTAGGTATCAAACAGAGCACCGCGAAGCGGTCCCTTAACGGGCGGCGGTGGGAGACGGGCGGGCATGAGATGGTCCAGCGTCTAAGGGCACCCCAGCCGGGGTGGCGGGCATACGCGGACACGGTGGTCGTGGGATCCGGCGTGGCCGGCATCACCGCGGCCCTGGCGGCGCGGCAGGCCGGCAGCGTGCTGCTGGTGACGAAGGCCCGCCTGCAGGACGGCTCGACGCGCTGGGCGCAGGGCGGCATCGCCGCGGCGCTCGGTGTCGGCGACAGTCCGGAAGCGCACTTGCAGGACACGCTGGTGGCCGGCGCGGGTGTGTGCGACGAGGACGCGGTGCGGATCCTGGTGACCGAGGGCCCGGCGGCGGTCCGCCGGCTGATCGCCCTCGGCGCGGAGTTCGACAAGACCGCGGACGGCGCCATAGCGCTGGGCCGCGAGGGCGGCCACCTGGCCGACCGCATCGCGCACGCCGGCGGCGACGCCACCGGCAAGGAGGTCTCCCGCGCGCTGATCGCGGCGCTGGAGCACACCATCGGCGAGATCGAGGTCATCGACCACGCGCTGGTGCTGGACCTGCTCAAGGACGAGCACGGCGGCGCCGCGGGCGTCACGCTGCACGTCATGGGCGAGGGCGCGCGCGACGGCGTGGGCGCGGTGCACGCCAAGGCCGTGGTGCTCGCCACCGGCGGCATGGGGAACGTCTTCGACGCCACCACCAACCCCTCCGTGGCCACCGGCGACGGCGTCGCCTTGGCGCTGCGCGCCGGCGCGGACGTCGCCGACCTGGAGTTCGTGCAGTTCCACCCGACCGTGATGTGGCTGGGAGGCGCGGCGCGCGGTCAGCAGCCGCTGATCTCCGAAGCGGTCCGCGGCGAGGGCGCGCACCTGGTGGACGGCAGCGGTGTCCGCTTCATGGTCGGTCAGCATCCGCTGGCCGAACTGGCGCCGCGCGACGTGGTCGCCAAGGGCATCATGCGGCGTATGGCCGAGACCGGGGAGCCGCACATGTGGCTCGACGCACGGACCGGTGTGGCGGAGTTCTCTGACGAGTTCTGGCGGACGCGGTTCCCCACTATCCGCGAGTCCTGTCTTCAGCACGGGATCGATCCGGCCAAGGACCTCATTCCGGTGGCACCGGCGGAACACTTCGCGTCCGGTGGAGTGCGCACCGATATATGGGGACGTACTTCCATCCCGCGCCTATACGCGTGCGGAGAGGCCGCCTGTACCGGAGTGCACGGAGCGAACCGCCTGGCGTCCAACTCGTTGTTGGAGGGCCTGGTCTTCGCAGAGCGCATCGGAGCGGATCTCGCTAAGCGTTTGCCGTGGACCGAGACGCCGGTTCCGGTCGAGGCGCCGGAGGACGTGGTGGACGTGCTGCTGGAGCCCTCGGTGATGGCCGAGGTGCAGCACACCACCACCGCCGGCGCGGGCGTGCTGCGCAGCGCGGAGTCGCTGGACCGCACCGCCGACGAGCTGGAGCGGCTCGCCGAGCGCGGCGCGGAGGCGCCCCACCTGGAGGCGTGGGAGGCCACGAACCTGCACCTGCTGGCCAGCGCCCTGGTGAAGGGCGCGTCGCTGCGCAACGAGACCCGCGGGTCGCACTGGCGGGAGGACTTCCCGGACAGCGCCGACCGCTGGCTGGTGCGCCTGGCGACCCGCCTCGACCCCGCGACCGGGAAGCTGGTCACCGAGAAGCAGCCGCTGCGCAGCGCTGAGATGGATGGAGTGAAGCCCTGATGAGCTCGTTGTCCCCAGACGTCGCCAAGGCCCTGACCGACGGCGGCCTGGACCCGGAGTACGTGGCTTCGGTGATCATGATGGCCCTGGACGAGGACCTGGCCGACGGGCCGGACGTCACGACCGAGGCCACGGTCCCCGCCGACGCGACCGACATCGCGGACTTCACCGCGCGGCAGTCCGGCGTCGCCGCCGGCGTGCCCGTGGCCGCGGCGGTGTTCGACCTGGTGTCGCAGGGCACGGCGAAGATCCGGCAGGCGGTGAAGGACGGCGACCGGGTGGAGCCCGGGACCGTGCTGCTCACCGTCACCGGCTCCACGCGGGACCTGCTGACCGGGGAGCGCACGGCGCTGAACCTCCTGTGCCACATGTCCGGCATCGCTACGCAGACGCGTCTGTGGGTGGACGCGGTCGAGGGCACCGGCGCGAAGATCCGCGACACCCGCAAGACGACGCCCGGACTGCGCGCGCTGCAGAAGTACGCGGTGCGCTGCGGCGGCGGGGTGAACCACCGGATGTCGCTGTCCGACGCGGGCCTGGTGAAGGACAACCACGTGGTCGCCGCCGGCGGCGTGGTCGAGGCGTTCGAGGCTGTGCGCAAGGCGCATCCGGGGCTGCCGATCGAGGTCGAGATCGACTCGCTGGAGCAGCTGCCCGGGGTCCTCGCGGCCGGCGCCGAGCTGATCCTGCTGGACAACTTCACGCCCGAGCGGATGCGGGCGGCGGTGCAGGTGACGGGACGGAACGAGCTGTACGGACGGACCCGGCTGGAGGCCTCCGGCGGGTTGACGCTGGATCTGGCGCGCGCGGTGGCCGAGACCGGGGTGGACTACCTCTCGGTCGGTGCTCTGACGCACTCGGCGCCGATCCTGGACGTCGGTTCGGACTTCCGCGAAGAAGGGAAGTAGGCGCCAGTGCTTCTGACGATTGACGTCGGCAACACGCAGACGGTCTACGGGCTGTTCGAGGGCGAGGAGATCGTCGACCACTGGCGGGTCGCGACGGATCCCCGGCGGACCTCGGACGAACTGTCGGTGATGACGCAGGGGCTGCTGAACCAGCACTCGACGGCGGGCAAGCCCGGAGGGCTGTCGGGGCTGTCGATCTGCTCCACGGTGCCCTCGGTGCTGCACGAGATGCGGGACATGAGCCGGCGGCACTACGGGGACGTTCCGACGGTTCTGGTGGAGCCCGGGGTGAAGACCGGGGTGCCGATCCTGGTCGACAACCCCAAGGAGGTCGGGGCCGACCGGATCATGAACGCGCT
>Ga0105237_10008426_pt1 | contig 11162 bp, 9 predicted proteins | sample KBSC24metaG_FD_81520 | JGI IMG/M metagenome (GOLD analysis project Ga0105237, IMG submission 81520) | Corn rhizosphere microbial communities from Kellogg Biological Station, Michigan, USA - KBS C2-4 metaG | ecosystem: Host-associated > Plants > Roots > Rhizosphere > Soil | place: Michigan, USA... | reverse complement strand
GACATGTGGAAGACCGAGGGGCTGAAGCAGGCGCTCGATCTCCACGGCTTCGACGCGGCCTTCGGCGGCGCGCGGCGCGACGAGGAGAAGAGCCGGGCGAAGGAGCGCATCTTCTCCTTCCGCACCGCCAGCCACGGCTGGGATCCGAAGAACCAGCGGCCGGAGCTGTGGAACCTCTACAATGCCAGGAAGGCCCAAAGGAGAGATGGGGCGGGGGAGAGCATCCGCGTCTTCCCCATCTCCAACTGGACCGAGCTCGACATCTGGCAATATATCCAGCTCAACGATGTGCCGATCGTGCCGCTCTATTTCGCGGCGCCGCGCCCGACGGTCGAACGCGACGGCATGCTGCTGATGGTCGATGACGAGCGCTTCCCGCTCAAGCCGGGCGAGGTGCCGGTGGAACGCTCGATCCGCTTCCGCACGCTCGGCTGCTACCCGCTCACCGGCGCGGTGGAGAGCGAGGCCGCGACGCTCTCCGAGGTGATCCAGGAGACGCTGCTGACCACCACCTCCGAACGGCAAGGCCGGGCCATCGACAAGGATGCCGGCGGCGCGGGCATGGAAGTGAAGAAGCAGCAGGGGTATTTCTGATGCGGGGCCATTCTCCCTCTCCCCTTCAGGGGAGAGGGTCGGGGAGAGGGGATTGTCGTTGGAGACGGCGATCCATCACGTCTCGACCGACTTCCCCTCTCCCAACCCTCTCCCCTGAAGGGGAGAGGGCTTTCGGCAGCGAGATCGCCCGATGACGACGAACGACCCCATCTACAAGACCGAGGCGCTGATCGCCGAGGATATCGACGCCTATCTGGAAAAGCACCAGCACAAGACGCTGCTGCGCTTCATCACCTGCGGATCGGTGGATGACGGCAAGTCCACCCTGATCGGGCGGCTGCTCTACGATTCGAAGATGATCTTCGAGGACCAGCTGGCCGCGCTGGAGGCGGACAGCAAGCGCGTCGGCACGCAGGGGCAGGAGATCGACTTCGCCCTGCTGGTCGACGGCCTCGCCGCCGAGCGCGAGCAGGGCATCACCATCGACGTCGCCTACCGCTTCTTCGGCACCGAGAAGCGCAAGTTCATCGTCGCCGACACGCCCGGCCACGAGCAATATACCCGCAACATGGTGACCGGCGCCTCGACCGCCGATCTCGCCGTGATCCTGATCGACGCGCGCAAGGGCGTGCTCACCCAGACGCGCCGGCATAGCTACCTCGCCCACCTGATCGGCATCCGCAACATCGTGCTGGCGGTCAACAAGATGGATCTTGTCGGCTACAGCCAGGCGCGGTTCGACGAGATCGTCGCCGAGTATCGCGCCTTCGCGGACTCGATCGGCATCGCCCATTTCGTGCCGATGCCGATTTCCGGCTTCAAGGGCGACAACATCACGACGAAGAGCCCGAACACGCCGTGGTACGATGGCCCGGCGCTGATGGAGCATCTGGAGACCGTCGAGCTCGACCAGACCGCCGACCAGGGCAAGCCGTTCCGCATGGCCGTCCAGTGGGTCAACCGTCCCAACCTCGATTTCCGCGGCTTCTCCGGCCTGATCGCCAGCGGCACGGTGAAACCGGGCGACGCGATCCGGGTGCTGCCCTCGGGCAAGACCTCCACCGTCACGCGCATCGTCACGCTGGAGGGCGATCTCGACCGGGCGGTCGCCGGCCAGTCGGTGACGCTCTGCTTCGCCGACGAGATCGACTGCTCGCGCGGCGACGTCGTCGCGCAGGCCGACCATCCGCCGCAGGCCGCCAACCAGTTCGAGGCGACGATCGTCTGGATGGCCGACGAGGAGATGCTGCCGGGCCGGCCCTATTGGCTGAAGATCGGCGCGCAGACCGTCACCGCGACCGTCCAGCAGCCCAAATATCAGGTCAACGTCAACGATGCCGGCGGTCCTGGGTCGCATCTGGCGGCGAAGACGCTGGAGCTGAACGCGATCGGTGTCGCCAACCTCGCCACCGATCGCCCGATCGTGTTCGAGCCCTATGAGGCGAACCGCGCGCTCGGCGGCTTCATCCTGATCGACAAGATCAGCAACGCCACGGTCGCGGCCGGCATGCTGCACTTCGCGCTGCGCCGCTCGCAGAACGTCCACTGGCAGGCGACCGACGTCAGCCGCGAGCACCATGCCGCGCTCAAGAACCAGAATCCGGCGGTGCTGTGGTTCACCGGCCTGTCCGGCGCCGGCAAGTCGACCATCGCCAATCTCGTCGAGAAGAAGCTGGCGCGGATGAACCGCCACACCTTCCTGCTGGACGGCGACAATGTCCGCCATGGGCTCAACAAGGATCTCGGCTTCACCGATGCCGATCGCGTGGAGAATATCCGCCGCGTCGGCGAGGTGGCCAAGCTGATGACCGATGCCGGGCTGGTGGTGATCACCGCCTTCATCTCGCCCTTCCGCTCGGAACGGGATATGGTGCGCAGCATGATGGCGCCGGGCGAGTTCATCGAGGTGCATATCGACACGCCGCTGGCCGAGGCCGAGGCGCGCGACGTGAAGGGCCTCTACAAGAAGGCGCGCAGCGGCCAGCTCAAGAACTTCACCGGCATCGACTCGCCCTACGAGCCGCCCGAGACGCCCGAGATCCGCATCGACACGACGGCGATGACGCCGGACGAGGCGGCCGATGCCATCATCGCGAGGCTGATCCCATGAGCGAAGGGCCGTATACCGACGTCCAGCTCGCGCGGCGCATCGCCGAGAAGGTCGGCGAGATGCTGCTGATCCTCCAGGGATCAGGCCTGTTCGAGGGCAAGGCGCTGGGTAATGCCGGGGACCGGCTGGCCAACGCCTTCATCATGGAGGCGCTCAAGATCCACCGCCCCGACGACGCGATCCTGTCCGAGGAGGAAAAGGACAGCGCGGAGCGGCTGAAGGCCAGCCGCGTCTGGATCGTCGATCCGCTCGACGGCACGCGCGAATATAGCGAGGGCCGCACCGACTGGGCGGTCCATGTCGCGCTCTCGATCGACGGCACGCCCGGCCCGAGCGCGGTGGCTCTCCCCGGGCAAGGCGTGACCTTGTGCACCGGCACGACTCCTCGGCCGGCGACCAACCCCGCGAAGCTGCGCATGCTGGTCAGCCGCACGCGCCCGGCCGCCGAGGCGGTCGCGGTGGCCGAGGCATTGGGCGCGGAGCTGGTGCCGATGGGCTCGGCCGGCGCCAAGGCGATGGCCGTGGTGCAGGGCGACGCCGACATCTACCTCCACACAGGCGGCCAGTATGAGTGGGACAATTGCGCTCCCGCTGCCGTCGCCAAGGCGGCCGGTCTCCACGTCAGCCGCGTCGATGGCTCGCCGCTCGCCTACAATGCGGAAAATCCGTACCTGCCGGACCTGCTGGTCTGCCCGCCGCACCTCGTTGACGAGGTGCTGGAGGCGTTGGCCAAGTACAAACCGAAGGACGCCTAGTGTCGCGCCACAGAGATTATGACTCTTTGACGGGGTAGGCTTTTCGGAGCTTGTCACGGGCCTTGTCGGTAGTGAACATCCAGTTGATGCGGGCATTTTCGGCGTTGCGATGCTGTTCCCAGGCAGCAATCTCGGCGATGATCTGCTCCTTGTTGTCGATGCGGCGGTCGAGGCACTGACTGCGCAGGACGCCGATTTCGATCTCCACCATATTGAGCCAACTGGCGTGTTTTGGGGTGTGATGGATCTCAAGTCGCGTGAGCACCCGGCGCGCTTCGGGCGCGGGGAAGGTGTCGTAGATCGCGCCGGGTGTATGGGTGGAAAGATTGTCCATGACCACGCGGACAACTGGCGCGTCGGGGAAGTCGACATCCACCAACTCGCGCATGCAGTGTGCAAAATCCTGGTTGGTGCGCCGATCTGTGACTTTGACCCTGCGCCAGGGACCCAGGGACGGTGGGCGTCAAGAAAGACGAACATATTGACGGCCCCATTACGGCGATACTCGTAATCATAGCGTTCAAGCTGGCCGGGTTGAGCCGGAACCGGCTTGCGGGCTTCGCCGATCAACTGGGTCGGACTTTCGTCGAAACAAACAACGGGCCGCAACGGGTCAGGCGCTGCGGCATAGAGATCCAGCACATCCTCCATCCGGGCGACAAATTCGCCATCGACCTTGGGAATACACCACATGTCCTTGCGCCAAGGTTTTAGATGGTTTTCGGCCAGCCGCCGGCGCACGGTTTCGGAAGACAGACTGTCGTGATCGGTGAGCCTCACCATTTCTCCTGCGAGCAGCTCAAGCGTCCAGCGCGCACGTCCCGGCGGCGGCTTCGAGCAAGCTGTCGCGACCAGCAACGCCTCGTCCTTCCCGGATAACTTTCGCGCGACACCAGCGCGCGGCTCTTCACTCAGGGCGGCGTCGAGGTCTGCCGTCACCAGCCGGCGCCTCGTCCGGTAAATGGTCGATGCGCTGGTCCCCAGAGCCGAAACGATCACATCGTCCGCCACGCCATCGTCTGCGGCCAGCAAAATCTGCGCGCGCTTGAGCCTGCGGGCGGAATGTCGCCCGCCGCTCAACAGCGTCTCGAGCCGTTCTCGCTCGTCCTGGCTGAGTTCCACATGATACTTTATGTTCATCCTGGCCTCCTCTCCAACGGCGAGGTCCAGATGAATCGCGGGGCATGAATCACATATGAGTCAGAGACTTGCCGGGACACAGCTTACGGAACGTCCGCGCTTCACGCAGCTCCAGGGCCAGTATCTGGCCTTCATCTATGCCTACAGCAGGATCTTCAAAAAATCGCCGGCCGAAGCCGACATGCGGCGACATTTCGAAGTGACCGCGCCCTCCGTCCATCAGATGGTGATCGCCCTGGAAAAGGCTGGTCTCATCAAGCGAGAGCCCGGCGCCGCGCGAAGCATTCAGATCATGCTTGCTCCCGAGGAACTGCCTATCCTCCGTTGAAATACCCAGCCTCGAACCAAACGGTCATAATCTCTGTGCCACGACACTAGGCCGTCGCGGGCTGTGCCAGCGCGGCGCGGGGAAAGAGGGCCGCCCGCCCGGATCGTCGCTAGGCGGCGATTGCCTCCCTGCGCTGAGGCGCCGGAGCGCTCTTGGCGCCGCGCACGAGTCGGCCGGGCAGCGCGCCCGTCGCTTCGCCGTCGCGATAGGTGATCGTGCCGCTCAGCACCGTCGCCACATAGCCCTCCGACTTTTGCGAGAGGCGCTTGCCGCCGGTCGGAAGATCGACGCTGACGCTCGGCCGGTGCAACGCAATGCGATCGAGGTCGATCACGTTGAGGTCCGCCTTGTAGCCGGGCGCGATCACGCCGCGATCGTTGAGGCCGAGCGAGGCGGCGGGCTGGCTGGTCAGCGCGCGGATCACCGTTTCCAGCTTGAGGCCGCCGGCGCCGACGCGCTGCGAGAGCGTGTACGTCGTATAGGCTGCGTCGCAGATCATCGCGTAATGGGCGCCGCCGTCGCCCAGCGCGACGATCATGTTGTCCTGCCCGAACAGCGGGGCAGTGCGCGCGACATAATCCTGATACGGGATGACGGAGCTCATCAGCAGTGCCTTGCCGCCGTCCTCCAGCAGCGCGTCGTAGATCACCTCGCGCTCCGACCGGCCTTCGCGCGCGGCGCGGGCGGCGGTGCTGTCCTCGCGCTGGAAATTGTAATCCACCGGATCGGCCAGCGGATAGAGGTTCTGCTTCATCTTCAGCATGCCGACGAAGGACGGATTGGGATCGTCGGGCTCCTCGGCGATGATCTTCGCGCGCAGCTCCGGATCGCGCATGCGCTCCACCTTCTCGGTCAGTGGCAGGGCGGCAAGCGGGCGATAGCTCGGGTTGAGCACGAAGGGATTGTAGCTGACGTCGAGGCCGTAGAGCAGGCCCATCGGCCGGGGCAGGAACTGCGCGTTGACGGTCAGACCCTCGGCGTTGAGCGCCTTGGCGCCCTCCACATAAGCATCCCAGTTCTCCATCCGTGTGGGCACCGCGATCAGGCTGAAGTTGACGGGCCGGCCGGAGGATTTGGCAATGGTGCGGAAGGCCTCGATCTCGCCGGCCGCCTCGGTGTCGATATTGGGGTTGAGCTGGAACACGCCGGTGCCCGCATCGGTGAGGCCGCCGGCCAGCGCCAGCAACTCGTCCATCTCGGTCTTCACCGACGGCGCCAGCTTGCCCGAGCGGAAGCGGTGGAAGAGGTTGCGCGAGGTGGAGACGCCCAACGCCCCGGCACGGATCGCCTCGGTGACCATGCGGCGCATCGTCGCCAGATCCTCCTCGGTCGCCAGTTCGTTGGCGCCGCGCTCGCCCATCACATAGACGCGCAGCGGCGAATGGGGCACCTGGGTGGCGAAATCGACGTCGCTCTCGCGCGCATCGAGGGCGTCGAGATAATCGGTGAAGCTCTCCCAGTTCCACGGCACGCCATCGGCCATCACGATCTCGGGAATGTCCTCCACGCCTTCCATCAGCTTGATCACCAGCTGATGGTCGGTCGGCCGCACCGGCGCGAAGCCGACGCCGCAATTGCCCATCACCACCGTCGTCACGCCATGGTTGGAGGACGGGCTCAGCGTGTTTTCCCAGGTGATCTGGCCGTCATAATGGGTGTGCACGTCCACGAAGCCCGGCGTCACCGTCAGCCCGGTCGCGTCGATCTCTTCCGCGCCCTTGCCCGTCACCCGGCCGACCTCGACGATCACGCCGTCCTTCACCGCGACGTCCGCCACGAACGGCGCCGACCCCGATCCATCGACGACGGAGCCGCCCCGGATCACCAGATCATAGTCCGACATAGCGTTTCTCCTCGTGTGTGGCGGCGTTCCTGCCTTGCTTCTACCATGATCCGGAGGACGCGAGACGCCGCCCGGATGTTAGCGCGTGGGCGATGTCGCCCCGACGATCACCTGCACGGGGATGCCCCCCATGCGCGGGATACCTGTGACGGAATCATAGCCGTCGTCCGCCGAGCTCAGCCTTCCGGTATTGCCGCCCGTTCGGCGGGGCTGGTCGGCGCCTGGATTGGTGCCGAAGCCGTGCGACATCGAGATCATGCCGGGGCGCAGCGCCTCCTCGCCTTTTACGATCGCCTCGATCTCGCCGTGTGGCGAGCGGAGCCGCACGCAATCGCCGTCCCCCAGCTTCAGCCGGGCGAGATCGCCCGGGTGCATGTAGGCCGGATTGACGCCGTCACCGGCAAGCCTGGCGATCTGGCGGCCAAAGCTGTTGAGGATGTTGTTGGTGCGGCGTGGCAGCAAGCGGAAGGGATAATCCACCTCGATCGCGCGATTGTCCTCGCCAAGCACGACGGCAAGTTCCTCCAGCATCGGCGCAGCGGCGAAATCCAGCCGGTCGTCGTTGCCGGGCTCGCGCGGCAGGACAGTTTGGTCGCTCGCGAAGACATGACCATCGGGATATTGCTTCACGCGCGCCAGCGGAATGCGCGATCCCTGACAGGACATGTCGATCAACTGGTCGGTAGTCGGTTTGGGGCCGGTCGGATCGAGCGTGAAGCTCAGCGGCGCATGCTCGGCCTGCGGGCCGTTGCCGTAATAGAGCGTCACCGGGATTTCGGTGCCCATGCGTTTCGCGACACCCCAGAAGAATTCCCAATCCTCGATCACGTCGCTGCCCTCGGGCGGATCGACGAGGGCGGGGGTGTAGGCGGCATAGGGTTCCGGGAAGCCACGCGTCGTGCCGTAATATTTCACGCCCTCGGGCATGTAGGTGGTCATCGGCGTCTCGAGCGTCAGCTTCGGTGCGATGACATAATGGGAAAGCTCGGCGGTGGCCGTCATCTCGGTGTCGATGGTGACGAGCAGATCGAGCGCGTTGAGCGCCTCGAACGCCTTGGCCTGATCGGGCCAAGCCATCATCGGGTTGCCGCCGGATACGATCAGCGCCTTCACCTGGCCCGGGCCGGGCATCAGTATCTCGTCCGACAGAGCGGCGGCGGACAGTCCGCTGACGCAACCGCCCAATCCACGAACGCGCAGCTTCGGCTCGAAGCCCCAGCCCTGGAAGGGTGGCCAGGGCTGCGCGCGCGCCGTGAAGCCGGGGAGGAGGACGTTCGGCTTGGCCAGTATCTCGCCCTCGCGGGCCCAATGGCCGCACAGGCTGGCGAGGCAGAGCGCGAGATATTCGGTGAGCGTGGAATGGGTGGCGAAGCTCGGCCCCGTGCCGCAGCTCACGCCTGCATTGTTCGCCCGCGCGAAGATGCGTGCGGCCTCGACGATCTGCTCCGCATCGATGCCGGCGCGTTCCGCCGCATAAGCGGGCGTGAAGGGTTCGATCGCCGCGCGCAGGGCATCCATCCCCCGTGTGTTGGCGGCGACGAAATCGCGATCATGGAGCCCTTCGTCGATGATCACGCGGATCATCGCGGAAAGGATCGCGACGTCCTCGCCCGGGCGGGGCTGCATGTGGATGTGGGCGCGCCTGGCGGTTTCGCTGGCGCGCGGATCGATCACGATCAGCTTCGCTTCGCCGGCCGCCATATCCTTGAGCAGGCGGCCGGGATTCTGTCCCGGGAAGCCGGGCGACTTGCTGATCACGGGATTGATGCCGACCAGCAGCCAGGCATCGGCGGTGGCGAAGGGCGGCTGGCCCGCCTGCCACATGCCGTGATGGGCCAGCGCGATCAGGATGCCGGGCTTGTCGATCGATCCCGCGGTGAAGAACATGGGCGAGCCGATACCCTTGAGCCATCCTCCGGCGATCGACGGCGAGACGACGAAGGGCACGGTGCCCATGCCGACATAGACGGCGACCGCACGCGGGCCATGCTCGGCGACGATCGCTCGCAGCTTCGCCGAAATCTCGTCCATCGCCGCTTCGGCGCCGATCCGGGCGAAACCGCTGTCGCCATCACGTTTCAGTGAATGGAGCAGGCGCTGCGGCCCGTAATGCTGATCGGGCAGAGCGCGGCCCTTGGGGCAGGTATAGCCGCCGTAGAGCGGCGCGCGGGGGTTGCCGGCGATCTTGGTGGCACGACCGTCCTCCACCGTCACCTGGATCGGGCAGAAGGCGGTGCAGAGCCGGCAGAGGCTGGTATGGACCTCCGGCGCGCTCACGCCGCGATCGGCTGCGCGAGGCGGCGGCCCAGGCCGTAATCGCCCGCGATTGTGGTGCGCTGCATGATCCGCACTTCTTCCGGCGGCGCGCCGGAGACCGAATGGACCATCCGCCAATTGTCCCACAGCAACATCTCGTCCGGCTGCCAGCCGTGGAAATAGGCCGGGCAGGAGACGAGATGGTCGACCAGCCGGCGCAGCAGCGCGTGCCCGGCCTCGTCGTCGCGGCCAAGGATATGGAGCGCGCCGAACGGCGAGATGTTGAGCACCTTGCGCCCCGTCTCGGGCTGGACGAACACCGCGGGGTGGACGACCGGCGGATAGTCGGTGTCCAGCTTGGGGCCGACCGATCGTTCGAACGCGCTCGTCCGGATCGTCCGCACGGTGCTACGCGTGCCGTAGCGCGATCCGCCCGGATTGATGCAGAGCTGGTAGACGATCTCCAGACCCTCCACCGCGGCCTTCAGATCGTCGGGCAGACGATCATAGGCCTGCACCTGGTCGATGAAGCCGGTCTCGCCGCCCCAGCTGGTGATCGTCCTGGCGGTCAGCACGCCGCCATGGTTGATCCGCTCGACGAAGACGAGATCGGAATGCCACGGCAGGAAGGCGACCGATTCCACGCCGTCGACCTCGAACAGTCGTTCCTTGTTCTGGTCCGAGACGAGGGTGATCAGTTCCCTATGTTCGGCGTCGCGGAGTTCGGGGATCGGGTGCACCTCCAGCTCGCCGAACAGCCGGCTGAGCGCGATCTGGAAGGCCGGCGTCACCGCGCTGCCCCGGAAGAAGACGAGGCCGTCCTCGATCCAGATGCGACGCAGCGTGTCGCGCACCTCCGCGCTGTCCAGATCGTCCGGGGCGAGGCCGGTGACGACGCTGCCGAAGCCCAGCCCGTCCTGCAATGTGCCGATGGTGAACCCCATGATCCTCTCCTCGCCGGGCTTGCCGTTCAGTCGACCAGCCGCTTCACCTGCCGGTCGCGGTCCAGCGCGGAATCGAGGTAGCGGCCGACCTTGTAGTCGCCGGAGATGGTGGTGCGCCGTGCGCTGCGTTCGACGTCCAGCGGTACGCCGGCGGCGGAGTGGATCACCCGCCAATTGTCCCACACCATCATGTCGTTCTTCTGCCAGCTGTGGAAATAGGCGAAGCGCCGGTCGCCGAGATGCTCGGCCAGTTCGGTGAGCAGGGCGTCGCTCTCCGCCTTGTCCATGCCCAGCACGTAGCGCGCGTGCATCGGCGAAAGCTTGAGCACCTTGCGGCCGGTCTCGCGCTGGGTGATCACCAGCGGGTGGACGACCGGCGGGAAATCCCAGGGGCCGCCACCCTTCGTCCCCATTTCGAGGCGGCGGATATCCTTGGGGAAACCGAACTGGCCCGAGCAGAAATCCGGGTTGAACTCGTACACCACCTCCAGATCCGCGATACGCGCCTTCATCGCGTCGGACAGGCGATCATAAGCGGCGATGGCGTCGCTGAAGCCGGTCTCGCCCATCGTCGTGGCGGGGATGGTCATGCGCAGCACGGCACCACGCACGATCGTGGGCATGAAGCTCTGGTCCCAGTGCCATCCGAGCCAGCCGGCGCGATCGACGCCGTCGATATTGTAGAAGGGGGCCGGGCGTCCGGTGGGATCGGCGGGATCGTAGGCGAGCGTCATCATGAACTTGTTGACCGGATCGTTGAGATCGGCGGTGGCGGCCGGCTCCATCTCGCCGAAGATCGCGCTCAGCCGCATCTGCGCCTCGTCGTCCTGCTCCACACCCCGGAAGAGCAGGATGCCGGCATCGATCCAGGCGTCGTGGATGGCGCGGCGGGTGGCCTCGTCGATCGGCTTCGAAAGATCGACGCCGATGATCTCGGCGCCGAAATCGGGGGTGAGCGGGCGCGTCTCGATCGTGCCGCTATGGCTCAGGACGTTGGTCAGCATGCGATGGGCTCCGGTTGAAGGATGAGGCGGCGCAGATCCTGCACCGCGCGATAGGCGTCGCGGACGGCTTCGCCGATGCGGGCGACCTGCACCGCGTCGCCGATGCGGATGGTCGGCACGTCGATGCCGCCGAGCGCGTCCGACAAGGTGGTGTCGGGCACGAGGCCGTGGGCAAGCAGCACGGCGGCGGCGGGCTGCGCGATCCGTTCCTCCTCGCGGGTGAGCAG
>Ga0105237_10008425_pt1 | contig 11165 bp, 12 predicted proteins | sample KBSC24metaG_FD_81520 | JGI IMG/M metagenome (GOLD analysis project Ga0105237, IMG submission 81520) | Corn rhizosphere microbial communities from Kellogg Biological Station, Michigan, USA - KBS C2-4 metaG | ecosystem: Host-associated > Plants > Roots > Rhizosphere > Soil | place: Michigan, USA... | reverse complement strand
CCCCTTGCCCCCCCCCCCCCCCCAACAGTTCATATCTCAGATGCTCCTTGAACTCTGAAAGGTAAATAAACAAGTGCTGACGGTTTTTCCTTGAATCCCACAGCATCCCTTTCTGGCCCGACATCGACGACGGGCACCACCGCCCCAACCACAGCAGTAGCACTCACTCCACTAACGGCGTTAACGTCGCCATCCAATCCCAAACTTGCAGCCGCCCAGGACGACGGCGCCGTCAACATCACCAGCTGCGACTTGTCCAAGCAAATCACGGTTCACGACACACCCTTCACCGCCGAAGAGCTGGAAATGGCCATGACGCGAGCCACCTTGCGGGACCGAGATGGCCCGGTCCACGAGGTCCATGTCTCGTGACAATTTCCGTGAGAGCAGCGTCGACATAGTTAGAGCCCCCGATGTTTTGCGGACGGACTGGCCTAGAAAACGATAATGACGGTGGGGAAAAGTCAAAACAAATCGACATGACATGACATCTGCGGCCACATGTATCTGTGTACGACACTATTACGAATGACATAAAACACGAATCGGTCCATTTTTTCCAATCTTAGAAGAAGGAACCTATATTGCATCAGACTCATGGAAAGGAGTATTCTTGGGAACTCTCTGGTGTTAGCGCGGATTGCATGGGACGACGGTCGTTACCTGGAATGGGGACAAATCATGACGGAACGGATGGTGGGTTTAAATCAGGTTGATAAGGAACAGTACCGGGGGGATAACTGGCGTCGTGAGAATTCGTCTAGTTGGACCTGCATCCCCTTTGTGTCTTGCAGAGCCAATATGCTGGATTTGGGAGTGGCTGTCTTTACATGGGAGGACACTCTGGAATTTGGTTGGAGGAGACTAGATCTCTATCACCTCATATCTTGGGATCGGCTCGACATTGCTCCGTCAGGATGAGGTGCAAGCTCACTGTCTATCTCGGTATATAGATCTCCCGTCTTGTCTAGACCCACGACAAATGAAATCTTGGGGCTCCAAGGGTTTGACCAGTGTTGAGTAGTGCAGCCCAGGCTACCCGCTTGCTCAATATTTACCAAGGAACGGACGCCTCGACTTGAGGTAAAACCGCCAAAAGGAGAGACTAACATATCACAACAAAAGACGGTAGCATTCGGATCTGGCGGGCATTGTTTTGCTTGTGGTCCGATGTTTCCAATGTCAAAATCTACAAGCATGAGGCAAGCGTCATGGCGTCACACCCTCTCAAGGCAGCCTTGGTCAAGTCCTTTGAAAACAGGCCAGATCAACTGAAAGACAGATCAGGTGACTCGGCGGTCATGGAGATCCTGACTGTCGCGCATTCATCGAATGTGGTTGGATGGTGTAAATCGCCAAGAGGTGGGAGTCTTCAGGTGCCAGCTTCGAAGGATGCGGAGGCCAGTGTAGCGGAGGAGGTGCTGAAAGTGGCTGTTGCAGGCCAACAAGCGTACGGGATGGTCGTAGCATTGCAACCAGGACATCGCTGGGATCCAGGAGCCACGTATTCGATCGACTTCCCGTTGATGATACTCTGATCGGAGATCAATTGCTCGTCGAATCGGGAGGCGGAAGTGCGAAGTAACCTTCCGTTTTGGACCAGGATGACCCATATGGCATGGCTTGTTTAACGCTCGATGACGGAAGACACTCAGTCATCAGTGTGCGTGACTGCCATGTCTAGCACCTCGAGTCTTCCTCGACCTTTGGTTTCAGCAGAACAGAATTCTCCCAAAGCCTTGAAAGCGCCGGGCTCAACAAAGCCAATAACTTCCCATTCCTCGCCCAAAACATCCTGACTTTCAATCTGCTCAACAAAAGAAAGAATTCTATCTTTGATCGTGCCTTTGCCCTGGTCAAGGTCGGGGCCGTCCTCGGGAGAGGCCGAGGCTATCTTAGATTTAGGGGCTTGCTTAGCGATGGTAGTCGGGCAAGTGATACGTAGTCTCATCCTGGCACGCATGACAGGTATTGGCTGCCACGTTATCAAGGCGCGGATGGCATCGAGCGCCTGCTGCTTGACAGATTTGGTGGTAACGACCCCGGTCCACATGGGAGTATCACTCTTCTTGCCTCTTGGTGTGCCAGTTGACTCTACATCATCATCCGTCATGGGAGTCGCCTGGCCACTTGTTTCGCTGGAACCTTTGGGAAAGACAGGGCCTCTTCTGGCGGGATCAGCTAGATTGAGATTGCCCAGTTTATGGCTGAGAGAGTCCTGAGGGGGGGCATGACCACCCTGTTTGGATAGGACATCGAGACCCTTCTTGATCATGCCAGTGGTGTAAACTCGTTTTGTTTGAGGGTCAACAAGTCTTTGGGCGACTTCTTCAACAATCTCCTTCTCCATTCGGTCGAGTAGTTCTTTACGTTCGTTGGCGTTGACTTGAATCTCGCCCTTTTTCAGGATTTCCTCGATGATGGCATCCTTCCAAGACTTCTCGGCATCCCCTTCGTCAGCGAGCTTTCCCTTTGCTTTCTTCTTCTTGGAACCGGCCTGAGAGGGTTCTTGAGGTGGAGCTGGTGTGGTTGATTGAGGCCATGCTTTCAGGAGTTCAGCATTAGGAGCAGTCTCGCCTTTGGAAGCGTTGAGGAAGATCGTAGGTACTTGGAGGACATTATCGAGATCAGTCTCGGTTCCCGAGCGATATTCGAGTAGTTTGTTTTTGTAGCAGGCGAGCTCAAAGCGCTTCTTGCCCTTTTTGTACCTGACGAGGGAGACATTTGTCAACTTGATTTGGTTTGCGGGCTGCTGGATCATAGGCATGTTGGCTGAGTTGCGCGGGGTATTGAGGAGGGAGTAGATGGTAGGAGAATGAGAGGATGGAAGTGCCCGGGGTCAAATCAAGGCCTCGGGGGAGTATGTAGAATTGACCAAGTGGCTTGAGTCATGACAAGTTTGGGTCAGGCGCCGGTAAATCCCCCAAATGCCAAAAAGACAAAGGAAGGTTGGAAAATGGAGTGGAAGTGCGTTATCGTTGTCGGTGTGCGGAAGCCGGGTGAAAAGGACCAATGGTGCCAGATGGAGTAGGTGGGAGTACCTAATAGAGGAAAATAAAGAATACCTACTGGACACTCGTAAGTCAAGATACCCAGATAGTTAGGTGCCTGGGGGATATTATTAGCAAGCACCTGGGCACCTATCTTTCTGGTTACTGGTTGGTAATGTGTTCATCAAGGGCACGCCAGGCCTGAGGGTGACTCAAGACCTAAGAATGACTCAATAAATGAGTACTCGGTACACTGGGTAGTAGCCCAGGCAGTTAGTTATTAACCAATAGCGGGTAATGGGAACTAGGTGTTTGCATCTACAGAGGTGGTGGAAAAGCAAGCCTAAGTCACGTGCAAGCAGACACGCAACAGACACCTAGTAAGTGCTTACCTAAGGTACTTAACTACTCGTAGTTAGGCGGCTACACGTGCAGGTGCGGCGCAAAGGAACGATCGTCGCTGCCGCGTCTGAAACTCAGCTTGTGCATCTTCCCGATTTCGATTTAATATTAATTAATATTATTTTTTATGCATTGGAACCAACCTCGTGGGGCCCCCCTTCATGTTCAACTGTATTATTATATATACTTACAATAAAATTGTACACCATTCTCGTATGCTACTTGGATAGCAATCTACTTTCAATACTTCAGATTTCCCTTCCCTGATTCAGCAATTCGCTCCGTCTACTTCACTACCTTACAGTAGTGCTAATTATATGACCACCATCTCAAGAAATCCCCTTCTCTCATCCTTTTCCCGGCAATTGGGACAATTAGGCCATGTCTGTCCACAATGCCGCCTCTCTATGTCGGCCCACCAGGCCTCACGAAGACATCTGACTACATCCAAACCCTCCCGCCAACTCGACACCCCTTTGACGTCCCAGCCTCCTCCAATCCCGTTCCCAACGGGAACCTCGTCCATCAGAAATCACTTGAAAGCATGGTCCATCAAAAATCAAGAGCTAAAGGCTAAACAAGCCGAGCAGGATTATTTGAACCCAGGTGCCACGAGACTGACGACTTTGCCCAATTCCCTGTTTCTTCAGGACTCTACAGTTAACGACGAGGCATTCGACTTCGATGAGGATTTGGGCCAAGATGAAGACTTTGACCGCGCCGGCACTGGCGCCGGCGACCAAATATTGTGCCCAGGCGACCTGTTCATTTCTAGCCCTACTGACATTGAGACCGGCGAGCAGTTTGCAATTTATCTTGGCCAGGAAGGAGTTCAACATCAAGTTTTTCTTTCCGACGGGAGATGGCTGGTTGACCGCAGCACTGATCACCACAGTCCCGTTATAAAGGGCTTCGCTCCCCCCGACGAAGTCCAGGCCATCCGAAAACACCTCCCCAAGCAAGAGCTTATAAGGAAATTCACGGTCATGTCTTATGAGACTTCAAGGTCATGGGTTGCTGATGCTCCACGTTCCGCCTCCGATCCTCTTTTACGTCGTCTTGCGCTCTTAACCGACCAAGTCTCCTCCTTTCGCCGCGATAATCTTGCCCTCCTCGATTCCATGATTGACAAAATCTCCCACGATGTATATTACCAAACTCTTGATTGGGAGCAAGTTGTCCGCAAGATCATGGACTGCGATCCATCCGACCTTTCTCCTGCCGCCTGCATGGCGATCCATTTAACTCTGAAGAAGAAACCAGCTCGAGTACAAATCGTGAGACTTTACGGAGGCGGCAGTCTGCGTTACATTGTCGTGTCAAAGCGCTCTGCTCGCCGCTTCGACACTGTCGTTGAATGGGGGAGGGACTATCAAGAAGCCGCTGCCCACTCCGCCCTGGGAAAGAACGTCAAACTCTCCCTTGAGAAAAACCCCCTGACCTCTTTCATTGATAAAGCTCGACGCATCATTTTAAGAAGCCGCAAAATCAGATCTCCCACTACCACGGGCCATCTAGGTCCTACTCGGTCACCTCCCACTGACGGCAAAGTAACTGTTCAGGACACTGGCGAGACTCTGTCTGATCATGACCAAATGATTGTAGAATTTCTTTGGGACACTTGTGTGCGCGGCCCTAGACAGAACAGAAAGAGAACCATCTACAACTCCACGGCTTCCTTGATCATCCGAGCCATTGGAGCATACCCCAAGCTCCGTCTCGAACATAAGATTGGCAGACTTCTGTTGCAGGAGCTTGGTGTCCTCTCCCCCTGGTCAGATGACTTCGAACACGACCTCATATACCCTATCCCCAACACGAGGGGCAGCCATGAACTCGATGATCTCCAGGCAAAAGCTACAGCAGCCTGTAATGAGCTCTGGCTTGACAATTGCCACTACTTGCCAGAGCTTGACTCTATGGCATCTTTGCGCCACAACTTTGATTTGCCTGCTTTCTGCGTCGATAGCGCTTCCACCAAAGTTCGGGATGATGCATACTCACTCGAGCCCAATCATTCCATTCCTGGAACCTATTGGGTTCATGTGCATGTCGCTCATCCCTCTGCATTCATCAGTCCAGATCATCCTGCTGCTCAATTCGCCGGGAAGATGCTTCAAAATTGGTACACGCCATACACAATCCTTTCCATGCTTCCGAGGAGTCTATCCGAGGCTCTGAGTCTGGACACCGGTCGGCCAGCTTTGACCGTGAGCACTCTGCTGAAGGAGGATGGTGAAGTATTGGATATCAAGTTACAACCTACAATCCTAAATAATGTGGTGTTTCTGAATGCCGGGGCTGTCAACGCCACGCTAGGCACTCCGCAAGCAGAATTTACATCCTTGTTGCTTGGTACTTCCACTGATGGAAGTATTACAGAGGGCACAGCCAAACCAAGTCAAGCAGCTTTGGATGCCGTGCGTGTCCATCGTCCGGTCCTGCAACAGCTTCTCAATCTCATGGTCAACCGCGCTAACTATAAGATAAGACAAAGCTCTGAACCGCCTGAATGGCCGAACCTTGAGCATGTGAGTGAGGTCAGGTCGATAGTATCGCATGATCAAGCACCAGACCAGTTGGATCAGACTCGCCATTTCCTTGGTGATCCCCCTATCTATTGCTTCGCATGGCCTGCCCCCCAGTGGAAACAACAGTCCGAGAACCTACGCCAACAAGACTTAACTACCCACTCGATGATACTGGCCGCGGAATCGGCTGGCAAGTGGTTTGCAGATCGTAAAATCCCTGCGTTTTTTAACTGCGCGACGCCACACCCAGCCTTCCCCGTGTCCAGGCTTAATCAATTCGGCGTAGATTCAAGACGCATTCTTCCCCAGAGTACACTCTCGACCACGCCAAATAAGCATGCCTTTCTATGTGTCGAACAATTCCTACGCTTTACCAGTCCACTACGTCGCTACACCGACCTCATGGCCCATTGGCAGGCAGATGCATACCTAAGAGCGGAATCGTGTGCATCTTTAAACTCTGAAGCAACGCGCACGACGCATGAACTCCCGTTTTTCAGAGATCAAGTGGATCAAAAAATCCCTGCCATACTCGGTTACATGCATGCGATGAGCAGGAAACAAAGACTCCAACAGCTCCACTTGCGCCTTAGAGCTTTGTTTCGAGCTTTCCATTTCAAGGAAGCGGAGTTGCCTGAAAAATGGGATTGTCTGGTCTGCAGAGTGGCGGCCAGTAGTCGTGATAATCTGGAAGGAGATACAATGCTGCGGGGAATCATTTACCCCTTCGCGCTGACATGCATCATCCTCGAGTCTAGGAATAAATGGGAAGTTGGCGCCACTGTAAATTCTTACCTCCCAGTGAAAATTGAGCTGGTAGATATCAGCCGGGCAAAAGTTATTGTTCGGGCTGTCGGTCCTCCGCAGTCGAAACCTAACTTTTCAACCCCTACGAAGATTACTTCGCATCACTTTGGCATGGATCAAACTACGCGGGAGGCAACTTCTGACTAGCTGTTTGGCGTACGAAAAGCGGTACCGATTCATCTGAATTTGTCTAGACAATATTAATAGATGGATGATTGATTCAAGAAGCGATGGCCTCCTGGTACGACTTCCCGCCGTCAACGCAGGTCTACGGAGTGCCTTGTCGAGCGATCTTGCATAAGATTTGAGATCTCGGGATGTGGCTCGTTCCCGTGATTCCCGGGCCGAGAGTCCTGGAGTGCGGATACGAAGGTAGCACAGCAGAGCCCACACGTCCATGACGCCTCGCACACCATGAAGAATGGTCTCCGCAGACATGTACGTACATGAGTGGTCGAGAAGAAGTTGGATTCGAATTTGCCTCAGCTCCTTTGCTGCGCGGAGCCCAATCCCGGTGACAAAACTTTGCGACTTGACTGAAGTTTATGCCTTCGCTTGACAATGATTGGTGTGCCTGCAGAATTTGGAGTTGGACTGACAGCTTGACAGCAAGCTGGAACGACGTTTAAGCTCGTGGTGACGCGATAGTGCAAATGTGAGGGTGATGGGGCCAAGAAGTCCGGCAGTCCCTCAAGGCACCCCACTGGCTAGCAAAGCGGCGAGCGAGGGGTGGAACAGGGATGCAATTCAAAATCGGTTACTGAGGGCGACTAGCATAGCGAGAAACGGACACAATACCGAGCCCTCGGCCCCTTCACACTCCGTACCTTCTCGTAACATTATTGAGTAACAATGGGGTGAATGGGGTGAATGGTGCCCAGCCCAGCCCAGCCCAGCCCAGCAATGTTTCCGATCTGGAGCAAATAAACGAAATTCGGAAGCACGAAATCTGGCGAAGTTACAAATCAACTGCCGGTCCCTGGCTCCATACAATCCTGTTTGGAACTGTGCCAACAAAGGCCAAATTGTGATGGTGCGGGCGTTCAGCTCCCAAACCATGTCCCTTCAGATCGAAATACCACAGGTGCGTGGGTTGGTGGTTTGCCAAAATGAACGGTCTCGTGCCTAAGAATCCACATTCCTAAAGGACGCTATACTAAGTTGTCACTAAAGCTGCGACAGCTCCACAGGGTGTATCCCAGACTCTCGCTGGATTGATAAACACTCGTCGGTCGGGTACAGAGTACTTTCTGCTTGAGGCGGATCGGTAAGGGCGTTGTCTAGCCTCGTCGTCCCTAACCAGTCCTCGATTGGAGGGCCAACGGGCTGTGTACGTACATCCAAACCCATTCTGCTGGGACGGGGGTGTTCTAGGTGACTGGGTGTGCTCATCTCCGCGGGCCCCGAAACCCGAAAAGGAGGTTCTTAGGCCGTTAGGGTCGCCCTGTGAAGAATGATGTGCAATAAAATGGCATGTCCAAGCTGCTATCTCCAAGGAATCAATCACGAGGGTGAGGCGTGACCCTGGACAGCGTGGGATGGTCAGTATTTTCACCAGCTTTCGGTCCTTGGGAGCCATTGTGGCTTGGGAGGCTAAGCAAGGACCCCCGCCCATTACCCGGGCCTCACACGCTAAAACTCCCTGGTTTCTGGGAGCCCTTTCCGGAGCGCGGGCCTGCGAGGTAGGTTTCAACGGATGATGCCTGAGTTCGGTACTGCCTCTCGCCTCCATCCCTCCCTAGCGTGGGCCTGGTTGGGCAAAAGGAGAACCCAAGACAACCAACCTGAGTTTAGAGGAGGTCGAGAGCAGTCGAGCTAGGAACGTGCCTTCTTGATCCACTCAGATTCAACGTTGAGCCCCGGCCCTCTGTTTGGATAGTGTTCCAGCATGAAATGCCCTAACAAATCTCAGCCTAACCAGGATGACTCTCCTGGAGGAAACCAATGCGCTGGGTGTCATGTCAGCGACCGCGGGGCTCCCTGTCCGGCCTGCCGGCTTAAAACATCCGCCTGCACTGGGACCTTACCATTTGATCCCTTTTGAGCTGGTCTTGCAGGTGACAGTTGGTGGCGGGGTCCAATCGCCTGTCCTCTCTGAGTGATTTGGTTGTGATGGTTCTCAACCCTAGCCGAATACGAGCTAGATCGATCAGTCCATTCCTGTGGCACCCTGTGTAAAGATCTGGGATGAGATCTCTCGTCTATGAACCTGGTCGCAAATCATAGCCAGACTGGCAACTAATATTCTCACCATCACTTTCAGCTCCTTGCATGGCAGGCATTATTCCTGACTATCCAGGGCCTTGTGCAAGCATCGTTCACCATCAGTGATTTGGAAGTGATCGCCCATGAGGCACCACACAAATGTCTGCGATGTTCGGCTGATCTACCCAGGGTTTCGAGATCGAAGGCTGAAGAGAATCACACTCGCATGGTGCAGCAACTCGTGGCCTCGGAGTGTAAAGCCGTGATCTTGTGGTTGCTAATCTTTTCCTGCGAAGCTTTGGTTTCCATGATGTTTGTAGCCCGCTGAGTTTACAACAAGCGGTGTGTGGCCTAAACCAGAGTTGGATGTTTTCGCTTATTTCATTGTCCAGCCCCTGTCGGAACTTGGTGGAGGAAGAAGCACAGACATCAATCATGCGGTCGTCTCGTCGTTTTGTCGCGTAACACGAGCCGTTCCAGTTTCAGTTGTTCTCCGTATCATGGCTAAAGATGCACCTTTGCAGCGATCTGGCACCACCACCAAAGCCCTAGCAACTGTGGAGTGGGTTGGGTCGATGCGAATCGAGCAGAAAGGACACGATTGGCATGACGGATGACTGCATCGGTGGGGGTTCAAATCTGAAGTTCGTTCGAGTCACCAACGTCGAAACCCTCCTTTTGGCCATCATGGGGACCCTGGATAGCACCAAGCAGCTGCCACCTGCGGTGTTGAAGACTTCAGTCAAACTGGGCGATTCTGCTAATTGGGCCTATTATTGTCTACAACACAATCCCTGTGAGCTTCGACTCCACCTTTGCACCATCTACTCGTAACTATTGATCGTAGGGCATGAATTGGCTTTTTAGTTTCCTCTCCAGATCCGACACAACATCATTGCTTGCAAAGCTCTCCCTCTCCGCCAAACTTTGTTGTCCTAATCCTTGCTCGCCCTAGTTCATTTTATCACCACTCTCTTGGTACCGAAACCCTATGTATCGCCTTGTCCTCCATCTCGATTTTCAAAGTCTCCAAGTTCATTGAATACTCGCACCTGGAGAGGGTTCCTTGCTACATAACTGCCTTGTTTTGCACCGCATCTTGCCACTTTTGCTTGCTATCTCCACCATTGAACTTGTTTAAGGCTTTCCCGGCTCACTTAGTCTTTGCCCATTCTCCTAGGTGCTGTACCGAGGAGGATTTTGTTACCTTTTCCCGCAGAGTTCCCGTCTGTCAGAAACGAGTGGTGGTCTATCGGGAGAAGTCACAGGCCTCAACGCACGAAAGCTATCCCCGATGCCGTGGACAGCCAATGTTACACGAGCAATGAAGTTGACAGTTGATGATAAATATGTCAACATCAAATCCCCAATCACCATCACGAGTCGCCACCATCGCTAAAAAGCAGAAGAGGCGTGCTAACTCATGCTTGCCATGTCGCGAGACCAAGTCACGAGTATGTTTTCGACCACAAGACCATGGCCATCGATTCCATATTGCTAACTTGGACAAGTGCACCGGTGGTATACCATGTGCGGGATGCCTGAAGAAGCGCCAGAAGCCCCGGTGTATTTATCCTCATTTACCCCCCAAGGTAACAGAAGCCTATGAGGTCGGAACCCTTCTCCTCTGGGACTATGGCCCTTTGTTAACATGAACTCCAGCTCCGAGCAAACACCCTTCCGCGACAAGACAAGAGCAATCTCCCTACCTCCCCTCCTCAACAAGGCCATAGGCATGATGATGATGATGATACTTTGGTCATTCCTCTAGGAGATTTTTTCGGCTCGTTCTCCTTGTTGCGGGCCGTTGACGAGGTACTTGTTACTATTGATTCATTGTATTGGAAAAGTGCTAACTCAGGGGGGCAGTATCGACAGAGCTCTTCCTTGAGAGGGTCAATCCGGTCTACCGCGGACTCAGTGCTGACCACTCGAGCACTTCTTGCCAAATCGACTGATGGGCAAAGCTTGACTTCGTCACAGCCAACAGTGGACCAGGCAACAGGAGTGACTGAAGCTACCAAGCCTCTACTATCAATAGATCTAGACTCGCAGCTCCCGAAACACATTCGATGGCTTTACTCGAAGTATCTATCAGTTTGCCAAATGCTTGATACTGGCAAATTGACTCAAGCATGGACTACCTTTCCCAAGCTTATGCGTGAGGTGGAGCTATATGGAAGTGAGTACCAAATTGTCTGTCATCTTCCGCTGCCATGAACCATTTTGT
>Ga0105237_10008423_pt1 | contig 11166 bp, 10 predicted proteins | sample KBSC24metaG_FD_81520 | JGI IMG/M metagenome (GOLD analysis project Ga0105237, IMG submission 81520) | Corn rhizosphere microbial communities from Kellogg Biological Station, Michigan, USA - KBS C2-4 metaG | ecosystem: Host-associated > Plants > Roots > Rhizosphere > Soil | place: Michigan, USA... | reverse complement strand
AGTTCGCCTTCGATGGTTTCTACTCCCGCAGGCGGGCTAAAGCGGAACCGCGCATCTTCAACCGTCACGTTCTCTTTTTGTTGCTGGAACCTGTATTCCGTAACAGCACCGTCGGCCTCTTCTATTTCGATCCGCGCAATGCGAGAGTCTGGCGTGATCTCGAGACGCACCTGATTTATGCGGTCCTCCATCCCTTTCGGTACGCCGCGCAAAATCTTGTCCCCGGGGTTGATCGGGAGTCCATCAGGCGCAACAGACAATCCCTTCAACTCCTTCTCCAGCTTAGTCTTCCCGAGCAAGAACCCCAGTGGTGAACGCAAATCCTCCAGTTTCTTAAAGGGCTGCTTACGAACCTGGCGCTCGCCGGGAACATAGAACCAAGCGTCCTTCCCGTCCGTTAAGAACAACTTCTCTCTGGGAGAACGGTACTCCCAACGCATCTTGCGCGGTTTTTTCAACCACACGGTGCCCGATTCAGTTCGGTCCATGCCATTGCCGCGATAGATCTCGGTGAACTCGGCCTGCAAAGATCGCAAATGATTGTAGTGATTGTCGACTGCGCTGGCGATTGAGTGTACGTCTGTGGGAGCCGAGCTAGAGGGTTCCCCGGAGCGCCCCAAAACAGCGAGCGGCAAGAGAAAACAGAGGAAAGAAAGCAGTTTGCTGATTCTCAACAAGAGTGACCCAGTACTTTAGATTCCATTTTAGTGTTCCCGGATCATCTCACGCGAGAACCAAATTCTAGGCGGACCGATATGCGTAAATCACGCAATCACGCATGGCGGAAACCTTTGTCAGCACAGGGCAGTTGGCTAAGACTACTTCCAGAAGCGGGTTGTGATAGATCACAAACGCACTTCGTGGTGTTTCGCGCACGCTCTTCTCTAAGTTTGCAATCACATGCTCCAGCGTAGACACAGGGAAAGGGTTGAACAGGTAGAGCACGATCGGTGCATTGGGGAATACGAAGTCCCTGGCGTTCACGCACATAGAAGTAATCGCGAAACACTGTTGAGAATCGCTGCGATATGCGCGGATATTTTCCTCGGCAATATGGTTCAAGGCCGGCAGCAATTCCACGCCAATGATTTGTTGGAACGGATAGTGCGAGGCCATCAACAAAGTGCGACCCTTGCCGGAGCCCAGGTCGATAAATGTGAATTGTCTGAAATCGATCGGGAGAGCCTGCATCATCTCGCGAAAAGAACTTTCCTCGGTAGCTTGATAAAGCGAGTGGAACGTACCGATCAAGCGATCACGGAAGCCCACGGTGGCGCTGGTAGTGTCCACGCGGTGCTCCCAGTCGTAATCGATGTCGCCATACCGTTGGCGCTGCCGTGCCGGGGTCGAGTCGTGAAGAAAATAAGACATTTCCGATACGAACATCTTCAGCGTAGGCCAGAAGCCATAGCGTGCAGCGTTCTCCACCCACCATTCCCGCAGCGTCTTTGCGAGAGAGAGTCTAGGGTACGAGGAGGCCGGCATTGCTGGATGCTACATGAATGTGGGTGCGATCGCCGGTCTACTGCAACGCGTCTTTCAGCTTATCGAGATCGGGCGCCACAGGAGGTTTATAGCCGGGAGGCAGACCCTGGGTTATGAAAGGGATGTCATCAGGATTCCGCACTTCGATCCGGCCATCTGAAGTCAGCTTATAGGGACGCCCGGCGGGGTCAAGAGGAACATCGCGCAGCATGTTCGCGTAGACCAGATCAACCAATGATGCCGGAGGATGGCCAGTCCGCTCCTGGTATAGCCGAACTAGCTTCTCGAGAACTAACACGTTTTCGTCGGATTGCAGTGCCTTCAGGTGGGCTGCCGCGTTCAGCTTGATCTGCTTGTCGTTCGCGCTTTCAAAGGTGGTGATCCATAGCATGCGCGCCGTCTCGATTTCACCTGCGCTTTGGGCCATCTTGGCAGCGAGGATCTTCAAAAACGGATGAGCTCCGGGACGCTCCGCACCTCGTGAAAAGGCCTCTGCCGCCTGAGGATAATCATGGAGTTCGAGATAGTAGATGAAACCAAGATCGTAGTAGAGGCGCCACTCATTGGGATTACTCCGAATTCCGTTCTCAACCAACTGAATCGCGCGTTTGGGCTGTCCAGAACCCTCGGGAGGTTGCGGAGACAGGAAGTTGGCTCCGAACTCATATGCCACCACCAGATGTGGATCCAGATACGTCGTAATTTCCAGCAAAGGCGCCAGCAAGCTGTAGTCGCGAGCCAGAATGTGGTGCTTGTTTCCGAAATACTGTACGGCTCGCGTCCAGTAGACATCCGCCAGCAATCCTTCATAGCCCAGACTGAGTCGTTTCACCGCTTTAGGCGAAGTGATGTAAAGAACTTCCTGCAGGCTTGCGCCAGTGCGCATGCGGTCGACTTGCACAAGCGTGAGAACCGAGGCACCCAAGAAGAAGGTCAAGAGGATGCTCGCGAGGAATGTAGTTCGCCGGCGAGAACTCATTTCAAGTTCCGGTGCTCAAATATCAGGACTGCGCCACTCAAAGCCATGGCGGCATAAAACAGGGCGTAAATGCTGTTGTAAAGGATCAGGTGGCCCGGTACCGGCTGCCCATGGGCGACCGAACCAATGATGTTCAATGCGGAAAAATTCGGTATCAGGTACGCCAGGCCTGTTGCGACCCAGCGCGCCATGCCCGAGGTGAGGGCGGCGAATCCGCGCAAGTCTTCGGCGAATGTGCCTATTACAAACAACGAAAATGCAAACACAGCCGAGAGCAGCGGCGAAGAGAATGACGAGAACAGAAGAGCGAGCGCCGTGATCATCAGGAATTGCAAGACGATGAAGTAGACAGCAATAAGGACCCAAGCATCGGGCGCATGCAGATGGTGCGAAACATACAACAGAGCGGCGAAGACGCCTATCGCCATGAAGAACGTGTTCACCACTAACGTGCCGGCGAGCCCAAAGAACTTTCCGACAATAAACTCCCAGCGGCGGACCGGTCGCGACAAGACGGTGTACAAAGTCTTCTTCTCGATCTCTTTTGAGACCAGCCCGATACCCACAAAGATCGCAATCACCATCCCGAACAACGAAACCGCGGTGAGACCCAGATTGATGACTACCAGATGCTCGATATCAATGGAGATTTGACCGACCAGAATCGCCGCTCCGACCAGCAACAAGGCGAAGGCGACCAGGTTATACAGCACTCGGTCACGAACTGCTTCGCGAAAAGTATTCGAAGCGATGTGGCGGATTCGCGAGTTCATGCCGTAACCTCCACGGGCGCTTCGGTCGATTCAAGCTTCTCCAGGAAGTAGTCTTCCAACGTGGCGCGAACTGGGATTAACGACACCAATCGCAAGCGTTCGCGGCGTAGAATTTCGAGCGCTGCATCCTGCTTATCGTCACCCAGAATGGCACGCACTGTGTCCCCGCTGGTGTGCCAATCAGCGCCCAGCGCAGCGATGGCGGGAGGCATGCTGGTGCCCTGCCAAATTAGTTCCACTTTCGCGTGCATTTTCGAAGTGAGGTCCGCTACCACGCCTATCCCGCGTAGTTGACCAAGATTGATGACGGCGACCCGATCACACAATGCCTCGGCATCGGACAGGATGTGAGTAGAGAAGAAGACCGTCTTACCCTCCTTCTTCAACTGCTCAATCAAGTCTCGTACCTCTCGACGTCCCATGGGGTCGAGTCCCGACATCGGTTCGTCGAGAAAGACGACCTTCGGCTCATGAAGGATGGCCTGGGCGATGCCTACGCGCTGCAGCATGCCCTTGGAGAACTTACGCAACTGTGTGTTGGCGGCGTCGGGCAGTCCGACGCGGGCCAGCATGGCCTCAATCTTGGCACCGAGTCCGTTGGCCGGCATACCCGAGAGTTGCCCATAGTATTCGAGCAGCTCACGCGCAGTAAGGTAATCGTAAAAGTAGGGCTGCTCAGGTAAAAAGCCGACCTGTGCCTTCACGCGCGGATCATTCACGTCCATGCCCAAGATCCGGGCTGAGCCGCCGGAAGGGAAGACAAGTCCCATCAACATCTTCAGCGTGGTGGTTTTCCCCGCGCCGTTAGGTCCCAGGAAGCCGAAGATTTCACCCTCATCCACATTCAAATGCAGAGGATGCAGCGCGCGCTTGGGGCGCTTGCGCCAGAAGCCCACCGAGTAAGTCTTTTCCAAGCCAAGTATTTCGATGGCACGCATATGAGGAACGCAGATCTACGCAACTCTGTTCGTAGCGCTCCAGAAGATTATATGAAAGGGAATGCGTGCCTGGGGAGAGTGCGACCCTTCTCGGCTAGTTACGGAGGTCATGGGCACAAATAAACAAAGAGCCGAGATTTTCATCTCGGCTCCCATTGGCTCATACCCTCCCCCAGGTACTTCGCCAAACTTTATTCAGAGAACCCCTACTGCATGATTGGGAACGCCTGGCAGGCTGCGGTGCTGTTCACTGGAGCACTCTGAGCGTTGGGCAGCTGGTAACGGATCACGCCATCTTCCGTCGAGCAGAAATCACGCACCCCAGAGAGGTTATACGTCACTGCGGCAGCACCACTTACGAAAGAAGAATTCGCGCCATTGGCGAGCGGCAGCAGACCCGTCGCCACGAACACGTATCCGCTTTTTCCTGGACCGCCGGGAATTGCTGTAGCAAGCACATTGTCGAGCAAGCAAGCACTCGTGGCAGATGCCGTGCAAGGACTGCCTCCGCCTAGATCCGCCAACTGCACCGCGTATCCTACCGTCGGATATGCGGCACTATAGGAGAACTCCGCTGTATTGATTTGTCGAATTGAGTTCGCCGCGGATGATTCGTTAGCGGCAATCCTCGCCCTCAGAAGATTCGGTATCGCAATCGCCGCGATGATCAGAATGATGGCCACTACGATCAGCAACTCAATCAGCGAAAAGCCTTTGTGTCGCCCCATCTGGTTACCTTTGTGACGAAAGTTCACTTGGACCTCTAGTTCATATTTATGATGGCAGTTATATCGCCATTCGCCACGATCAAGACGGAGCATAAAGTAGGTCCTCTATGCTATGTGCCTCAACAACATAGCTGCCCTCCGCATATGTCGGTTGTTCGTGTTTGTTTCTCTTCCCCGAAGGTGACAATTTGTGTCGAAGCTGGAACGACAAATTGTAGTAAAGACTCTCGGGGGTGAAGTTGAACCTTTGAATAGAGGCGCCGCCATCTCGGAAGGAGAACTCCAGGAATCTGAGGCGGTCCGACGAGGGAACGTTTATTTTTTTTGCGCCAAGAGGGTAGGTGCGAAAAAAAGAAGAGCAGCGGTTGCCCACTGCTCTTCGGTGGTGTTTCGACTTAACTCGTCAGCCTTACCTATTGCAGAACTGTGAAGTTGCAGGGGTTGGCGGTCGTTGGAGCACCCTGCCCGGCCGGGGTCTGAGCTCGGATCACCGCATCTTCATTCGAGCAGAAGTCACGAACGCCCGTCTGGTTGAAAATCTGCGCTGAGGCGCCGACTGTGTACACGACATTAGTGGCAGAGCCGTTGGCTGGCGCACCAACTGCGGCAAACGCGTAACCGCTCTTGGTGCCCGTACTCAGAACGTTGTCAATCAGACAAGCGTTGCCGACAGCCGGAACGCAGGCCGCTGCTGGCCCACCCAGGGCTGCCAGGGTGAGAGCATAGCCAGTCGCCGGAAAAGCCGTCTGGTAAGTCACTTCGGCCGTGTTAATGGTACGAACGGAGCTGACGGCGGACGACTCATTGGCCGCAATACGCGCACGCAGCAGGTTCGGGATCGCGATGGCAGCAATGATCAGGATGATCGCCACCACAATCAGCAATTCGATAAGTGAGAAACCCTTCTGTTTCCGCATTTCTATCTTTTCTCCTAAAGTCCTCGTGGTAGTAATTGGGGCTGTTTCTACCGCCTATCGAAATAGTCGCACCCTAAGGGCCGAAGCAAAAAGTTACCAAGGTGATTGGACTCAAATCGATAGGTGATTTGTTTTCAGCGCCCGAAAAACTCCAGTAACATCCGCAAAATCCGAGTAGTGGCAAAATGCGTCGAAGCGGATGACACGCCGTGTCAACCAGGACCAAGCAAAAAAGGAGCACCGGATTTTGTCCGGTGCTCCTTGGCTTGTACCCTCCCCCAGGTACTTCGCCGAATCAACTTATTGCAGAACTGTGAAGTTGCAGGGGTTGGCAGTCGTTGGAGCTACCTGCCCGGCTGGGGTCTGAGCCCGGATAACCGCATCTTCATTCGAGCAGAAGCTACGAACGCCCGTCTGGTTGAAGATCTGCGCGGCAGCACCGACTGTGTAGACGACGTTGGTGGCAGAGCCGTTGGCAGGTGCACCCACAGCGGCGAAGGCGTAACCGCTCTTAGCACCCGTACTCAGGACGTTGTCAATCAGACAAGCGTTAGCGACAGCCGGAACGCAGGCCGCTGCTGGCCCACCCAGGGCTGCCAGGGTGAGTGAGTAGCCAGTGGCCGGAAAAGCCGTCTGGTAAGTCACTTCGGCCGTGTTAATGGTACGAACGGAGCTGACGGCGGACGACTCGTTAGCCGCAATGCGCGCGCGCAGCAGGTTCGGGATCGCGATGGCAGCAATGATCAGGATGATCGCTACCACGATCAGCAACTCGATAAGTGAGAAACCCTTTTGTTTCCGCATCTAATGTTTTCCTCGTCTCTGTGATCGCTCTCAGTAGGCGTTGCCGCCTTCATGAGAGGAATTCGCAGTTCTTTGGCCAATTCAGAGCGGCCTTCCGAGGGCAGGGCCTTTCTCGATTAAGCAGATGAGACTCAAGCACTTGCTGGGGGTGTCGCGACTACTGCGATATTCATCTGTCGGGCAGCGAACGAGCGAAGTCTGTTAACGACGACAAATTGTGTCACTTCGTAAGGCCAGAATATGTCAGGCGTACGATATTTCCGAGCTGCCTGGGACTGTCCATTTCAACTGATTCTGTAGTTCTTAGCCACGACAGAAGTGCTGGCGAGAAAGGGCCGACTAGTCGGCAATTAACAAATACGCGACAGGACCTAACGCCAGCCCTCCCAAAGCCCACAGAGCCGGCTGTATTTCACTGTTGAAGAGAGCCCACGTAAACAAGATGGTGGGCATGAGGACGGTAGCTGCCAAGCCGAGCCGCCCCCCTGGGACTCTGAACGGCCTCCGCATATCGGGCCTCACAGAGCGCAGTTTCCATAATGAAAGTAGAGTTAACACCGACGTGGAAACACGGAACCATGCGTAGATCGCGATCAGCTGGGTCAGGCTGGCCAAAGCAAGAATTGAGCACAGTGCTACCGAGAGCAGAATCGACCTGACCGGAGTTCCGTAACGCTCGTTCAGTTCTGCGAGTGAAGGATGAAGGTAGCCATCTTCCGCCATGGTGAAGGGCAGTCGAGTTGCCGAAAGAACGGTACTTTCGAGCAGAACGAAAGTACAAACGAGGGCGGCGACAAGCATGGCAACTTCTAAGCGTGTTCCCCCAAGCAGCCGTGCTGCTGTGACCATAAAACCGGTATCCCAGTTTTGCCATTGACCAACGCCGGCTAGAGCTGCGGCCGTTGGGAGAAAGAATGTGATGATCGCGAGCGGAACGACGATGGCGAGAGCCCGAGGGAAATTCCGCTTGGGCTGCTCTAGCTCCTCGCTGACAGTAGACATTTGCTCGTACCCCGAATAGATCCAGAGTGCCAGGGCCAAGCCGACGCCGAAGACTTCACGCCAGGATTTGTCCGGCGGCATCAGTGGTTCAAAGGGGTGAAATTGTGAATGAGAAAAACCGTAGTACGTAAAAACAGCTACGGGTATTAGGGCCAGGAGCAGGAGCACAAGCGTCAGCTTCCCCACGAGCTGAATGCCACGAATATTTAGAAATGCAACCATGCCGAGAAAGGCCACTGCAATAAGCCAGTGGAGCAGGGGACTGCGTAACGGGATCACATGGCCGACGTAGTCGGCGAGCATTACGCCGTAGGCTGCGCTCATCAAGAATGTTCCAGTCCAATTCCACCAGCCGCATTGAAATCCCCAAAACCTGCCCAATGCTGCGTTCGTCCAGCGGTAAAAGCCTCCTTCGACGGGCATGGCCGACGATAATTCCGCAGTGGCGAGCGCAACAGGAACGCTAAATAAGAACGGCACAACCAGGATGAATATCAACGCAAGTCCGGGGCCGGAGGTCGAGATCATCGCTTCGAAGCCGAAGGGCCCGCCTGCGCAATATGCATAGAGAACCGCGACGAAGGGGATCAGGGAGATGCGTCTCAGGTGACCGTGCGGGCGCACGGCCGACTCATCTCTGGTTGGCTCTCCGGTTACGGCTGCGCCGACATTCTTACTCTCGGCAGAAGCGGAATGCATGTGTTCCCAGATTTTCAGGCGGCTTCGCATTTCTGGCAACCGGAAAACAACTACGAAGTTGAGGCGATGAGGCAAACTGGTGATCCGATGCTCCAAGTGTGCGATACATCAAAGCGTGAACAATGTCTGAGCGCAGGTCGAGTCGCTTTCCACATCGTGTTTTAGAATGTGCCAGATTATGGCAATCAACCGGATCGATATCGATGCCGACATTGCGCGGGCGTGGTCGCTTCCGGCTCACTACTATCGGGCCGCGGAGATCGCGGCGGCTGAGCGTGACGTGATTTTTGCGCGAACCTGGCAAGTGGTCGGTCATCGCAGCCGGATTCCTCATCCGGGAGACTACTTCACAACCGAGTTGATGGATGAGCCGCTTCTTATCGTCCGTGGGGCGGCGGGCGAAGCTCACGGTTTTTACAACGTTTGCCGGCATCGCGGCGGTCCTCCTGCGGAAGGCTGCGGCTCGCGAAAGCTCTTCCGGTGCGGCTACCACGGATGGACCTATGCTCTGGATGGCAAGCTGATCTCCGCGCCCGAATTCGAAAACGTGCAAGAGTTTGATCCGGCGGATTTCACTTTAGTTTCGGTGCGCACCGAGGAGTGGGCTGGCTTGATTTTGGTAAATATGGATTCCCACGCGGCGCCTCTCCGTGAAAGTCTGGGCAAGCTTCCAGCACAAGCTGAACGTTTTGGCCTGGCCAACATGAAGCTATTCGAGCGGCGTACGTATGACATGAAGTGCAACTGGAAAACCTATATCGACAACTACCTCGAGGGCTATCATCTGCCCAGCGTGCATCCCGGGCTCAATCGTGAACTGGACTACAACGCGTACATTGTTGAACCGTATGAACGTCATATCCGGCAATTCAGCCCTATTCGCGGCAGTCAACCGGGAGATACAACGCCGCGGCGGTACCAGGACGCGCGGGAGGATCTAACGACGGATTATTACTGGGTGTTCCCCAACTGGATGCTGAATTGTTATCCAGATAATATTTCGTTGAATATCGTTCTGCCGGTCGAAACGGAGCGCTCGCTTGCAATTTTTGAGTGGTACGTGTCCGAGGAAGACCTTGGTAGTCAGGCAGCACGCGATTCGGTGACTTTCAGCGATCAAGTTCAAATCGAAGATGTGGCGATTTGCGAGACCGTCCAAAAGAATCTGCGCTCACGCAGTTACGACCGCGGCCGCTACAGCGTGAAACAGGAGAAAGGTGTGCACGCGTTTCACCGCATGTACGCCGACGTCCTGAACGCCTGGCGCTAGATCGTTACGGAGCATCACGCCGCCCGACACACGGCCAGCTTTTGTCAGAGGCTCGGCGCCTCAGCTCACTTTCACCACGACGCAGGTCATGTCATCATGCTGCGGTGTGTTGCCGGCGAATATATCCAGGTCGACCATGATCCGGCTTAACAGTTTCACGGGTGGTAAATCGGTGCCGCCTTGGAGCACGGAAATCAAGCGAGTTTCGCCGTACTCTTCATCGTGTGGGTCAGCAGCTTCGACTACGCCGTCGGTGAAGATGACGAGCCAGTCGCCCTCCTCAAGGGTGACCGTCGCGCTCTCATAGCTGGTCTCCGCTACGATTCCAAGCGGCAGACCACCGGCTTCGAGCCGCTCTATCACTCCTGATTTGCGACGCAGAATGGGAGTATTGTGTCCGGCGTTGATAAAGGTCAGGGCTCTGGTTTCGGGCCGATACTCGCCGAGAAATGCAGTTGTAAAGCGCAGGCCGCCCTGACTGTTGCAGCAGGCATAGTGGTTGATGCTGTCGACAAGTTCGCCGAGTGAGATGGGTGTAGCCGCAAGTGTCTTTAGACTGGCTTGAAAGGTAGCCATCAGCAACGCTGCGGGAATGCTCTTTCCCGCGACATCGGCTACTGCGAAGACGTAGCTCTTAGTGGTCGCATCGGACGCCTTACGCGGAAACACGTCGTAATAGTCACCCGCGACGGTATTCGCGGGACGCGTGGCGAAGGCGATCTCGAGGCCAGGCACGGGCGGTGCGTTCACGGGCAGCAGCCACATCTGAATTTCGCGGGCGATCTGCAGATCACGTTTCATGACGACGCGATCTGCAACTTCCAGCACCAGCAAGAGAAACAGAATCAAACCTCCATAGAACCGCAGGTCGAAGCTGATAAAGTGGCTTCCTTCTTTGTCCTGCCAGCCCAAGGCGGGGTTGAAAATCACCATCAGCAAGGCGAGTAAAAGAAGCACCCGCCGTGCGGGAGACAGCTTCTCGAGAATGGCCCAAAAGAATTGCTTGCTGACTTCAACCCAGTGCTTGCCGTGCCGAACGCCCTCAGGTCTGCTAACGGCGACTTCGCGCGAGTACAGGCGATAGCTGGACCGGGCATCCATCTGAAATTGAGACCAGAGCTGATTCAACTCCAAGCCATCTGTAACGCGGCGCCAGAAAAGGTTTACCTTTGTACTGAAATCCTGTTTCTGCACTGGCTCTGGGGCGACGGGTTGGTAGGCGCCGGACACGAGTTTCAATTATAGAAGGATCAATTCGCGATTCGATATTAACCCGCAGATGCGACGAGCCAATGTCGTCGTGCTGGTTGGCGATAGCCACGAGTGGCCGGAGGCCCGAAGATATGTGCCAACTTTCCGCGGGTGAACACCACAATCAGGCTTGTGCAGATATCAGAACAACGAGAGTTGCTCTTCTCCGAAGTTCGACAACGGCGGATGACTACGCGTGCTGTAACGCTCGTACCTGCTGGCGAAGCCATATTTTTTGCGGAATTTACTTATCAGCTCGGAAATGCGTTTGTGATACGCAGCGGAAACAAAAGCGCGGCTTTCGAAACGGCCTCGGTACT
>Ga0105237_10008422_pt1 | contig 11167 bp, 7 predicted proteins | sample KBSC24metaG_FD_81520 | JGI IMG/M metagenome (GOLD analysis project Ga0105237, IMG submission 81520) | Corn rhizosphere microbial communities from Kellogg Biological Station, Michigan, USA - KBS C2-4 metaG | ecosystem: Host-associated > Plants > Roots > Rhizosphere > Soil | place: Michigan, USA... | reverse complement strand
CGGCAAAGGAAGAGCCGAAGCAGGAGGAAGCCAAGGCTCCCGCCGCTTCCGCCCCGGCGCCGACTCCCGCTGCCCCGGCCTCGACCGGTCGCGTGAAGGCTTCGCCTCTCGCCAAGAAAGTCGCGCAGGAAAAGGGCGTCAACATCGCCACGCTGAGCGGCACCGGCCCCGGTGGTCGCGTCGTGAAGAAGGATGTCCTCAATGCTCCCGCGAACGGCCACGCGCCGGGCGGTTCCTCCGTTTTCCCACGTGGTCCCATCGCAAAGGAAGGGAGCCAGAAGCTTTCCACCATGCGCTCGGTCATCGCCAAGCGTCTCCTCGAGAGCAAGACGACGATTCCCCATTTCTACCTCGAGATCGAAGTCGATGCGAAGCCGCTGCTTGACCTGCGCGCCCAGCTCAACGAATCGCTCGGACGCCTCAACCCACCGGTGAAGCTGAGCCTGAACGACTTCGTCCTCAAGGCCGCGGCGGAAGCAGTCCGGCGCGTGCCCGCGGTCAATGCCTCATTCGAGGGCGACTCGATCCGCCAGTTCGGCGACGTGCAGCTCTCCTTTGCCGTGGCGATTCCCGACGGTCTCATCACCCCGATCGTCCGCGAGGCCCAGAACAAATCGCTCATCCAGATCAGCGCCGAGGCGAAGGTGCTCGCGGCCAAGGCCAAGGACGGCAAGCTCAAGCCCGAGGAATTCCAGGGCGGCACCTTCACCGTCTCCAATCTCGGCATGCTCGGCATCGACCGCTTCAGCGCGATCATCAATCCGCCCCAAGCCGCCATTCTCGCCGTCGGCAACATCATCAAGAAGCCGGTCGTCGGCCCGAACGACGAGATCGTCGTCGGCCACCGCCAGAGCCTCACGCTTTCGTGCGACCACCGCGTCGTCGACGGCGCCGTCGGCGCCGCCTACCTCAAGGAATTGCGCGAGCTGATCGAGAAGCCGGCGCAGCTGCTGTTGTAGTCCTGCAGACGGGAGGATATCCCGAGCGAAGGCGAGCCCAGTTAACTTCCGCTATCCCCACTCGTCATCCTGAGCTTGTCGAAGGATCAGCTCCCGATAAGTCACCACAGCTCACGTTACGTGGATATTTTTCGGAAGCTGATCCTTCGACAAGCTCAGGATGACTGCCCCTTGTTTTCTAAACGTAAGAATCAATCCACACCTGGCGGCAGGCGCGAGGAAGAAGCTGGCGGAGAATTCGGAGAGGTTCTGGCGGGCGTAGCGGGAGAGGGAACCGGGACGTGATTGAGAGAAGCCGCCGCCTGCTTTGCCGCCGCCTTGGCAGCGACCTGTGCCGCCGCTTCGCTTTTCGAGACCGTTTTGACGATTTCGATCTTGAGGCTTTCCATCAGTTGCAGGACGGGCGCGTTCAGCTCGACGAGCGGATTAACCTCCTCCAGCGCGGTCTTTGAAATGGCGATGTGGCCGACGTCGAAGCCGTCGAGAGCCGCGTCCATCGGCACCCATTTATTGGGACCGATCCACGCCTCGGCCCACATGTGAAAGCCAAAAAGGCCCGTATCCTTGTCGACCGTATTGGCAAGGGCCGCCGCCTCAACTCCCGGCGGTATATACCCGAATCCAAAGACACAACGCGTCGGCAATCCCACCGCCCGGCCCAGCGCGGCGCAGAGCACCGCGTGTTCCGTGCAATCGCCTTCGCGCGACTTGGCTGTCTCCGCGGCGGAGGCGAAGCCGATATCGAGATCCTTCTTGGTGATGTATCGTCGCACAAAACGTTCGATGAGCTGCGCGGCCACGACAGGATTTTTTTCCGTCCCAATCGCTTGTTTGGCCAACGCCTGGATCTCGGGCGAACCGACCTCGAGATACGAAGTCGCCTGCAGATAATCATGCAGCTCCGGCGTATCCGCGTGAGGTAGTGCCCAGGTCGCGTTGGCGGGGGTGAAATGAGGCGCGGTCACCTCGATCTGGCAGAGGCCAGGCTCCGAGGAGATGACCTTTTGCTCGCCCTGGTTCCACAGGTCGATTTTCTGGCTCAGCTCGACAGGAATCAAGCGGTAGACCGCGGACACCTGCTCGCCGGGCGAGGGGAGCGCGCGTTGCGGGCGGATCAGGTGCGTCGAAAAAATCTCGACCCCTTCCGGCTGCTTCATGCACTCGGCGCGGGTGGTGACGTACTGGTGCAGATTGCCGATGCCGGGGATGACCACGAGAGACTCGACGTCGTTGTTCTGATCGTCGACCCATTCCGTGGCGGCCAGCCCGGGCATGATGTTCGTCTCGCTGGTGATCTTCCACAGGTTGCGTGATGTGCCGCGGATGTCGCGTGTCTCTTGTCCCGCGACTTTGCCCGTCTGGATCACCGCGGCTTGGGGATAATCACTTGAAAACGTTTTGTAGGAGAAGGCTTGGTCCGCCTGGAGGGGAAGTGCGTGGGCCAGCCGCCGCACCGCCTCGGGACCGAGCGCGTCGAGGCGCGGCAGCGGGTAACGCTTGGTCTGGCCGCGGCTGGTGACGACCAAATCGTTCCCTTCGCGCCGCCCGCTCGATTCGATCAGCGAGCCGGTGCCCTGGTAGCTCTGCGTGAAGCTCAGAACGCCGCCTTCCGCATCCTCGGTGATCTTCGAGGTGTCGATCATCTTCAGCGCGGTGCCGTGGCGCTTCACCACGAACTCCTCCTGATGGATCGTCTGGTACTGGGGACCGGAGGCTGTATCGCTCCGGCTCGTGATCGTGCTGCCGAATCCACACGGCTTGTCGTCGAGGAGGATGATTACCCATTCCTCGAAGAGGGGCTTGTTCGGATCGCTCTCCGGCGCGGAGGGTGCCTGGGCGCGGACACCCGGCAGCATCAGGCCCAGCGCCATCGCCGAAAGAAAGAGACCCTTACTGAGGCGGCGCGGCAGGCGTTGCGGGAGTGGCATTGGAAGAGGGGGAAGCGTTGGTCATCGTATCCGCGGGTGGGGGCGTGGCGGCGGGCGCGGCATTGGAAGAAGGAGCGGCATCGGAAGGAGCCGGAGGCGGGGTTCCAGCGGGCATGTTGGTCGATGCGGAGGCATCGGGCAAAGCCGGCGCGGGGCTGGGCAAGGATGGCGGCGGTGCCGGAGCCGGGGGTGCGGGAGGATGGAAAAATCCTGCTGATTGCAGCATCACGGCGGTGCCGCCAAGCCCCGCGGCGAGAAGGACGCCCTGATTGCCGATTCCGGAAGCGGAATAACTTTGCATTCCATTGGCGTCGGTCGTGGTGACGAAGGACCAGGTGCCGATCGGTGCCAGCCAAGCGAGGTCGGGTGGGAGTTGCCGTCCGTTGAGTGCGGCGGCCAGGCTCTTGTTGAACATCGAGGCCAGCGAGACGTAGGGCAGCGCGGTCCGGTAACCCCGATCGAGGAACTTGGGAGAGTTGAGGAAGACGATCTGTGAGGCGCCGTTGCGCTTGTCGCCGATCTGCCGGAGAAAATCGGGATTCTGCGACAGGCCCGCGTTGCCGTCGCGCTTGAAGCTGCGGACCGCCTGATTCTGGCTGAGGAAGAAGCCGAAGTAATCGCCATCCTCGGTGATCGTCGGGACGAACGGGCTCGACTGGATGAATTTCACCGAGGCGTAATGATGGTCTTCCAGGGCAATTTCATCGATCAGGGCCGTATTGCTGTAAGTCTTGCGCACCCAGTCGAGCATTGCGTTGATGGCGGGTTTGAAGTCGGCGGGCTTGTTGACCTTCGCGAATAAACCGATTTCGGGATAGGTGGTATCGGCGTCCCAATCGACCTGCACGGAGAACTCGGAGCCGAGCGCGTCGATGACGTTGTGCTGGAAATCGATTTTCTCGTCCTGCGCCCATGTCTTCAGGAAAGAGATCCAGGCCTGGACCAGGGGCGAGGCGTTCTGCTGTTCCTGCAGGCTTTTCCAGTCGCCTTTCCAGTCGATATTGAACGCAGTGTAGAAATGGGTGTCGGGCCCGGTGAACTTCAGCGTGTCGAAGGCGCAGGGCGTCATGCCCACTTCGGGCTGGCCTGCGGGCGGGACGAGGAAGGAGAAGCGGTCGACGATTTCACCCTGTTCGAAGCCACTACCCACGGCGATGCCGCCCATCGTATCGATTTTCTTCTCCAGATAATCGCCGGTGAGGGGCAGGCGGTGCATCGTGTCGTCCAGCAGCGGCGCCAGGACGTGCGAGTTGACGTAGACGAGGGTCGCCGGATTTTTGCCCACGCGCTGAAGCGACTGCTGATACTCCGCGTTCTGCGCCAGGCTCGGCGTGGAGGACTGCTTTTGCAGCCGCTCGGCACAGTCCTTCAGCGAGGCCTCGCCCCAGGTGGTGACGATCCAGCCCTTGAGCTTGCCGACGCAGATCTTGTCCGGCGCGCCGGGGCCCTGGATCCATTGGTAATCGACGCCCGCGACATTCCCAGTGCCGGTGGTGCCCTGCTTGAGGACGTCGGGATAAGTCGCCTTCAGCTTTTCCACGAAGGCATTGAAATTATTGGTGCCGAGCTTCGGCTTCATTCCGGCGATGAAGCCCATCTTCTCGGGATGATTGGGATCGAAGTGGGTGATGGCGATGAACGACTGGCCGCTCAGGTTGGGCAGGAGCGTGCGGATGAGTTCAGTGTTCTTGGGGCCGACCCAGTCGAGGGCGGCATTGATCGCGGGCTGGGCATCGGGCGAGTCGAGCAGCTTCTTCAACTGGGAACCTTGATAACCCTTGGCCAGCTGGGCGGCGTTGGGAATGGTGAGAAAGGCCACCGTGTCGCCAGGCACCAGTTCTGCGGCGAGGACCGAGTTGGGTCCGAAGAGATACCACCAGGCCCCGAGGCCGAGAAGCAAGATCAGGACAAAGCCAATCAGGAGCAGGCGGATGGCGGTAGTCATAGAGGTGCGTCGAGTTTGGCCCGGACGGAGCGATTTGGCAAACTCCGGCGCGTGCTGGAAATTTAGACGGAATTAACGGGATGAGGCTACGCTTCGCCCCGCGCCAGCGCCTTGGCACGGTCGCGGGCGGCAGCGAGGCAGCGTGCCATCAACTTATTGAGCGCGTCGTTTTCCTCCAGGACGGCGCAACCGGCGAGCGTGGTCCCCTTGGGACTTTTTACCTGGGCAGCCAGTTCGAGCGGAGTCAGGGAGGATTGCGCCGCGAGCTGGGACGAGCCGAGCACCGTTTGTAGCGCAAGTTCATGGGCCAGCTTTTCCGGCAGACCGAGTGCGGTTCCGCCGCGAACCAGTGCGTCGATAAAATGGAAGACGTAAGCGGGACCGCTTCCGGAAAGGGCCGTGACGGCATTGATCTGGTTCTCCTCCACGCGCCAGGCCTTCCCGGCGGCGGCGAGGACGCGATGAACCAGCGCATAGTCAGCCTCGGTGACGCCGGGACCTCCTGCATAGACGCTTGCGCCGGCGCCGACCTGCATCGGGGTGTTGGGCATGGCGCGAACGATCCGGGCATCGGAATGAAGCCATCCGCCGATTTTTTCCAGGCTGATCCCGGCGGCGATGGAGAGAAAAAGTTTTCCCGCGCTCGCGGTCTTCAATGCGGGGAGTGCTTCGGGAAAAACCTGTGGCTTGATCGCGAGGATGACGAGATCGCTCTGGCGGACGACTTCGGTGTTGTCGGTCGTCACCTGTGCACCGGGGATGAGCTGGAGGAAAGGTTCCGCCCATTTCACATCAGGCTCGGAACAAATTACGTCCCGCGCCGGGACCACGCCGCCGGTGACGATGCCCTTGCCCAGTGCGCACGCCATTTTCCCGGCGCCGATGAATCCGATGGTCATGCTTAAGCTTGATAGAGAAGACCAAGTCTTCGCTCAAGCATTCCGTCATCCTGAGCTTGTCGAAGGATCAGACGCACTTGCGATCCGGACAGTTGGAGGGACGACCTCCGTGTCGTCCGATCCGTAGTCAGGCGGACGACACGGAGGTCGTCCCTCCAGGCAAAACTGATCCTTCGACAAGCTCAGGATGACGGAATGATAACTCAAACCGCCAGACCGAATTTCTTCAGCTTGGTGTAAAGGGTGGGGCGATGGATGCCCAGGAGTTCGGCCGCCTTCTTCTTGTTGCCATTGCACTGGTCAAGGGCGGCCATGAGCGCGGCCTTCTCCCGCTCGGCGAGGTTGAGCGACTGCGACTCGGTCACGAGCTGGTGCCGGACGGGCATGAGCTGGGAATTGTCGATTTCGTGGCCGGGACCTGTGGACGGATCGAACGGTGCGCCGTGGACGACCTCGTGCGGGAGGTTTCGCGGTGTGATCATGCTCCCCTGGGTCAGGACGACGGCCCGCTCGATGACGTTCTGCAACTGCCGCACGTTGCCGGGCCAGTGGTAACGTAGAAGCGCGTCGTAGGTCTCCGACTGAATGGTCATCGCGGGTTTCTTCATCCGTTCGCAGAAGCGTTGCAGGAAAAGCTGCGCCAGCTCCGGGATGTCCTCGGTCCGCTCGCGCAGGGGAGGGATGTTAAGCGTGAACGTATTGAGCCGGTAGAAAAGATCCTCGCGCAGGCGGCCGTTGCGGATCGCCTCCTCGGGACGGCGATTGCTCGCGGCGACGAGCCGGAAATCGGCCTTGATGATCTGTGTGCTGCCGAGCGGACGGAATTCCCGTTCCTGAAGCACGCGCAGGAAACGGGTCTGCAAGTCGACCGGCATCTCCGCGATCTCGTCCAGGAAAAGAGTCCCGCCACCCGCCGCGCTGAGCATGCCGGGGAAATCCTGGCTCGCACCGGTGAACGCGCCCTTCTTGTAGCCGAAGAGCTCACCCTCGATCATATTCTGGGGGAAGGCGGCGCAGTTGAGCTTGATCAGCGGCCCCTCGGCGCGGGTGCTCTGTTCGTGGATACGGTTGGCGAAGATCTCCTTGCCCACGCCGCTCTCGCCGACGACGAGAATGTTCGCCTCGCTCGGCGCGACCTGCTCGATGAGCTCGAAGAGCTCCCGCATCTTGGCGTTCTTGTAAACGGGCTGGAGCTGGGCCTCGGCGCGTTGGACCCGTTTCTTCAGGCGCTCGGTCTCCTGACGGAGCATCACGGTTTCCTGTCGCAGTCCCTTGTGCTCGACCGCCTTGGCCACGAGGCTGAGCAGTTCCTCGGGAACGTAGGGTTTGCTGATGAAATGGAACGCGCCGACCTTGATCGACGCGATGGCGTTGTTGAGCGAATCATTCGCAGTGACGACGATGACCGGCAGGCTCGGATTTTCCTGGCGGATCGCCTGGAGGAATTCAAGCCCTTCGCTGTCGGGTAGACCGAGGTCGAGGAGCAACACATCGGGATGATGTTCGGCAATCATTTCCCGTCCCTGCTTCGCGGTGAAAGCCGAGAGGGCGGAATAGCCGCGGCGCTCGAGGATGGCGACCAGGGTGGCCTGGATGTTGCGCTCGTCGTCGATGATGCCGATCAGCGGTTTGGAACTCATGGCAGCTGTTTTCCCTTTAAAGGCCCTGGCGTCTCAAGCGAAGTGTCTCCCTGTCTTCCTTCCAGCATAATCCTCTCCGAAGGTTAGGAAAGACACTTTTCCTTCATGGGTCCTATTGATGAAATCGGACGGGGCTGCGCAGTGCTGAAGAGAGCCTTTCGAGATAATCGCGTCGCCGGATCTCGATGGCGCCGAGCCGCGCGGTGAGGGGAGAGAGGACCTGCGTGTCGAAAAGCTCGAATTTTTGCGCCCGCAGATGATCCATGAGATGGCAGAGCGCGATCTTCGAGGCATCGGTCACGCGGTGGAACATCGACTCGCCCGCGAAGAATCCCCCGATGGCCACCCCGTAAAGCCCCCCGACCAGCTTTCCATTCTCCCACGCCTCGACGCTGTGGGCGTAGCCCTGCCGGTGCAGCTCCAGGTAGGCCTCGGCGAAGCGGCGACTGATCCACGTCGACTCGCGTCCCCGGGCGGGCTCGGCGCAGGCATGGATGACGGCGCTGAAATCGCGGTCGAAGGTCAGCTCGAAGGGATGATGGCGCAGCTTGCTCTCCAGCCGCTTCGGCGGATGGAATTTCCCGATCTCGAAAATGGCCCGCGGATCGGGCGACCACCAGGTGAGCGGCTCGTCGGTCCACGGAAAAATCCCCGAGCGGTAGGCAAGCAGGAGGCGCGGGACGGAGAGGTCGCCGCCGAGGGCGAGAAGGCCTTCGCGGTTGGCCGTGCGGTGATCCGGGAACGTCAGGCTGTCCGGATGCAGAATGTGCATATCACAGGGGATCGTGGCCCACACCGAGGAATACCAGCACGTAAACCTGCACGATGGCCACGATGACGCTGAGCACCACGATAAGCAGCGCGGGCATCGCCTTATGTGTCCGCAGGTAACGGCCACCCATCAGAAGGATCAGGGCCAGACTGAGCGCGAGCGCGGCATAGGGCGCGAAGTGCCACGTATAATCATAGCCGAGAAAAATCGCGATGAGTCCGCAAATCAACCCCGCCACCAGCGACGGCACGCTGCGCGCCTTCACATAGCCCATGGCCCCGCCGACGATGAGAAGAATGCCGTAGATATAAAGGAGAAGGACGGGCCATGCGATCATGCCCATCACTTTGCCTGAGTTTTCGCCGACGCGCAATGGTCCCGCGGATTTCCCCGCAACGCTTCGCCTCCCGTCATCTCGAGCGGAGGCGAATCCTCCGACGCGTTTTACCCCAAAGTTCACCCGAGCCGCAGTCGAGAGATATGGCTGTAATTACGGACCCGGGTGACAAACGCAATACGCCCGCTTCATGAGCAAGTGGTCACGCCATCGTCCGGGGGGCAAAACATCTCCTCGGCGAAGATGGACGGAGCTTGTCCGCGAGAGCAATCCGGAATGACAAATGAATCACCGGTTTCACAGGCGAGCCATATCTCTCGACTGCGGTTCGGGCAAGCCATCGGGATAGAGTCATCGCTCGACTCACCTCCGCTCGAGATGACGGAAAGGTGCGGCTTTATCATCAGGACCTCTAAAATCCGTTGCATTTCCCTCCAACCTTCCGCACGATGGGTAGTGCCTATTATGGAATCTGAGCTTTTGACCGTTACCCTTCCCGATAATCTCTCTCCCGCTTTAACCGAAAAGCTCAAACAACTCCCCCCCGGAACCTACTGCCTGCACCGCAGTTGGGGATTCGGCCAGATCAAGGAATGGAACAGCGCCACCGAAAGCGTCACCATCGATTTCAAGTCCAAGCAGGGCCACGTCATGCAATATGCCTACGCGGCTGAATCGCTGACGCCGCTGGCTACGGAACACATCCAGGTCCAGAAGGCCCAGTCAGCCGACGCCCTGCGCAAAAAGGCGCAGGAAAATCCGGTCGAAGTCGTGCGCGACTGCATCAACAGCCTCGGTGCGCAGGCGACCGCGGATAATATCCAGGCCGCACTCAGTCCCGATATCATTTCCACCGTCGATTACAAAAAATGGTGGGACTCCGCCAAGCGTGCGCTCAAGAAGGACGGCCACTTTTACGTGCCCGGCAAGAAGAACGAGGCGCTACGCCAGCTCGACGCCCCGACTGCCCTCGGCGATTCCGCCCTCGAAAGCCTGCGCCTCGCCAACGGCCCCAAGGCGGTCCTGGCCGCGTTGGCCACCGTGGCCAAGTACTGGTCCGAGATCAAGAACGACACCATCCTGCAGGAAGTCGCCGGGCTGGTCGACGCGACGTTGTCGAAGGTTCCGAAGTCGCAGCTGCCCATCCAGATCGAACTGGCGCTCGCTCGCGACGAATTTTACATCCTGGCCGGACGTCCCGGCGAGACCGGCGCCTACGCCATCACCACGCTTTCTCCCCAGACGCCCCCCGCCCTCAGCACCCTGCTTGATGCGCTGCCCGGCTCCCGCCAGCCAAAGTTGCTCGAGGCGCTCCGCGTTGGACTGCCCGAGGCATGGCCCAGCCTCTTCGTCGGTCTCATCCCCCGCGCCAACGGCCGCGTGGCCGAGGTCATCACCGAAGCTTTCCAGAAGGCCGGCCGCGAGGTCGATGTGCAGGCCGCCGTCAACCGCTTCATCCGCGAGCGCAACATCACCTGCGACTTCCTCTTCTGGCTCTGCAAGAACCGCCCCGCCGTTTACAGCCCGCTCATCGAGCCCCAGCTGTTCATGGCCATCCTCTCGGTGCTCGAGAAGGACCAGTTCTCCGAGATCAAGAAGGGGACCAAGCTTTACGAGCTCGTCCTCAGCGACAAGCCGCTCATCGCCGCCATCCTCAAGGACGCCCCGGTGGCCGATGTGCGCGACATCACCCGCGCCATCCTCCTCAGCCCCGTCTTCGAGGAACTCGACAAGCGCTCGCTTCTCGCCGCCATCATCAAGCTTTACCCTCAGGTCCAGGCCATGGTCGTCGGCACCGACAAGAGTGCCGCGCCCGAAGCCAAGATCATCGTCTCCTGGCCCAGCCTCAAGCGCCGCGAGGCCGAGCTGGAAGACCTCGACAAGAACCAGATTCCGCAGAACAGCAAGGAAATCGGCATCGCCCGCGGTTACGGCGATCTGCGCGAGAACCACGAGTTCAAGGCCGCTAAGGAGATGCAGACCATCCTCGCCCGACGCAAGGCCGAGTTGGACCAGATGCTTTCCCGCGCGGAGGCGACCGATTTTGCCGATGCGGATACGTCCAAGGTTTCCCTCGGCACCAAGGTCTCGCTCAAGGATCCCGTTTCCGGCGAGAAGCTGGCTTATACCATTCTCGGCGCATGGGACAGCGATTTGTCGAAGGGGATCATCTCCTACCAGACGGCCGTGGCCCGCGCCCTGCTCAACCACACTGTGGGTGAACAGGTCGAGCTCTCCACCGACGAAGGCGGCGTCCGCCACGTCCTGATCGAAAAGATCGAGCCTCACCAGATCGACCTCTCCATTTCTGAATAACATCACTTCATTCGTACCATGAGCTGCACCTCCATCACCAAAGTCATCGCCCGCCAAGTCCTCGACTCGCGCGGCAACCCCACCCTTGAAGCGGAAGTCTTTTTGCAGGACGGCACACGCGGTCGCGCCATCGTCCCCTCGGGCGCCAGCACCGGCGAGCACGAGGCTCTCGAGCTGCGCGACGGCGACAAGTCGAAGTACGGCGGCAAGGGCGTCCTGAAGGCGGTTGCGAACGTCAACAAGAAGATCGGGCCCGAACTCATCGGTCTCGACAGCACCGACCAGCTCGCGGTTGACGGCCGGATGAACAAACTCGACGGCACGAAGACCAAGAAGAACCTCGGTGCCAACGCCATCCTCGGTGTCTCGAT
>Ga0105237_10008420_pt1 | contig 11169 bp, 7 predicted proteins | sample KBSC24metaG_FD_81520 | JGI IMG/M metagenome (GOLD analysis project Ga0105237, IMG submission 81520) | Corn rhizosphere microbial communities from Kellogg Biological Station, Michigan, USA - KBS C2-4 metaG | ecosystem: Host-associated > Plants > Roots > Rhizosphere > Soil | place: Michigan, USA... | reverse complement strand
GGCGCAGCGTAAAGCCGCGGCCCTCTCCGGCCAAGCTTTGCAGCCCACGTTCGGCTTCGCCCTAACCCCGAACATCAACGGACATCCGAAATATCCCTATGATCCGTTCTACGGCGGACTCAGCCCGCGTGTCTCAGTTGCGTGGAATCCGAAGTTCACGAATGGCGTTCTGGGTTCCCTGTTTGGTGACAACAAGACCGTGATTCGCGCCGGCTACGGCCGCATCTTCGGTCGGCTAAACGGCGTCAATCTGTTGCTGGTGCCACTGCTGCCTCCGGGCTTGTTGCAGGCGGTTTCCTGCCCGGGTGTCAGCAAAACAGGACAGTGCCTTGGTAGCGGCGGCGTCGATCCCAGTTCGGTCTTCCGCATCGGCGTGGACGGCCTCAGCGTTCCGCTTCCTTCGGTATCGCAGACCCTGTCGCAGCCATACTTCCCCGGCGTGGGCGGTAATGCGGGCGCCAGCGACGTCACGTTCCTCGATCCCAAGTATCGCCCGGAACGGACGGACAACGTGACGGTCACCATTCAACGTCAGCTTTCGAAGTCGATGAGCATGGAAATCGGCTATGTGGGCCGCATCATTCGCAACGAAATGGAAGCTCTCAACCTGGATGCGGTGCCGTACATGATGACGCTCGGTGGACAGTCGTTCGCCAATGCCTTCTCACAGACCTACTTCGCTGTAAACGCCGGCGGTACGCCTGCCGCACAGCCGTTCTTTGAGGCGGCACTGGGCGGAGCGAACTCGGCATACTGCGCCGGCTTCGCAAGCTGCACCGCCGCCGTAGCGTCCAAGAACGCGACCGCGATCAAGAATACCGCGGTTTCGGATCTGTGGACTGCGCTCTATAAAGCGCCGTCCTGGACCCTCGGCCGCAGCCTGGTCAGCCAGCCGCTCCCCGGCACTTCGACCAGCCAGGGCTACACGTACGTCGCCAACACCGCCAACGGTTACGGCAACTACAACGCCTTGTTCGTTTCGTACCACATCCGTGATTTCCATGGCATCACTGGCACCAGCAACTTCACCTGGGGCCGCGCGCTGGGTACGGGAACCACTTCGCAGGCGACCAGCTCGAACACCGCGCTGGACGTTTACGACATGCAGAACAACTATGGAGTGCAGCCGTTCGATCTGAAGTTCATTTACAACTTTGCACTCTATTACTCGCCGAAGTTTATGCGCGCGCAGAAGGGACCGATCGGTAAAGTGTTGGGTGGCTGGAACTTCTCTCCGCTGTTTACAGCGCAGAGCGGTGCCGCCATCGTTCCCAACTATGTCGAAAGCGGGACCGCCGTTGGCCAGCAGGCTTTCGGTGAAGTCAGCACGGCTTCCTCGGCGACTACCGCGCTCACCACCAATGCCCAGGGCACCGAACCGTATACCGGCGGCACTTCCGCCAATTACGGTATTGCGGGCTCTGGCGGCGTCGGCACCACGAACACCTTCGGCGTGAACATGTTCTCCGACCCCGCCGCAGTCTACGGCGAATTCCGCAAGTGTGTTCTCGGATTCGACCAGAGCTGCGCGGGCTACGCGCTGCGCGGCCTGCCGCGTTGGAACGTAGATCTCTCGGTGACCAAGACAGTCAGCTTCTGGCGTGAAGGAATGGGAGCGGATCTCAGCTTTCTGTTCACCAACGTCCTGAACCACAACGCCATGAGCAACCCGGCGTCGGCGGATCTGCGCATCACCAGTCCCTCGACATTCGGCCGCATCACTGGCTCGGTGAGTACACCTCGTCAGATGGAGTTTGGCATCCGCCTACACTTCTAGTCGCTGCCCGCACCTGTGCAGACATTCAGGCCAGCTTTTCTCCGCAACGAGGGAAGCTGGCCTTTTCCTTTATCCCGGGGGGAATTGCCTAATTTGAAGTTGGCTCTAAATGGCCACAAGGCGAAAATCGAAACAACCGCCGCAACAGATCTCCACCCCCCCGTCTCGCGTTCTGTCTGATTCCTGGCTCTACTTTGCCCTCCTGGTTTTAATCGTCCTGGTGTACGCCCAAGTCCGCACTTTCGATTTCGTATCGTACGATGATCCCGATTACGTCACCAACAATCCAGTTGTTAAAAACGGGATAACATTAGCCGGTCTGCGATGGGCACTTACTTCGTCCTTTGCCGGCAACTGGTTCCCTCTGACCTGGTTCTCCCACATGTTGGACTACACGCTCTTCGGGATGAACAGTGGCCTGCATCATTTAACCAGCGTTTTGATTCACGCCCTCACTGCCCTGGTGTGCTTTGTAGTTTTCGCGCAAATGACCGGCGCCCGGTGGATGAGCGCGATGGTAGCGTTCTTGTTTGCGCTTCATCCTATGCACGTGGAGAGTGTTGCGTGGATCGCCGAGCGGAAAGATGTACTGAGCGCCCTATTTGAAGCCCTAACTCTCTGGGTTTATCTGAAGTATTCTTTGCGGCCAACGGCTTCCCGGTACATCTCCACTTTGGTAGTTTTCTGCCTCGGGTTGATGGCGAAGCCCATGCTCGTCACAGTACCGCTCTTACTGGTATTGATTGATTTCTGGCCGCTACGGCGTGGCTTACGGCTTGTCGAAAAGCTCCCATTCTTAGCCCTCTCACTAGCCGTTTCCGTTGTCACGTATGTTGTACACAAGGACGTTGGTGCGGCAGTTTCGCTGGAGCTGATCCCGACATCGACGCGCCTCGCGAACGCGGTGGTTTCCTATTGGATCTACCTTTATAAGGCTCTGGTGCCGTTACACCTGGCCGTCTTTTATCCCTATCCCACAAGTTTTTCGCCTTTGCCCACGCTGGCAGCCGCCCTTTTTCTAGGGCTCCTGACGGCCGCCTGTGTTTGGCAGGCGACTAGACGTCCCTACCTGCTGGTCGGCTGGCTTTGGTATCTCATTTCGCTGCTGCCTGTGATCGGAATCATCCAGGTCGGCAGCCAGGCCTACGCGGATCGATACTCCTATCTGCCACTGATGGGTATCTTTGTTGCGCTGGTTTGGACTGCGGCGGACCTTCTACGCACCAGGCCTTGGGCCGCGACGACTTTAGCCAATTGTGTGGGCGTGGCGTGTCTGTCTCTCACCTGGCTTCAGATACAGTACTGGCGCAACAGCATCTCCCTCTATCAACACGCAATCGAAGTGACCACCGATAACTATGTCGCCCGGTATAATCTTGCCGCTGTCGATGAAGCTCGTGGCGATCTGTCAGCCGCAGAGGGCCAACTTCAGGAGACGGTTCGGATTCGCCCATTCTTTGTGGTGGCCCGCTCCGCCTTCGGGCAAGTTCTGGCCGAGGAGGGCAAGCACGATCGGGCGGTTGAAGAATTGAAGATCGCCGAAACGCTGAAGCCGAGCGACCCCGATACCCATTTCCGGTTGGGCGCATCACTTGGTGCGCTAGGCCGGATTGAAGATGCGATCAGCGAATTCTCATCCGGACTTCGTCTGCGGCCAGACGATATCGATGCGCACTACAACCTGGGCCTTGTCCAATCGCAAGGGAATCGCTTCGAAAATGCGGCGCGCGAGTTCAAGGTGGTCGTGGACGCGAAGCCCGCCGATATTGGAGCTCGTTACAATCTGGCCATCGCCTTCGCGAGGACTGGGCACGTAGATGAGGCAGTGGCTCAGCTTTCGGAAGTGCTCCGACAAGATCCCAACGTGGCCGAGGCACGCAACACTCTCGATGACCTTAAAAAGATGAACCTACGACAGAAATAGTTCGTGCCACCACGAGTATTGACATTGCGGCAGAGAAGTACTAATTCTTTAGTATGCTTCGCGAGTTGAGATGGGCGTTGGTCGGATTGCGTAAGAGACCGCTGTTCGCGCTGGCGGTGCTAGTGATTCTGGCGCTCGGAATCGGAGCCAATACAGCGATCTTCAGCATCGTAGACGCAGTATTGCTGAGGCCTCCGGATTTCGCAGAGGTCTCGCGGATGGTGCGGATCGAGGAATCGAGCACGAAGGTTAATCGCAACGGCGTCTCGACGTCCGACTATCGAATATTGGAGACGCGTGCGGACCTGTTCGAGAAGATCGCCGGGCACCTGCGTGACGAGGTGACGATCTATGGCGAGGGTGAACCCGACCAGGTAGTCGCACGGCGGGCGACGGCGGGTTTGTTCCCGCTGCTGGGAGTACGCGCCCGGTTAGGCAGGACGCTGGGCGATGGCGATCACGAGGCGCTCCTGAGTGACCGGCTGTGGCGACGGAGATTCCACGAAGACCCCGGCGTGGTCGGACGGTCGCTGATTATCTCGGACGAGTCTTACACCATCGTGGGTGTGATGCCGGCGGACTTCGAGTTCCCCTACTCCGATGTGGAGATGTGGCTGCCGCTGCGGGTTACAGAGAATAGTCCACCTTGGCTGCAGGGCGTGGTGGCGCGGCTCCGCGCGAACGTCACGGTGTCGCAGGTGCAGGGCGCGATGGAAATCATGGCGCGGCAGCGGGAGCAGGAAGATCCAAAGCGAAACGCGGGACTGCGTGTCGCAGTAACTCCCTGGCGCGATGACATCGGAAAGAAATACGAGCAGACGCTGGTAGTGATCCTGGGGGCGGTCGGGCTCGTCTTATTGATAGCGTGCGCGGATGTTTCGAGCCTGCTATTGAGCCGCGCGGTGGAGCGGCAGCGGGAGATGGCGATTCGAGCATCGCTGGGAGCAGGATCGGGACAGCTCATCCGGCAGTTGCTGGCCGAGAGCCTGGTGCTGGCGGCGGCGGGCAGCGTTGCGGGAATTTTGATCGCCAAGTTGACGGTTCGCCTCCTGGTGCGAGCTCTGGCCGCGATGCCGATTCCGCTTTCTCATCTGCAGCGTGCCAATATCAACGGCCGGGTGCTGGCATGGAATGCCGGTTTGTGCCTCGCGTTGGCGGTGGTGTTCAGTCTCGCTCCGATAGCGATTGCGTTCCGCACCGATCTGCAGGATCTGCTGCGCGGTGGGCAGCGCGGAGGCGGACCGAAAGGCCATACGCGGCTGTTTGCGATCCTGATTGGCTGCGAGACTGCATTCGCATTCCTGCTGCTGGCAGGCTCGGGACTGATGGTGCGAAGCCTCATCCGCCTGGAACAGGGCGACCACGGAATGCATGCCGACCACGTTCTGACGTTGCGAGTGCCGATCGGCAGCCTGACCCAGACACGTCCGCGCGGCAAGTATGAGACCAAGCCAAAGCAGATGGCGTTTTACCGCGAACTGTTGGAGCGTCTGCAAAAGATGCCCTCGGTGACGGCAGTGGCGGTGGTGAACAATCTGCCGCTTTCGGGCGTCAACACCGCGGTCGAACTGGCAGTCCCGGGATCGGATAGTCTCACGGTTCCGACGCGCACGATCAGCTCGCAATACTTCGCGGTGATGGGCATCCCGCTAATCTCGGGACGATACTTCGCGGATTCCGATGTGACGGGTTCGCAACCCGTCGCGATCCTGAATGAGTATCTGGCCCGCCAACTATTTCCGGGGCGCGAAGCGGTGGGGCAGAGGCTGCCGGCGGCCGGCACGGAAAGCCCGGCGGTGATCGTGGGAGTGGTGCGAAACACGCCGCAGATGAGTTATGAGACGCCTCCGAAAGCGGAGTTGTACCGGCCGTATCAGCAGGCGATGTTCGGCGTCTTCCTTTCGACGATCGTGGTGCGGTCGGCGGGCGATCCACTGTCGCTGGCGCCGGCCTTGCGCAAGGAAGTTTGGGCGGTGGATCCCAATCAACCGGTGGTGAAGGTGGAGATGATGGACGAGATCGTGGCGAACTCCATCTGGCGTCCGCGTTTCTCGGCGTGGTTGTTCACGGTGCTAGGGGGATTGGCGCTGGTGCTGACAACGGCGGGTGTTTACAGCGTGGTGGCGTACACGACTACGCTCCGTGCGAAGGAAGTTGGCATTCGCGTGGCGCTGGGCGCAACCCCTGCCCGCGTGATCGGAACGATCGTGCGCGGAGCGCTAGTGCCTTTGGTAGTGGGCGTTGCGGTCAGTGCAATCGCAGCGATCTTTCTGTCGCGGCTGCTGGCGAGCATCCTCTATGAAACCGCCCCGAACGATCCTGCGACGTTTCTGGGAGCCGGACTCTTCCTGGTGCTGGTTGGCGTCTCGGCAAGCGTTGCGCCGGCATGGCGCGCGGCAGGCGGAGATCCGGTGGCGGCGCTGCGGGCAGAGTAAGGGAAGACCAAGCGGCATTGCTTGATGTAAGGTAGCGGTGATGAGATCGCTACGACTGACCCTTGTCGCGCTATTCTGCCTGGCCCCGATTCTTGCCGATGTCGTGACGCCAACGGAGAATGTCACGAGCTTCGTGATGGTGCGTCAGTCGGCCACGACGCAGGGTGTATCGGTGGGCAGCCTGCATCCGGGCGAGCAGGCGCTGCTTCTTGGGTCGGTCGTCAACTGGTATCGCGTGAAGCTGAGCGATGGGACGCTGGGATTCGTCTCGAAGCTCTGGACTCACGTGCTTCCCGCCACTGCGCCAGCGGTCGCTTCGCCTGTATATACGGTGGATGTCGTCGATGTCGGTACGGGGCTGGGCATCCTGGTTCGCGGACCGGATTTCACGCTGGTGTACGACGGTGGGTCGAATGATGACTTGGCGCGCGGCACAGAGAATCGCATGCTCGCATTCCTCAAGGTGGCGGCGCCTGAGCTGACTACGATCGACGAATTGATCCTGAGCCATCCGCACAGGGATCACGTGGAACTGCTGCCGGATCTGTTCGCGTCTTACCAGGTGCGGCAGGTTTGGGATTCGGGCCGCGTGAACGATATCTGCGGCTATCGCGCCTTCCTGACGGCGGTCCGCGATACGCCAGGAGTGGTGTACCACAACGCGCTGCAGGACTTTGGGTCGCAGTCGTTTTTGTTCGGAGCGAGCACCTGCTATGAGCATGCGGTGCCGGCCGAGTCGATCCAACTGAACCTGGGTAAGCGCATCGACAATCTGCCGATCGCGCTGGGCGGGAGTGCCTGGATGACGATTCTGCACGCGGACGGCGGGCCCTACGAGAATGTGAACGACAACAGCCTGGTGGTGCGGTTGGATCTGGGCTCGACGCGAGTGTTGCTGGTGGGAGATTCGGAGGCAGGCGGACGAATGGACCCACCTGTGGCTCCGACGCCGATATCGGTGGAAGGGCAACTTCTGGCTTGTTGTCTGGCGGAACTGGCGGCACGGGTGTTGGTGGCGGGCCATCACGGCAGCAAGACCTCGTCGCGGCATGCGTTTCTGGATGCGGTCGGAGCGTCGGTGTTTGTGGTGTCTTCAGGGCCGACGAAATATGGGTCAGTGACGCTGCCGGACGCGGAGGTGATCGCGGAGCTTTCGGCTCGCGGGCAATTATTCCGGACCGATCAGAACGATGCGGCGTGCGCCATCAGTACGACGAAAATCGGACCTGTGAATGATGGCAAAGCGGGCGGGTGCGACAATATCCGGCTGGTAATCAGCGATTCGACGCCACTACAAGTTTCGGTTTGGCACGGGAATTGAAAATGGGAAGTCTCCGGAATGGGCAGGCGAAAGCGCCAGTCCCACTAAGTAGACATGCCCGTTCCGAATGTGATGGCTTAGTAGGGTAGGCGCTTCCGCCTGCCCATTCTGAGCGGCCTCAATTCAATTATTTTTGACTAGTACAGCCCTTTGACGAAGCCGCCATCCACCGCGATCGAGACTCCCGTGATGTAGCTGGCGCGCTCGGAGGCGAGGAAGACCACGAGGTCGGCGAACTCTTCGGGCCGCCCGATGCGACGGAGCGGAGTTTGACGGGCCCAGCTCTCTTCTACTTCCTGCGGTGTGATGCCTTCCTTGCCGGCGATGGTGTCGCCTAGCGAGAGGAGGCGAGCGGTGGCCGTGTAGCCTGGGCAGACGCTGTTGACGAGCACGTTGTAAGGGCCATACTCGTTCGACAAAGTCTTGACGAGGCCACTGACTCCGGCTCGAACGGCGTTCGAGAGGATAAGCCCATCGACGGGCTGCTTCACGGTCATCGACGTGATCGCGATGAAGCGTCCCCAGCGTTGATCCTGCATGTGGGGCAGCGTCTCTTTCGCCAGGTAGACGGTGCTCATCAGATTGAGGTTGGCGGCGGATTGCCAGTCCTCGTCGGTGGTCTCGGCGAATGACTTGGAGGGTGGGCCTCCGGCGTTCGCCACGCAGATGTCCAGGCGGCCGAATTCCGTGACGGTATCGGCGACGAAGTGACGGACTTCTTGGTGGTCGGTGACGTTGAGGGCGCGGGTGAGGACACGCGCCCCGGTCTGTTGATGAATTTCAGCCGCGGCGGCTTCGAGCGTGGATTGGGTACGCGCGCAGAGGGCGAGATGCGCGCCCTCGCGAGCCAAGCCCAGCGCGACGGCCTTGCCCAATCCTTGACTGCTGGCCGCTACGACGGCGACGCGATCTTTCAGGCCAAGGTCCACAGGTCAGCCTCGCAGGTACGCGTCGTCTTTGGTGATCCAGTCGTGGCGGATGGGGCTGAAGATGTCGAGATCGAGTGTGTCTTCAAGGGCGACGGCCTTGTGCGGCACGTTGGAGGGAATGCGGAGTACCTCACCCTTGGCGACGACAATTTCCTTGCCTTCGATCTCGAATTTCAGAGCGCCTTCGAGGATGTAGGTGATCTGTTCGCTTTCGTGATGATGCTCGGGCACGATCGCGCCCTTGGCGAGGAAGACCTGCGCCACCATCGCCTTCTCACCGGTGATGATTTTGCGGCCAATCGTCTCGCTCAGAACTTCCTTTTCCATCTGGTCCCAGTTGTAGTGTTCCATGTGGTTTCGGGGTGTCCCAGAAATTGTACACGGGCGCGCGTCTTATAATGAGTCCCATATGCACTCGAGAGTTGTGCGCGCGCTGTCGCTCGGATTGGTTGTGTCTGTTGGGTTTGCCGCCGATAGTGGCGTGTGGAAGGTCACTCCTCCGGCCCCTGCGTCGTGGCAACGGGATCGGGTGGCGGACCTGACTCATCGCCGGAAGGCGGCGATGGAGGCACTCGGCGAGAAGGGCATTCTGATTCTGTACGCGGCAGAGCCGCGGAACTATGCGGGCGACGTGGATTGGCCGTTCCGGCAGGAGAACGACTTCTTCTATCTGACGGCGATTCCCCAGCCAGGCAGCGCTCTGGTGCTGATTCCGGGAGCGGACAAGATTCGCGAAATCCTGTTCATGCCGCCATCGAACCCGGCGCAGGAGAACTGGACGGGGCACATTCTGACGCCTGACGAAGGACGCAAGACCTCCGGTGTGCAGGAGGTTTGGGATGCGCGTCTGTTGCAGCAGTTCCTCTCGACGTTGATTCCGCAGTCGAAGGCGATTTTCGCGGATGAGGCGGAGAAAGCCGCGGCGGCGGGACGCGGCGGTCGCGGTGGCGGACGGAGAGGCGGCGCGGCAGCGGAAGCTCCGCCGTCGATTCCCGTGGATGTCGCCTCGACCTTCGCCAAGACGATCGAAAACGTTACCAAAGGCGAGGCACAGGTATTCATGATTTCGCGCGGCCGTCCGGCGGAGTACGGGCGTGAAGTGGAGTTTGTCGGCAAGCTGACCGCGGCAGGTGTGAAGGTGACGGACGCCACCACGATGTTCGGCGCACTGCGGCGCATCAAGTCGCAGCGGGAAATCGACATTCTGCAGCATGCGGTGGACATCACCCAGGAAGCGTTCCAGCGCGCCTACACGCTTGGCGTTCCGGGAGCGTGGGAGTACGAGCTGCAGGCGCAATTCGAGTTCACTTTCCTGAGGCGGAATTCGCATTGGGGCTATCCGTGCATTGTGGCGTCGGGCGTGAATGCCACGACGTTGCACTACGAGACGAACAAAGATCAGATGAAGGCCGGCGACTTGCTGCTGATGGACGACGCGGCGGAGTTCGATGGCTACAGCGTGGACGTGACGCGCACGATTCCGGTGAGCGGCAAGTTCAGTAAGGAGCAGGCGGAGATTTATCGGCTGGTGTGGGAAGCGCAGCAGGCGGCATTCAAGATGGCGCTCCCCGGACATACACCGACAGGTGGTCCGACCTCCGTGCAGGGCGCGGCAAACGAAGTATTCAAGCAGGGCCTGTTCAAGATGGGTCTGATCACGGACGTGAACAGCGAGCAGCAGGTACGGATCTGGTTCAATCATGGCATCAGTCACGGGATCGGGCTGAACGTACACGATCCGGGAGGCCGGGAACTGCAACCGGGAATGGCGATCACGGTCGAGCCGGGAATCTATATCAGGCCCGACGCGCTGGATAATCTGCCGAAGACTCCGGAAAATGCGAAGTTCATCGAGGCGGTGCGGCCGGCATTCGAGAAGTACAAAGGCATCGGCGTGCGGATTGAGGACGATGTGCTGATCACCGAGGGTGCGCCGAAGGTGATCTCGTCGGGGATTCCTTCCAAGCTGGAAGATGTGGAAGCTTCGATCGCACAGTGGCGGAAGGCTCAGAAGAGTACTCCGTTGCCTTAAGAACTGGACAGGCGAAAGCGCCTGTCCCACAAAATCGCAAAATTTTCCTATTGACAAAGAAAAACGCTGACCACATAATGAACAGTGTTCAGTAATTGATTTATGGGACTGAAGCAACGGCGCGAACGCGAGAAAGAGGGGCTGCGGGAAGAGATTCTCGACGCGGCGCGCACGCTATTCGTGAAGGAAGGGTACGAGAGCGTATCGATTCGGAAGATCGCGGACAAGGTGGAGTATGCACCGGGCACGATCTATTTGTACTTTCGAGATAAGGCCGAGATTCTGGAGCGAATCTGCGAGGAGACGTTCAGTAAGCTGATCGTCCGGCTGAAGGCGATCGAGAACGATAAGGGCGATCCGATTGAAAAGCTGGGGCGTGGGTTACGCACATATATCCAGTTTGGACTGGACCATCCCCATCATTATGTAGTTACGTTCGTGCAGGCGAAAATGTCCGGCCAGGCGGACGAAGTCTTTCACAAAGTGGGATTGCAGGCCTTTGACTGCTTGCGGCGGGGCGTGCAAGAGGCGATTGACGCCGGCAAGTTAGTTTCGAAGGATACGGACGAGATCGCGCAAACGCTTTGGGCGGGGATGCACGGTTTGACGTCGTTGTTGGTGACGTGCGACAAGTTTCCGTTTGTGGAACAGAGCAGACTGGTCGATCGGATGGTCCGAACGCTGGTAGACGGCGTGCGCACTGATCGCCAAGTCTAGCTCTTTTTTTTTAGCACCATTGATGAACGCGGTT
>Ga0105237_10008419_pt1 | contig 11169 bp, 11 predicted proteins | sample KBSC24metaG_FD_81520 | JGI IMG/M metagenome (GOLD analysis project Ga0105237, IMG submission 81520) | Corn rhizosphere microbial communities from Kellogg Biological Station, Michigan, USA - KBS C2-4 metaG | ecosystem: Host-associated > Plants > Roots > Rhizosphere > Soil | place: Michigan, USA... | reverse complement strand
ACGCTTCCCAGTAATACCTTATCCAACCCTTTGCGGCTGTGGGTTCCCATTACTATTATATCTGCATTCATTTCTTTTGCCGTTTGCAGAATAGTTTCCGCGTAGTCTCCTTCTTTTACAACTGTTTCAATTGTTTCGTCACCCAGGCTTAGTTTCATATTATCAAGGTAATCTTCCGCTGTTCTTTTTAATTCCTCAACAGCATTTGTTTGAACTACATCTAAATTACTAAAACTATCAAATCCCAATATCGGCGAATAATTAAGAGAAGCATAGTAAGTTGAATCCGAAGTTACATGCAACAAAATAGTATGTGCATGCAACGCTTCCGATAATTCATAACCGGCCTCTGCAATTTTTTGAGCGCCCGCATTATGGTCAAGTGCGATTAATATCTTTTTCATTTTTTGTGCGATTTAGGTTAAGCAGCTCTTCGAGAACGTGAGCTTCATTATTTTCCTGATCTCTTGCACCGTACACTAATGTAACTGAACTGTTCTTTACATGCTTTCTTAAATTGGAAACCTGTTCTTCATTGTTTTTAAATTCCTGCAAATATTTCTTTCTGAATTCATTCCATTTTTTTGGATCATGGGCAAACCATTTTCTAAGCTCTGTACCTGGGGCTATATCCTTCACCCATAAATCAACGCCTGCCTTTTCTTTTGTGAGCCCTCTTGGCCAGAGTCTATCCACCAAAATGCGTATCCCATCTTCTTTAACGGGTTCCTCATATACTCTTTTGATTTTAATTTTCACTTGTGTCTCTTTAAAATTTATATCTCAAGAATTTGACGAATCATTTGATTCGTAAATCCCCATTCATTATCGTACCATGCCAACACTTTTACCAAATCATCATTTACCACCCGTGTCATTTCCAAATCAACGATGGCAGCGAAAGAACTTTTTACAATATCAGAAGAAACCAGTGGTTCATTTGAAACAGATACTATAGATTTATACCTGCTGGTTTTTGATTCCTCCATAAGAATATTATTAATTTCCTCAACAGAAGTATTTTTTGAAGCAACGAAAGTGATGTCTGAAATAGAACCAACGGTTACGGGTGTTCGAATTGCAATCCCATCAAATTTTCCTTCAAACTTTGGCATTGCTTTTATTGTTGCTTTTGCCGCACCGGTAGTAGCTGGCACTAAATTTATTGCTGCTGCACGACCCATCCTGATTCTCTTTTTAGACGGCGCATCAACCAGAGATTGAGAGGCAGTATAAGCATGCACTGTGTTTAATATCGCTTTTTTTATACCTATTCTTCTGTCTATAATCTCTATAATTGGACCAATGTTATTGGTAGTACAGCTGGCGCATGAAAATATAGATGTCTTTCCATCTGCTGTGTTTACCCCGTGTATTATTGTAGGCATATCAGCGTTTTTTGTTGGCGCAGATATTACCACGTTTTTTGCTCCTGCATGAATATGTTTTTCAGCGTCTTCCCTGTTTGTAAATAAGCCGGTACTTTCTATTACAACATCAATATCCAGCTTTTTCCATGGAAGTTTTGCAGGATCTTTTTCAGAAAGAAATAAAATTTTTCTATCGCCGATGCGCAAATTATTATCCTGAACATTTACCTCGTTTTCATATTTGCCATACACACTGTCGTACGTTAATAAATACGCTGCGTTGTCAATGTTCATTAAATCGTTTATAGCCACAACTTCCAGTCCTGGGGTATCTGTTATTACTTTCAGCGCCGCTCTTCCAATTCTTCCAAATCCATTAATTGCTATCTTTTTCATTTTCGTCTACTATTATACGTTATCAAGATTAGTTTGTACTCAACCAATGTTATAAATGCTCTCAAAAACATCTTTCAAAAATTATTGCACAGTCAATTTTCCCTTCATTACCAGATGGATGCTGCAATAATAATCTGCACTTTCAGTAACCACTAAACTCCAGGATTGTCCCGGAGCAAGCGGTCCTGAAGTCCACGCCTTACTTTTTTCTTCTGTTATATCATGCGTTACAATATCATGATTTGTCCACATAACGGTGTCTCCTTTTTTTACCGAAAGGCTTTCCGGTTGAAACTTCATATCTTTTATTTCAACAAAATGCAACCCGGTGCCGGCAGGGTGGGTGGGCCTTGCATTAGCGGCTGTTGAATCAGGTTCGGGTACATTAATAGCCCTTTGTTCGGGAGTGCCACAGCTATATGTAAAAAAGAGGAGAAGAATAGAACCCAATATCATTCCTCCCCGTTTTAAATCTTTGTTCATTATTTATTGAATTCTTTTTGCACCATTTCAGCATGTGCAAGATGTGTTTTGAAAAGGGGTAATGCAGACTGCAATAAACTTTTCAATTCGCTGTTAGTTGCATCCGGAATTAATACATTTTCAACTTCGTTGATGGCTGCTTTGTGATAAGCCACTTCATTATCAATGTAAGCTTTGTTGAAGGCATTGCCTTTTTTTGAATTAAGCATGGCTCTTGTTTTTACTGCCCCCGCAAGAAACGATTTGGTAGTAGCATTATTTTTTGGAGTTACTCCCAGCTTCTTTGCCAATGCTACTGCCTGGTCAATTACAGACTGATGGTCTTTTGCCATTGTTTCCGCGAATTTTAGAACGTCAGCATTCGTTGATTTTTTCTTTGCAATTTGTGCGTATTCAATATCAATTTGGTTAGCAGTTACAGCAACCGATGCAATTTCAGGATCTGTAAGTTTGGTATTGGTTTGTCCAATAGCCGGCATGCAAAGCAAGGCTCCACATACTATTGCAAATGTGGATAACATTGCAATGGATTGTTTGATTTTCATTTTACTTTTTTTATAAATTATTCTTAATTAATAACAGTGCAATGTACAGTCCCCGTATTAGCAGCAGGTTAAATAGAAATTAGAAAGAGGTTAGAAATTTATTTGTGCGTCATATCGTGTCCCGGGTAACTATATAATAAATATCATTCTCTCGGCAAAGAGTAAAAGCTGAAACGGCCTGGTTATAATTTATGTATTTGCTGGTAAGTCAAAGTATTTATCATCTTCATTTTTGCCACCCTGCCCTTTGCCTAGATTTTTATATGCTTTCCAGAAATCAATAGAGCTAATCCATTGTACCATTTTATAACCCAATTGATTTTCTACTCTAAGTCTCAGCGGAGCGCCATGTACCAGCGGCAGCGGTTCATAATTCTTGTTTCGGGGAAGGAGTTTTTCCATGTGGCTTTCTTTATTTGTTCTTTTAAAAGCGAAACCTGTTCTTTGTTCACTTTGAGTTTCTTTGTAATACCGGCTCTGAAACTCTTTCCATTTATCAGGGTCATGGCCAAACCATTTTCGAAGTTCAGTGCTTGGGGCAATCTCTTTTTAACCATACATCAACACTTGACTTTTCTTTTGCAAGTCCGCGTGGCCAAAGTCTGTCAACCAAAATTCGTGTGCCATCTTCTTTGTCGGGTGCTTCATATTAAACTTTTTGCTTTAATTTCTGGGCAATTTGTTGATTTGAATGGGTTGAACTGCATCGTGCAAAACAATTTATTTTTTTGCCAATGTGGTAGTAAGTGTCAGCAGAAAAATTGTTTCTTTTATAGCTAATACACTATGTGGAATTCGTTCATGCAAAGCAAGCATTTGCCCATTATTTAATTCAATAGATTGGTGGTCGGTATCAAATTGAAGCTTGCCTTCCAGCACTTGTACACTAATAAGGCCGTTAGCAGTATGGTTCACCATTTCTGCACCTTCATGCAAGGCAATCAACACAATCCGCATTCCATTGGTTTTGAAAACAGTCATGGCATTCCGGTCGCTATCCTTCCAGGTAGATTCCTGTTTAATCTGTTCAATAAATAACGGCAGGTTAATAGTAACAAGCTTAGCATCCATTGAACGCTCCCCTTCAGGACGTTGTTCTGTGGAATCATTATATTTTTCTTCCATAATTAATATTTTTTAGCAGATTTAAGAAAATGTATTATTTATTCAGGGGTTATACATCTTCGAACATTTGATTTTAATTTTTATCAATTTTAATATCCTGAAAATTCTTTGGTATGTATTATCTTTTATAAAGTCTATTTTATTATTCTTGTTTTTCATCCAAAGCTTTAATCATTTCATTGGTAATTTTATCGCTGGAAATTCCATATCCATTTACCAACACACCTTTCAAATTATATTTAGGTGACGAAATAGCGTATACAATTGCTTCATCGGCCGGATCTGATATTCCTTCGAAACGATAATGTTTATCTATAATAAATTCGCCAGGGAATATTTGTAAATAGTTACCACCGCACTCTATGCAACTTTCTTTTAAATTAAAATCGATGTTATATCCTTTTTCCTTTAGCATATTTGTGATTTCTGAAAGGGTGGTCATGGGTTCCATGGTGAAATGATTGTAACTTTTATTTTATTGATACGCTTTTTTGTTTTCACCTTCACGCACAATTATATAAATATTTAATTGTTCTATTGATTCCAATTTATTTTTCATACAGTTCTAATTTTTGATAAGGCATCAAAGCGTATGCCGGATAAAATATTTTTCGTTTCATTTAAAAAGTTACTTAGCATTTGATTTTTTTGAAGTAAAGGAGTTGGATTATTATTTTGTCATTCCATTCTTACAGGCATCGCTTAATTTCTTGTCAAAACAACCATTAACACCATCACATAAAAATAATGATAACGGGTACGGTTAAACGAATAATAACAATAAGAAATCTTCTACAAAAATTCTCCTATTCTCTTTTTCAATTCAGGAATTGCCTGCTCCGTAAACCATGGATTAACCTTTACCCAATTTTGATTTCGGGGAGAAGGATTTGAGGATGCCATAAAGGGCCACATTCGGGCCGTGGCGAAAGGTCTCCTGAAATTCCTTTTCCGGGATAGCAAAAACCCATGGACATTATTGAAAAAAAAAGCGACTCATAAAAAGTGGCTTCATCTACATTCAGCCATTCTCTTAGTTTTCTTCCACTCGCATCATTCCAGCGAATTTCTGTTTCATGCACACGCCTGCCGGGAGCCTGGCTTATAATAATTATTTTTGAACAAGGGTTTAATTGTACAACAGGCCTTGGGCCCAATGGTTTAAATTAAAACCATTGTAAAATTACCAATTTAATGGCAAGGTAATTGTCGGAATGAAATAACAATCATGAATATGATTCCTCGTTTTACGCCTGCAGAAAAAGCAATGCATTACCCGGAAGATAGAAGATTTTATGTAAGATTAAAACCTTACATGCTTTTTATATTGGGAATGGTTCTGATTGGCTCAATTGCAATTGCATGGATACAATATTTATTTTTTGGTTTACCTCCGGATCCTTCCCTATCTTTTTCTCCGGTTGTAGCAGCTACAGAACCTTCGGGGTTTCCAATGTGGATCAATATTAGCCATTGGGTGAATTTCTTTTTTCTTGTTTTAATTATAAGAAGCGGCCTTTCTATTTTAGTAGATCATCCAAGATTATATTGGAATGATGGATGCGGCCCGGAAACAGAGTGGATTCGTTTTACACCTAAAAAAATTCCAAAAGACCGGATGTGGACGGCTAAGGAAGATTCCCGCTACATAAGTCCTGTAACCGGTTTGCCGGGTTATCGACATACTGTGGGCATTGCAAGGTCATGGCATTTTCTCACAGTTCCGTTTTTTATTATCAATGGAATTATTTTCATTTTTCTTTTGTTATATACCAATCAATGGAAGCGTTTGGTGCCCACTTCTTTTCAAATAATTCCTGATAGCTGGAATGTATTTGTACATTATGCAACTTTTAATATGCCGATAGAGCCTAATGGATTTTATCATTTTAATGCACTGCAGCAACTTTCTTACTTCGCGGTGGTATTTATCATGGCGCCATTGGCTATGCTTACCGGGCTGGCTATGTCTCCCGCTATTGACAGCCGTTTTAACTGGTATCCTAAATTATTTTTTAATCGCCAGACAGCCCGTTCTTTTCATTTTCTCATCATGTTTGCTTATGTGATTTTCATTATAGTTCATGTGGCGTTGGTAGCGTTAACGGGGCTTACAAAAAATATGAATCATATTATACTAAATAAAAGTAATGATAGTGAACTTACAGGATTATGGATAGGAATTATTATTGTGTTATTTGTAATAGGATTTAATATGCTGGCGCACTGGCTATCATGGCGCAAACAACGCTCCCTGCAATATCTTGAGAAAAAAATAAACGAATCATTATGGAGCAGCACCATCAACAAATTCAAGCCAAAAGTTTTTTATGAAAAGAAAGATATCTCTCCTTATTTCTGGCCTAATGGAAAAATGCCTGATTCAAAGGAATGGAAAGATCTGCTTGAAAATAATTTTAAAGATTATAAGCTTAAAATTTATGGCTTAGTTGAAAACCCAGTCGAACTTTCTTTAGATGACTTGAAAAAAATTAATAAAGAAGAAACTATTAACATGCATACGTGCATACAGGGTTGGACAGGAATCGCTGAATGGGGCGGAATTCCAATAAGCAAAATAATTGATTTAGTAAAACCCCATCCTAATGTAACTGCTATTGCCTTTTATTCTTTTGGTGAAGGTTTGTATGGCGGTTTTTATTATGATACCAATACATTAGACAATTGCCTGAAACCTAAATCTATACTGGCATGGGAAATGAATTATCAACCGCTTCCATTGGAATACGGGGCACCGTTAAGGCTTCGGGTAGAAAATCAATTGGGTTATAAAATGGTAAAATGGATAAGTGCCATTGAATTTATAGAATCGTATAAAAATATTGGAAAAGGTTTTGGCGGTAAAAATGAAGATGATGAATATTTTGATTTATTGGCAAACACCTAAATCAATTTCAATAAGGCATGGTCTTTGAGCCTGGGATTGAGAACAGGGTTCCTGAACTTTTTAAAATAAGATTGCCATGTAATCCCGAATTTTTTTCATAGATCGAAATAAAAAAATGCACTAAGCAGAAATAAAAAAATATTTAATCAAATTGAACTTTATAAAAAACAAAAGAAAATGGCAAAAGAAAAAAAAATATTCGAAACAATACCAGTAGGTACGTCAGTAACATGGCATTACAGAAGCGCTATTGGACATGGAACAGTGACAGGTGTATACAAAATGGGCACTAACGCAGCCAATACAATGTATTCTGTTAAACAAACAGACCATCATGCAGGTGAGGCTGCTATTTTGCATCATACCGGAAAAGCTCTTTCTAAAAAAGAATAAATAAAACTGAAACATAAGCTAACTTCAGAAGGAGAAAACTTTGAAAGGGTAAAAAGATGAAGTTGTTTATAAAAGTGGAACGCCCTTGAGAGTGTTATTGGTGTTTATCATGCGTCTGACGATGAGTGATGTTACCACGCACACCGGAATAATTTCTTTTATACCAAAGGTGCTCTCGCAGTAACTTTGGCTGGGTAATATTCCGCCATATTGCCCATAAATTTCTTTTAAATGTAAAAAGCACGTATTGCCTGTTATAAAGCTTTTGCTCTTGCAATTACATTTTCTACAGAAAATCCATACTCTTTCATCACCTCGGGGCCGGGGGCTGATTCTCCAAATTTTGTAATGCCAATTACATCTCCTTCATCGGTCACATATTTGCACCAGCCTATTGGTGAGCCGGCTTCTACGGCTAATCTTTTACGAATATTTTTCGGGAAAACTTTTTGCTTGTACGCGCCATCCTGTTTATCAAATAATTCCCAGCTTGGGAAGCTTACCACACGTGCATGAATAGAATCTGCTTTTAATTTTTCCTGAGCTTCTAATAATAAATGCACTTCACTGCCGGTGCCCATTAAAATAAGCTGAGGCTCACCATCACAATCTGACAAAATATACGCTCCCTTTTCAAGCCCCGATGCTTTTGCATATCTATCCTGGTCAATAATTGGCAATTCCTGGCGGGTTAATATTAATGCAACAGGCCCGCCTGAATGTTCAAGCGCTACACGCCAAGCCTGCACTGTTTCATTAGCATCTGCCGGGCGTATAACCATTACATTGGGCACGGATCTTAATCCAATTAATTGCTCTACCGGCTGATGCGTAGTTCCATCTTCTCCCAGGCCAATGCTATCATGGGTATAAATAAAAATGGGGCGAATTTTCATGATAGCTGCAAGGCGAATAGGTGGCCGCATATAATCTGAAAAAATAAGAAAGGTGGCGCCGTAAGGAATAATGCCTTTGGTAACAGCCATACCGTTTAAAATAGCGCCCATAGCGTGTTCACGAATGCCAAAGTGAAAGTTTCTTCCACCGTGATTTTCATCGGTGAACGATTCAAAATCATATAAAGTAGTATCGGTAGAAGGAGACAAATCAGCAGAGCCGCCAATCAACATTGGTAATTTTGCAGCAATAGCATTCAGCATTTTACCAGAAGCTTTTCTTGTTGCAATTCCCTTTGCATCGGGTTTAAAAACAGGCAGGTTTTCTTTCCATCCTTCGGGTAATTTTCCACTTTTAAATAATTCATATTCAGCAGTTTCATCAGCGTATTTTTCTTTGTATTTTTTATACAAATCATTCCATTCATCTTCTTTTTGTATGCCTGCGTTGCCTTTTTCCCTGTAATAATTTAATACATCATCCGGTACTACAAAACTTTTATCAGGGTCAAATCCAAAATTTTCTTTTACCAATTTTACTTCATCCTTTCCTAAAGGAGAACCATGCGCTGCTGCAGTATCTTCTTTGTTAGGGCTTCCAAAACCAATGTGGGTGCGCACTTTTATCAATGAAGGGCGATGCGTTTCATTCTTTGCATTTTCAACGGCAGTAGCAATGGCTTCTATATCGTTGCCATCTGCCACAGATTGCACATGCCATCCATACGAACGGAAACGCTCCACTACATCCTCATTAAAGGCGAGTGAAGTTGCTCCTTCAATAGTAATCTGGTTATCATCATATAGATAAATAAGGTTACCTAATTGTAAATGACCCGCAAGCGAAGCGGCTTCTGCACTTACGCCTTCCATCATATCACCATCGCTGCAAATAGCGTAAATTTTATAATCAAATAATTTAAAATCTGGTTTATTATATTGTGAAGCAAGATATTGCTGCGCAATGCCCATGCCTACTCCATTTGCAAAACCTTGTCCAAGCGGACCGGTAGTTATTTCAATGCCATCCAATAAGCCATATTCAGGATGCCCGGCTGTTTTACTATGCAGTTGCCGAAAATTTTTTATATCATCCATGGTGATGTTATAACCGGTTAAATATAAATAACTGTATTGCAACATGCATGCATGGCCACAGGATAATATGAAACGATCCCGATTATCCCATTGAGGATTTTGCGGATTGTAGTTCATACTTTCTGTCCACAACACGTGGCCCATGGGTGCAAGCCCCATAGGCGTTCCCGGATGACCGGAATTTGCTTTTTGTACAGCATCGGCGGCTAATATTCTGACTGTATTGATAGCTATTTGTTCTATAGTTTGTGTTATCTTATTCATGATTAATACCTAAGGGTTTTTAATTAATTTTTAAGAGATGTATTTGTTTTTCATAAAGAGGGCTTCACCAGGTTACCATAGCGTGGCTTTTTAAAATTGTTCAATGTATCAAACTTACGCTTCAGCAATTTGTTATCAATCGTTAATGATAGTTACCTTGAAATCATTATTCTCCCAACGTTGTGAATCTAACCAGTAGAAAGTAAATAATATTTCTCCTTCATTAAAAGTTTTTGCAGGCAAGTTTACTAAATGTATTCCCAGGGTTGTATCATGTGTATTTGTTTCATTCTTTGTTGCCCAGCCATCAATAGTCCAGTGAACTACTGCGGGCGTTAAAACTTCTATCCGCAAATATTTTGTTTTTGATATGGTATTGCATGGGTATTTATAACGCCAAACTTCCCAATCTGTTCCCGGTTTATTTTGAATATACCGTTCCTGTGTGTGCAGCGGTAAATCAAAAACTTTTTTATGCTTTAGCGACGAGCACAACTTGATATATTCTGCATGTGCCCATACCAGAGGTAAGGCGGAGCCTGTGTGTTTTCCAAGAAAAAGACTCTGTTCGGGGATGTCTTCTGTATCCCAAATTTGCTCAGGGAAGAATCCATGATTTGCAAATGCTTCCATTGTTTTTAATAGTGATTCTGCTTTTTTATAATTACCGGCTGCAATTTCGTAATGAGCCCTTTCTCCGGTAAGCAGCGGCCATGCTCTGCCAATACCTGTTCCATTATACGGGTTCCCATCTTCATGCTCTCCATATCCATCATTATTATAACGATGCCAGCAAGGTCCATAAGGTGTTTCGACTTTTAATTTGAAGTCTATTACTTTAATGGTATTGAGTATTTTCGGATCATCAGCTGCACGTAAACCAAATCTTACCAGTGCCAATGCATCAATACTAACCAATTCATTTATTGGCATCATACCGTTATCATCAGAATGGTTTTTAAGTCTTATAGTTTTTCCATCCAGATCCTTTGCTGCTATACCTGCAGGATTAATGCGTATATAATAACCTTCTACACCTGCTTCCTGAGCCAGTGATGTATTTGTTACATAAGTCCAATGTTCAATATTATTGTTCCAATAGTCAGCCGTTTCACGGCAGTATGCAGCTACAACTGGTTCATTATTTTTTTCTGCAAAGTCGGCGGCTGCCAGCAATGCAGATATCTCTGCAGCTAAAGTAAATATGGATATTCCCTTTTCTTCTTCCCACCGGTCCTGGCTTGTCGCCGGTCCATTCTTAATAATATAAGAAACTGCTTTTTTTACGATCTTCCAATAGGTGTGAATCATATGTAAATCCAAAGCGCCATTTGTGCTGCATAAATTAATTAACAGAATTGGTAATGCTACCTGGTCTATTTGAATTCCCATCATGTTTCGCTTGCCAGACAACCACATATTTTGTGGCCAGTGTCCATCTGATTCCTGCGTTACCATCAGGTAGTTTATTACCCGGAAAGCATCATCGTTTGAATGCATGGATAGAAACCCGCCGGCAATTTGTACCAGGTCGCGTGGCCATACTAAATGATAACCCCCAATATCATCATCTCCTTTTGAAAATCCCCAGGGGATAGACATGCTTGCTATAGTGCCTCCGACAAAAGATTTGGATTCGTGTATGCGCAATACCGCTGCGCTAATGCGGGAAAGTTTTCCGGAACTATCTT
>Ga0105237_10008417_pt1 | contig 11171 bp, 8 predicted proteins | sample KBSC24metaG_FD_81520 | JGI IMG/M metagenome (GOLD analysis project Ga0105237, IMG submission 81520) | Corn rhizosphere microbial communities from Kellogg Biological Station, Michigan, USA - KBS C2-4 metaG | ecosystem: Host-associated > Plants > Roots > Rhizosphere > Soil | place: Michigan, USA... | reverse complement strand
TATCGTCGGCGAAACCTGTCGACGATGCTGTTCCGCATTCGCGCCGAATTGAGCGAGGTGCTCCACAAGCAGGCGTGCTGCCGCCGAGAGACCCAGCGGATCGCGCGTCACGACCTTCAATTCACGATCGGCCCAATCATCCGTGAGCGGGATTGCCTTGATATCCATTCCGGATGCGATCGCGTCGAACGCGCGGTCGGGTATCAGACCGACGCCCAGACCGCACTGGACCATGCGACAAATGGCGTCAAAGCTCGGCACGTTGATGCGCAGGTTCACCGTCTTGCCGGCCTGTGCCGCGGCGACGCGCGAACGCGTGTAGATCGCGCTGTCCGCGTGGAACCCGATATGGTCGAAATCCAGACTTTCCACGAAATCGATCGAGGTCTTCATTGCCAGGGGATGGTCAGCGGGCACCGCAAGCGCCAGCCGGTCACTGCGATAGGGACGCACGAAGAGGTCACGGCTGTCGGTCGTTGAAACACAGATGCCGACGTCGCCATAGCCCTCCTCGACAGCCTTGACCACACCGGCGCTCAGCTTCTCCTCGAGATGGATCTTGACCTGACGATGCATGGCGAAGAACGCCGGCAGGTCGTCGGGAAGGAATTCAACGATGGCCGATACGTTGGCGAGCATTCGGACGTGCCCCCTCACCCCCATCCGGTAGTCATCGAGTTCCGCGCCCATCTTCTCGACGCTTGCCAGCATCGAGCGTGCGTGATGCAGAAGGGATTCCCCGGCGGGAGCCAGCATCATGCCTTTCGGGTGCCGCACGAAGAGGCTGGTTCCGAGCGCCTCCTCGAGTTCGACCAGCCGTTTGCTCACCGCGCTCAGCGCCATCTTCTCCCGCGACGCCGCTCGCGTGAGCGTTCCCTCCTCGCAGACAGCGACAAAAAGCTGGAGCGACGTCAGATCGATGCGTCGAATGAGATGGTTGAATTGTCGCATGATCACATTCGGGTACGGAGCCAGCCGTGAGGTCCGTTGCGCAGCGCGCCGTGCAAGGACCCGAATCCCGGGCCGGCAACTCGACGCGCCATCCGGCTCGTCCTGCCCGAACTAAGCCCGATCCGGCATGACCCGGTCAAGGCCGGCGCATGCTCCTTCTCGTTCCGCGAATGCCGGCTTTCCCCAATAGAATTGGCCGGGATGAACGGCGTCGGTCATCATGGCTACTCGGCTGCAGGAACGACTCGCGACGCGCGGTCGCGGACCAGAGCCCGAGAGGCAAGACCAAGATGGTCCACATCGCCGAAACGAGCGGGGTGACGGCGTCGCGCCGGACCGACGACACATCGGGCGCGGCCGCACCAGCCGCATCGACCGTCGGCCACATCATCGGGGTCTTGCTGGCGGCGGTCGCAGCCGTGGCGTTTTCGCTTCGCGCGGTCTTTGTCAAACTCGCCTATGAGGACATGAGCGATCCGGTCACGCTGCTTGCCCTGCGGATGATATTCTCGTTGCCGTTTTTCGTGGCGGCGGCTGCATTGCATCACCGCTCTCGCAACGGCCAGACGCTCGCGGCGATCGCCCCGCGGGATGCATGGCTTCTCGTCGCGCTCGGCTTCGTGGGCTATTATCTCTCGAGCTTCCTCGACATGTTCGGCCTGCAGTTCGTCGCCGCCGGCGTCGGCCGCCTGCTCCTGTTCATTTATCCGACGATCGTGGTGATCCTGTCCGCGGTGGTTCTCGGCAAACCGATGTCGCGGCGAGAATTGATTGCGCTGGCGATCACCTACGCCGGAGTTGCCCTGGTCCTGTCGAACCAGTTCGAGACGACGAGCGAAAATTTCTGGCTCGGCGCTTCGCTCGTCATGCTCAGCGCGGTCTGCTTCTCCGTGTACCTCGTCGGCAGCGGCGAAGTCGTCGTCAGGGTGGGTACGATCCGCTTCACCGCCTATGCGACGGCCACGGCCAGCCTGCTCTGCATCCTGCAGTTCCTGGTGCTGCGGCCATTGAGTGCGCTCGTGCTGCCGGTGCGGGTCTACGTGCTCGCCATGGCCATGGCGCTCATCAGCACTGTGATGCCGATCTTTATGATGGCCGAGGCGTTGCGCCGGATCGGCGCCAGCCGTGTCGCCATGATCAGCGCGTTGGGACCGGTCGCAACCGTCGTTGCCAGCTACCTTGGCCTCGACGAGAAGATGACCCTGCTGCAGACGGCTGGCGGCTTCCTGGTGATGATGGGCGTGCTGGTCGTGGCCGCTCGCGGACGCTGAGGCGGTAGACGGCGCGACCTATCGCGACGCGCCTCGCAAGTGCCATGTCGCGAACGACCCGAGCGCGATGATTTTCGGTCTGTCGGCCCGGTTCGGTCCACTTCGCCCCGCCCCGGCGAAGCTTTGCTTCGCCTAGCGGGGAGAGGTCGAAAGTCGCGGCATGCGAATTTCGGGTGAGGGGGACTCTCCGCGCAGTCGGTGTTCGTGGAAGCAGCCGCCCCAAACCTCTCCCCGTAAAGAACGGGGAGAGGGAGTGCACCTACGCTGCTGCGCCAGAGCAACCTGATTTCATCATGAACTAGCCGGACAGGGCCGCAATCGCTTCGTTCGACAATCCGGTCTCCTTCAGCAAGGCGCGCGTATGCTCGCCGAGCGTGGCGATCCGCTTTCCCGCGGTGACCTTGGCCTCCGACATGCGAAACGGCTGGTTGAGCACATTGAAGGTGCCGCCGTCATCCTCGACCCCGCTCAACGCCGCTCGATGCGAGATCTGGGGATCTTTCAATGCCTCGCTCACGGTGCGATAGGCCGAACAGGGAACGCCTTCGGCGTTCAACGCCTCCAGGCATTTCGCCGTCGTGACCGTGCGCGACCAGATCTCGACGCCATCCATCAACGCGGCCCAGTTGCCGCGCCGGTCGGAATATTTCGCAAACCTCGGATCGCTGACCCATTCCGGATGGCCGATCACCTGCATCAGGCCCTGGAAGGTCTTTTCACTGGCGACCGCGACCATCGCATAGCCGTCCGCTGTTTCGATCGGGCCGAACAGGGGGCGCTGGGTCGGCTCGACCGTGAATTGGGACCACTGGATCTCGTTCAAGGTCAGGCTCAGCATCGATTCCAGCATCGAGACGTCGATATGCTGGCCGCGCTGCGTCCGCTCGCGCTGATAAAGGGCGGAGGCGATCGCACCGAAGGCGTAGGTGCCGGTGACGACGTCGGCGTGATAGATGCCGCAATAGTCCGGCCGGCTGCGGCCGGGCTGATAGGCGAGATGCGCCATGTCATAGCCGGAGGCGGCGTGAATCACCGGCGCATAGGCCGGAAGTTCCGCCGACGGACCGGTCTGGCCGTAGCCCGAGATCGAGCAGTAGATCAGTCGCGGGTTGACGTGGCGCAGCGTTGCATAGTCCAGCTTCAAGCGCCGCATCACCCCGGGGCGGAAGTTCTCCACCAGAACATCCGTGCGGGCCACAAGCCGCCGCACCGCCTCCATCCCCTCCGGCGACTTCAGGTCCAGCACCAGGCTCTTCTTGCCGACATTGAGCTGACCGAACGCCGTGCTGCAGCCGTTGCGCAGCGGCGGGCGGGTGCGCATCGTCTCGCCCTCGGCGGTTTCGATCTTGATGACCTCGGCGCCCATATCGGCCAGCATCCGTGCGCAATGCGGGCCGGCAATCGTGGTGGAAAAGTCGAGGACGCGCAGGCCTTCGAAGGTCCCCGTCGAATTCCTCTCGTCAAGATCAGTCATTGCCATTCCGAGATGTCCCCCCTCGTACCCGCGCTGGAAGTCAGTTCCCAAGGCCAGGCCTTGGCGCGAAGCATAGTGTGAGCCGCGTTGGCAGGAAAGCCTGCCCGCCGGCGATGCTGCTCCATCATCTTGTCCGTTGAACGAACGACTGGACCCTTTCTTGCATAGCACTGTGGGCGGAGTTGGATGAGGGCGTCGCTTGAAGGTTCTCTTTGTGACTGCGGAGATGGACGACTTCGTCCGCGTCGGCGGGCTGGCCGCCGTTTCTGCCGCCCTGCCCCGGGCGCTGGTCTCCAGAACCGATATCCGCGTCATGCTGCCGGGCTATCGCGACGTCGTCGAACAACTCGTCCATATGCAGATTGTCGGCCAGTGCGCAGCCCTGGCCGAGATGCCGGCCTGCACGCTCGGACGCGCCGCGACCAAAGACGGCCTGCCGGTTTACGTGCTGCTCTGCCCGCAGCTCTATGACCGGCCAGGCAATCCCTACGGCGACGAGAGCGGCCGCGACTGGCCGGACAACGACATCCGCTTCGCGCGATTTGCCTCGGCGGCCGCTCAGCTCGCCGCGGGCAGGCTGGACAGAAATTGGGCAGCCGATGTGGTCCACGCCAATGACTGGCAGGCCGCCCTGGTGCCGGCTTATCTGGCCTGGAGCGGCGCCCGGGTGCCCTCTATCCTGACCATCCACAACCTCGCCTATCAGGGCCTGTTTCCGCGCGACTCGCTGCGACGGATCGGCGCGCCGGAGGCCTCCTTCCACATCGACGGCGTGGAATTCTACAATCAGCTGTCGTTCCTGAAGGGCGGCATCGTCTACGCATCGCATCTGACCACCGTCAGCGCCACCTATGCGCGGGAGATCACCACGCCCGAACTCGGTTGCGGACTGGAAGGCCTGTTGCGGATCAGGTCGGACGCTCATCAGCTGACCGGAATCTTGAACGGCATCGACGAGAGCTGGGACCCGCGAACCGATCCGCAACTCGCGCAGCCCTTCGGCGCCGGCGACTGGATCGGCAAGCGCGCCAATGCCGATTATGTCCGCAGGCAGTTCGGGCTGGCGCTGTCACGCGGACCGATCTTCGGCATCGTCGCGCGGCTGGTGCATCAGAAGGGAATCGATCTCGTGCTCGCCGCGGCCGACGAAATCATCGAGGCCGGCGGCCAGATCGTGGTCACCGGCGCGGGCGAGCCCGCCATCGAGCAGGCGCTCGTCGATGCGCGTCGCCGCAGGCCGGAGGCGATCGGGGTGGCCATTGGCTTCAACGACGGCCAGGCGAGACGGATCTTCGCCGGCAGCGATTTCACGCTGATGCCGTCGCGCTTCGAGCCGTGCGGGCTGAGCCAGATGTATGCACAGCGGTTCGGATCACTGCCGATCGGGCATGCGACGGGCGGGCTGTCCGAGACCATCAGCGATGGCGAGACGGGCTTCCTGTTCAAGGAGCCCTCGGCCGAATCCTTCCTCGGCGGCGTCCGTCGCGCGTTCGCGGCCTTCAAGGCGGAAGACCGCCTCAACACCATGCGCCGCAGCGCCATGGCGCAGTGCTTCAGTTGGGACCTGTCGGCGGCCCGCTACAGCACGCTGTATCAGAAGACCGTGTCACCTTGAGCGGCGGCGCTCACTCCGCCGCCGACATCAATTCGGTCTGCTCGTGAAGAACGACGCCGCTGAGCGGATCGAACTCGCCGACCCAGGGCTTGCGTTCGAGCACGGCCCTGGTGTGCGCGTAGCCCGCGTCCCAGCGCTGCATGATGCCATCAGGACTGAAATCGATGTCCTTGGTATGGGTCTCGCGATCGAGCTGCGGCGCCAGCAGACGCACCACATGCATGCGGGTCTGGCAGCCGTAACCGGCCAGCTCCCGCACCGCCGCGCTGTTGCGCTCGGCCTCGGGCAGGCGCGAGGCCAACTGGTTGATGACGTGACGCAGACGGTGCGCCTGCTGCTGCCGCGCGATGTGGCTGGCGATGCGGCTGGAATATTGCACGTCCTTGTGGCGGTTGAGCACCTCCGCCATCGTGGTCGGCTCCGACCCCATCGGATTCCACAGATGGACCGCGAAGATCAGCGAATTCTGTCGCGGATTATCGTCGAACACCACCTCGGTCGGCGTATTCGACAGGATGCCGCCATCCCAATAGAGCTCGCCGTCGATGCGCACGGCCGGAAACGCCGGCGGCAGCGCGCCAGAGGCCATGATGTGCTGAACATCGAGTGTACCGTCGCGGCTGTCAAAATAGTGCATCTGGCTGGTCCGCACATGTGCGGCCCCCACGGTCAGTCGCGGCGTGCAATGATTGACGAGATCGAAGTCGACGAGTTCGGTCAGCGTTTTCTGCAACGGTACGGTCGAATAATAGCCGGCATGCTCGGCGCCGAGCGGATAGGAATCGCCGGCATGCGCCAACGCGTTGGGCCGGAAGAAACCGGGAATGCCGTGGGTGATCGTCGACCAATAGGACAGCCGCTCGTTGAAGCCCGGAAAGGCAGCACGGAAATCCCACACCGGGCTCTGCTCCATCCGCTTCCAGAACTCGCGCAAGCGCGGCAGCCGCGCCTGCGGTTCATTGCCCGCGATCAGGCTGGCGTTGATGGCCCCGATTGAGGTGCCGATGATCCAGTCCGGCTCGATGCCGGCTTCGTGCAGCGCCTGGTAGACGCCGGCCTGATAGGACCCGAGCGCACCGCCGCCCTGCAGCACCAGGACGACCTGTCCCGGCAGGCTTCTGCCCAGGGACTTCAGACTGTCGGAAGAATTGACGTTCTGCATCTTGTTCATGTCCTGCTCCCGTCGGAACCCGCGGCATCTATCGATATACGCGAGACGAATGCGGCTTGTTACGCCGATAGCTCAATGCGCGGTCCAGCCACCGTCGACCGGCAGAGCGATTCCGGTGATCGAGGCCGCCGCCTCGCCGGCGAGAAAGACCGCGAGCGCGCCGATTTCCTCGACCGTGGCAAAACGCTTGTTGGGTTGCTGCGCCAGCAGCACATCGCGAATGACCTCGTCGCGCGAAATGCCGTGTGCCTTGGCCTGGCCATCGATCTGGGCCTCGACCAGCGGCGTATAGACGTAGCCCGGACAGATCGCGTTGCAGGTGATGCCTTGTTCGGCGGTCTCGAGCGCGGCAACCTTGGTCAGGCCGACGATCGCGTGCTTGGCAGCCACGTAGGCCGCCTTGAACGGCGAGCCGACGAGCCCATGCGCGGAGGCGATATTGATGATGCGCCCGAAGCCACGCTCGCGCATGGCCGGGAGCGCAAGGCGCATGGTGTGAAACGCCGAGGACAGATTGATCGCAAGAATGGCATCCCATTTCGCCACCGGAAATTGCTCGAGCGGCGCGACATGCTGGATGCCGGCATTGTTGACGAGGACGTCGAGCCGGCCGTGATCGGCGATCGCGGTCGCGATCATCTCCTCGATGGCCTCAGGCTTCGACATGTCGGCAGCCGAGTAGCCCACATTGACACGGCAGTCCGTCGCGATCCCCATGCGAACCGCGTCGATGTCGGAGGCGGCGCCAAAGCCGTTGAGCACCAGGTCCGAGCCGGCGGCGGCGAGCGCCCGGGCAATGCCGAGGCCAATTCCGCTGGTCGACCCGGTAATCAGCGAAACCCTGCCGGCGAGCGGCCGGAGACCGATCGAGCCCTGCGTATTCACCTGGATGTTCATGACCAAAATCCCTGTCCTATACGCTCCCTTGAGGAGCCGTCTTTCGAGGGCAACTCTGCGGGATTGGCGAACACTCGGGAAATGCCCTTTGGCTTCCAAAACCATAGGGCGGCGCTATCGCCGATTTGGTGCCATTGCCGGACCAATCGGGTAAGGTGAGCGCCATCGAATTGGAGCCCAGCACGATGGAGATGCATCAGGTCCGGTATTTCCTTGCCGTTGCGCGGCTGTTGAACTTCACCCGCGCCGCCGACGACTGCAACGTGACTCAGCCGTCGCTGACGCGCGCGATCAAGCAGCTCGAGGCCGAACTCGGCGGCGATCTGTTCCGGCGCGAGCGGCCGGCGGCGCAACTGACCGAACTCGGCCAGCGCATGCACCCGTTGCTGAAGCAGTGCTACGAGGCCGCCATCGGCGCGCGGTCGCTGGCGTCCTCGTTCAAGAGCGGTGAAATCGGCGCGCTGCGGCTGGCGCTGACCCATTCGATCGACATCACGTTGCTGATCCCTCACCTCGATGCGATCCGGCGCCAGTTCAACCGGCTGGAATTCAAATTCCTGCGCGGCAGCAGCCGCGAGGTTGCCGAGATGCTGAAGAAGGGTGAGGCCGAACTCGGCATTGCCAGCGCAATCGATGAGGACTGGGACCGCCTGGACACCTGGCCGCTGTTCACCGAAGGCTTTCACCTGCTCATCAGCAGGCGCCATCGCCTCGCCGATCGCGATCGGATCGATGTCGAGGATCTGCGCTCCGAACAGCTATTGTCGCGTAGCTATTGTGAAGGCGCGGATCAACTCAACGCCTCGCTGCGCGAGAGCGGAATCGACGTCGAGCGCAATCACGAGATCGCCTCGGAACGCGATATGATCGAACTGGTGGAAGCCGATATCGGTATCGCGGTCATCCCTCTCACGTCACCGATCCCATCGACGTTGAAGCGTGCGGCGGTCGATGGACTGGACGCCCGCCGCACGGTTCAGCTCTACAGCGTCGCGGGGCGCGAACGCACCGCGGTGGCGTCGGCCATCATGCGGATGCTGCGAGGCGCGGACTGGCAGCAGGTCCTGAGCCAAAACGGGGGCGCGCTTTAACTGCCCTGGCTCGCGCTCTTCAGCGCCGCCACGAGATCGTCGATGTCCATGCGCCGGCGAAAATCCGGATCGACGAAGCGTGCCTTGACCAGACCGTCGCGGCCGACGACGAAGGTCGCGGGGATCGGCAGCATCCAGCCGTCATTGCCGTGAAAGCTCGCCATATCCTGGTACGACAACAGCTGCCGGATTTCGATGCCGAGCCAGATCGCGAGATTGAGCGACAGCGCATAGCCGTTGTCGAGGTCGGTCAGCACCGGGAACGGCGCGCCGGAATCCGCCTTGAATTTTCGGGTGAACGGCTGCAGCTCCGGCATGATCGCGACGGTGTGGCCGCCCGCCGCCTTGATGCGGTCCTGGGCCTGGATCACGGCCCTGACATTGAGCCGGCAATACGGGCACCAGTGGCCGCGAAAGAACATCACCGCGAGCGGTCCTTCGGCGAGAAGCTGCTCCAGGCTGACCAGGCGGCCGGCCTCGTCCGGCAGCATGAAAGGCGGCATCGCATCGCCCGGACGCGGCGCGTTTTCACCACCTCCGTTCTCGTGAATGCGCGCCACCAGCCGGTCGACCGCCGCGCCATAGGCCGGAAAAATCTCGCGTCCGGCCGCCGCATAGGCCTCGAGCTGCTGCTTCAAGGTGCCGTCCATGTCGCGGCAGCGCAGAAAGGCGAGCCTGAGGCGTTCGGCGTCTGCGGGCGAGAGCGCGGTCATGTCTTGATCCGGAGCATGCATCTTCATCTTATTTTCCCCTGCCCGCCATCCACAAGAGGCAACCCGCCGCCCGCCAATCGGGCGCATGTCCATCAAAGACGACATTCGCGGGCGGCAAAAATACCATTGCCCAATCGGTTCGATAGCCGCCCGCTATCCGCGCGAGATAGCGGGCGGCTATCGACTTCAGAGCGAGCCGGTATTTCAGAACGCGCGAGCGACACGTCATCCTGGCGGCCAGCCCAACAGGAGACTCCAATGCCCCATCACCCCATACGACGCTTCGCAGCCTTCGTCACGATGCTGCCGTTCCTGCTCGTGCTGGCGGCCTCGCCAGCACGCGCGGACAGCGACAACGGCCTCGTCCGCGTCAAGAGCGCGGTTCCGATGGCCGAGGCGATTGCCCGCATCAAGGCGGATATCGCCAAGAAGGGCATCAAGTTCTTCATGGAGATCGATCAGTCGAAACTCGCTGCCGACGCCGGAATCAAGCTCCGGCCGTCGACGCTGCTGGTGTTCGGAAATCCGCCGCTCGGTACGCAATTCATCACGGCGAATCCCGACGCCGGACTCGATTGGCCGGTGCGCCTGCTGCTGACCCAAGACGATAATGGCGATGTCTGGGCCGTCTGGACCGATTTCGCCTGGATCGCCCGCCGCCACGATATCAGCAACCGTGAAGCCCAGTTCAAGATGGCAACCATGGTAGTCGAGTCCATCACGTCGACCATCACCAGCAAATAGCGCGCCCCCGGTTCGTAGATCCTGCAGGCTGCGCCCCGGCACGGCCTGAAGGCGCTGCATTCCGTGTTGTTCCTGCGCGCGATCGACAGATTGGAGGATTCCGATGAACACCGAAAAATTCGACGTCGTCATCGTTGGCGGCGGCAACGCCGGCATCGGCGTCACGGGCCCGGTGCGACGCGCCGGGCTTTCGGTCGCGATGATCGAGGCGCGCGATCTCGGCGGCACCTGCCCGAACCGCGGCTGTACACCCAAGAAGGTGCTGGTCGCCGCCGGACATGCCTTGCACGAGATCGAACGCGCCGCCGTCCACCACATCGCGGTCGGAAAGCCGAGGCTCGACTGGGCTGCCCTGATCGACCGCGAAAAGGCGATGATCCGCGATATCCCGGCCAACCTCGCCCGCTCGATGGCGCGCCGCGAAGTCACGGTGATCGACGGACATGCCGCCTTCGCCGATCCCAACCGCATTCGCGTCGGCGACCGCCTGCTCGAAGCCGGGCACATCGTGATCGCGACGGGATCGAAGCCGCGTCCGCTTCCCCTTCCGGGCGCCGAGCACATGATCACCTCGGACGACATGCTGAGCGACCGCGAATTGCCGGGCTCGGTGATCTTCATCGGCGGCGGCGTCATTTCGCTGGAGTTCGGTCATGTCTATGCGCGGGCCGGCGTTGAAGTCACCATCCTCGAAGCATTGCCGCAGCTCCTGCCGGCCATGGACACCGACGCGGTGGCACGGCTTCAGGCCGAAAGCGAACGGATCGGAATCCGCATCAGAACAGCCGTCAGCATCAAGCGCATCGAGACCGCCGGGGACAAGCTCCGGGTGATCTTCGCTCATGACGGCCACGAGCAGGCGCTCGACGCCGATCGCGTCGTCAACGGCGCCGGCCGCGTTGCCAATCTGGACGGGCTCGATCCCGACAGGGGCAATGTCGCGCACAACAATGGCCGGCTTTCTCTCGACCGTCATCTGCGCTCGACCTCCAATCCGAACGTGTTCGTTTGCGGCGACGCGGTGCCGACATCGCCACAACTGTCGCCGCTTGCGACCTATGAGGGCGACATCGTCGGCCGCAACATCGTCGAAGGCCCGAAGTACAGCCCGGACTACGCCAGCATGGCGACCTCCGTCTACACGGTGCCGCCGCTCGCCTCCGTCGGTCTGACGGAGGCGAGCGCCAGGCAAAAGGGTTTCTCCATCGACGTTCACACCAATGACATGCTCGACTGGTTCTCCG
>Ga0105237_10008415_pt1 | contig 11175 bp, 9 predicted proteins | sample KBSC24metaG_FD_81520 | JGI IMG/M metagenome (GOLD analysis project Ga0105237, IMG submission 81520) | Corn rhizosphere microbial communities from Kellogg Biological Station, Michigan, USA - KBS C2-4 metaG | ecosystem: Host-associated > Plants > Roots > Rhizosphere > Soil | place: Michigan, USA... | reverse complement strand
TCCGAGCAAGCGGTATGCCGCCGACCGTGACATCCGCAACCGATAGGTGATTTCCAACGCGGTGACCCCTGGCCCGGCGGCCGCCACTTCTTCGATGATGGCCAGGGCGGCGAGCGCGGAGCGGGATCCGGCATCCGGCCGCAACGCTCGTGTCATGGCGAACCCCGTAAGTAGCCGCGCCAGACGGAGGACCGCACGGTTCCGGAGTGTGCGCCAATCGACGCGAAAGCGTCTGGGCGGCGGCCCCGCACCCAGTAGCCGACGGCGGCCCACAGCAGCATCCAGATGGCCGATACGGCCGCGCCGGACCACGACGGACCGGCGACCGTCAGTCCCCAGAACCCTGCCACCACCGCCGCGAGGAGCACCGCACACGCCGGCCCGACCACCCACACCACGCGACTGGGTTCACCGAGGTGCCGCAGCATCAACGGCATCGCACCGGCGAGCGCGGCATACGCCAGCAGATAGCCACAGACGGAGCCGACAACCAAGGATCCGCACACCGCTGTCGGGTCGGCACCGAATGCGCTGACCGCGAACGGCACTCCGAACACGGCCGCCGTGCACACCGCGATCCCCACCGTCGGCGCCTTGCTACGGAGATCGGTGTGGCCGAGGACTTCCGGGAGCACGCCTTCGCGGGCCAGGGACAACAGGACGCGCGCCGCCGCAGTCGTAGACGCCAGTGCGCAGGCAAAAAACGACAGGGTCGCCGCGAGATATACCGCCGGCACCAGCATCCGGCCGCCGGGACTGGCCGCCAGGGTCTGGAACCATGAAGTTGGCGTCGCGCCGCTGAGCGATTCGGCCTGCGCAAGGGTCGCAAGCAACACTACGGCCCCGCCCACCAACAGCGAACCACCGACGGCTGCCGGCACCGTACGCAGCGGGGCGCGCGTCTCGACCGACAGCACAGTTGCGCTCTCGAAACCGACGAACGCCGTCATCGCCACCGCGATACCACCGGCCAGGCGGTCGACATCGGGGACGGGAAGCAGCGCGGAATCCTGCAGGAGGTGTCCGTCACCGTGACAGAGCAGCCACACCGACACCGCCACTACGAGTAGGACAGCCACAGCTTCGGTCACCAATGAAACGCGTGCGGACAACCGGATTCCGCGAACCAGTACCAGCCCACTGGCCACCGCAAATCCGAGCGCGCCGACCGCGACGAGCCATCCGTGTGCGGTCATCCCGGCCGCGGACGCCAGGCGCAACGCGAACGACGACGATTCTGTGACGGCGAACATCCCGATGCCGAGGTAGCCGAGCAACAGTGCGCCCGCGGTGAGGAATCCGGACATCGGTCCGATCCCGATGGCAGCGCACGTATAGAGCGAACCGGCAGCGGGCACGCGCCGGGCAAATCCCCGCACGAGCCACGACACCACCAGCGTGATGGCAAACGCGGTGGCCATGCTCGCCACGACGGGACCGCCTTGCGCGGCGACGAGGACGGGGATCGCGGTCGCGGCACCGCACGGCGCCATCGCGGAAACAGATTGTGCCGCAACGTCTGCGGCACCCAACGCGCCTTTGTCCAACCCGCCGAGGCGGGTCCGCGGGCCCAAGCCCCGCAGCGGCAACGGTTGGTCGGAGACGAGCATCGCCGAGTATAGGAACCGTCTTGTTTCTTCCGGGTTTCGCGCCGGTGTCGGCGACGTATCCCACACTGGGACAACGCTTCCCACGCGAATCGCCGCCACCGCAACGTGACCGACACCGTCGCGCAAAGGCCTGGCCGCAGGCTCGTCGGCACCCAGTTCCCTTCGATACCAACGGAGGTCAGGTCATGACAGTGGAATTCACCTCAGTTACCCCCAGCGAGTGGCCGGGGCCACATGCGATCGCCGACGTTCTGGTCGAACTGAACGCCGACATCGCGACGGCGCTCTCCGATGCGAGTACCCGCCGGCGTTTCGATCCGTTTGTCGACATCGACTGGGACGCACCGGAAAATGCCGTGCAGCTGGACGATCCGCGTTGGCAGCTGGATCCTGATATCGCCCCGCTCGCGGCAACCGGCTGGTACGCGCAGCAACCTCTCGAGCAGCGGGCCGAGATGGGGCGGTGGCTGACCGCGAACATTCTCAAGGTGACGCTGCAGTTCGAAATGATGCTGATTCGCGGTGTGATCCACCACGCCGGCACCTTGCCGAACGGTTCTGCGGTGTTCCGTTATCTCCTGCACGAACTGACTGACGAATGCCACCACATCCAGATGTTCCAGGAGTTCGTCAACCGCGCCGGCGCCGACGTTCCCGGAATGCGGCGAGGCTCGCGGTTTTTCGGGCCGATCCTGGGTTTCATCGGTGGCTACGCCAACATCTTCCTGTTCATCGGAGTGTTGTGCGGCGAGCAGCCGCTGCATTTCCAGCAGACGTTGCAACATCGTGGTGCGGCCGCCGTGCCCCCGCTGCTGAACAAGGTCACCTCGATTCATCTCGCAGAGGAAGCCCGGCACATCTCGTTCGCCAGCGACTATCTGGCGCAGCGGATCGCCGGCGTGGGACGGCTGCGGCGGGTGTTGTACGCCTTGGCATTTCCCATTTATCTGCGCTGGTTGATCGGTGAGATGATCGCTCCGCCGCGTACGTTCGCCCGGCAGTTCGGGATTCCGCGGCAGGTATTCAAGGCCGCGTACTGGCGCAGCGCTCGCTCACGGCAGTTGCTGGCGGAATCGGCCGCAGATGTCCGGCGCGTCGCCGAAGACCTCGGTCTGCGGACGGTCTGGTCGCGGTGGATGTGGCGGCTGCTGGGTATCGAAGGCCGGGTGCCGCGCTACCGCGGCGAGCCCGACCGCAGCCACGCATTCACCCGGACGACTCGGTTTCGGACGGTGACCTGGGCGCGGGTGGCGGCCACGGTGATCATGGGAGGTATCGCCGTGGCCGGCACTCCGGTTGGATTGCGGATCATCTCGGTGGCCGCGGCGGGGGCGGCCGGGTGGGCGGCCTACCACCTGCTGCGGGCTCGTCTCGGCGGGGTGGTGGGCAACCAGTCTTTCGAATGGCCCAGACTTCTGGTCTGGATCATGGTGTGCGGGGCCATGATTCCCACCGGCGGGTTGATCGGCCTTGCGTTGGTGGTGTCGATGATCCTCGCGCTGGCCGAATTCATGCCGACGTTATGAGCACCGCTGTCAGCGTTCGCTTGACTCGACCAGATCGTCGTCCGACGTCTTGTCCACGGGTGCGGGCCATGGCGCGGGCACAGGGCGCTGGCGCACGATCTGCGGCCACCAGAACCACTTGCCGAGTAGTGCGGCGATCGACGGCGTCATGAACGACCGCACCACCAACGTGTCGAACAGCAGACCAAGACCGATGGTCGTACCGATCTGCCCGAGGATCACCAGAGGGCTGAAGATGAATGCCGCCATCGTCGCGGAGAACACCAGACCGGCTGCGGTGACGACACTTCCGGTGCCGCCCATCGACCGGATGATGCCGGTGTTCAGGCCCGCGTGCATCTCCTCTTTGAACCGGGACACCAGTAGGAGGTTGTAGTCCGCGCCGACCGCCAGCAGCAGGATGATCGCCAGTGGTACCACGACCCAGTACAGATGGATGCCGAAGATGTACTGCCACACCAGAACTGACAAGCCGATCGACGCGCCCAGCGACAGCACGACGGTACCGACGATGACGGCCGCGGCCACGATGCTGCGGGTCACGATCACCATGATCAGCAGGATGAGTGCGACTGCTGCCAGTGCGGAGATCAACAGGTCGTACTTGGTGCCCTCTTGAATGTCCTTGTTGGTGGCGCCGATACCGGCGACGTAGATCTTGGCGTCCGACATCGGTGTCGCCTTGAGGGCATCGAACACCGCGTCCTTGATCGCGTTGATGTGCGGGATGGCCTCGGGGTTGGCGGGGTTGCCCTGGTGCGTCACGATCATTCGTGCTGCCTTGCCGTCAGGCGACAGGAACAGCTTGAGCCCGCGTTTGAAGTCGGCGTTGTCGAAGGCCTCGGGCGGCAGGTAGAACGTGTCGTCGTTCTTGGCGTCGTCGAAGGCCTTGCCCATGGCGGTGGCGTTCTTCAGCGCTTCATCGCTCTGGGAGTTGGTGCCGCCGGTGGTCGCGTAGTTCGACAGCGTCAGTTCGCGGTTGCGTTCCTGGATGGCGATCTGCGGCGGAATGAGCGCCACCAATTGCGGCTGCAGGGCATCCAACTTGTCGAGGCTGGCTGTGATGTTGCCGAACTTGTCAGACAGATCGGAGATCCCGTCCAGGGAGTCGAACACCGACCGCAATGCCGAGCACATGGGGATGTCGAAGCAGTGCGGTTCCCAGTAGAAGTAGTTGCGCAGCGGACGGAACTGGTCGTCGAAGTCGGCGAGTTTGTTGCGCAGGTCGTTGACCGTCACGACGGTGTCGTGGAACGCCTCGACCTGTTCATGGGTCGCCGCGGCGCTCTGCTTCTGCAGCGATAGCTGCTGCTTGAGCACGCCGATCGTGTTGTCGATCTCGTTGGCCTGCTTGAGCAGGTCGTTCGCCCGGTCCTTCTGGTAGCCCAGGTTCATGATCTGGCTCGCGCTGGATGCGCTGATCTGGAACGGGATGGAGCTGTGGGTGATCGGCGTGCCCAGCGGTCGCGTAATCGACTGCACCAGAGCGATTCCCGGCGTGTGCAGCACAGCCTTGGCGGCGCGTTCGAGGATCAGCATGTCCGCCGGATTCCGCATGTCGTGATCGGCTTCGATCATCAGCAGCTCGGGATTGATCCGGGCCTCGGTGAAGTGCCGCTCCGCGGCTTCCATGCCGACGACGCCAGGTGCGCTGGCGGGGATGTACGGGCGGTTGTCATAGCTCACTTCGAAGCCGGGCAGGGCGAACACCCCGATGAGCGCGATCGCGCCGGTCACCACCAGGATCGGTCCGGGCCAGCGCACGATGGCCGTGCCGATCTTGCGCCAGCCCCGCGCCCGCTGGGCGACCTTGGGTTCCATGAGTCCGAAGCGGGTGGCGATCAACAACACCGCCGGACCCAGCGTCAGCGCGGCCGCCAACGTCACGAGAACTCCGATGGCTGCGGGAATTCCGAGCGTCTGGAAGTAGGGGAGTCGGGCGAAGCTCATGCAGGCGACGGCGCCGGCAATCGTCAGGCCCGAGCCGACCATGACGTGGACGGTGCCGTGCCACATGTCGTGGTAGGCCGAGATTCGGTCCATGCCTTTGCCGCGCGCTTCCTGGTAGCGGCCGACGACGAAGATCGCGTAGTCGGTGCCCGCCGCGATGGCGAGAAGCGTCAACAGGTTCGTTGCGTAGGTGGACAGACCGATGACGCCGGCGTGGGCGAGGACCGCCACGACACCGCGCGCAGCGGCCAGTTCGACGGCGACGGTCAGCAGGACGATCAGCATCGTCACCAGTGACCGGTAGACGAAGAGCAGCATGATGCCGATGACCAGGAAGGTGATACCGGTGACCTCGTTGGTCCCGGCGCTGCCGACCTCGAAGTTGTCGGTCACCAACGGCGATGCACCGGTGATGTACGCCCTGATGCCGGGCGGAGGGGGATCGGCAGCGACGATCTTGCGGACGGCGTCGACGGAGATGTTCGACATCGCTTCGCCCTGGTTGCCGCGCAGATACAGCTGTGTCAGCGCGGCCTTGCCGTCCTTGCTCTGTGAGCCGCCGGCGGTGAGCGGGTCGCCCCAGAAGTCCTGGACGTGCTCGACGTGCTCTTTGTCGGCCTGGAGCCGCTTCACCAAGCCGTCGTAGTAGTTGTGTGCCTCGGGCCCGAGTGGCTGATCGCCCTCGATCACGAGCATCGCCGCACTGTCCGAATCGAATTCGTGGAAGACCTCGCCGATGTGCCGCATCGCGAGAATGCCGGGTGCGTCGGCTGCGTTCTGCCCGACAGATCGCTCCCAGCCGACGATTTCGAGCTGGGGCGAAATGGTGTTGGAGACGGCGGCGATGGCGATCCAGATCAGCAGGATCGGTAGGGACAGCTTGCGGATGAGGCGCGCCGGAAGCGAGCCCTCGACGGCGGTATCGACGCCGGTATCGACGCGATGCTCGCTCATGCGGTCTTGTCCAGGCACGAGATGTATCCGTTCACGTGGTTGGAGGATCTTTCGTCCTTGACGATGCCGTTGACGGTGATGCGGCACCCGATGGTGCTGCCGTCGCCTTGCGCGCGGAGGTCGGCGTACATGGTGGGGTCGTCGGTGGTCAGCGCCTGTGACCACGGCAGGGTGACGTTCTCCACCCGCTGAGGCTGCGCATTGATATCGAGAAAGTTGATGGTGGCCGTGGAGCCGGGTGAACCGAACACCTCGAACAGGACCCGTTTGGGGTTGTAACCGGTGTTCTCCAGGGCCTCTGAACCGGGGCGGGATATCTCGTTGTCGGAGCCGAAGATGCCCCGCAATCGGTCGACACTGAACCCGACGAGGGCAACCACCACGATCGCCACGATGGCGATCCACTGCCGGCGTGCCAACCTGCTCACCGAAAACTTGCTCAAGCCAAAGCCTTTCGACGCCCCCGCTGACGAACAGCCGAAGCCGTTCCGTCATATCGTCCCGCAAAGGAGAACGGTACGGTACCGTACGTGCGATCGCAACCGGGTTGACATATGAACGAAAGCCTGCGCTCGATGCCGTAACGGAGTGCAACACCGTGGTGTAACTCTGGTATTCCATCTGTGTGCGATCAGGAAGAGGTGTGGTGATGTCTGAAGACACATGCGATGCCTCAAGCTGCCCGTGGAGTGAGCGCGAGGCCGAACTCCTGGCGATCACGCTGGAGCTGTTGCAGGAGCACGGGTACGACCGGCTGAGTGTCGAAGCGGTGGCGACCAAAGCCAAGGCCAGCAAGGCGACGATGTACCGGCGCTGGCCGTCGAAAGCGGATCTGGTGCTGGCCGCCTTCATCGAAGGCACCCGAAGTTCCTCGGTTCCACCCCACACCGGCACGCTGCGCGGCGATCTCCTGGAGATCGGCCGGGCGACGTGTCAACAGGCTCGTGAGCACACGCCGACCATGCGGGCCGTGCTGAACGAGATGTCACACAGTCCGGGGCTGCAGGCGGTGATGCAGGAGAAGTTCGTCCTTCAGCGCAAGTTGGTTCTCGACGGCGTCCTTGCCGAGGCTGTCGAACGGGGCGAGATCGCCGCCGACGCCATCAACGAAGAGATATTCGATCTGCTACCGGGGTACCTGGTTTTCCGGGCGCTGGTCTCCGATCGGCCACCGACCGACGACACGGTGCGAATCTTGGTCGACGATGTGTTGCTACCCAGCCTCACGGGTCACCGGGAGCGTTAGGAGCTTGACACGGTCACCGATCCACACGCCGAGGGCTGCCAGAGCGAAAATGGCGCCCACGATGCTGGTCCCGGTCCACCCGGAGTGCGCGTACGCGACCGTGGCGGCGATGGCTCCCAGGCCTGTGCCGATCGAGTAATAGACCATGTAGCCGCCGATGAGGCTCGTCGTTGCTGTGGGATCGGAGTCGACAATGATGTGCTGGTTGATGACGTGCACCGCCTCGCCGGCGAAATCGAGTGCGATCAAACCGATTCCGAGCAGGAGTAACGAGGTCGGCGTTTGGGCGATCGCAAGCCAGGAGGCGAGGAATACGATGAGCATGCCGCCGGTGGCAAGTTGGGCGTGACCCGCGTCGGCCCAGCGGCCCGCGCCCGACGCGCCGAGCGCCCCGGCGGCGCCGACAATGCCGAACAGCCCGATCTGCGTCGCGGTCAGGTGCCACGGTTCCGCGGCCAGCGGGAGTGCCATTGATCCCCAGGCGGCACCGAAGCTGGCGAACATCAACCCTCCGATGAGGCTTCGCACGCGAAATGCGTTGTCGTGCCGGGTGAGTGTGACGACAGAAGTGATCGCACGACGGTAGGGCACAGGGTATTTCTCGATGGTGTCGCGAGGGAGCGTCGCGGCCAACGAACCGCTGACCGCCACCATGACAAGTGCCGCGGCGACGAAGACTGCGCGCCAACCCCACAAACCGGCAATCGACCCGGACACCGTGCGGGCCAACAGGATTCCCAGGACAACTCCGGTAGTGACGATGCCGACGGCTCGCCCGCGCCGGTCCGGCGGGCTGGTCGCTGCGGCGAACGCGGTGATCACCTGGACAACCGTCGAGGCCGCGCCGAAAAGTGCGCAGCAGGCCAGGAACGTCCACGCCGACGGCGCCACAGCTGCGCCGAGCAGTCCGAGCGCGGTCACCGCCAGTTGCACGAGGATGATGCGGCGTCGGTCGAAGCGATCGCCCAGCGGTACCACCAGGATCAGCCCGAGTAGGTATCCGCCCTGCGTCGCGGTCGTCACCCAGCCCAACTGGGCCGTTGACATGTGCAGCTGAACGCCGAGGTCGTCCAGGAGTGGTTGGGCGTAATAGACATTGGCCACTGCCGCGCCGCTGACGAAGGCGAGAAGCAGGACCATCCCTGTGCCAATCGTCTGAATCTGCCGGGTATCAGTTTCGGTCGTGCACGACATTCGGTGGGCCATCCCTCTGGAGCATCCGACAAAGTGGTACTAGATTGCAACCAGACGATAAGCAAACTGGTTGCAAAGTGCAACCAGAGCAATCTGGGGGGTGTTATGAGCGATCGGTTGGCTCGATCCACATGTCCGGTGTCGCGCACTGTCGACATCGTCGGGGACAAGTGGACGTTGATGATTCTTCGCGACGCCTTCGAGGGGCTGTCGCGGTTCTCGCAGTTTCAACGCAGCCTCGGTATCGCGAAGAACATCCTGTCGGGACGGCTGCAGCACCTGGTCGAAGCCGGCGTGATGGAGTCGCGTCCCGACGCCGGCGGCTCGTCTTATCGAGAATACGTACTTACCCCCAAGGGGGAGAAGCTGTTCCACCTCATGGTTGCACTGCGGGAATGGGGTGCGGACAATGCCTTCACCGAGGATGAACCCCGCACGTCGTACGTCGACTCGCGTACCGGCGTGCCATTGCCGAGATTGCGGTATCAATCGCCCGATGGCGACGAGATCAGGCCCGAGCACACCCAGCCCGTACGGCCCGACGGCTGGGTTGCGCCGTGAGAATGAATCCCGTTGCTCCAGAACAGGGTTCGACTCAATGGATGGTCACGTATCAGCCCAACACGTCGATTGGGCTGCGGTATGCCCCGGCACCGGTCGGCGGGAGGACGGCCATCTGCTCGGCAATGGTTGCGACGCAGTCGAATTGACATCCGTCGGTCCGATCGAGCAGTTCGTTGCGCTGGTGGGGTGTCAGCGTCATGAGTGCCGTGGTGAGCTCGCGAACGGTCGCGTCGTGGGCCAGCTGGAGCCAGTCCAGTTCGGCGTCGAGAGCACGCGCATAGCGGGTGTCGGCGTCGAAGTACTCGACCTCTACGCCGAAGAATTCGGCCAACATCTCCGCGGTGCGCGGAGACGGGCACTTGCGAGTGCCGGAGCGTAGTTGCGACAGGTACGGCGCTGAAAGCTGGTACCCGCGGCGGGCGAGAGCCTCGGTAACCTCGAAGCTGCGATACGGCCCCCGTCCGGGCGGGCGGATGGCGGCGAACAATCGGTTGAGACGTTCGGCGAAAGTGGCTGCCTCCACCGAGTGTTGGCGACGCTTCGTGCTGGCCATGCGATTCCCCCTTGAATCATGTTGCGGTGCAGTGACTTACGGTGCGCCAGTTGATGTCGGCTTGATCGTCGCGCCGAAGTGACCTGGTGATGACCGCCCGGGGGTGCGGTACCTGGGCTAGCTGCCGCAGGATGGTGTGCGGGCGCGGACCCGTCGTACGAACGTTAGCTCACATTTCTGTGAATGCAACGACAGCTAATGTTTGCGAAGAGTTGACGCGTGGGTACGTTCGTGGAATTCTCGTGACATCAGTGGAGTGCCAGTAAAGCCGGGGGGCTTGGGGCCGGTCTTCTCAAGGGGGATGCAGTGTTTCGTGTTCTGCCGCGGGTGTCGCGGTGTCGTGTGTCGACTTTCGCGCTATTCGCATTGCCGTAAAGCCGATTGTGAGGCTGACGGGTCCGGTGGTTGCTGCGTTGCGATCGCCGCGGGATTGACCGCGCGCGACGGCGTCAACACCCTGCCGGTGAACTAGGGCGCGCCGCGGCAGATCCCTTCGGCTGCCGCCTCGTCATGGCTCGGGGTTGTGCACCGTGTCGCCCTGCATCGCAGTGAGGTGCGTGGGCCGCTGCGACATCACCCTGCGGCTTGACCGCGTCACGGAAACGCCGCGCACGATATGGAGACTTCAATGAATTCTGTTGGACGGCAGGACTGCTCCCGGCATGACTGCACAGAGTGGGTTGACGAGACCACGGACATGGTGGCGACGTTGCGCGGCTCGCTCCTGTCGAAGCAGCCGCGCTCCGCGGCGCGCAACTCCGCACATATCCCCGGCATGATCAGCCAGCCGCCGCGTCCGGTGCGGGTGGCGTACTGGTGGGCCAACGCTCTCCAAGCACAAGGCTGGCGATTGCATGCGCTGGGGGACCAGCTCGCCTGTGGCGGGTTCGTCGCGGAGATCGGGTTGGTCGGCGATGAGTCGGTGTGGGTGGTCTTTCCCCGCAATATGCCTGACGACGGCACCGAGGCGTCCGCGCTGGCCAACTTCCTTCAGCGACTGACCCATGACCAGCGGAATTATCTCCGCCGGCTCGTCGCCACGGTGCCCGGGTCCTCCCAGCGCGTCGCGGCGCCGTCCGAGCGACCCAACGGACGACCCCGGTGACCAGCGAGTGCGACATCGCGTGGGAATTGGACCACGACGAATACGGAACCAATGTGTGGTGGGGGATTAGTGGTGTTGACACCGAGGGTGAAAGACGAACTGGCCAGGACGGTCGTGCACCTGCCGAGTGCCCGCAAGGCCGAGGTGACCGCGCTGCTTCAGTTCGCGGGCGGGCTGCGGGTGGCCAACGGGCGCGTGGTGATCGACGCCGACGTCGACCGGGAGTCCGTTGCCAGTCGGGTTTGCCGGGACCTCAAGGACTTGTCGGGGTATGCGGCAGAAGTGCGGGTACTGCCGGGCGTCGGTTCGCGTAGTCGCTACCTGGTGCACGTTGCCCACCAGGCAGAAGATGTGGCCCGATGGACCGGGCTGATCGACCGCTGGGGGCGGCCGGTCCGGGGTATGCCCGCGCAGATCGTCGGCGGCAGCAGAGCTGAAGCCGAAGCGGTTTGGCGCGGCGCGTTTCTCGCCCG
>Ga0105237_10008414_pt1 | contig 11176 bp, 9 predicted proteins | sample KBSC24metaG_FD_81520 | JGI IMG/M metagenome (GOLD analysis project Ga0105237, IMG submission 81520) | Corn rhizosphere microbial communities from Kellogg Biological Station, Michigan, USA - KBS C2-4 metaG | ecosystem: Host-associated > Plants > Roots > Rhizosphere > Soil | place: Michigan, USA... | reverse complement strand
GCCCCAGAGAAAATCCGCGGGAAACTGCACGCGTTGCGATGTTCCGGACATTCCCTGCGTCTGCGCGGTGTGAAAACGATTACAGCGAGGATAGCGCACGCGCCGGGGGATGTGTAGGAATCCGCACCACAGGTACGGGTCTTGCGGCTGGCGTGTCCGTCCAGACGGCCACCCTGAAATGGTCCACTCGCGGCCGGTCGAAGTGCTCCATCTGGGCGAATGCCTCCGGCCAGTTCGCGACATGACATCGGTCAGATCGATTGAGCGAAAGCAGACGCTGAAGTAACGAGCGGCGTGTCGCCTGGGCTCTAGCGGCAAGTGCAAGATGGATCGCTACGATGCACTTTACCTGACCACCGAACGAACTTTGTCAACAAGCCGGCCAGCGCTGGCAGCTCTGTGGACCATCTCCTTCAGACCAATGCTCAGCCTGCTGTCGTGTCGAAGACAAAGCAGGTTGTGGTCGCATGCGCGTACAACTTGCCCTTTTCATCCTCAATACGGGCCTCGGCTGTGCTGGTCTGCCGGCCACCGTAAAGGACCGTGCCGACCGCACGCAGTGGTCCCGTGTTGTAGGAGGCCGGCCGCACGATGTTGATGCTGAGTTCGGCAGTCGTGCAGGAACGTCCGGGAGGCAATGTACTCTGCACGGCACAGCCCATGGCCGAGTCCAACAGAGCGGCGAACCAGCCACCATGCACTGTACCCAGCGGGTTGTAGTGCTGCATAAGAGGCACGCCTTGGAACACAGCGTGGCCGTGGTCGACCTCCAGCAGCGTCATGTTCATGGTTTCGTTCATCGGTGGGTACGGCAATTCACCCGACATCATCGCCGCGAGAATCTCTCGCCCGCTCTTGCCGGCAAGCTGTTCCACGTGAGCGAGGCCGGGTTTGCCGCCACCTGCAAGCGAACGTTGCCGCGCAGCTTCGTGCTGAGCGACCCAGCCGAGGGTTGTCGTGTGGGCCACGGTTGTGCTGCCTGATAAGAGGGTGGACGCCAGCATTTTCGGAAGGAGCTTGTCGAGCTCTGCTGGCCATGTAGTCCAAGCGAGCGTTCAGCCCAATCCGAACGTTTTCCGCAAGCTTGCATCGACGGGAGCAGCTGGCATGAAACGACGCAGCTTGCTCAGCAAGGATGCCTGGCCCCCCGGCGTGCGACGCATGCGCCAGGCGCCGAGCGCGACGTCGACCACGGCATCGGCCACGCCATCGGGTTCCGGTGCACCTTTGATGGTCTTGATGATGGCGCGCGATGCAAGATCGCGCTCGCGGTCGTAGTCGGTGATTTTGGCGCTGGCCTGCGGCGCATTGACGTCCAGGTTGGTCCGGGTAAAAGTCGGTTCGACCAAACTTACGCGCACACCGAACTGGCGCACCTCATGGTCGAGTGTTTCGGAGAGCCCTTCCACGGCGTGCTTGGACGCCGCATACAAGCCCATGTACGGCGCCGGCAGAAAGCCAAGCACGGAGCTGATGTTGACGATTCTTCCGCTGCGTTGCGAGCGCATCTGCGGCAATACGGCCTGAGCTGTGCGCAGGATGCCGAAGACATTGGCATCGAACAGCGCAGCCGCCTCGGCGACGCTCGTTTCCTCCACCGCGCCGACCAAGCTGGCTCCTGCGTTGTTGACCAGTACGTCGATACGCTTTGCGCGATCGATGATGAATTGAACACCGTTTTTGACGGAAGCGCTGTCGCTGATATCCATTTCGACCAACTCGACGCCGGCCAATTGGGTTGCTTTGGCAAGATTGCGCACGGTGCCGAAGACGCGGCACCCTCGTTGGGCGAATTTCGCCGCGGTGACGCGTCCGATACCCGACGACACACCGGTAACAACGACAACTTTGGAATTGGACATGGCGGTTTCCTTTAGTACGGAATAATTGGAAAGAGATGGATCAGTGTCTCGATCGATGCTTGCGACGATGATTCAGGTACGTCTGCATACGGTTATCGCGCAACCGCTTTTTCCAGCCCGTGCGTCGCCGGCCGCGACGGCTCATGCCGATCTTTGCGCCCATCCGCCACATTTCCCGGCCGGATCTTGAACCAGATGGAATACATCGCTGGCAGGAACATCAGGGTCAGAATCGTTCCCGCAAAAGTGCCGCCGATCAGCGTGTAGGCGAGGGTTCCCCAGAACACCGAATGGGTCAGCGGAATGAAGGCCAGGATCGCCGCAAGGGCGGTGAGGATCACGGGCCGCGCACGCTGCACGGTGGCCTCGACCACCGCACGGAACGGATCCAGTCCTGCTTCTTCGTTGTGATGGATCTGCCCGATCAGGATCAACGTGTTGCGCATCAGGATGCCCGACAACGCAATCAAGCCGACCAGCGCGTTGATGCCGAACGGTTGCCGGAACAGGATCAAGGTGGGCACCACGCCGATCAAACCCAGCGGGCTGGTCAGGAACACCATTACCGTCGCGGAGATGGAGCGCACCTGGAAGATGATGATGAGCAACGTGGCCGCCAGCATGATCGGGAACAGTGGCAGCATGGCGGTCGTCGCCTTGGCCGATTCTTCAATGGAGCCCGCCTCCTCAATGCGATAGCCACTGGGCAGCTTGGCGATGATTGGCTGAAGCAGCTTGCTGATTGCGGCGGAGACGTCCGGCGGCTGCAGGTTGTCGGCGATGTCGCCACGCACCGTGATCGTCGGCATGCGGTCGCGGCGGCGCGCGATCGGTTCTTCCATGCGCACATCGACCTTGCCCACCTGCGACAACGGAATGCGTTGGCCGTTGGCGCCAGCCAAGGTGAAGTCACCAATCCTGGCTGGGTCGAGTCGAACATCGCCAGCAGACCGCGCGACGACTTGGACGGTGCGAATATCCTCGCGCACCGAAGTAACCGGTACGCCGCTCAGCAAAAACTGCAGCTGCTGCGCCACCGCGCTGGACGTGAGCCCCACCGCCTGCAACCGGTCCTGGTGCAAGATGAAATGCAGCGTGGGCGTGCGCGTGCCCCAGTCGGTGTTGACCGTGCGCATCATGGGGCTGGCATACATCACCTGCTCCACTTCCGCCGCGATACCGCGCAGCGTATCCGTGTCCGGACCGGTGATGCGATAGGCTACGGGAAACGGCGAATACGGTCCAAACACGAGTTGCGTGACACGCACGCGCGCCTCGGAGGCCAAGCCTTCGGCGACAGCCTCTCGCAGCCGTTGCTTCAGCGCATCGCGCTCGTTCTCGTTGTCGGTGCGAATCACGATCTTGGCGAATGACGGGTCGGGCAGCTCCGGACCCATCGCCAGGTAGAATCGCGGCGCGCCTTGGCCGACATAGGTGGTAACGATCTTGGCTTCCTTCTGCTTGGCCAGCCACGCTTCCACCTTCGCCGAAGCGGCGCTGGTCTGAGCGATCGAGGTGCCATAGGGCATCTGCACTTCGACCAGCACTTCCGGTCGGTCGGAGATCGGAAAGAACTGCTTCTTCACCACCGCCATGGCGAGGACGGCCAGAACGAAAAGACCCGCCACGGAACCGGCTACAAGCCATTTGCGCGCGATGACGCGACTCAGCAACTGACGGAAACGGTTGTAGCGCGGCGTGTCGTAGATCGCCTCGTGGCCGCCTTCGACTTTTTTGAACTCGGGCAGCATATTCACGCCCAAGTACGGCGTGAACACCACTGCCACCACCCAGGAGGCGACCAGCGCAATGCCGACGATCCAGAACATGTTGCTGGTGTATTCGCCTGCTGTGGATCGCGCGAAACCATTGGGCATGAAACCCACTGCCGTTACCAGCGTGCCCGCCAGCATCGGCGCGGCGGTGTGGCTCCAGGCATAAGCGGAGGCGGCCACACGGCTGTAGCCCTCTTCCATCTTCACCACCATCATTTCGATGGCGATGATGGCATCGTCCACCAGCAGGCCCAGCGCCAGAATCAGCGAACCCAAGGTGATGCGATCAAAGTTCTTGCCGGTGGCGGCCATCACCACGAACACTGTCGCCAGCGTCAACGGCACGGCAGCCGCCACCACCAATCCCACGCGCCAGCCCATGCTCACGAAGCACACCAGCATCACTACCAGCAATGCGACGAAGAACTTCAACATGAACTCGTCGACTGCCGAGCTGATGTTGACGGCTTGGTCGGTAACCTTGGTGAGGCTCATGCCCAACGGCAACTCGGCATTGATCGCACCGACCTCGCGGTCCAGCGCCTTGCCAAGATCCAAGCCGTTCCAGCCATCGCGCATGACGATGCCCAACAACAACGCAGGTTCACCGTTGTTGCGGATCATGAAGGTGGCCGGATCTTCATAGCCGCGCTTGACGGTGGCGATGTCCGACAGTTTCAGCGTGCGGCCGCGGGCCACCACCGGGGTGTCGCGGATCTTCTGCAACGAGTCGAAGGCGCCGTCCAGACGAATGAACACCTCCGGCCCCTTCGTTTCCACAGAGCCCGCTGGCGTCAATGCGTTTTGACTGTTGAGTGCGGCGAACACGTCCTGCGGATTCACGCCCAGCGTGGCCAGGCGATCATGCGAGAACTCGACATAGATCTTCTCCGCCTGCTCGCCGACGATGTTGACTTTCTTTACGCCCGGCACGCGCAACAAGTGTTGACGCAGGCTTTCCGCATCGCGTACCAGAAGGCGCTGCGGTTCGCCCTTGGCCTTGAGCGCGAACAGCGCAAATGTGACATCCGCGTATTCGTCGTTGACCATCGGTCCGATTACGCCGGGCGGAAGATTGTTGACCTCGTCGCCGACTTTCTTGCGGGCTTGATAGAACTCTTCCTGTACTTCCGATGGGGGCGTCTTATCTAGCAAGGTCAAGGCGGTGAAGGCCAGGCCAGGTCGCGTATAGGTTTCGGTACGGTCGTACCAGCGCAGTTCCTGCATGCGCTTTTCGATTTTTTCCGCGACCTGGTCCTGCATTTCCTGCGCGGTGGCACCGGGCCAAACGGTGATGATGGTCATTACCTTGACCGTAAAAGCGGGATCTTCCGCGCGGCCCAGTTTGAAGAACGAGAGCAGCCCGGCCAACGAGATCAGAAAGATCAAAAACAAGGTGACGGAGCGCTCGCGCACCGCCAGCGCAGACAGGTTGAAGCGCCCCTCGCTTATCATGGCTGGCCACCTTCGCTCGCCACGGCGACGGCCTGGTTTGCCATCCGCACCAGCTCACCTTCGCGCAGCAGATGCGCACCGAGGGCGACGACGCGATCGCCTTGCTGCAGCTGTCCGGCGATGCGCGCGCTGTCGTCATCCAGATGCTGGACGTCCACGGGCCGCCAGGACACCTTGGCCGGTGAGCCGCTGATCACCCACACGCCAGGCCCTTTGCCCGTGTCGAACAGGGAAGCCAATGGCACCCGCAAGCCACCTTGCTGGGCGGCATTACCGGTGGGAAGGCGGATCGTCACCGTGGTGCCCAACAGTGCGTTGGACAACTCGCCTTCCAGCACATAGCGCGCTTCAAACGTGCGAGTGAGAGGATCGGCCGCATCCGAGAGTTGTCGCAGCGTGGCTGGCACGCTCAATCCTTCCTTGCCGAACAACGCCGCTTGCGCGGCGGAACCGATCGCGGGTCGCAAGGTTTCCGGCAGTTGCACCACCGCCTCGCGGGGACCGGCGTGCGCAAGGCGCACCACGGTTTGTCCGGCGCTGACCACTTGGCCCGGTTCGGCCAGCGTTTCCATCACCACGCCATCGCCGTCTGCCTCCAACTCGGCGTAACCGCTGGCGTTGTTGGCGACGTCGGCGTCGGCTTCTGCGGCACGCAATTGCGCTTTCGCGGCATCCGCCGCTGCCTTGTTCTGGTCATAGGCCGATGCGGAGATCGCACCGGTGCCGCGCAAGTCGCGGTAGCGCGTTTCGTCTTCTGCCGTCTGTTTTGCACGTGCACGCGCGGCGGCAACCGCCTCCTGCCGTGCCTGCGCGGCCAGCTTCAGATCGACTGGATCGATACGCATCAGTGGCTGTCCGCGCTTGACGGTTTGCCCGGCATCCACCAACCGTTTCAGCACTTTGCCGGAAACACGAAAACCCAGGTCGCTTTGCACTCTGGCGGCGACAGTGCCGGTAAACGATCGTGTGTCGGGGACGGCGTTTTGAACGACCGCTATGCGCACCAAGGGCGCCTCAGTGCGCGGATCGGAGGGCGCCTTGCCGCCGCAAGCGGCCAGCGCAAACGACAAAGCCAGAACGACTGCAAAGCAAGCTAGAGGAAGCCGAAACATGAAAAGCCCCATGGACGAAGTGACCAGGGCGCCATTCTGTCACTGAGTGACTAAATTAGTCAATAGTCACTAACGATTTCATGCTTCAAGGGGACAAGCTGCGCAGAACCAAGCCGGATAGTTGCCCTGGCGCCACGTCGGTATGGTCGAAACTGTGCTGCAGCAGCAGTGGATTGAAGTAGGGGCGCATCACCAGGTAGATCGCTGCGGCGGTTTCGTCCAGCGGCGTCTTGCGCTCGAAATCCCCGCTTTGGCGTCCCTCTTGCAGGATCTCCTTGAGCATTGCCTGCACGCGCTCTTCATAGGCCACCACCGCCGACCAGCGTTCCGTGGCAGCCGCGGCGGCAATCTCATAAAGCTTGCGATCCCGGAACAGCAGGCGAAGGGTCGCTTCGGTGAACCCTTTGAACATACGCCGCAGCTTTTCAGAAGGCAGATCGGATCCCGCGATAGCCGTCTTCGCTTCGGCTTCGATATCTCGCAGGCAGTTGGCACAGATCATCTCGCCAATGGCCTGCTTGGACTCGAAAAACTTGTAGACATACGCCTTGGAAAACCCGATCGCCTTGGCCAGGTCGGAAACGGTTGTTTTCTCGTAGCCATACCGGCTGAAGTGCTCGGTGGCCGCGGTAATGATTTGATCCCGCACTTCGTGATCGACCGGACCGCGTGCGGGTTTGAGAGTAGTGGCTGCTTTTTTCATGAGCGAGAGCTTACCTCTCCACGGGGGAATGGACAACTAGTGACCATATGGTAATATAGTCACAATTACCACTGCCGAAAGCCATCCATGTCCCGCAAACGCATTCTTGTAATGCTCATCGCCGCCAATCTTCTTGCTGGTTGCACGGCCGGCCCTGATTACGTTCGGCCCAATCCGTCGATGCCCGATCATTTCCAGCTCCAAACCCGGATCGATCAGCGGCACGCGGCGGCCAGCGCTGACCTCGCCACCTGGTGGACAGGCTTTGGCGACCCGCAACTGAGCCGGTACGTGATGATTGCGCTGGAGCGGAACCTGGATCTCGCACAGGCATCTGCGCGCATCACTCAAACACGTGCCGGACTTGGCGCGGCGACGGCCGCCTTGCTGCCGTCTGGCAACGTCAGCGGCCAAGCGGCCAGAGTCTATCAGTCGGTGGAAACACCGCTGGGCCGGGTTTTGAACGCGACGCCCGGTTTCGACCGCTATGGCAACAATTACGAGGCCGACTTCAGCGCGAACTGGGAACTGGACGTGTTCGGAGGACTGCGTCGCGGAAGGGAAGCGGCACTGGCTGATTATCAGGCGTCCGAAGCCGGCGCCGTTGCCACGCGCTTGGCAGTGGCGGCGCAAACCGCCGACATCTACATCACTGTTCGCGGATTGCAAGCTCGGCTAAATGTGGCGCGAAAACAAGTACAAACGCAAAACGAACTGCTCTCCACCATCAAGCTCCTGTACGGCAAAGGCTTGGCAGCCGAGCTTCAAGTGCAACAGGTCGAAGGCGCGCTTGCGCAGGTGCAGGCATCCGTGCCGGTGCTCGAAGCGGGCCTCGACGCAGCCATGAACGCGCTGGATGTGATGCTCGGCACCCAACCCGGCACGCATCGGGCGGAGTTGACGCAAGATCGCGAAATTCCGGTCGCTCCACAGATCGCAGCCACCGAAACACCCGGCGAATTGCTCAGGCGCCGGCCCGATCTGATCGTGGCCGAACGGCACCTGGCCGCATCAAATGCGCGTATTGGTGTGGCCATTGCCGAGTATTACCCCAAGCTCTCGCTGAGCGGATTGATCGGCAGCGCGACTTCCGTGGCCAGCGGCAACCTGTTCACCGGCGGTGCCAATCAAGCCGCTGGCGTGCTGGGCCTGCGCTGGCGCCTGTTCGATTTCGGACGCATCAACGGGCAGATCCAGCAAGCAAAAGGGCGGCAAGCCGAGATGCTGGCTGCGTATCAACTGGCTGCGCTCCACGCCACAGAGGATGTTGAGAATGCCTTTTCGGCGCTCGTCAGGCGTGAGGAGCAAACTGCGCTGCTGAACCATGGAGTGAGTTCGCTCGGCCGCGTACGCGAGGCTTCGTTTTTGGCTTACCAAAAAGGCGTCGTCAGCCTGATCGAAGTGTTGCAGGCCGACGAGAACTTGTTGCACGCCTCCGATGCGCGAGCGCAGGCCCAGACGGAATCAGCGCGTGCGGCGGTCGCTGCGTTCAAGGCGCTTGGCGGTGGTTGGGGATCCCTTGAAATCGAGGTCGCGGCGGACAGATAGCAACAGCACGCCGCAAGACGAGGTCGCGCCTTGGCATACGCACCGTAGCCGTGGGGTGAGATGGTTTTTACCCAGCATTTGAACTTGCGTACGCTCGCAGGAAAAGGTCCACGCTGCAGCGCAAGTGCGAATCGATGTCTGATTGCTTCAGAGACCTGACGCATCCCAACAACAAGCGCGCATGGAAGTCGCCTTTTATCGTGCTGATGAACTGGGATGCGGTGCGCTCCGGATCTTCGATGTGAAGGGTTCTGGCTTTGCTTTCAGCCATCAGCGCTTGCACAACTTCCTCGGTCAGACGCCGTGGAACTGTCTTCCAATAATGATTTGTAAGGTGGGAAAGTTGCGGCAGGTTGGCGACGATGATTCGATGGAACGCGAGCGCATCTTCATTCGTTATTGCGGCAAACAGCGCGCGAGCAATCGCAAGGATTCGATCTCGAACCCTTTTTTGGGTACATCGGGGCAACCTCACTGACGCGGTCAGCTGCTCGCAGCGAAGGCGTGCAGTTTCAACGAAGAGTTCGTTCTTGCTGCCAAAGTGACCGTAGACCGTCAGCTTGGACACGCTGGCCATCGATGCAATGCTATCTAAACTTGTGCCTTCAAATCCTTGTGAAAAAAACACGCATTCGGCGGCCTTGAGGATAGCCTCTCTTTTTGACGCGTCTTTGGGGCGGCCACGGCAAGGGCGATCGGTTGTAGCGCTACACGAGGTGTCGCGCGCGAACGCTTTCGACGAAGCCGCTCCAACGAGCGGGGCATATTGCGGCAAAGGTTCCCTTAGACAGCCAATGTATTGCCAGAAGATCAGAGCGGCATGCGGTTGCGCGCAGCAGTCAAGTTAGCGCGAGTCGCTCTGGATCATTTTGCGGGCTATCAGCATCGGGTCCCAGGAATGTGTGCGATCGCTTTCGTTGGAGCGAGTGGCCACGTGCGCAACGCGAGAATGGTTGCGGTCCGTGGTACCAAGGATCATTCCCTGGACTACGATCATCGGGTCCGGTGAGCTCGCGGAAGAGTCCCGAGCCGCCGAAAAATTGCTGCTGGTTGCCCCTGGTGCTGGAGACGCACAGTGGTCGCTGCTGCAGAGCATGCACCGAGCAGTCGTGGCCGAATCGGTGTCGTCGGCGAGGACTGGTGCGGAGAAAAATACGCCTGCCAGCAATATGCCGGCCAACGTTGCAATTCGAGATGAGACTTTTGTTTGGGTAAGCATATTGTGCCTCCTTGAGGCTAACTAGATTTCGGCACGGAGTGCCACGGACTACGGGAAAAAGCCAAATCAAACACTGGTGACTATTATACATAACAGTCACCATTTGTCAACACCCCCGCGCAAAATAAGCTGATCGAAATCGATGGTTCATGTCTTTCCGACCTTGAGTTTGCGAAATCTTCGCGTGAACATTTTCCGACATACTCGAATGAATATATTCAATTTTATTTCCAAAATAACATTTCAATAATTGAGGCGGTTGACTACTTATTTGGCATTCAAATTTATTTTGCACACGCGATACACTTGCTTACTAATGACCAACATATAATTTAGTCACATTTCGAGAAATGATCTTCCTTCGTTCGCGCAGAAGTTCAGCCTTCAAGCGACTTGAGTGCATATTGAAGTCTTGAATGGGCTGCCCACGTTTCTCGTGACGAACTTCCGCTTCAGGTCGATTCTGTTGAAAAACTCGGTTCTGGAAGCGCGCTCATGCAGAGCGTTCGATCTACGAACGCCGTTCAAGTGTTCGCGGGTTGGGAATGCATGCTCCCTTGCATGTCAGGCAGGAACCAGATTGCCCACTTCCGGGCTCCGCGGCATCAACCACATCGCCATTCTTCGTAAGTTTTGCGCCGTGGCTGCCATCAGGAACTCATCGCGAGCACCACGCAGGCCACGCAATCGCAAACGGCGCAACCGCAGGATGCGTTTCAGATGTGCGAACAGCACTTCGACCTTTTTGCGCTGTCGCCGGGAGCGTGCATAGGCCGAAGTCTTCGCGAGTTTCCGTGCAACATCGCGCGCCGACTCGTTCACGTGGCGCGTAATTTTGCGCATCGGCGTGTTCGGGCAGCGCCGCGCTTTCATTGGGCAGTCTCCACAATCATGCCGGGACGCGCGATAAATGATCGTGCTGGCCTTGGTGATTCCCGAGCGCCGTACGGTGAAGTTCCGATGCCAGGGGCGAAGCGGTTTCTCGCCCGGACAGCGGTACTCGTTGTCTTCTTCGCGCCAATCGAAGTCGGATCGAGAGAACGTGCCGTCATTGCGCTCGCTCTTGTCCCATACTGGCACGTGCGGCTCGATGGCTTTCTCGTTGACCATCCAGCCCAGCATTTCCGCAACACCGTACGCCGTATCACCCATCAAGCGCCTGGGCTTGAGGTCGAAGCGTTCTTCCACCCGAAGCACTCAGCACCTTGTGGCGGATTTGATCACGTGGATTTTCTCCGGACATTCCTGCTCGAATGATTCCGAACGCCGTTCTTTTGCGTCTGATCCCAAGCCATGAGCAACTCGACAATTGACAACGAGAATAGTTACATGTAACGTTACTTGTAACTTTCGATGCCAAACAAAATCACCAGCAAGCAGCGTTCCGCCGTATCCCGGCGCCAGCAGGCCTTCCGCGAGCGCATGAAGGCCAAGGGCTTGGTCGCGCGCCAGGTCTACATCCGCGCCGAACACGTTCCCGTGTTGATGCAGCTTGAACTCTC
>Ga0105237_10008411_pt1 | contig 11179 bp, 5 predicted proteins | sample KBSC24metaG_FD_81520 | JGI IMG/M metagenome (GOLD analysis project Ga0105237, IMG submission 81520) | Corn rhizosphere microbial communities from Kellogg Biological Station, Michigan, USA - KBS C2-4 metaG | ecosystem: Host-associated > Plants > Roots > Rhizosphere > Soil | place: Michigan, USA... | reverse complement strand
TGTGCCGTCATTGGTGAGGTCGCCGGCCGTCGCCACATTTGAGACAAAGGGCAGATAGGTATAGTGTAGCTGGTCTGCAGGGTCGTAATAATTGGCGCTGACGAGGTCATTGCCGGCGGGACTTATCTTTTTTACCACCGTCTGCAGGGGTCTTCCCATGCCATCGAAATAGCGGGTCGTTTGTTTGGCGTCGGTGATAGGCGCCGTAATAATACTCGTTGACGTTAGTCCCGGTGCGGACGCGTCATAGGTGCGTACATAATTTATCTGGGTGCCGCCGTATGGAGCCGGAACGACCTGGGCGGCCAGCAGGAAGGGCAGCACGAGCAGGATGCAGGATAAGGGGAGAAGGGAAAGTATCTTTTTCATGGATGTATGCTTATTGCCGGGGTTATTGATGTAAGGATGCCTGGTATTGATAATCGTATTGCCGGGTGATGTTGCCATACTGGTCGCGTTCGCGGACCAGCCTGCCAAGACCATCATACTCATAGGTCTTGGCCTGACCCGAAGGGCCTATCTCCGACGTCTTGCCGAACAGGGGGTGATAGGTATAGGTGGTCATCAGCGCATCCGAAGGAAAGACCCGGATGTCATCCAGGGGCCCGGTAAGGGCCATCCCCTGCGTATACGGTTGCTGGTGGAAGACCCAGGCGCTATTGATCAAGCTCCACCACTGGATGGTATAGGCGCGGCTGTTGGGTGGCGTAAAGCTGACTGTATAGTTATTGGCCCAATAGTTCCTTCCGGTGTGCGGGGTTGCTGCGGTATTTAAAGGGAGCATCGCCTCGAAGCCTTCGTAATAGAACTCGCGGGACGAACTATAGCTGGTGCTGATGTGCGGATAGGTATAGGTTACCGTCCCATTGCTACCGCTGGAAAAGGTAAGCGCAAGCGTGTAATTGCCGGCCGGCATATTCGTAAAGGTCACCGTAGTCGTATAGGCCCCGCAGTTGGATCCGGAACACAATAAGGCATTCCTGCTGCTGGGACCGGTGAGGTTATACTGGACGGCGGTGCCGCCGCTGGCACTCAGGGTCAGCGTGATGCTCCCTGCATAGTCGGCGGTGAAGGTAACGGTGGCGGGCAGCATGCCGGCGACGTTGGTCGCGGTCGACTGGGTGGCGGTGTAGGATGCCGAGGCCGTGGCATTCTGCACTTTGGCTACGGGAAGGGAGATGTTGTAGTCGTATAGCAGGGCAGTGGACATGTCCCCGGCGACATTGGAGGCGATGGGTTGAGAGGTGGCGGGATCGGTGTTAAAATACTGTTGCTGTACCAGCGATGTTCCGTTGTAGGTATTGACTCCCGTTTGGTATACGTTGGTGGCGAGTCCCGTGGAATAATTGGCAAACACGTTGTGTTTTTCACGGATGATGCCGTTGCGGGAATCCTTCTCGTCGACGACCACGCTGGTGCGGTTGGCTGCCGTCATAGTGCTGAGGGCAGACGTCTCGGAGGAGTTGCCTGACACATAAGGGACGCTGGTGCCGTCGTCGGGGTAGTAGAAATTTTGCGACCACGTCTGTCCTTTGGAATCTGTCGTCGTGGTCTGGGACACCAGCCGGTGGTTGACTGACGAATAGGTATAGTTGGTGATCCGCTCGACATAGCTGGTGGGGGTCACCCGGTCGAAATCGCGTTGTATGGTCTGGGTGAGACGGTAGTTGTCCTTATTGGTGCAATAGACGCTCCAGCCCTGCTGCGCTCCGCCCATATTGTTTACCACCGCCCCGACATTAAAGGGACGATAGGCTTTTGCCACCTGTGTCACTGTTGTCTGGGAGCCATAAGAATAGAGGGTCTCTTTGACCTTGTTACCCCCCGCTGCATATATGGCTATGGATTTTGGCAGGCCACGCTTGTACGACTGGCTTGTAGCAGAGGAAAACATGAAATTGTTGGACGCGCCGGCCATGGTGGAGTTGGTGACGTCGCCATAGTCGGTGAAATTATAAAATGAGTTGACGGTGTATCCGCCATTCTGGTCGGTGACGGTGACGGTGCCGTATCCCACGAAGTTGCCGTTGATATCACTGGTGAGATAGGGCGACTCTGAAAAATAGAGCCAGGCATTGGTGAAGCTAAAGTTTATCTGATTGTACAGCGGGCTGAATATGGTTCCGGAAGAAAAACCATTACTCCCCAAATAGGAGTAGGTGGTATTTATCGATTGCCCCGTGGTGGGATAGGTCCTCGACAACTGCTGGACGCGCAACCCGCCGAGGAGGGTGGTCCCGGAGCCAACGTAATCGTTGGACTCATAGCTGATCTGCCATCTGCCTCCCAGCAGGTCGTCGATGGATTGCAGGATATAGGTCTTGGCCATGGCGGTATTTACCGCTCTTATCGAAGAGGCAGCCGTCCAGTAGTCTGTTGGTGTGGTATAGAATACCGACGAGGAGGTGCAGGACATATATCCCCAATAGTCGAACGCCGCGTCGGAACGGGAAGGCATGGTGTGATCCTGGTTATAACTAAAGGTCTGAAGGGTCAGTGGTGTGGCCGTCTCCGGCGTGCTGCCGGTGACCTTGATATTGTCCAGACGCAGACGCAGCACGTTGGCATCGGTGGAGGGCGTACCGAAATAGCTGGTGTTGAAGGTGTAGGTCTGCAGCGTGATATTGTTGGTTCCTGTCTGCGGATTGAGGGCTTTTAATGCTATGGAGGTGATGCGGGCGGCTTGTGGGTCGTCCGTGCGGTCCCACGCATAGGTAAAGTCGGCTTCACCTAAGGAGGTGACGATGGTGGATACATACAGGGGGGCCTGGATGGTGGTGGTCTGCGGGGTGGTCTCCATTTGTTTGGCCAGCGCCGCGTTGACGGACTCGGTGAACTGGTAGTGGGTGAGAACGTCGTTGTGTGTGATGCCGTTGTTGGTGTAGACGTAGGTGAAGTTGACGACGTCTTTGGAGTTGAAGCTGACGATCTTGTCGAGGTACCAGGTGGTTACAAAGAAATCGTTGGTGGTATATAATTTTGTCGTGGTGGCCTCGGCGCTGCCGAAATAATATTTGTTGCCTTTGTCATCGGTGACAACGAAGCTTTGTCCCGTTGGGTTATACTGTATCGACATACCGTTATTGTTGTCGATGACGGGATTGTTGAAACTTCCATCGAATACGAACTGGAAGCTGAAGAAGGGTGTTTTGACGAAGAAGAGGTCGGGTTCCCCGTCAGCGGTGGGGATGTTCCCGTTGGCATTGCCGGTGAGAGCCAGACCCTGCGCCTGGGTCAGACTTCCAAAGTTGGCGGTGCTCCATCCCGTCCAGCCGTCGATGACATTGCTCCATCCGCCGGCGATGTATCCGTTGGATTGTTCGTCGGGGAATCCGCGCACGATGCGGGTGACAGATCCGCCGGCATTCAGTTGCCAGCCCAGGCCCGCAACCCCTGCATAGTCCTGCACCTTGATCCCCCTTCCTCCTGTATAGTTGAGGCTGACGGGTATGCTCAATTCCCGGGATGCGACATTGCAGATGTTGACATTGACGAGGGCTGTTCCGGTATAGAGGTCGACGTCGACATTGGTGCCTGTCTCTGCCGTGCCTATCTTTCCCGGAAAATTGTTGTTGGCGGTGGGGAAGGACATGGCGTTCATGTTGGTAGCCTGGGCCATGGCCCTATTGCCGGTGTGGATGAGGATGAGGGTTAAGGTTAAGGCGAGGATCCGCGTGGCGTGTACGAAAAACTTCTTCATATATATAAATGATAAGGGGTGGTTTTTAAAAAGTATATCCTATGCGAAACAGCAGGGGCTGCGTTCGGGGTACCTGCTGATAGCTGAGAAAGTCCCATAGCAGTTGCAGGGAGGTCTTTTTCAGGAGCCGGCTGTTCACCGACACCGTCTTGCTGAGACCGATCAGTCCGCTGCGCGTCCAATAACTGAGATGCGTTATCTGTTGCAGGGAGGTGAATGGCGTCTGGTAATTGTATTCGAACCCGCCGGTAGCGGAGAGGCTGCCTTTGAGGTGAATGTTCAGGAAGCTCCGGAGACCGACGCCCTGGCTTGACAGGGCGATATGGTTGAAACCGCTGCCCCAGCCTATTTTATAGCTTGCGCCGACGCCGATGACGTTGTGGTAGCCCAGGCGGTAACCGAGGGAGAGACCGATATCGGTGACGGTGGGGAAATTATAATTGGTCCTGCTGGTCTGGAAGTTGCTGCCGAGCTCCAGTCTGTTCCAGAAGGTCTTCGTCTTCTGGTCGTTGGGTTTGAAATCGGGGGATTCGATATTTCCGCCGCCGGCGCCGTATTTCTCCAGTCTGTCTTTTAGGGTGCTGAGCTGGGATTGGGCGGCATCTACGTTTTGTTGCATGGCCTGCATGGCGCCCGAGCCCCCGGCAGAGATCTGTTGCTGGATGGTCTGTTGCAGCTGGTCGCGCGTCTGAAGACCTGTCAGCGCCAGCGACGTGGAGGGATTGATGTTAGAAGCGTTACCCGGAAGACCGAAGAGGCTGGCCAGCTGGGAGTGGGTCTTCATGAAATCCTGGAAGGCGGGTGTCTGACTGAGCAGACCCATGGCCTTTTTCTCCAGTTTGTCGGGATCGTTGAGGAGCTGTTTATATTGTTGTACCTGCTGGCTATAGTAATACATGTCCTGGGTGAGGCCTTTGTATTCTTTGCTGAGGCCGCCCGGGAGGGTGGTGTAGCGGCTGAGGCATTCTTTTATCTGTTGTTTGCGTTGGTTGACAAAGGTTTCTACGTCGCAGGCATCGCCGAGATGTGTTTGCAGCTGTTGTAGCTGGCCGGTGGCGGTCTGAAGCCGGGCTTGCAGCTGCTGCGGTGTTTTTCCGGCGGAGTTGAGCAATTGCGGGTTTTGTTGGAGGAAGGAGAGGCTGGTCCGGAGGCTATCGGTATAGGGTTGGTATTCTCCTTTGAGAGGGGGTGCGGCGGTTGTCGCGGGTGCGGCAGAGTCAGTTTTTATCTTTTTCAACAGCGAAGCATAGCCGGCGGCGGAATTGCTAAAGAGATTGCCGGCGGCTGCGGGGTCGATGGCGGCGAGTTGCTGGTGGATCTGTTCTTCGCGGCGGGCTATTTTTTTGAGATATTTTTCGGTGCGCCGGGTCAGCTGTCTGTCGATGCCGGAGGTTTTATCCTGTATCCGGCTGAAATAGCCGGGGGGCAGTTGGCCGGTAGCGGAGTCTGCGGGAGTGGATTGCGCGGTGGGCGCTTTTTGCGCGTTGCGTGGGCTGGCGGTTTTTTCGGCGCGGGCTGGCGGGTAGCAGCAGACGAACAGGAGGATAAGCAGTGCTGCACGGGAGTACAATCCGCCGTGGGGATAAGGGCGAGGCATAAGCGTAGATCCGGTTTAATGTTAACTGTATCTGTTGGTGATCAGTTGTCAGGGGGTAGAGAGCGCTTGTTTCAGGAGGGGCAGATAGATTGATGAATTAAAGTAAGGGTTTTATTTTGTTAATTCCTAGCGGGGCTTATAATTTCTTTAATAATTTAATCAGCCGACGCGCGATGAAGGCGTCTCCTTTATCGGAGGGGTGGAGTCCGTCGTATGTCATATCCATGGCTTCCACCGGATAGGGATATTCGTCGGCGGGATCGAAGGGGATGCTGGTATAGTCGGGATAGGAGTAGTCTTTATACTGGCCGGTGTGCGGGTCTTTGAGACGTTTGAAACGGACGAGCCGGGGGACGGACAATTTGCGTTGGTGATAGAGATCGACCACGCGCAGGTGTTCGTTGTCGCCGATGGTATGGATGGCTGTCACTACTTCTTCCAGCGTATGTCCGTCTTTGTCTTTGTAGGAGCCATAGGCATTGTTCTTATTGTTGTTGATGGAGACAAAATCGCCGCGGGGCATGGGGGTGATGAGGATGATGGCGGCGTCCTTGTTGAGGGCATGCAGTTTGTCGAGGATGATGCGGAAGGAGCCGTAGATGGTGCTGTCGCCGGTGTTGTTCTGATAATCCGCCCAGGTGCCGATGTGATTGCCGTGCCACCAGTCGTTGGTGCCAAGAAATATGGTATATACGTCGGCGGGGGGAATGCCGAGGGTCTCGATGTTCTTTGCGATGCGGCCGGAGGTCCAGCCGTTGTGTCCCTGGTTGGTATAATGGATATAGGGCAGCTTTTCGGTCACCTGGGTGAGATAACCTTTGGTGAGGCGATCGCCTGTTTCGTCTTTATGGTCGTTGAGATAGGTGATGGAGTCTCCGATGGCGACCCAGCTGATGGTGCGGTGGGTGAAGGCCATGAGCAGGAGGGGTAGGATAAGGAGAAAGGTTAGTTTTTTCATAATGGACAATTTGACTGGAAATTAGGAATTTCTTTTTATTTTTGTTTGATATTCCGGGCGGGTGAATTTCGCCGCCATTCATTTAGACCTCTTTTTATCCTTCCTTATTGGTACGCTGCGCTCGTCACCATTTATAATCGACATATGTCTTTGCACAAGTACGTTTTACCATTGCGCGAAGTCGGCTTGTCTGACATCGCCATTGCCGGCGGGAAGAATGCTTCTCTCGGTGAGATGATCACCCATCTTCACGAAATGGGTATCCGCATTCCTGATGGGTTTGTTATTACCGTCAATGCCTATCGCGAGTTTATCGAGACGGGCGGTCTGGAGCCGGAGATACGGCGCCTGGTGAAGGAGATCGATTTCGAGAGTGTGGAATCGTTACGCCGCGCCGGGCTGCGTATCCGGCAGCTGATCCGCAATAGTAAATTTCCGTCTGCGCTGAGTGCCGCGATCATCGATGCGTATCATGGTCTTTCTGCACAGTATGACCAGACCGATACCGACGTGGCGGTGCGTTCTTCGGCGACGGCGGAGGACCTGCCGGATGCTTCTTTTGCCGGACAGCAGGAGACTTATCTGAATGTACGCGGACCTGCCGCGTTGATGGATTCGGTGCGCAACTGTTTCGCGTCGTTGTTTACGGACAGGGCGATCAGCTATCGCGAGAATTTCAGGTTTGACCATTTCGAGGTAGGTCTTTCGGTGTGTATCCAGAAGATGGTGCGGTCGGATCTGGGTGTGTCTGGGGTTGCCTTTTCGCTGGACACGGAGAGTGGGTTTAAAGACGTGGTGGTGATCAACGGTTCGTACGGGCTGGGGGAGATGGTGGTGCAGGGGGCTGTGTCGCCGGATGAGTTCATTGTGTTCAAGCCGGCGCTGAAGGGTGGGTTTGCCGCCATCATTGAAAAGAAGCTGGGCATTAAAGACAAGCTCATGGTCTATGGCGATGATCCGGATGAGAGGGTGAAGATCATACCTGCCGACAGGCATCAGCAGCAGCGATTTTGCCTGGAGGAGGCGACGATATTGCGGCTGGCGTCATGGGTGTGCAGCATTGAAGAATATTATTCGGGAGTAAAGGGGCAGTGGTGCCCGATGGATGTGGAGTGGGCGGTGGATGGGCTCAGCGGCGAGCTGTTTATCGTGCAGGCGCGGCCTGAGACGATCCATTCGCGCAAGCAGAATAGTACCCTCACCGAGTATGTGCTTGGGGAGGAGCCCGAACCCAACGCCCCCCTCCCCCTTTCAACGAACCCTTCGGGGTCTGCGCCGGCGGCTCCTATATTGAAAGGGATCGCGGTGGGGGATAAAATTGCGACGGGCAAGGTGCGCATCATGCATTCGCTGGACAAGCGTCTGGCTGACGGGCAGGAGTTTATGGCGGGAGAGGTGTTGGTAACGGATATGACGGACCCGGACTGGGAGCCGATAATGAAAAAGGCGGCGGCCATCATTACCAATAAGGGCGGGCGTACCTGTCACGCGGCTATTGTAGCACGTGAGATGGGGGTGCCGGCGATAGTTGGGTGTGGTCATGCTACCGAAATATTGACGGAGGGGCAGCTGATCACTGCCAGTTGTGCGCAGGGCGATGAAGGGTTGATCTATGAAGGGGCGTTGGCCTTCCGGAAGATCGAGACCGACCTTAGTGACCTGCCGGTGTTGAACACGCCGCTGATGCTCAACGTGGGGACGCCGGCGATGGCCTTTAATTATGCGTACCTGCCGCACAGGGGAGTGGGGCTTGCGCGGGAGGAGTTTATCATCAACAACTATATTGGCGTCCATCCGATGGCGTTGTTGAAACACCGCGATCTGAAGGATAAGGAGTTGACGGAGCTGATACAGAAAAAGATATGGGGTTATGACGGCGAGGAGGACTTTTTTATCCGCAAGCTGTCGTATGGGGTGGGCCGGATAGCGGCGGCTTTTTATCCGGAGAAGGTGATCGTCCGGTTTTCCGACTTTAAGAGCAATGAATATTACAATCTGCCCGGAGGTAAATATTTTGAACCTACAGAGGAGAATCCGATGATCGGGTGGAGGGGTGCGTCGCGTTATTATTCTCCGGCGTATAAAGAGGCTTTCGGTATGGAGTGCAGGGCGATAAGGCGGGTGCGTGAGGAGATGGGGCTGGACAATGTGGTGGTGATGATCCCTTTTTGCCGGACGGTGGAGGAGTTGAAGAAAGTGCAGGCAGTGATGCGGGAGTATGGACTGGTGCGCGGTGAGGGGTCGGGCCTCGAGATCTTTTTGATGGCCGAGATACCGTCGAATATTATTCTGGCGCGGGAATTTGCGCAGCACATCGATGGGTTTTCCATCGGCTCGAACGACCTGACACAGCTAACGCTGGGGCTTGACCGCGACTCGTCGCTGGTGGCGCATATTTATGATGAGCGCAATGAGGCGGTGAAGACGCTGTTGCGGATGCTGATCCGGACGGCGAAGGACTGCGGGGTGAAGGTAGGGATATGCGGGCAGGGGCCTTCCGACTTTCCCGACTTTGCGCAGTTCCTGGTGGAGGAAGGAATTGACAGCATATCGGTGACGCCGGATTCGGTGATCAAGACGGTAAAGGCGATCCATCAGATAGAGCGGGCGCGCGCGGTGCCGGCGCGGTAGGCGCGGAGCGCGCGGCGGGTGCAGTGCTGCGGTTCGTGGCGCGGGCACGGCGATTGGGGGGGCTCGCGGCGGTATGCGGCGGGCGCGCGGCGGCACCGCATACCTTATTTATTATAGCTGAGCATCCAGGTGACGCCGAACTGATCTGTTAGCATTCCGAACCAGGTAGCCCAGAACTGCTGTCCCAATGGCATTCGTACCTCGCCATTTTTGGCAAGCCCGTTGAAGATGCGTGTTGTTTCTTCTTCGCTGTCCATATCAAGGGATATAGTAAAATTAGTGCCGGTGACAGGCCGTGGCATCTGGGCCGGTACGTCCATACCAGAAAGGATAGCTCCGGCAAGGGGAAGGCTCATGTACAGAATTTTGTCTTTTTGTTCTTCGGGTAGCTCGGGTTGTCCGGGAATGTCTTTCATTCGCTGCAGGGCGGTAAATGCTCCACCAAAAACGGATTGGTAAAAATTGAATACGGTCTCGGTGTATCCGTCGAACATTAATGTGATGTTTAGCGCTTTCATGATTGGGCTGATTTGTTTACAGCGAATGTAGACATCAAATTCGGATCCGCCGGGGGGTGACTACGACTTACTGTGGGTGGTTTGCGCCATTTTGTTGTAACTTGTTTAGCCGGCAGATCGCCCAACTGGAAAAGGAAAGGAGGCTTCGCAAGATCGCCCCCGCGTCTATACAGCAAATTTCGAGGAATCCCCTGAAACGATCATCCGGCGGAATCTGTTTATGGTACTGGGCAGGTTATACGCGGGCGCAGTACTCAGCCACCGGTCGGCACTCGAATTTAAACCGACGGCCGCGGGTCACCTCTTCCTGACATACACCTACACCAAAAAAATAAACCTGCCCGGCGTTGTCCTTCGATTCATGCAAGGCCCTGGGCCGATAGAAGGCGATAATCCGCTCTCCGGTGAACTGTTCGTTTCACAGATGGAAAGGGCGTTGCTGGAGAACATGGAGGTCAGCCGTCAGCCGAGACCGGAATCCAAAATCCTTACCTTACCGGAGATCGAAGATCGGTTGGAAAATGTGATCCGGGTAATGGGGGAAGCGGGGTTGAATGAAGTTCGGGACAAAGCCAGGGAAATTGCCCAAAAATTAGACATGGAAAAGGAGTTTGATAAGCTCAATAAACTCATTAGCGCCTTGGCATTCCGCAACTTCGCCTTTTTTGAAGCCTATTTTTCCAACTATATCGAAGGAACCGAATTTGAATTAGAGGAGACCAAACGGATCATCGAAACCGATACGCCAATGCTCGCCCGGGATGAAGATTCGCAAGCTGACCCGACAGGGGGAACCTGCGGCCTATATCCGGATGATGGGGCGTGGGCTACCCCAGCACCAACTCCATCCTACTGCTGCGCGACCCCTTTATCAGCATATATATATTGTGAAGGCCGGCGCCGGACAACCAGTCACCGGCTGTCTTGCTGTCGGCAAAACGCAGATAGGGGTGGTCGATCTTTTCGAAGTCGCCGCCGACGAGGATCACCTGGCGCCAGGGATACTGGCCGATCAGCGAGACGATGGCGCGGTGCTCATTCAGGCTTTCGGGGCCGAGCTCGGCCATGGCGCCGAGGATGAGGATCTTGCGGTCGAAACCGGAGGCTGCGCCGGAGGGCTGAGACGCTGCGCCGGACACGGGGATGCGGGCGAAATTCTCGATGGCGGCGCGCATGCTGGACGGATTGGCATTGTAGGCGTCGAGGATGATGTGGTTGCCATCGCGCTCGATGAGTTGCGAGCGGCTATTGGAGGGGGTATATTGTTCGATGCTGCGGGCGATGCGGGCATCGGAAACGCCGAAGTGTTTGCCAATAGTGACGGCGACCAGGACATTGGGCAGGTTGTAGTCGCCGACCAGTTGGGTATGGATGGTGCCGATGGCCGCGCCATGGGTGATCTCCACGCTGAGGAGGGTGGAGGGGTCGGAGGGGCCGGCGGAGGCTGTGGCCGGCCCCAGCGCGGGTTGCGCCGTCTGTCTGCTGACCATCCCGGTGTAGGCGGCATCGTGGGTCCCATAGGTGATGACATGGGCGATGCCGCGGCTCATCTGGCGGAGATCGGCCGAGTCGCTGAGGACGAAGGCCGTACCATTGTTGTCGCGGAGCCAGTCATAGAGTTCGCCCTTGCCCTTTTTGACGCCTTCGGGTCCGCCGAAACCTTCGAGGTGGGCTTTGCCGATGTTGGTGATGATGCCATGGGTGGGCAGGCTATAACGGCAGTATCCTTCAATTTCTTTCTGGTGATTGGCGCCCATTTCGATGACAGCGAACTC
>Ga0105237_10008410_pt1 | contig 11180 bp, 9 predicted proteins | sample KBSC24metaG_FD_81520 | JGI IMG/M metagenome (GOLD analysis project Ga0105237, IMG submission 81520) | Corn rhizosphere microbial communities from Kellogg Biological Station, Michigan, USA - KBS C2-4 metaG | ecosystem: Host-associated > Plants > Roots > Rhizosphere > Soil | place: Michigan, USA... | reverse complement strand
GCGCACTCCCCCTGCTCGCTCCGATGAGTGAGGTCGCCGGACGTCTTGCCGCACAGGTCGGTGCCTACCACCTGATGCGCACCCACGGCGGCCGCGGCGTGCTGATGGGCGGCGTCCCAGGCACCGCACCCGCCAAGGTCATCGTGATCGGTGGCGGAATGGCCGGCGACAACGCCGCCGCAGTCGCCATGGGCATGGGCGCGCGCGTCACCGTCTTCGACCTGAACATCAACACACTGCGCAAGATCGACGCCGAGTACGGCGGCAGCATCGAGACCCGTTACTCGTCGACCCTTGAGCTCGAGGAAGCCGTCAAGGACGCCGACCTGGTCATCGGCGCCGTGCTGGTCCCCGGCGCCAAGGCTCCCAAGCTCGTCACCAATGCGATGGTCTCGCACATGAAGTCGGGCGCAGTGCTCGTCGACATTGCGATCGACCAGGGTGGCTGCTTCGAGGACTCCCGCCCCACGACGCACGACGACCCCACCTTCGCGGTGCACGACACGGTGTTCTACTGCGTGGCCAACATGCCGGGTGCCGTGCCGCGCACGTCGACGTTCGCACTCACCAACGCGACCATGCCCTACGTGCTCAAGCTCGCCGACAAGGGCTGGCAGGCCGCATGCAAGGCCGACGCCGCTCTGGCCAAGGGTCTGTCCACCCACGAGGGCGCCCTGCTGTCCGAGCAGGTGGCCAGCGATCTGGAGCTGCCCTTCACCGACCCGGCGACGCTGTTCGCCTAACCCGCTCACCGGCGGCCGTGAAGATAATTCCGGCCGCCGGCGAGAAACGTGTGATCCCCGACCGGCTAGCGCTCGGTCAACCGGGGCAGCACCAGCGCGGTCAACTCGCCGATCACCGGACGTAGCGTCTCGGCTGTCGGATCGTCGGCCTGTGACCGCGCCATCATCGCCAGCAGCACGTGCTGCCCGTCCGGGCCGTAGGCGAGCCCGACGTCGTTCGCAGTGCCGTAGTCGCCGCTGCCCGTCTTGTCGGCCGTGGTCCAGCCCGCCGGCAGGGCCGCCCGCATGCTGGACGTCTCGTTGGCCCGCATCCAAGCCACTAGCGTCTGACGCGTCGAAGGACCGGGCGCCTCGGCGCTGAGCAGTGCGCGGTATCCGCCGCCGAGCGCCTCCGGTGTGCTGGTATCACGCAGATCCCCGGGAATCGCGGAGTTCAATTCGGTCTCCCACCGGTCCAGCCGCGTCTGCTGGTCGCCGACGCTACGCGCGAAGGCGGTGACCGCGGGCGGCCCACCGATGGTGTGCAGCAACAGGTTTGCCGCGGTGTTGTCACTGACCTGCAGCGCCGCCTGGCACAGCTCGGACAGCGTCATCTCCGTTCCTGCCCGCGGCCCCGTTCGCGGCGAATTCGCCACGACGGCAGCGGGATCGACCAACACCTCGTCATCGAGCGTCAGCTGGCCACGTTCGACCATCTGCAGCACGCGGGCTGCGGCGTAGGTCTTGAACGTCGAACACATCGCGAACGGATCTTGCGACCGGTGGGCAATCGTGACGCCCGAGATCAGGTTGATGGCGAAGAGCCCGATGACGGCGTTGTGCGCCTGCTCCAGACCGGCGATGGCTCGATCGGTGTCCGTTGCCGGCGGCGGTGCGGCCAGAGCCAGTCCAGGTGCGGCCAACGCCGCAGCCACTCCACTACCCAAGAGCAGACCGCCGCCGATCAGTACGTGTCGTCGAGAGATTTCAGTCATCGACCCCAACGCTACCGATCAGCCGGCGATGGCCCGCAATACCGGAGGCAATGACCGCTTCGACCGCTTCGGTCCAAGGATCGCGGCGCCGAACGGCTTGCTCAGCAGTTGCCGCGCCACGGCGTTGACCTCATCGAGCGTGACGGCGTCGATCTGCTCGAGAGTGTCCGGAATGCTGCGGTGCATGCCGTAGTTGAGCTCGCTTCGGCCGATCCGGTGCATGCGTGAGCCGGAGTCCTCGAGACCGAGCACCAGCCCACCTCGCATGGAGCCCTTGGCAATTCGCCACTCGTCCTCGGTGATGCCGTCACGCGCCACCTCGGCCATCACGTCTGTCGTCACCCGAACCACCTCGTCGAACCGCTCGGGCAGGCACGCCGCATACACCGAGAGCGCGCCGGAGTCGGAGAAGGTGTCGACCGTCGAGTACACCGAGTAGGCCAACCCACGCGTCTCCCGGATCTGTTGGAACAGACGAGAACTCAGGCCACCACCGAGCGCACTGTTGAGCACCGAGAGTGCCCACCTGTGGTCCCAGTGTCTGCCAGGTGTGCGCACACCGAGGAACATGTGTGTCTGCTCGCCGTCGCGGTGGACCACCTGCAGCGTCGGCTGACCTGGCACCCGGCCGTTGCCCTTGCGCGGTGCAATCGGCTGGCGGCCACGCACCAGTCGCGGCCCGAAGTACTCCTTCACCAACGCGACGACGTTGTCGTGGTCGACGTTGCCCGCCACCGCGACGATCATCCGCTCCGGCGTGTAGCGCCGGACGTGGAACGAATGCAGTTGCGCCCGCGACATTTCCGAGATGGACTCGACGCTGCCGATCACCGGGCGTCCCACCGGATGACCACTGAACATCGCGGAGAGGAACACGTCCCCGAGGGTGTCCTCGGGATCGTCGTCGCGCATCGCGATCTCCTCGAGCACGACGTCGCGTTCCACGGCGACGTCCTCCGCAGCACATCGCCCACGCAGCACGACGTCGGCCACCAGGTCGACGGCCAACTCGAGGTCGGTGTCGAGCACGTGCGCGTAGTAGCACGTGTGCTCACGCGCGGTGAACGCGTTCAGCTCACCGCCGACGGCGTCGACCGCCTGAGCGATCTGCACCGCCGTGCGGGTCGGCGTCGACTTGAACAGCAGGTGTTCGAGGAAGTGGGCGGCGCCGGCCACGCTGCGACCTTCATCGCGTGACCCGACGCCTACCCACACTCCCACCGACGCAGAATGAACCGACGGGATGAATTCCGTGACGACGCGCAACCCTCCCGGAAGGGTGGTGCGCCGGACCGAATCAGTTACTGGCGGTCGCGGCATCGGCAGGTGCCGCACCTGAATCCGCTGACGCGCCGTTGGCCGAAGCCTCGGCAGTCTCGTCTTCGGCAACGAGCACCAGCGAGATCTTGCCGCGGTTGTCGATGTCGGCGATCTCCACGCGCAGCTTGTCGCCGAGCTTCACCACGTCCTCGACCTTGGCGATGCGCTTGCCACGGCCGAGCTTCGAGATGTGCACCAGCCCGTCACGACCGGGCAGCAACGACACGAAAGCTCCAAAGTCAGTGGTCTTGACCACGGTTCCGAGGAACCGCTCACCGATCTTGGGCAGCTGCGGGTTGGCGATGGCGTTGATCTTGTCGATCGCGGCCTGCGCCGAGACACCATCGGCCGCACCGACGAACACGGTGCCGTCGTCCTCGATCGAGATGGACGCGCCGGTCTCCTCGGTGATCGAGTTGATCATCTTGCCCTTGGGCCCGATGACCTCACCGATCTTGTCGATCGGCACCTTGATCGTGGTGATCCGCGGTGCGTACGGGCTCATCTCGTCGGGCTCGTCGATGGCCTCGGCCATCACCTCGAGGATGGTGATGCGAGCGTCCTTCGCCTGCGCCAACGCGCCTGCCAGCACCTGCGACGGAATGCCGTCGAGCTTGGTGTCCAACTGCAGTGCGGTGACGAAGTCCTTGGTGCCCGCGCACTTGAAGTCCATGTCGCCGAAGGCATCTTCTGCGCCGAGGATGTCGGTGAGCGTGACGAAGCGCCGCTCGGTGCCGCCACCGTCGACCTCGATGTCATCGGACACCAGACCCATGGCGATACCCGCGACCGGCGCCTTCAGCGGCACACCGGCATTGAGCAGCGACAGCGTCGACGCACACACCGATCCCATGGACGTCGAGCCGTTGGAGCTCAGCGCCTCGGAGACCTGGCGGATGGCGTAGGGGAACTCCTCGATGCTCGGCAGCACCGGCACGAGGGCCCGCTCGGCCAGTGCGCCGTGGCCGATTTCGCGGCGCTTGGGCGAGCCGACGCGGCCGGTCTCACCGGTCGAGTACGGCGGGAAGTTGTAGTGGTGCATGTAGCGCTTGGTCTTCTCCGGGCCGAGCGAGTCGATCTGCTGGGCCATCTTGACCATGTCGAGCGTCGTGACACCCATGATCTGGGTCTCGCCACGCTCGAACAGCGCGCTGCCGTGCGCACGCGGGATGACGGCGACCTCGGCGGACAGCGCGCGGATGTCCGTGATGCCGCGGCCGTCGATGCGGAAGTGGTCGGCGAGGATGCGCTGGCGCACCAGCTTCTTGGTCAGCGACCGGTACGCGGCGCCGATCTCCTTCTCGCGACCCTCGAACTGCTCGGACAGGCGCTCCAGGACCTCGACCTTGATCTCGTCGGTGCGGTCGTTGCGCTCTTCCTTGCCAGCGATGGTCAGCGCCTTGGCGAGCTCGTCGGTGGCGACCGAGGACACGGCGTAGAAGACGTCGTCCTGGTAGTCGGGGAACAGCGGGTATTCGCCGGTCTCCTTGCCCGCTGCTGCGGCCAGCTCCTGCTGGGCCGTGCAGAGCGCGGCGATGAACGGCTTGGCGGCCTCGAGACCCTCGGCAACGACGCTCTCGGTCGGCGCTCCCGCGCCTCCTGCGATGAGCTCGATGACGTTGTCGGTGGCCTCGGCCTCGACCATCATGATCGCGACGTCGTCATCGTCGACCTTGCGGCCCGCGACGACCATGTCGAACACCGCGCCTTCGAGCTGTTCGACGGTGGGGAACGCGACCCACTGGCCTGCGCGGTTTTCTTCGGAGGGGATCAGCGCGACGCGCACGCCACCGACCGGGCCCGCGAACGGAAGGCCGGAGATCTGGGTCGACGCGGACGCTGCGTTGATCGCCAGCACGTCGTACAGATCCTTGGGGTCGAGGCTCAGGACCGTCACGACGACCTGGATCTCATTGCGCAGCCCACTGACGAACGTGGGACGCAGCGGCCGGTCGATCAGCCGGCAGGTCAGGATCGCGTCGGTGGACGGCCTGCCCTCGCGGCGGAAGAACGAGCCCGGGATGCGGCCCGCGGCGTACATCCGCTCCTCGACGTCGATCGTGAGCGGGAAGAAGTCGAAGTGGTCCTTGGGGGACTTGCTGGCGGTCGTCGCCGACAGCAGCATGGTCTCGTCGTCGAGGTAGGCGACGACGGCGCCAGCGGCCTGCTGGGCCAGCCGGCCGGTCTCGAAGCGGATGGTGCGGGTGCCGAAGCTCCCGTTGTCGATGACGGCGGTTGCCTCGAATATGCCGTCTTCAATTTCAGTTGCAGACATACGTTTGTCAGACCTCTTTAGTTCTCGTGTGGTGCGTTTTCGCACCCCATTTCGCGAGCCACGCGAGAGAACCCGGGAATCCTGACGGCCGTCGATCGAAGCGGCCGGTTTGAACCGGCCGCCACTACCGAAGACCGCCCATGCGAGAGCGGGTGCTCGAGGTGGCGCGCTGGAACGGTGCACGCGGATGTTGCGCGAACCGCACCGGATGTTCGAGCCCAAGGTGGCTCAAAACACGTTCATGTTACACCGTGGCAATCGTCCGACCAGCCAACGGGCGTGCTTACGGTACGTCCTCCACGCATACCGTGAACTGGCGTTCGTCGTAGGCGTACCCGACCCCGGTGGCGCACTGATCGACGTTGGCCACCTTCTGCAGGATCTGCGTGGCGCGCTGCCGGTGGGGTACGGCGGCGTCGTTGCAGTCCACCCGGAGCGGGTCGTGGGCGTTCTCGGGGTCGATGCTCATGCAGCCGCCGACCACCCAGTCGACGTCCATGCACACCGTGCTGCCCGTGCTACTGAACGAGCTGCGCGTCGCGTAGTACGAATCCGCGTCGGATGGACACTGGTGGGTGTCCTGCACCGTCGAGATCACCTTGAAGTTCGATGCGGTGCTACCACATTCGACCCGTGCAACGTCCGGACGATCGGGCGGGCCGCCGATCTTGAGGCAGTCCCCCACCTTCAGGTCCGCGGCAGCCGCGGACGAGCAGCCCGAGAGGAATAGCGCGACGACTGCAGCAATCCCTGAGACCGATGCGATCGCGAACGCGCGAAGCGCTCGCGTCAGCGGCGCAGGCCGAGGCGCTCGATCAGCGAGCGGTAACGCTGCACGTCGACCTGGGCGACGTACTTCAGCAGCCGGCGGCGACGACCAACCAGCAGCAGCAGTCCGCGCCGCGAGTGGTGATCGTGCTTGTGCAGCTTGAGGTGCTCGGTCAGGTCGGAGATGCGCTTGGTCAGCATTGCGACCTGGGCCTCCGGCGAACCGGTATCGGTGTCGTGCAGGCCGTACTGGCCCAGGATCTCTTTTTTCTGCTCGGCAGTAAGCGCCACGAAACTACTCCATTGAAATCGGTCCGCGAGGGTTGATCTGAGGCACGGCCGCCGCGAACTGCAGCTGTGCTGGGTCGCGGGAGAGTCTAACAGCGTGATGCCACCAGATCCGAATCGCGGGTCTGGGGCCGTGGCCAGCGACGATCGGGGTCCGAACCTCGGTGGAATCAGTGCGCGGACAGGATGGTGCGCGCCTTCTCGGTGTCGCCGTCCATCGCGACGATCAGGTCCTCGACGGAGTCGAACTTCTCCTGAGGCCGGATGCGGGCGACGAAGTCGACGGCGACGTGCTGGCCGTACAGATCGGCCTCGGTGTCCAGGACGAAGGCCTCAACGGTGCGGGTGCGGCCCGAGAAGGTCGGGTTGGTGCCCACTGACACCGCCGCCTGGTACCGCTCACCTGGGGTGACGGTGCCCATCACCGGGCCGTGTCCGAGCACCGTGAACCACGCCGCGTACACCCCGTCGGCGGGGATGGCGGAGAACATCGGCGGCGCCACGTTGGCGGTGGGATAACCGAGAACCCTGCCGCGGCCGTCGCCGCGCACCACCACGCCCTCGACGCGGTGCGGCCTGCCGAGCGCCTCGGTGGCCGCGATCATGTCCCCTGCGTCGACACACGAACGGATGTAGGTGGACGAGAAGGTGACCGTCTGGTCGTGGTCGGCGTCGGCCACCTCGGACACCAAGGTCATGCTCTCCACGGCGAAGCCGAAGCGTTCCCCCGCCTTGCGCAACATCGACACATTGCCGGCGGCCTTCTTGCCGAACGTGAAGTTCTCACCCACCACCACCTCGACGACGTGGAGCCGCTCGACGAGCAGCTCGTGCACGTAGCGCTCCGGGGTCAGCTTCATGAAGTCGGAGGTGAACGGCATGACGAGGAAGACGTCGATGCCCATCTCCTCGACGAGTTCGGCGCGCCGGGTCAGCGTCGTGAGCTGAGCCGGATGGCTGCCTGGGAACACGACCTCCATCGGATGGGGGTCGAACGTCATCAGCACGGCGGGAACCTCGCGGGACCGCGCGGCCTTGACCGCATGGTTGATGAGTTCGGCATGTCCGCGGTGCACCCCGTCGAACACGCCGATGGTGAGGACGCACCTGCCCCAGTCCGTGGGGATCTCATCCTGACCCCGCCAGCGCTGCACGCGTGCAAGCCTACGACGCGCCGGTCCCCTCGTCTGCGCTGGATGCCCGGTGGAGGTGAAGATTGCCTAAACTTCTTCAACGTGAGTCCTGAAGGCAACCAACGCGACCTTTCCACCGTTGCGCAGGACTATTTGAAGGTCATCTGGACCGCGCAGGAGTGGTCGCGGGAAAAGGTCAGCACCAAGATGCTCGCCGAGCGCATCGGGGTGTCGGCGAGCACCGCATCCGAGTCCATCCGCAAGCTCGCCGATCAGGGTCTCGTCGACCACGAGAAGTACGGCGCGGTGACGCTCACGGAGGCGGGCCGCAAGGCTGCGCTTGCCATGGTCCGCCGCCATCGCCTGATGGAGACGTTCCTGGTCAACGAGCTCGGCTACGGCTGGGACGAGGTGCACGACGAGGCCGAGATCCTCGAGCACGCCGTGTCCGACCGGATGCTGGACCGCATCGACGCCAAGCTGGGGTTCCCCACCCGGGACCCGCACGGCGACCCGATTCCTGCCGCCGACGGCCAGGTGCCGACGCCGCCCGCGCGACAACTGTCGGACTGCCACGACGGCGAGGCGGGCACCGTCGCCAGGATCTCGGACGCCGATCCTGAGATGCTGCGCTACTTCGACAGCGTCGGGATCAACCTGGACTCGCGGTTGCGGGTGGTGGCTCGCCGCGACTTCGCGGGCATGATCTCGGTGGCCATCACGACCCCGGTGGACGCTGGCTCCGACGAGACCACCGTCGACCTGGGAAGTCCTGCGGCACAGGCAATCTGGGTCGTGGCCTAGCTTGCCGGCAGACCCTTGGCGACGTCCGCCTAGGCTCATGCGTCATGGCCAAACTCGAGTTGACCCGAAAGCTGTCGCTACCGCCCGAAGAGGCATGGGCGCACGTGTCCGACCTGTCGCAGTTGGGCGATTGGCTGCAGATGCACCAGGGCTGGCGATCGGAACTGCCCGAGCAACTCGCGGTCGGCACCACCATCGTCGGCGTCGCGGGAGCCAAGGGGATGCGCAACCGGGTGACGTGGACGGTGCGCAAATTCAATCCGCCGCGGTCACTCGAGATCACCGGCGATGGCGTCGGCGGTGCGAAGTATGCGCTGACCATGACGGTGGCTCCGACCGACACCGGTAGCGCGTTCACGGTGAAGATCGACCTTGGCGGACGGCCGCTGTTCGGTCCGATCGGGGCCGCGGCAGCTCGCGCGGTCAAGGGCGACATCGAGCGGTCCATCGAGCGATTCGAGACGTTGTACGCCAACGACTGAGGATCTGGTCCGCAATCCTCCGTAACTGCGAGCCACCCCAGCAACGCGACCGCACGGGACCGCGAGCATCACCAACGTGCTGTCGTCATGCGCGATGACGACCACTACCTGGCGCTGGGATGAGAACGGATGCGCTGATGCGCTGCGTCGGCGTGCGTCCCAGGCCCTCCGTTTGCCACACAATGCGATCTCTGCCGCAGCATTCAGCTTGCCGCTTGAAGGACGTTGGTTTGACGCTGGATTGACGACGAATTTCGCGCCATCCTGCGCCTGAGTGACGTTCGAACCGGTCGCGAAGTGCCGTGTTGATGAATTCGCCGAGAACGTCAATTCTCGGCTTGAAACATGAGTAGTCAACTACTCATTCCATCGCGCATTTCCCGACTGACGATGTCAGACACCACTGCAATGCGACGGGTGGACGTCCGTGCCTACCCGCGCTTCGAACGGTGAGGAGGGCGCAGTGGCAACCAACGGGAAGTCAGCGGGCAACACGAGGACCATCCTCGCCGCGAGGCGTGGCTCAACCACTTCAGAAGGGGGAATTCCAATGTCCAATCGCAGCAAGCAACTCCAGAAGGCCGATCGAGGTGAGCGAGGTACCGGCTCCCGCCGCGGACGGAAGCCGTTGCGGCCCTTGGCCGCAACCACGGCCATGCTCGGCGGAGCCGGAATCGTGCTCGGCGCACCAGTCGCGGCACTGTTCATCGGATCCGGCGTCGCACAAGCTGCGCCGCCGGCGCCTGCACCTCTCAACCTGTGCGCCAGCCTCGTCGGGTGCAACGACCCGACCGCGTCATTCACCGGGGCCAGCCTCTTCGGCGCGAGCGCCGCACTGACCATCATTCCCGCGGGCCCAGAGGCCTCGAATCCGTTCGGGCTCGCCGACGGATTTCTCAACCTCGCCGGTTCGATCCCCGGGCTGAATCTGTTCATCGGCAACGGCGCCGACGGCACCGCAGCCCATCCGGACGGATTCAATGGCGGACTGTTCGCAGGCAATGGCGGCAAGGGATACAGCGCGACCACGGTCGGAGGGTCTGGCGGTAACGGCGGGGCCGCTGGCCTGTTCTTCGGCAACGGCGGCGCAGGCGGTGCCGGCGCCAACGGCAACTCCACCACCGCGGGTGGCAACGGCGGCAACGGCGGCGCAGCAGCGCTGCTCGTCGGCAACGGCGGGGCAGGCGGGGCAGGCGGCAACGGCGCCACAGGTCTGTCCGGCATGAACCCCTCGACGTCGAACACGGCCGATCCCGGCACGAACGGCGTCGACGGTGTGTCAGCGGCCACGTCCGGCCATAACGGCGTCGGCCTGCAGAACGGCGGCACCGGAGGCGTCGGAGGCAACGGACAAAACGCTGGCCTCGGCGGCAACGGCGGCCTCGGTGGCAGCGGCGGTGGTAACGGCGGCAACGGTGGCACCGGCGCACAAGGCAGTGCCGCCCACCTTGCCGGCGGCGGTGGCACCGGCGGCAACGCCCAGGCAGGCGGCGGCAACGGCGGCAACGGCGGCAACGGCGGCGACGACGCGACCGGTCTGGCTGACAGTGTCGGCAGCACCGGCGGCACCGGCGGCAACGGTGCGACCGGTGTCAACGGTCAGACCGGAACCGCTGGCGGCAAGGGTGGCGCAGGCGGCAACGGCGGCGCCATCGTCGGCGTCGGCGGAAGCGGCGGCACGGGCGGCGCCGGCGGCAACGGCGGCAACGCCGCCACCGGCGGCAGCGGCGGCACCGGCGGCCAGGGCGGCGACATCACCGGCGGCACCAAGGCAGGCGGCGACGGCGGCACCGGCGGCAACGGCGGAGGCGGCGGAACGGGCGGCACCGGCGGAGCCGGCGGGAACGGCGGCACGGCCGGATCCGGCGGACTGGTCGGCGGTAACGGAACGGCCGGGTCCGGCGGCGACGGCGGCACGGGCGGCACCGGTGGAAAGGGCGGGTCGGCCGGCAGTGGTGGCACGGGTGGCACCGGCCCCGGCGGTACCGGCGACACGGGCGACAAGGGCACCGGCGGAGGCGGTGGCAGTGGCGGTACCGGTGGCAAGGGAGGCACCAGCGGAAGCGGCACCTCTGGCGGCACCGGGAGTGGCGGTTCCGGCGGTGGCGGCGGCGGCGCGTCGGGCGGCTCCGGCGGCGAAGGTGGCGCAGGTGGCGCAGGTGGCAGTGCGTAGGCGCTGATCGCCAGGGACTCTTGCAGTCCCAGCTGCAGAACGGTCCCGGGGGCATCGAAGCCTGGATGCCCCCGGGACTCTTCGCGTAGGCAGCGGGTCAGCCCAGCTGAGCAACGATGACTAGTGTCATGAGTTATTAATTCGTGGGTTCTTGTTAGTATGGGTGATGCCGTCACCGCATGCTGCGAAGATCGTGTTGACCGGGGATGAACGCGCCGAG
>Ga0105237_10008409_pt1 | contig 11181 bp, 10 predicted proteins | sample KBSC24metaG_FD_81520 | JGI IMG/M metagenome (GOLD analysis project Ga0105237, IMG submission 81520) | Corn rhizosphere microbial communities from Kellogg Biological Station, Michigan, USA - KBS C2-4 metaG | ecosystem: Host-associated > Plants > Roots > Rhizosphere > Soil | place: Michigan, USA... | reverse complement strand
GCTCGTCGGCAGCGGCGAACCACTCCATCGTCATGCGGTGCAAGCGGGTGCTGGCGTCATTGAGGATGAGCGGACGAGTGGCGAGCCAGGCGGGCGTGATCGCGCGCGGCACCGTCCACGCGCGCGGCAGAAACGCCATCACCGGGTCGCGGCGCCAGGGCACGATCTGCAAGCCCTTGACGGCAGGCTGCGGCAGCGCCACCAGGCCGACGTCGAGCTGGCCTTCCTGCAGGCGGGACAGGGTCTCCTGCGAGGTGAGCACCGCGACCTGCACATCGATGCCGGGATGGTCTCGCCCCATCGTCTCCAGTGCCTGCGGCAGCAGCCAGGCCAGCGCCCCGGTGGAGGCACCCAGCCGCACCCGGCCGGCACGGCCTTCGACCTGGTGAGCCACTTCATCGAGCGCCGCATCCACGTCGGCGAGCAGGCGGCGGGCACGCGCTATCAACCCCTCGCCGATTCCGGTGGGCACCACGCGCAGGCGCTGGCGCAGCAGCAGGGCGGCCCCGAGGCGCGACTCCAGTTCGGCCACGTGCAGACTGATGGTCGGAGCGGCCAGATGCAAGGCGCGCGCCGCCGCTGCAAACGATCCGAGCTCGGCGATCGTCACCAGCGTGCGCAACTGGTCGAGGTTCAGTTCTCTCATCGGCCTTCATGTTTCATGAACGTCCTGTTCATGACATTCAACTTTACCAATACACCGAGGAACCGCAAGCTCCACCCCTCACCACAGGAGCACTCCCATGAGCGCGAGCGTTTTCGTCGACGGCGACCAGGGCACCACCGGCCTGCAGATCCTGGCGCGACTGTCCGGCCGACGGGACATCGCCCTCATCACGCTGCCCGACGCATTGCGCAAGGACGCTGCCGCGCGTGCAGCGGCCATCAATGACTGCGACGTGGCCGTGTTGTGCCTGCCCGACGAGGCCGCGCGCCAGGCGGTGGCCAGCATCCGCAATCCGCGCGTGCGTGTCATCGATGCCTCCTCGGCGCATCGCACCGATGGGGACTGGGCCTACGGCTTTCCCGAAATGTCGCCACGCCAGTCCGAGCGCATCGCCCGAGCAGGGCGCGTCAGCAATCCGGGCTGCTACCCGACCGGGGCTGTCGCCCTGCTGCGCCCGCTGGTCGACGCCGGCTTGCTGCGCGCCGATGCGCCGCTGAGCATTCACGCCGTCTCCGGCTACTCCGGACGGGGACGCGAGGGCATCGAGGCCCACGAAGGCCCAGGCGCCGCGACAGCGCTGCCCTTCCAGACCTATGGCCTGGGTTTGCAGCACAAGCATGCGCCCGAGATCCAGCTGCATTCGGGCTTGCAGGGCCGACCGCTCTTCGTGCCCTCATATGGCAGCTTCCGGCAAGGCATCGCGTTGACCATCCCGTTGCACGCCTCGATGCTGCACCGGCCCGCGACGGCCCACGCGCTGCGCGAACTGCTTGCACAGCGCTATCGAGATCAGCGCCACGTGCACGTGTTGGATGCCGCTCGCACGGATGCCATGACGCGGCTGGACCCCCAGGCACTCAATGGCAGCAATGACCTGCAACTGGCCGTCTTCGGCAACGACACCGATGGTCAGCTTCTGCTCAGCGCGGTCTTCGACAACCTCGGCAAAGGGGCCTCGGGCGCCGCTGTTCAGAACCTGGTTCTGATGCTCGGCCTGGCCGACGCCTCGGAAATCGACCACGAGGACCACGCATCCCATCCCCTGGAGCAAACCGCATGAAACCCAACACGCCGCGGCCCGCCCGCGCTTGTCTGATGGACATCACGGCCCGCCCCGACGTGTCGTTCCTGCGCGGCGAGGGCAGTTGGCTGTGGGATGACCGTGGGCGGCGCTATCTGGACTTCGTGCAGGGCTGGGCCGTGAACACGCTCGGCCATGCGCCCGCCGTCGTGCGCGACGCGCTGGCGCGGCAATCCGCCTTGCTGCTCACGCCGAGCCCGGCATTCCACAACGAACCCGCGAGCGCCCTGGCGGATCTGCTGTGCCGGCACAGCGCCTTCGACCAGGTGTTCTTCACCAACAGCGGTGCCGAGGCCAATGAAGGGGCCATCAAACTGGCGCGCAAGTGGGGGCAGCTGCACAGGGGTGGCGCTCACGAGATCATCACCTTCCGCGACGCCTTCCACGGCCGCACCCTGGCCACGATGTCTGCTTCGGGCAAGCCGGGCTGGGACAGGATGTTCCAACCCCAGGTGGCAGGGTTTCCAAAGGCGCTGCTCAACGACCTCGCTTCGGTGCAGGCCCTGATCGGCACGGACACCGTGGCCATCATGCTGGAGCCGGTGCAAGGGGAGAGCGGTGTGCACCCGGCCACGCCGGCCTTCCTGCAAGACCTGCGCACCCTGTGCGATCGGCACGGGCTGTTGCTGATCTTCGATGAGGTCCAGACCGGCATCGGCCGCCTGGGCAGCTTGTTCGGCTACCAGCACTTCGGCGTCACGCCGGACATGATGACGCTGGCCAAGGGATTGGGCGGCGGAGTGCCGATCGGTGCGCTGTTGGCGCGCCGGCCGGCTTGCGTGTTCGCCCATGGCGACCAGGGCGGAACCTTCAACGGCAACCCGTTGGTGTGCGCGGTCGGCCTGGCCGTCATGCAGGCGGTCATGGCAGACGGGTTCCTGGCCGAGGTGCGCGCAACCGGCGACTATCTGGGCCAGCGGCTGCAGGCACTGGCTGCACGGTACGGGCTGAGCGAGGCGCGCGGCGTCGGCTTGTTGCACGCGCTGGATCTCGGCCAACCCCTTGCCCAGGATGTAGTCGCCCATGCCCGCGAACAGCTGATGCTGGGCGGGGCAGCCGGCAACACCGGACTGCTGCTCAATGCGCCGCGACCCTCGGTCCTGCGCTTCATGCCGGCGCTCACGGTCACCCCGGCCGAGGTGGACCTGATGATCGAGGGCCTGGCGGTCAGCCTGGGCGCCGTCGGGATCGGCAGGGCGGCGAGATGCGCCTGAATCGGACGCGACGGCCATCGGCTCGACAAGCCGTCACTCCGTTCCCCGGGCATTCACCCGTCAGGTCGCCTTGGACCACCGCACGACGAGCCCGCTCTTGTGCTCCGGCGGGACCACCCACTTGAGAGACAGGTCTTGCTCGGGCAAGTCCCAGCTCGCGGTTCTCAAGGCCAGCACGGCGAAGAGCTGCATCATCACCGTGGCGAAGTCGTAGCCGGCGCACTTGTGGCCCGTGAGCGTGCCAGCGCCTTGCGGTGCGAAGGCGTCGGGCGCGCGCTTCCTCTCGTCGCGCTCGGCTGAAAAACGCTCGGGGTCGAACTTTTCCGGGGCCGTGAAGATGGGGTCGAGGTTGCTCTCGTACACCGCCATCATCATCAGGGTGCCCTGCGGGACGGTGTAGCCGGCGAAGTCGATGGCGCTTCTTGCGCGGCCGAAACTCATCAGCACGTTCGGGCAGGTCCGCTTCACTTCGTCGACCACTTGCATCAGGTAGGGCATCGTGCGAAGTTGGGCCCGACCGACCGGTCCCGAGGCCGCGCTGGCAAGCACCTCGGCGCGCAGGCGCTCGCGCACGTCCGGGTGCTCGTGCAGCGCGCGCAGCGTCGCGGCCAGTTCGGCATAGACGATCATTCCTGCAAGAAGGAAGTGATGCATCTCGCACGCGGCGGTCCTGGGGTCGAGCGGCGCGCCTGCCTCCTGGGCTGCGGCGAGGATGCGCGAGAGGCCGTCGGGTTGCGCCGGCGGCGAATCGAGGTGCCGCCGAACGATCGCCTCGAGCAGCGCGAGGATTCGATCGCGCGCCTGCAGGCCCTTCGCGTAGGCGGTGCCGGGCACCTTGATCGGCAGCGCCACGAACGCCTTGGCGAGGATGGCGTTGTCGGCGAGCAGGCGAGTGAGTTCTTCGCCCGGTTCGAGGCCCATGATCGCGCCGGCCAGCGATTCGATTGCCAGCGTCTTCAACTCGGCCGTCACGGGGCCCTGGCCTTGCGCGAGCCACTTGGCGAGCAGCGCTTCGATCCGGCTCTGCAGACCCGGCATGTAGCTCGCAACCGCGTCGGGCGAGAACGCCGCGAGCAGGCTGCGTTTGCGCTGGGCGTGCGTTGCGCCGTCGAGCAAGGGCACGATGTCGGCTCGGCCGCCGAAGAGCGCCAGCAGATTCGGCGGCATCGCGCCCTCGCGCTGGACCTTCGTCGGATCGAGCCAGGTTCCGACATGCTTGGGCCCCGCGATGAACACGGTCCGACTGCCCAGGATGCTGGTGCGGAAGACGTCGCCGAAGCGCGCGCGGCGCTCGTGAATGAAAGCGAACGGATTGCTCGCGAAGGCGAGCGTCTCACCGAGCAGCGGCAGCCCGTTGCTGCCGGGCGGAAGCGGATTCGTGCTGGCCACGGTGCAGACTCCTTCGCCCTTCGAGTCGAGACATGCCGTCGACTCTCGCAGGCTCGCCGTCGCGGGGAGTATGGAGAGCGGGCCGTGGGCGGTCAAGGACAGCAACCCGTTGGCATAGCGATTGCTAAATGCCCGGCTGAGTAGAAGCCGGCAACGGTGCGCCGAGATCGCGCGCCGTGGGTCATTGCTCCGGGGGCGGTCATGCGACCGCTCGGTGCCCGTCATGGGCGTTTGTGTTCGCGATGAACCAACGGAGGAAACGCACACCATGTTGGTGACCCGGCAGCCCGTCCTGCGCCGCTTTTGGTACGCGCTGTTCCCGATCGGTGCGGTCGCCGACGGCCCCAAGCCCTTCACGCTGCTCGGCGAGCACATCGTCGTGTGGAAGACCGCCGACGGTTCACCTGCCGCGCTGCGCGACCGCTGCTGCCACCGCACCGCGAAGCTGTCGAAGGGCCACGTGGTCGACGGCCAGATCGTCTGCGGCTACCACGGCTGGACCTATGACTGCAGCGGCCACTGCGTGCGCATCCCGCAGTTCACCGAAGGCGAACAGATTCCGGCCGGCGCCAAGGTGCCGGCCTTTCATTGCCAGGAGAAGTACGGCTACGTGTGGGTGGCGCTCGACGAGCCGCTGCGCCCGATCCCCGACTTCCCCGAAGACGGCCGGCCCGGCTACCGCCGCATCTTCCAGCTCTACCAGGAGTGGCAGACCAGCCCGGTGCGCATGATGGAGAACTCGTTCGACAACGCGCACTTCTCGTTCGTGCATCGGGGCACCTTCGGCGATGCGCAGCGCCCGGTGCCCAAGACCTACGAGCTGGTCGAGACCGACTACGGCTTCGAGGCCGAGTCGAGCGTGCCGATCCTGAATCCGCCAGCGGCGCACCGCGTCACCGGCAGCACGGCATCGACGCTGACCCGCCACCTGACGAACCGCTACTACCTGCCGTTCGCGAGACGCTTCGGCTGCCGGTACGACAGCGGCATCGATCACATCATCTACAACTGCGCGACGCCGATCGACGACGAACGCATGCTCCTGGTGCAATGGCTGTACCGCAACGACAGCGAGGACGACTGTCCGGCGCAGGTGCTGATCGATTGGGACGGCGCGGTGACGGCCGAAGACCGCGAGATCCTCGAGGCCACCGATCCCGACGCGTGCATCGACACGCGGCGCCGCCAGGAATTCCACATGCCGTCGGACAAGCCCGGGCTGCTGATCCGCAAGCAGCTGATGGCGTTGCTGACCGAGCACGGCGAGACCGAAGTGCACAGGCCGCCGCTGCAGTCGTCATGAGCGACGTTCTGATCCGCCATGCTGCAGCGATCCTGACCGGGGTGCGCGGCGATGGCGCGCGCGCGAAGGGGCCCGACATCCGCGTCCGCGACGGCAGGATCGCCGCGATCGGCGTGCTCGCCCCCGAGCCTGGCGAGGCGGCGATCGACGCGACCGATTGCGTCGTCTACCCGGCCTGGGTCAACACCCACCACCACTTGTTCCAGTCGCTGCTGAAGGGCGAGCCGCAAGGCCTGAACGCGACGCTCACGCCCTGGCTCGCGGCGACGCCGTACCGCTTTCGCGCCGGCTTCGATGCGCGGCGCTTTCGCCTGGCCGCGCGCATCGGCCTGGTCGAGCTCGCGCTGTCGGGCTGCGGCACGGTGGCAGATCACAACTACCTCTACTACCCGGGCATGCCCTTCGATGCCTCGGCAATCCTGTTCGACGAGGCGGACCGGCTCGGCCTGCGCTTCGTGCTGTGCCGCGGCGGCGCGACGCTGACGCGCCAGCTCGAGGCCGAACTGCCCCTCGCGCTGCGGCCGGAGACGCTGGACGCGTACCTTGCCGACCTCGAACGCCTCGCCATCGCGTACCACGACCCGGCACCGCACGCGTTTCGCCGCGTCGTCGCCGCGCCGACGACACCGCTGTTCGCGATGCGGCCGCCCGAGCTGATCGATACCGTGCACACCGCGCGCCGCCTCGGCCTGCGGCTGCACTCGCATCTGTCCGAGACCGTGCACTACCAGGACGCCGCGCATGTGCAGCACGGCCTGTCGCCGATCGGCTTCGCGCAGCAGGTCGGCTTCCTCGGGCCCGACGTCTGGTTCGCCCATCTCGTGAAGCTCGACGCCGACGAGATCGCGCTGCTCGGCGCCACCGGCACCGGCATCGCACACTGCCCGCAGAGCAACGGGCGGCTGGCCAGCGGCATCGCGCCGGTACGCGCGCTGGAGGACGCGGGCGTGGCCGTGTCCATCGGCGTCGACGGCGCGGGCTCCAACGAAGCGGCCGACATGATCTCCGAAGTGCATGCCGCGTGGCTGATGCAGCGCGCGCGCGGCGGCGAGGCCGCGACGGCCGTGTACCGAGGCGGAGCAGGCGAGGGCGGGGCACGCGATGCGAGCGTCGAGGATGTGGTGCGCTGGGGTACATCCGGCGGCGCGCAGGTGCTCGGCCTCGACCGCATCGGACGGCTCGAGCCCGGCATGGCCGCCGACCTCGCGATCTACGCGCTCGACCAGGACCCGCGCCACTTCGGCCTGCACGACGTGGCCATCGCGCCGGTCGCCAGCGCTGGTCGCGCCCACCTGCGCGCGCTGCTCGTAGCCGGCGAGCGCGTCGTCGAACACGGCGCGATCCCCGGCCTCGACATGGTCGAGCTCGCGCGGGCAGCGCGCTGCGCCGTGCGCGAGCTTCAAGCATGGGCATGATCCAATGAGCACTCATGAAGTCCGACGTCTTCGAACTCCCCGAACCCCCCACCCGCTCGCGCGCACGCATGGCGCGCGAACGCATCCTCGAGCTGATCCGCGAGGCGGCCATCACCGAGTTCTCCCTGCATGGTTTCAAGGGCGCGTCGACGCAGGCGATCGCCGAGCGTGCCGGCCTCACGAAGCCGCAGCTGCACTACTACATCAAGGGCAAGGACGAGCTCTACGAAGAGCTGCTGTTCGCGGTGCTGCACGGCTGGTCCGAGGCCTTCGCGTTCGACGCGTCGAGTGCCGACCCGCGCCGCGTGCTGACCAACTACATCCACAAGAAGCTCGCGTATGCGCTCGACAACCCGGGCCTGTCGCGCATCTTCACCAACGAGCTGCTGGGCGGTGGCCCCAACCTGCGGCGCTACTGGCCGATCGCGGTGCGCTCCACGCAGGAGAAGGTCGACCTGATCGATGGCTGGATCGCCAAGGGCCTGATGCGCCCGCTCGACGCCCGGCTGCTGCTGATGCACATCTGGGGCATGACGCAGCACTATGCAGACTACGCGGTGCAGGTGCGCGTGATGCTCGGCCAGGCGCCGGACGCGCCCATCGATCGCGAACCGATCCAGCGCGAGCTCACCGCTTTTGTGCTGATGGGCTGCGGTTTCGCACCGGAATAGGCCGCGCTGCAAGAGGTGCGAGGCCCGCAGCGCCGCTGCGGGCTGGCACCGTACTTGCGAATGTCTGACCACAAGATCTGATCAAACGGTCAAACATGCGCGTGCTGGTGATCTACTCCCATCCGGTCGAGACGAGCTACAGCGCGGCCGTGCATGCGCAGGTGGTCGGCAGCCTGCGCGCGGCCGGCCACGAGGTCGACGACTGCGACCTGTACGCCGAAGACTTCAACCCGGTGCTCTCGCGCGCCGAGCGCCTGGGTTATCACGACATCCCGTCGAACCGGCAGCCAGTGGCGCGCTACGTCGAGCGGCTCAAATGGGCCGAGGCCCTGGTGTTCTGCTTCCCGACCTGGTGCTTCGGCCTGCCGGCGATGCTGAAGGGCTTCTTCGACCGCGTGTTCGTGCCCGGCGTTGCGTTCGACATGAGCGACCCGAAGAACGTCAGGCCCGCGCTCACGCACATCCAGCGCATCGCCGCGGTCGTGACCTACGGCCGCCCGCGCTGGACCGCTTTCATGATGGGTGACCCGCCGCGCAAGGTGATCACGCGCTACCTGCGCGTGCTGACGGGCGGGCGCGCGAAGGTGGACTACCACGCGTACTACCACATGAACGTGGCGACGCGCCCGCAGCTCGACCGCTTCAGGCTGCGTGTCGGCGCCGCGATGGCGCGCTTCGGATGAGCGCATGAACAGCGCACCCGAACTCATCACGCAAGCCCGCCTGCCGCGCTGGAGCCTGCCGGCTGCGTGGCCCACGCAAGGTGCGCAGCCGGCGCTCGCCGACCTGCGCTTGCGCGATGGGCGCATCGAAGCGATCACGCCGCACACCGGCACTCGCACCGATGGCTGGAACGTGCAGGGTGCGCCAGTGCTGCCCGGCCTCGTCGAGGCGCATACCCACATCGACAAGGCTTTCACGCTGGCGCGCCTGGGCGCGTTGAAGCCGGGCCTGCTCGCCGCCATCGAGACCATGATCGCCGACCGCGAGACCTGGACCGTGGCCGATGTTCACGAGCGCGCCTCGCGCTGCCTGCAATGGGCCTTCGAGGCCGGCGTGGTGAGGCTGCGCACGCACTGCGACTGGTGGGAACCGCAGGGCACGCCGCTCGCGTGGAACGTGCTGCGCGGCCTCGGCGAGGAATGGGCCGGCCGAATCGCGCTCGAACGCGTGAGCCTGATCGCGCTGCACCTGTTCAGCGAGCGCGCCGGCGCCCGCACGCTGGCGAAGACCGTCGCGGCCAGCGGCCCCGGCGCATGCCTGGGCGCCTTCGTGCATTCGACGAACTGGGGTGCGCAGTCGCTGCGCCACCTGTTCGAAGCTGCCGAAGAGTTCGGTCTCGATGTGGACCTGCACTGCGACGAAGAGCTGAACCCGCAGGCCGAAGGCCTCGCCACCACGGCGGCACTGCTGCGCGAGATCGGCTTCAGCGGGCGCGTGGTGTGCGGGCACACGTGCGCACTGGCGGCGCAGCCCGAAGCGCTGGCGCTGGCCACGCTCGACGCGGTCGCCGCGGCGCCGATCACGATGGTCTCGCTGCCCACCACCAACCTGCTGCTGCAGGACGCGCAGACCGGCCGCACACCGCGCCAGCGTGGCCTCACGCTGGTCAAGGAAGCACGCGCACGCGGCATCCCGCTGCTGATCTCGACCGACAACGTGCAGGACGCGTTCTGCCGCGCCGGCAGCTTCGACCCGGTCGAAGCGCTCGCGGTGGGCGCGCTCGCGGCCCAGTTCGAGCATCCCTTCGACGAGTGGTCGGAGGCGATCTGCCGCGGCGACTGGCTGACACGCGCGCCGAACACGCCGCCGCTTCGTGCCGGTGCTGTCGCCGACCTGGTGATCTTCACCGCTGCTGATTCGCACGCTTGGCCGACGCGCGCGCAGTCGCGTGTCGTGCTGCGCGCCGGGCAGGTCGCGGCAGGCATCGTGCCATCAGCCTGGCAGAGCTCAGTGCGCACCGAACATGCGGAGGCATCACGATGAACAAGCCCTCGTCGCCAGGCATCGCCCAGCCGCTGGCCCGCTATGCCGCGTATCGCCGCGTCGGCGACTTCGTCTTCCTGTCCGGCGTGATCGCTGTCGACCCGGCCGCCGCGAAGATCGTCAAGGGCTACGCCGACATCCCCGACGCGGCTGCCGAGCAACTCGGCCGCACCGGCGAGTTCTCGACCGACATCAAGGAAGGCCCGATCCTCGCGCAGAGCTGGTACGTGCTGGACCGCATCCGCCAGACCGTCGAAGCGGCGGGCGGGCAGATGAGCGATGTTTTCAAGCTCGTGCAGTACTTCAGGAACCTCGATCACTTCCCGCACTACAGCCGCGTGCGCAAGCTGTTCTTCACCGGCGAGCCGCCCGCGTCGACCGTGGTCGAAGTGAGCGCGATGCTGCCGACCGCCGACATCCTGATCGAGGTCGAGGCCACGGCTTACTTACCCATTCCCCGCTGAACCGACCGAGGAGCCCACGATGCTGCACGGCTACAACCCGCCGAACCGCTTCCTGCCCTACCTGAGCTGGACCGAGATCGCGGCACTGCCCGACCGCGAGAACACCGTCATCGTGCTGCCCACCGGCGCGACCGAACAGCACGGCCCGCACCTGCCGTGCGCGGTCGACACGGTGATCAGCGCCGGCGTGGTCGGCCATGCACTCGCACGCCTCGCACCCGAGGTGCCGGCCTACGCGATGGCGCCCATCACCTACGGCAAGTCGGAAGAGCATCTGCACTTCCCCGGCACCATCACGCTGACCGGCGAGACCTTGCTGGCGACGATGATCGAGATCGGCGAGTCGGTCTATCGCGCCGGCTTTCGCAAGCTGCTGATCGTCAACGGCCACGGCGGCCAGCCGCAGATCATGGAGATCATGGCGCGCGAGATGCGGCTGCGCCATGGCGACTACATCGTCGTGCCGCAGCACACCTGGCGGCTGCCGCACGTGGCCGGGCGCTACATGGCCGACCGCGAGAAAAAGCTCGCGATGCACGCCGGCCACGCCGAGACCGCGATCATGCTGGCGCTCGCGCCCGACACCGTGCACATGGAGCGCGCGGTCACCAACTACCCGCCCGAGTTTCCCTCGAAGCTGCTGTCGCCGGACGGGCGCCCGGCCTGCGCCTGGACCGCACGCGACTTCGGCCCGAGCGGAATCATCGGCGACCCGCTGCCCGCGACGCGCGAGCAGGGCGAGGCGATCCTCGACTCGCTCGCCGCGAGCTGGGCCCAGGCCATCACCGAGTTGCACGAGCTGCGCTGGGCCGCGCGCGACGAGGCCACCTGGAGCCGCGCGCAGCACACCGGCCATGTGCAGCAAGGCCTGATCTGAATCTCGACCTTCCGTCACCTCAATCCCCATCTGGAGAACCCCGCCGTGAACACCATCCTCTCGTTGCACCGCCCGATTCGCCGTGTCTTCGCCGCCGGCCTGCTCGCCTTGGGC
>Ga0105237_10008406_pt1 | contig 11184 bp, 10 predicted proteins | sample KBSC24metaG_FD_81520 | JGI IMG/M metagenome (GOLD analysis project Ga0105237, IMG submission 81520) | Corn rhizosphere microbial communities from Kellogg Biological Station, Michigan, USA - KBS C2-4 metaG | ecosystem: Host-associated > Plants > Roots > Rhizosphere > Soil | place: Michigan, USA... | reverse complement strand
GCGGCGGCGACCCTGGCGGCCATTCCGCTGGCGACCTGTCGAACCGGCGCCGAAGGGACCGGGGCGTTCGACAATGCCAGTGGCGTGGCCGCCGTCTTGGGCGCCTTGGCCTTTCTCGATCCCGGGCATCCAGTTGGAGTGCTCTTGACCAGCGCCGAAGAGCTCGGGCTGGCTGGCGCGCGGGCCTGGCTCGATGCGCGACGAGGGACGGCCAACGCGGGGCTCGCCATCAACTGCGATGGCGTGGACGACAGTGGGCAGATCGTCTGTATGCTCTCTGGCGCGTCGGAATATCAATTTCGTGACGCCTTCCATCGAGCAGGCGTCATGGCTGGTGAGGACGTCATGGTACGACCGCTCATCCCCGGTGTCTTGGTCGATGCGGTAGCTTTCAAGGACGCTGGGTGGCGAGCCGTGACGGTGAGTCGAGGGACGTGGCGGTCACTGGCGAGGGTGCATACGCGCGACGATGTGCCGGTGCGAATGACCGGACGCGGCATTGACCGGACGGCGCGCTTTATTGGCCGACTGACCGGCGCGATGGTTGCGGAAGAGAATGGAGCTCGAGCAGAAGTTCGTACTGCCAGTGAGCTCAGGCGGTAGCTTGAGCGGTAGTCGGTGTGATCGTGCGGGTCGTGCCTTGGGTGCGATGACAATCCCGTCGGCGGCATTCGGCACTGGGTGGTCGTGAGCGGGTACAGCAGTTCGGGCAGGATTTACGCGAGGAGGAATGGGTATGGAGCAGGAGACGACATCGCCAGCGGTGGACACGACGGACGACTCCATCGTGCGCGAGGGCAAATATGTCTACTGCATCATCCGCCTGGATGACGCGCGCGATTTTGGCGAGATCGGCATGGGCGGGAGCGCGCGAGTGTATACCATCCACCACAACGAGCTGGCCGCGGTGGTGAGCGACACGCCCATCGTGATTTACGACCCGACGCGCGACAACGTGCTCACGCACGAATTCGTGAACGAAACCGTGATGCGGGAGTTTACCGTCATCCCCATGTCGTTCGGTACGGTGTTCCGTTCCGAAAGCGACGTCGGGGAACTCTTGCGCTCGACGTATCAGGCGTTCCGCGACGTGCTCGACAAAATGCAGAATAAAATCGAGTTCGGCGTGAAGGTGTTGTGGGATCGGGACAAAGTCATCGCCTCCATCGAAGAAAACAACGACGAGATCCGCCGGCTCAAGGACGAAATCACACGAAACACCGCGTCATCCACCTATTTCGCACGGATGCAGTTGGGGCGGCTCATCGAGGCCGCGCTGGAAGAGGCGGGGAATCGCTACGTGCTGGACGTGCACGAGCAGCTCAAAAATGCGTCGGCTGCCAGTCGCAGCAACAAAGTCATCGGCGACCGTATGATTCTCAATGCCGCGTTCCTGGTGGACCGCGCACACGAAAAAGCGTTCGACGACGCGGTCAAAGAAGTGAGCCGGCGGTACGAAGGGTTACTGTCGTTCAAATACACAGGCCCCTGGCCGCCGTACAACTTCGTCAACATCAAGCTCAAGCTCGAAAAGGCGAACTAAGGCGTGGGGCTGCTCAGCCGCATTCTGCTCGCACCGTTCACGGGGCCAATTGACGCCGCGATGTGGACGTTGGAAAAAGTGCAGCGCGTAGTGGAAGATGAGGTCACCGACGATACGCCTATCAAAGAAGAGCTGTTCCGGCTCCAACTGTCGCTCGACGCCGGCGAGATCGATGACGACGAATATCTCGAGCGTGAAGCGGCGATCATGAAGCGTCTGCGCGACGTACGCGAATGGCGCGAGCGGCTGGGACGCTCCATCGCGGGCGGCCCCGTGCGCGTGGCACGGGCGCCCGATGCGGCCGACGTTGGCGACGCCGATTTCGGCGATATCGACGAGAGTCGTGCCACGCACGACACCGAGTGATCGCCTCGGCCTGTGTCCCATACCATCGATTACCTGTATTGCGTCGTTCCATCGGGTGCGTCGCTCACCGATGCGCCTCCCGGACTCGACGCCTCGCCCGTGCGCACCGTTGCCCTGGAGACGTTCACGGCGGTAACGAGCCAGCTCGACGCCGCGATGTATACCGGCGAGGCCATGACGTCGCTCGTGGGCGACGTGGCATGGGTAACGCCGCGCGCCATGGCACACGATCGCGTGGTCACTTGGGTGAGCGACCGCGTCGACGCCGTGATTCCCATGCCTATGTGGACGTTGTATTCGGGTGACGCGGCACTCCGCGATGCGCTCGGGCAGCAGGCACCGACGCTCGCGAGCACGCTCGCGCATGTCGCGGGCGCGCGCGAGTACAGCGTACGGCTCTTTGCGCGTCGCGACGCCGTGGCGGCGTCGCTCGGGGCATTGAGCGAGGAGATCGCGGCGTTGCATCACGCGGTGGAGGCCGCGTCCCCGGGACAGGCATATCTGTTGTCGCGCAAGCTGGCGGCGGCCACCACCACCGAAGTGCGCCAGGTTGCCATACGCGTGGGTGACGAATTGGTGGCCGCGCTCTCGCCGCACGCGCGAGCCACCGTGCGCGAATCGCTCCCCAAGCCCGAGGGCGATGGCTTTGCGGTGGTGAACGCTGCATTTTTGGTACAGCACGCGGAGTTCGACGCATTTCGGAGCGCGTTGAGCGCGTTCATTGCACGGTACGAACCGCTCGGATTTCGCTGCGAATTCACTGGCCCCTGGCCACCGTATCATTTTGTCCGTGACCGCTGACGCTGCCGACGATCCTCAACGCCGAGCGGACACTCCGTCGTCCACCGAGCCATCCGTGTCGCGGGATCGCGTAGCGTCCGCCGTCGATCCGGACACGTTCGATACCCTGGTCGTTGGCGCCGCGGGCAACAGCGCGAGCGATATCGTCACCGACGATCAATCGCTGGAATTGGCGGACCTGTTGAACACGGTGCTGGACAAAGGGGTCATCGTCCACGGCGACATCACCTTGGCCGTGGCCGACATCGATTTGGTCAAGCTCAATCTGGGATTGCTCCTGAGCGCCTTTGCCACGGTCGAGCAGCATCGTGCGGGGCAGTCGACCCCCGGAGCGCCCGCCGCGCCAGGCTCCCTCGCTCGGCAATTCGGGCCACCCACGCTGTTAGGTGATACCAGGACACCTCGTGCGTCGTCTGGTACATCGTCGGGTGTGGCATCGGGTGTGGCATCGGGTGCAACACTTGGCGCATTACCGGAAGCAGGGGAGACGGCGGGGACGAACGAGGCGTCCACGCTCTTTCCCTCGGAAGGGGCCGCGTCGAGTACCGAGCTCCGCACGGTGGCGCGAGGTTTGCCCGAGCGAATCAACGCAGACGCGCCCGGCGTGGAAAGTGGCCTGGCTCGGCTGGTGTTGACCTTGATCGAAGTGTTACGCAAGGTGCTCGAGCATCAAGCCATCCGTCGGATGGATGGCGGGACGCTCACGATGGACGAGGTGGAACGGTTGGGGCTGGCGCTTTCGCGCTTGCACGGTAGAATCCAAGAACTCCAAGCCGTTTTTGGACTCTCGGATGACGATTTACAGATTGACTTGGGCCCCATCGGCCGCATTCGGTAATCGGGTGTGTTGTCCGATTTTTGACTGACCAGGAGCGCGTTTGTCTGACCTCGTTTCCCCGTCTCGCAGCACTAGCCTCGTCGATATTCTCGACCGCGTGCTCGACAAGGGCTTGGTGATCGCGGGCGACATCAAGATCAACCTCGCCAACGTCGAGCTGCTGACGATCCAGATCCGTCTGCTCGTCTGCTCGATCGACAAGGCGGAGCAAATCGGTATGAATTGGTGGCGGTACGATTCTCGCCTCACCACCCAGGCCGCCGCCAATGTCGGCGCGGGGGCGGGAGAGGGGCTCGGCGTCCGTGAGCTCGACGCGCGGCTGGCGCGCATCGAGCAGCGTCTCGAACAGTTGTCCGAATAGGAGCAGCAATGGCCGTTGAACGCTCGCCCAGTGGAAGCTCGCTGATCGATGTCTTGGACCGCGTGCTCGACAAGGGAATTGTTATCGATGCATGGGTCCGCGTCTCGCTGGTCGGCATCGATCTCGTCACCGTTGAAGCACGTATCGTGGTGGCGTCCATCGATACGTATTTGAAATATTCCGAGGCGGTCGGTATCACGCAGCCAGTCTCGCGCCCACGTGAGCTCACAGTGGGTGACGAACTCGAACGGATGCAGTTGGAGAACGCCGAGTTGAGGCGTCGTCTTGAACAGCTCCACGGGTAATGAGGGGCTAACGCAACCGCCCACGGGCCGTCCGGCGGAGTCCGGAGGGCACTTGGGCGAGCTGTTGACGGCCGTGCACCGAGCGACCGCGCTCGCGGGAGGACACGTGCCGTCAATAGCGCGATCGTTGGCAGACGACGAGACGTCGCTCCCTACCGATCCGCAGAGTTTGGTGTTGACGGCCATCGTCAACTCGCTCCCCGATCCGGTCGTCATCATCAACGCGGCGCATGACATCATCATGCAGAATCGTCGCGCGGAGCATCTCCTGTCCGTCCGCGATGGCGATTCCGAAGGGCGCCGGCGTGCCGTCGAAATTAACAACCTGCTCTTCACCTCTCACCTCGCCAAGATCTCGGCCTTTGGCGGCGATCTGCCGGACGTCGGCGTTGGGATGATTCGAGAAGGTGCGCGCGAGCTCAACATGGTCGACCCCGACGAAGGGAACGACCTGTTGTTCGAAGTGCTCACGCAACCTATGGTCGAGGCCGGAAACGGCGCCATTGTCTCGGTGCTGCGCGATGTCACCGACCTGCGGCGCGCCGCCGGCGAGTTGGAACGGCAAGTGCAGCGGGTCCGGCTCGCCGAATTCGACGCCACGCGTGAGCGCGACCGGTTGAATCTCATTCTGGCCAACGTCGCCGACCCCATTTTGGTGACCGACGACCGGTCCAACATCATCTTGATGAACCGGCAGGCCGAGCTCTTGTTCGGCGGCATCAGCGCTGGCGAAACGATGTCGCAAAGCGTGCATGCCAAGGCGGTGCAGTCCAACGATACCAAGTTCACCACCTTCGTCTCGGACTTCATCATCAGTCCGGATGTGGCGCGCCGAGAGGCCATGCGGCTCCTCGTCCCTGACGATAGCACGCGCGAGCTCCCAGTTGAGGTGGTGTCAGGAAAAATTTTGGACAACCGCGGCGAGCCCATCGCCATCGTCTCGGTGCTGCACGATCTCACCAAACAGGTCGAAAACGAGCAGCTGTATGACGAGCTCAAAAAGTTCAACAACGAGCTCGAAGCGCGCGTGCGTGAATCGATCGCGGATCTCGCCGAGCAAAACGTGCGGCTCCAGTGGCAGTCGCGCGAGCTCGCCAAAGCCAACCGGCTCAAGTCAGAATTTTTGGCCAGCATGTCGCACGAATTGCGGACGCCAATCAACGCGCTCATTGGCTACACCGCGCTCATGCTCGATCGGATTTACGGCGACATCACCGACAAGCAACAAGAAGGGTTGTCGCGTATTCAGGCGGCCGCGCATCACCTGCTGGCGCTCATCAACGACATCCTCGATCTCGCCAAAATCGAAGCCGGGCGCATGCCGCTCCACCTCGACGACGTGGCGTTGCAGGACGTGGTGCGCGAGATCAACGCACAGATCGATCCGCTCGTGCGCAAAAAAGGGCTCACCTATCAGTGGTTCCTCCCGCAGGAGACACTGGTCATGCACACCGACCGTACCAAGATCAAGCAGATTTTGCTGAATCTGCTTTCCAACGCGGTGAAGTTCACGCAAGTCGGTGGTATCACCTTCACCGCGTCGGTGGATGGCGAGACGGTGCGCATCGACGTGGCCGACACGGGGATCGGTATCCGCGAGGAAGATCTGTCGTCGGTGTGGGAGGACTTCCGCCAGGTCGATCAGTCCCGGACGCGCGAATTCGGTGGCACGGGGCTGGGGCTCAGTATCACGAGAAAGTTGACGGGGGCGCTCGGTGGACAGGTGCATGCGACGAGCGTGTACGGTGAAGGATCCACGTTCACCGTCTTCCTCCCGCGCCGCGCCGAGCTGCCACCGGAGCTGGCGGAGGAGCGCAGTCTCCGTGTGGGTGATCCCCAGGACGACACATTGACACTGGGTGACTGAGGAATAGATTAACACAACGCCCCGAGGCCCCTCGGGGCGTTTTTTTGTTTCCGACCATCACCGGAGCACATCCAGAACTGGGCCCAGGCGGAGCCGCCGCGGAGCGGCACCGAAGCCAGAGCCCAATTCTACGATGCGCCCCCCTTAGGGCAAACCAGGGTTGGCATGTTTGATTCAGTGACGCGGACCGTCGTCGTCGTAGGCGCACAGTGGGGCGACGAAGGGAAAGGAAAATTGGTGGACGTCTTGGCCGAACAGGCCGATTGGGTCGTTCGCTATCAGGGCGGCGCCAATGCCGGACATACTGTCCACATTGGGGACAAATCGTTTGTCCTGCACCAAATTCCGAGCGGCATCCTGCACCCTGGGGTTCGCTGTGCCATCGGTAATGGCGTCGTCCTCGATCCCGAAACGCTATTCACCGAAATCGACGAGCTCACCGCTGACGGCGTAGATGTCGAAGGGCGGCTGTACGTGAGCGAGCGCGCGCATTTGGTGCTGCCGTATCACAAATTGGTGGACTCGCAGAGTGCCGCCAGCAAGGCGATCGGCACGACCGGACGCGGCATCGGCCCGGCGTATGAGGACAAAATCGCGCGCCGCGGCGTGCGTGTCCTCGATCTGCGTCATCCCGATCGGCTCCGTCCCATCGTGCACGCCGCGGTCAACCACGCCAACGCACAGCTCGCCGCCTTTGGCGTGACCGAGCGTGCCGATGTCGAGCAGACTATGGCGCTGCTCGAGCGGCTGGCGCCACGGCTTTTGCCGCTCGCGGACGACGTCGGGTTGTCGGTGCATCGCGCGCAGAAAAACAGCGCGGCCGTACTGCTCGAAGGGGCACAAGGATCGTTGCTCGACGTCGATCACGGCACGTATCCCTTTGTTACCTCGAGCACGACGACGTCGGCGGGTGCCGCGGTCGGCGTGGGCGTCTCGCCACGCTCGCTCGATCGGTGCCTGGGAGTGGTGAAAGCGTATACCACGCGCGTGGGCCACGGCCCGCTCCCCACCGAAGTGCCGGAGCCGTTGCAATCGCATCTCCGCCAACTTGGTAACGAGTTTGGTGCGACTACGGGACGTGCGCGGCGCTGTGGATGGTTCGACGCGGTGGTGGTGCGTTACGCCGTGCGCGTGAACGGTCTCACCGATCTCGCCGTCACCAAACTCGACGTGCTCGACACGTTCGAAAAAATTTCGCTATGCACCGGCTATCGCGTGGGGAACGACATCTTCACCGAATTCCCCGGCGACCTGTACACGCTGGAGCATGCGGAGCCTGTGTACGAGGAGTTCGAAGGGTGGCAGACCTCGCTGGCAAGCGCGCGGACGTTAGCCGATCTTCCCAAAACGGCGCGGACGTACTTGGACCGGATCGAAGCGTTGGTCGAAGCGCCCATCACCTACGTCAGCGTAGGGACGCGTCGCGACCAGATTATCGGTCTGTAGCGCTTCTTCAAGACCGTCGCTCCGCTCGACTTTTCGACTTCAATTGACCGTTTAGCACCGATCCCATGGGTAATCCCGACGTCATGGACAAACTCGTGTCGCTGTGTAAGCGACGTGGCTACATCTTCCAGTCCTCCGAGATCTACGGCGGCACGGGATCGGTGTGGGACTACGGCCCACTCGGCGTCGAGCTCAAAAAGAACATCAAGGACCGGTGGTGGAATGCCATGGTCCGCATGCGCGACGATATCGAAGGGTTGGACGCCGCCATCCTGATGCATCCGCGGGTATGGGAAGCGAGCGGTCACGTGAGTGGTTTTGTCGATCCACTGGTGGATTGCAAGACGTGCAAAGGGCGGTTCCGCGCCGACAAGCTCGAGGATGCTGCCTGCCTGCGCAAACCAAGCAAGCATCCAGGCGAATTCGCCGAGTGTCAGCTCACCGAGCCGCGCCAGTTCAATCTCATGTTCAAGACGTTCATGGGACCGGTGGAAGAGAGCGCGTCGGTGGTGTATCTGCGTCCCGAAACGGCGCAGGGGATTTTCGTGAACTTCCTGAACGTGCAGCAATCCATGCGGCAGCGGGTGCCGTTCGGAATCGCGCAGATCGGAAAAGCGTTCCGCAACGAGATTACCCCCGGCAACTTCGTCTTCCGCACGCGCGAGTTCGAGCAGATGGAGATGCAGTTCTTCGTCGAGCCCGACACATCCATGACGTGGTTCGAGTATTGGAAAGCCGAGCGGATGAAGTGGCACGAAGCGCTGGGGTTGACGCCGGCGCGGTTGGAGTATCATCAGCATACGCCGCAGGAGTTGGCGCACTATGCCAAGGCGGCGTTCGATGTGCAGTTCGACTTTGGCGGGACGCTGGGGTTCCAAGAAATCGAAGGGGTGCACAACCGCGGTAATTTCGATCTGTCGCAGCACATGGAGTTCTCGGGGAAAAAGCTCGAGTACTACGACCAGATCAACAACAAGCGGTATATCCCATATGTCATCGAGACCTCGGTCGGCGCTGACCGCGTGACGCTAGCGGCGTTGGTGAATGGCTATCGGGAAGAGAGCGTACCAGGCGAAGACGAGGGACGCGTCGTGCTGGGACTGCATCCGGCCATTGCCCCCATCAAGGCCGCGATCTTCCCGCTCACCAAAAAAGATGGCCAGCCCGATATGGCGCACGCGATCACGTCGGAGCTGCGCGCGCTGTTCCCCGTGGACTACGATGAGAGCGGGAGCATCGGCAAGCGATATCGGCGGCAGGACGAGGTCGGGACCCCGTTTTGCATTACCGTCGATAGCGAATCGGCGGCCGGACAGAGCGTGACCGTCCGCGACCGCGACACATTGCAGCAGGATCGCGTGGCCGTCGGCCAGCTCCGTGCCTATCTGACCGAAAAACTCGCCAAATAACGTTATGCAACTGTCCCAGCTTCGCGCTCGCGCACAGGCCTTTACCGAAGAGGTGGCTCGTGAAGAGTACCTCGCGTATGCGGGACACCAAGACGGCGCGGCATTTCAAGAGATTTACGATCGGTACGCCGACATCCTGACCCCCGATATGTTGGCGTGGTGTCTGGACCATTACCGGAGCGCCCCAGCTGGGAGCGAGGAGCAACGCGCCGCGCGCCGGATGTTGGAGTGGCAGATCGACTCACAAACCGGCCGGCAGCTCGCAGCGTTGGATGAGCGCGAGCTCCGTGCGGAAAACCAGGCCGTCATACGGCTGGACGGCGGTCGCACGATTCCGTATCAGTCGGTCGCCATCGAGATTGCCAACGCCGATGACCACCGCGAGCGCAATGTGATCGACGCCGCGCGCGCCGCGGTGGTACGTGAGCAGCTCTTTCCGATTCGGTTGGAGCGGTTGCAGCGCGAGCAGGAATATGTCGAATCGCTTGGCGTGGCTCCGACCTACAACGCGACCTTCGAAGCGCTGAGCCAAATTTCGCTGCAAGGGTTGTCTGACGAATGCGCCACCTTTTTGCGTGACACGCAAGCGATGTGGGACGACGTGATCGCCGAGCGACTCAAAGCGGTCAACATCCCCATTCAGGAAGCGACGCGTGCCGACGCGTTGGCGCTTTTTCGGCTCAAGGAGTTCGACGGCGCATTTCCAGGGTCGCAAATGGAAGAGCGCATCCGTCGAAATTGCGCTGACATGGGGATCGATGCCACGGCGGACGGACGGATCACCTTTGACCTCGACGACCGCCCCGGTAAGCGGTCGCGCGCGTTTTGCTCGCCCGTTCGCATGCCGGAAGAGGTCTATCTCGTCCTGCGCCCACACGGTGGACAGGCGGACTACAATACGTTTCTCCACGAGCTCGGGCACGCACTCCACTTCGGCAACGTGCGGCCTGACTATCCATTTGAGTACCGCTGGCTCGGTGATAATTCCGTGACTGAGTCGTATGCGATGCTGTTCGATCATCGCATGAAGGATCGTGGATGGTTGTTGCGGTATACCGATTTGGGAAAAACACGCGTACAGGATTTCCTACGCCTGGCGGCGGTCGAAGAGCTGCACTTCCTACGGCGGTATTGCGCCAAGTTCATCTACGAAGTGCAGGTCTACGGCGGCAGCGTTTCCAAAACGTCGTTGCCGTCGCTCTACGCCGAAACCTTGTCGTCGGCCACCACGTTCCGGTATCAGGAAGCCGACGCCGTGTCGGATCTCGATCCGCACTACTACTCGTCGCGCTATCTGCGCGCGTGGCAACTCCAGGCCGTGGTGAACGCCGCGTTGACGGAGCGGTTCAACGAGGATTGGTGGCGCAACCCCGCTGCGGGGCCGTGGCTCGTGCGCGAGCTCTTCGGGGAAGGGCAGCGCGAAACCGCCAATGAGATCGCCGCACGGGTGAGTGGACAGCCGTTGGGCTTTGCGCCACTCATACGCCAGATCGAGACCTTGCTCGATGCCGCATGATTGGGCCGCGGTCGAGTTGGAGGTCGTCGGACATCTCCAGCGTCTGATTCAGTGCCGGACCGTCAATCCTCCGGGGAACGAAGGGCCCGCGGCTGACTATCTGGCCGAGGTGCTGCGTGATGCGGGCGTTGAGGTCACGCGGCTGGAATCGGCGCCAGGGCGGCCGTTCATTCTCGCGCGCATCCCAGGAACGGGGGCCAAGCCTCCGGTGATGCTCGTCGCGCACACCGACGTGGTCGATGTGGACGCCGCGCTTTGGTCCACCGATCCCTTTGGTGGCGAGATCCGTGATGGCTATGTCTACGGACGTGGCGCGATCGACGACAAGGGGATGCTGGCCGCCAATCTGATGGCGTTCCTCCTGATCCAGCGCGAGCGACGGGCTGGCGGCGCGGTATGGGATCGCGACGTGCTCTTTCTCGCCACCCCGGACGAAGAGACCGGTGGATCGCTGGGGATGGGATGGTTGGTCGAGCACCGTCCCGAGCTGCTGCGTGCCGAGTACGCAATCAATGAGGGAGGACGCATTCGCGTTGCCCCGAATGGCAGCAGAGCGCTCTTGCTGCAAGTCGCCGAGAAGATCTCGCACGTGGTACGAATGACCGCGCGTGGTCCGGCGGGGCACGCTGGGGTACCGCTCCCCGACAACGCGATCCTGCGGTTGGGGCGGGCGATCGCGAGTATTTCGGAATACGCCGCCGATCCGAGTAACGGCGTCTCGCCCACGATCCT
>Ga0105237_10008405_pt1 | contig 11185 bp, 9 predicted proteins | sample KBSC24metaG_FD_81520 | JGI IMG/M metagenome (GOLD analysis project Ga0105237, IMG submission 81520) | Corn rhizosphere microbial communities from Kellogg Biological Station, Michigan, USA - KBS C2-4 metaG | ecosystem: Host-associated > Plants > Roots > Rhizosphere > Soil | place: Michigan, USA... | reverse complement strand
TGGTTGGTTGAAACATACCTTTATTTTTTAAATGTTAAAGCAAAAACTGTATTTATAATGCATTATAGTTGCGACCTTAAAGCATTACGATAACAATATTAACTAATTAAATCAATATTTCAATTTTTACAATCAATAAAAATTTGATTTTTGATAATTTTTATGATATTAATAATAATTAAGTAGATAACATCTTAAATTTTTACACTTTTTTATGATAATTATCATTTTTTAATGACTCAAATTGATTATTATTGATAACTATTCAATTTTTAATTGAAAATATGAAACAAAATACTCCAATTCCTGAATTATTTGTACTGGGTGCCGGCCCCGGAGATCCGGAACTGATCACCGTGAAGGGATATAAAATTTTACAGCAGGCCGATGTTATATTATATGACAATCTGGCTAACAAAGCACTATTAGATATAGCTAAACCCGAATGTGAAAAAATTTATGTAGGCAAACATCCTTATGGTAGCTATACCCCACAGGAAACCATCCACGAGATGATAAAACATTACGCTTTTACCAAAGGAAGTGTTGTAAGACTAAAGGGCGGCGACCCTTTTATATTTGGCCGTGGTTTTGAAGAGATTGTGTACGCCCGGGAACAGGGTATCAAAACTCATTACATTCCCGGGATTACCAGCATACAGGCGTCTGGATTTTTAGATATACCGCTAACCCACCGGGCCATGAGCGAAGGAGTGTGGATCATTACCGGCACTAAAAAAGACGGATCATTATCTGCCGATCTGAAACTGGCCATGCAAAGTAATGCCACAGTGGCTATTTACATGGGCATGAAACAAGTAGACGCCATTGCCGAAACCTATATATCCGAAGGAAGGGGTGATACACCCGCGGCAATTATACAGCATGCCTCACTGCCACAGCAAAAAGTAGCCAGGGGGCTGGTTAAGGACCTGCGCGAAATGACTGATTCGCACCAACTAACCCACCCGGCCATTATTATTATAGGCGAGGTTGCGGGTCTAAGTGCTGCGCATTTATAATTACTATAAAGATAAAGTTGATATGAAAATTAGAATAAAAGGCAATTCGATACGCTACAGACTTACCAAAACAGATATCGAACAATTTTCGAAAGATGGCTACCTGGAGGAGACCACCTCCTTTGGCAACAGCACTTTTATTTATGCCCTGCAGCAGTATGATCAGGATGCTTTGTCGGCCAGTTTACAAAATAACAAGATCACGCTTTTTGTGGCCGGACAAATGACCCAGGAATGGACTTTAACCGAAAGGGTTGGTTTTGAAGGTACCGACGGTTCACTTTATTTGTTAATTGAAAAGGATTTTAAATGCCTGGATGTCACCATCGAAGATCAGAGTGATCATTATCCTAACCCACTTTTAATGGGCAACGGGCGTTAACCAGCCTGAAAAATTTAAGGAAGTTAGTGATGAACAAAATAAATAACAGAGCTTAAGGCTTTCATATCAGACTTTCCCTACCCGAGACAACATTGCTAATGACCGATTTTATAAAGAATTTAAAGAAAACCGATCACCCCGTCGTATAAAATCATATTAAAAAAAGACAGGCCGGATATTGGTTAACTCTTCAGCTTTAATACAGGTATAGTAAAACTCCTTTTTTTATTATATTTATACAAGTATGAATAATTACTGGCGGTCCCTGAAAAGCCTTTAGAGTAAGGATCAACCTAGAACCTTTTAAAAATGAACAAAAGATCACTAATTCTCAGTACAGTTTTTATGCTTTTTGCAACAATCAGTTATGCACAAAAAGCAACCGGTAGCGACCGCGACAAACATGGTTGCATAGGATCGGCCGGGTATACCTACTCTGTTATAAAAAAAGATTGCATACAAACCTTCGCGCAAAAAATTAAGCTGAAGGAAGTCGATCCAAAGAGAAGCTTTTCTACTATTGCAGCCGTTATTTTTAGTGACGACAACAAAAAAGCAGAGATATTTCTGTCTGATTACAAGGAGAGCCAGATCTTAGTTAGAACAGGAAAAAAAGGAAACTACATTTGGAAGAAGGGCGATTTGAAGCTGACCGATAAAAAAGATGGATATCAGCTTAAAAAAGGAAAAAAACTCATTTATAGCCTGTAAAGAAATACTGTAAGCACTATTAGATATTTTTCGAATATATGTTTTGTGTACCCCTGAGCGGGAATACTTTCAACATTTAGAGAGCTTTTTACGGCTTATAGAGCCCGTAATCCAAGATTTGAAAGTTAAAGGCTTTATAAAACAGGCAAGGAGATCTGAATATTTTGAGTTTTAACAGACCTTGAGGGGATTGCGTTTGAACCGTTTTTCTTTGATATATTGAAAAAGTTACAGGTCTACTCTTAAATCTTTGCAGAGACAAAGTTAGGTTATCTATGAAGGGAACTTAATGCTATACTTAGGGTCATGTCATTATAATGGTATTAATGGTAACAGGTTGGCGCTAATTTCACTATAGCTGTTCTGGTACGTTTTTATGATGCCGGACGATCAGTCAGGAAATTGAAAAAGTTAAAATCGGTACCCGCAGAAAGCCAGTCCCCGTCCCTTGGCACATTACTACAGCGAATTTTCAGCATGGTAGGAAGAATGACATCCAATTTCCACTTTGGGTCTTTAAAACGGGCCGGTGCGCAAACATCGAAAAGGTACCATTCAAAACCGAACGTTCGCCTGTACGCTTTTGTTACAATGTCCTGTCACATTCAAATTTTATGTGATTACTAATCAATATTTTAGCAATTTGGAATGTAAATTGACTCATAGTTTTGACTTGAACTCGCATACATTCCATATCGGCTGGTACGACCTGTTATTGCTCGGAACAATTTTTACCGGGCTTATTTTTGCTGCGTTGCTAGGATTTATAAAAAGTGTCAACCTCGGTGCCAACCGGTTTCTCGGACTCGCATTGATAGTGGTGGTTTTGTGCATGGTGCATGTTATAAATACAGGCATCGGGGTGCCCTTACAGTTTTCGCTGGCGCTTGGACCCCTGATCTATTTTTATGTACTTAAACTAACGCAACCGGAGTATAAATTTAATTGGAAAGACCTATGGCATTTCATTCCGGTATTATTGGAACAAGTTATCCTATCGGATGCAGTACTGCAAAGTTTGACTTTTATTTCGGTCATTACCTACCTGCGCTGGTGTAATAAGCTGATAGAAGGCTATTATAATCAGCTAAAATTCATTGAAGGGGACCGGCATCGGTTCAAATTGCGTTGGCTGAAACGTTTATTGACAGGTTTCGAGATACTGTACTTATTGTGGGTACCCTGTACAATAGCAAGTAGTTTAAATATAAATGTCCATTATCCTTTATACCTCCTTTCAGCGATTATGACAATTTGTTTAGGGGTCGTAGCCTTTGTCAGGTTTGGAGAAATGCCTGCCGAAACAATTGCGGCCTACAAATCCTCTATTTCCTCGGAATTGAAGCAAAAGGGTGCCTGGCTAAGGCAGGTAATTAAAAACAAGCGGTATTACCAGGACCCTGAACTCACTTTAAGGTCATTGGCTGAAAAACTGGGACTAACTACCCACGAGTTGTCGCGGATCATTAACGCAGGGCTCAAAAAAAGCTTCAATGATTTGATCAATGAATATCGCGTTGCTGAAGTAACCCAGAAAATGCGGGACCCGGCTTATGACCGGCTCACCCTGCTGGGTATGGCTTATGATACCGGTTTCAACTCCCAGAGTACCTTTCACCGGGCATTTAAGGAAGTGACGGGAAAAACCCCTGCAGAATATAAAAAAGAACTCCCATTTTATAACTTGACATATCGTTCTGGCGCTGCTGTGTTAATTTCGACCCGGAAATTAAACCGCATTAGTATGTTTAAGAATTATTTAAAGATGGCCTGGCGCAACATGCTGTACAACAAAGGTTACAGCGCGTTGAACATTACGGGTTTAGCAGCCGGCATGGCCGTAGCGCTTTTGATCGGTTTATGGGTAACCGATCAGTATTCCTATGACCGTTTTTTACCGGGCTATCAGCAATTGTATCAGGTTGAGATGAACCTTACCAGTCAGCACTTCGGCACAAGTACACAAACATCCATAGCGCTGCCGCTAACTGACGTTTTAAAGAAAGATATCCCGGGAATAAAGTATGTGGCCGAAGCTGACAATATAGGCCGGATGAACCACGGCTTGTTGGTAGGTGATAAAAAGCTATACATGGAGGGTGGTGCAGCTGGTGCTGATTTTTTCAAAATATTTCAATATCCATTTATAAAAGGCAATGCCAATTCAGCTTTAAAGGACATATATTCGATCGTTTTAACCGAATCAACTGCCAGGGCATTATTCGGCGATGCGGACCCAATGGGTAGGGATGTACGTTTTGATAATGCACAAAACATGAAGGTTACGGGTATTATCCGGGATATCCCCAAAAACGCCACGCTGCGGTTTAATTATATCACGCCATTTGCCTATAATGAAGCTACCCAGGACTGGATCAAAGAAGGCCGGGTCAAATGGACCTACAATTCGTTTTCCGCTTATGTGGCACTGGAAACAGGGGTGACCTATGTGCAGGTGGCACCAAAGATCAGGGATATCGTTTACCAAAAAAGCCCGGATATGCGGCCATTGAAGCCTGAGGTACTAATGCATCCCTTAAAGGACTGGCATTTATACAGCGAATTTAAGAACGGGATGGTAGCCGGCGGTTTCATAGACTATGTTTACCTGTTCAGCATCATCGGATTTTTGGTACTGGCTATCGCGTGCATCAACTTCATGAACCTCTCGACCGCGCGGTCTGAAAAACGGGCTAGGGAGGTCGGTGTCCGCAAAGCCATCGGCTCGAGACGCATCGACCTGGTTTACCAGTTTTTGCTCGAGTCTGTTTTGATTACGTTTATTTCGTTTCTGCTAAGCCTGCTCTTTGTACAGCTTGCTTTACCATCTTTCAATACGCTTACCGGCTCAGCAATTCGTATTCCTTTTAGCAATATCGGCTTTTGGTCAGTCATGATCGCTTTTATATTGCTTACAGGTTTAGCAGCCGGAAGCAGACCGGCGTTCTACCTATCTTCCTTCAATCCCGTCAAAGTGTTGAAAGGAAGCATCCAGGTAGGTAAGGCCGCAACACTGCCCCGGAAAATACTGGTTGTGATACAGTTTACCTGCTCTGTCGCTTTGATCATTAGCACGGTCATTGTTTACCAGCAAATAGCGTATGTCAAGAGCCGGCCAACAGGCTATAGCGCCGACCGGCTGGTAATGACCGACATGAACGGGGATCTTTACCAGCATTACGACGCACTCAGAAATGAGCTGCTGTCAGCGGGCTTGGCCGAAAGCGTCGCCTCCTCTACGTCGCCGGCGACGCAGGTGTATAGCCATTTTTCGCTGGAGAAATGGCCGGGCAAAAATGCCGGGGACGAAAATGTGAACATCGGCGCCATATGGGTCTCCGATGAATATTTTCAAACGCTGGGCATGACCATGACAGCCGGGCTCCAGTTTTCCGGTGATTCGAAAAAGGATTCGCTTAATGTGATTGTCAACGAAGCTGCCGTAAGGCGCATGGGGCTAAAGGAACCTGTTGGTCAAATGATATCGTGGAATGGCAGCAACCAGCCGGTAAAGATCATTGGCGTGGTGAAGAATGCCTTGATGGAGTCGCCATACAAACCTATAGAGCCTGCCATTTTCGGACATAGCCCGAGTGGATCCGTGATCACTTACCGTTTGCCGAAAAACGCCAACGTGCATACTGTAATAGAAAAGATAGGTAAGGTGTTTGAAAGATATAATCCGGCTTACCCTTACCAATTTAAGTTTGTTGACGACGAGTATGCGCATAAATTTAACCTCGAGGTGCTGGTAGGAAAACTGGCAGGTGTATTTGCCGGCCTGGCAATATTTATTTCCTGCCTGGGTTTATTCGGTCTGGCCGCCTACGTTGCCGAACAGCGCACCAAAGAAATTGGCATCCGGAAAGTATTAGGCGCATCAATTACCCAGGTATGGGCGTTGCTTTCACGGGATTTCGTGGTGTTGGTCATGATTAGCTGTATCATAGCCTCACCTTTATCACTTTATTTCCTTAACAATTGGTTGCAAAATTACCCATACCATATTGGTATAGGCCCGGGTGTGTTTGTCGCCTCAGGGATAGCTGCCATAATTATTACGCTGTTGACCATCAGCTTCCAGGCCATTAAAGCAGCACTGGCAAATCCGGTGAAGAGCCTTCGGTCGGAATGATTATAACAAGCGTGCAACATCGAAATTATAGTCATACGGTTTCTATGTCGTAATTGTCCAACAATCCAACTTTTAAAATTAACTCCCATGATAAAGAGGAAAGCAAAAAGAATAGCTGATCGTCAATTGAAAGGTATTTCTGAATGGGAGCAACCATTATTAACCCTTATTGCTGGCATAATTGCTGAAATTGCTATAAGGATAATGAATGAAGACCAAGATCTTACGAAAAGCGACAATTTATCAAATCGATCACGTATAAAGCCATCAAAATCCAAAAGGAAAAAGTCTCGGTTAAGTACCTAAAGCGGGCTTACTTTCAACCAATTGAAAGTAAGTCAATTACGTTGTTTTCTTGTTGTAATACATAAAAACAAAATAAGATTTTTACTAAGGTGTTGAAAATTAGATATTTATAATATTATAATATCATCAAGTACTGAATTTCTCGGTGATTCAAAGATGATTTATAATAAATAAAGCGCTAACAATCAACACATTAGCGCTTATTAATTAAACATCCGTACCCAGCGCCGGAGTCGAACCAGCAAATTATTTTTAAGTTTTCCTGCATGGGCTCGAACCACGATCGTCTGAACCAGAATCAGAAGTGCTACCATTACACCACAGGAAAATTTAGGCAAATATACTACTTACTGCCCCATTAACCAACAGGTACTTGTCAGCCTCGCGTTATATCTACTATTGTTAGCTCTTATTTACCGATAGCCAGTTGCAGTAACCAATGCACCAGATCGTTAGCGGCTTTATCATTCTCAAAACCAGCCGGTAGCCTACCATTTACATATTCGTTATATAACCAGGGGTCGCCTACGGCAACTACCGTACCCTTACCATATTTGGCACTGGCAATAACGGTAGCGCCATTATTATTTTTCAGAATGGATTTTGCCGGGCCGGTAAGACCAATAGAGCAGACATCCTTCATGAATATTTTGTTGGCGGTTGTAAATACCGGATTACCAGTAGTTTTTACAGCTCCATCTTCAAAATGAGCATCATCAATTACATGGTTTTGCAGATCATCATTAAAGTGCATACCAAATTTGGCCGCCAATGTGTTAAAATGTGGCAACTCTACATTGGCGCTGTCATTAGCCATCATTAAAAGCACGCCACCTTTTTTTACCCATTTAGCAATCTCTTCTACATCCTTCGGCTGGATATAGTTAGGGTTCGGGCTTTCTTTTTTTGTATCCGGATCAACTATGATATAGATAGCTGTGTTTTTGAGGTTATCCGCGGTAGGTGCCTGATCAAGCGAATCCAATTGAGCCCCAGCAGTTGTAAAAGAAGCGCCGAATATATAAAAGCCTGAATTTTGCTTTTCGCCCCACAGGTAATGAAAACGCTCCTGTTGCCCTGCTTTATTTTTATGCACTTCGTGATTAAAATAATAATCGAGCGTAACGGTTTGGGCACTGGCTATTAAGCTTGCACTCATTAACAAGGTTATTATAGTTAATCTCAGTTTCATAAAAAATGGGTTTATAATTAATTTTAATATCGAACACTGAATACTCAATAATGAATTTCGAACAGTCAAAAATCAATCGTTATTGGACATTCAGCATTCGATGTTCGATATTATTTCTTTACCAACAGGTAAGCTTATTCTTTGTTCTTATACTCCGCCAAATATCGAGAACCCGCCATCAACGCAGATCATGGAACCGGTTACAAATGCCGAAGCATCGCTTAATAGCCAAGTCAACGCGCCTTTCAGTTCATCGGCATGACCAAAACGTTTAAATGGCGTTTGTTTGATCACCAGCTCTCCGCGTTGGGTATAACCTCCTTCGGGTTTGGTTAACAGGTTACGGTTTTGCTCGGTCAGGAAAAATCCAGGGGCAAGCGCGTTCATCCTGATCTTATCGCCATAACGATTGGCCAGTTCTACAGCAAACCATTGGTTATAACAATCGACCGCCGCCTTACCAATATTATAACCCAATACTTTGGTGATAGCACGTTTAGAGTTCATGGACGATATATTTACGATACTGCCTTTACCTGCAGTTTTGGCAATAGCCTCGCCAAATATCTGGGTAGGAATGATAGTTCCCCAGGTGTTCAGGTCCATCACCTTTTTCATACCGGCAATGTTCATTTTAAAAATATCCTCCTCGGGTGCCAGTACGCCTTCGGGCATGTTACCGCCTGCGCCGTTCACCAGGCCGTCAACCCTACCAAAAGCAGCTACAATTTTATCTTTAGCGGCTATCAGTTCTTCTTCGTTCAGTACGTCGGCTACAAGCGCTATGGCTTTACCGCCATTTTTGTTAATGGCTTCAGCGCGCTCTTCAGCCACCTCTTTTTTACGCCCTAATATACCTACCGCACCTCCGGCTTCAACAATAGCATTTACAAATGCGTCGCCCAGGATGCCGGTACCGCCGGTTACTACAATAACTTTACCGGCTAATGAAAATGAATTTTCCAATGTTTTTATATTTTATGAATCAATTGATCTTTATCTGATATCTGGTATGGCGATAGCGTCCATATCGGTATAGTCGAGGTTTTCGCCTGCCATGCCCCATATAAAGCTATAACTGGCCGTACCACTGCCCGAGTGGATGCTCCATGGTGGTGATACCACGGCATCATAATTATCCATCAGGATATGGCGGGTTTCCTGCCCTTCGCCCATATAATGGAATACTCGTTGTCCCGCAGGCACATCAAAATAAAAGTAGGCTTCCATACGGCGATCATGCACATGCGCCGGCATGGTATTCCATACACTGCCATCATGCAGTATGGTTAAACCCATCACCAACTGGCAGCTTTTGATGCCTTCCAGGTGAATGTATTTATTGATAGTACGTTTATTAGCTGTTTCGATAGAACCGGTATGTACTTTGGCAGCATCCTCGTTAGTCATTAAGGTAGTAGGATATACCGCGTGTGCCGGAGCCGAAAGAAGATAGAATACCGCTGGCTGCGCGCTGTTTTTACTGGTAAACTTTACACTTTTAACACCCTTACCTATATAAAGACAATCCAGCTTATTTACCTGGAAAGTTTGGCCATCGGCAGTAATCTCGCCATCTCCGGCTACGTTGATGATACCTATCTCGCGGCGTTCTAGAAAATAATCGGCACGCAGGTTTGGATAATTCTCCAGTTCCAATGATTTGGTTACGGGATGAGCTGCTCCAACGATCATGCGGTCATAATGGGTATAGGTACAATTCAGTCTATCAGCCTGTACCAGCTGATCAATTAAAAAGCGTTCTCTTATTTGTGCGGTTTGATAACTTTTAAAATCTTCGGGGTGTACGCTGTGTATTACTTTCAAGGCTCTATGGATTTGGTAAGGCAATTCTACAACGTATCTTTTTTAAATCAAAAGTATTCGGTCCTTTATTCTACTCAAACGTTTGCGCTGAGTGGCCATATTAACATAAAAGCAATAAAAAAAGCCACTGACATAAAATATCAGCGGCTTTAAAAAATGATACTTGACCGGTGTTTATTAATCTTCGTTCACAAACGAACGCAGCATCCAGGTATTTTTTTCGTTAAATTGCATAAAGCGGTTCACCATATCGTTTGAGCCGTCGTCACCAGCGTCGGCGGTAATATCCAGGATCTCTCTTTCTTTGGCAATTAAAACAGCCAGGTCATCAATAACAGCCTTTACCATCTTGGTATCTTTTAAGCCAATGGTTTGAATCTCTTTGATCTCTGCTGTTTCGATGTAATCTTTAAACGTACTGTATGGCGATTTGCCCAGGGTTAGTATCCTTTCGGCAAGCTCATCAATGGTAGTTAGTGCGGCGGTATACAATTCTTCGAACTTTAAATGCAGGGTAAAAAAGTTTTGCCCTTTGATATTCCAGTGGCAGCCGCGTACTTTTTGGTAGTAGATATGATAGTTGGCCAAAAGGTCATTTAAGTGGTCAACAACAGGTTTTACTTTACCTTCCTCCAGACTAATTTCTTTAGCGTTCATATATAAATAGTGATTTTTATGTTTAACATTAGCTTGGTAGCAATGTTTTGTAAATATAAAGAGATTTGATTTTAATACCCATATTTACAAACTTTATGACACAGATGCTACCTTTTATCAACCAACAATTTGACTGGCCCATTTGGCGTATGCAAATTGATGATATCAGCTCCACTTTGTTTGTTGAACTGCGTAACAGCGACGATAAAAAAGTAGCTTTTGGCGCGATAAGCCTACCCAGTGGCCGGGTTTATTTCAAACATGTTACCACACCCGAGCGATGGCTCACGGGCATTGAAGCGGCTTATGACGGGGTGTTACTGATACATAATTACCAATCCGAAAATGGGCCGGTTCACAAAGGCCTGGTGGCTATTGATAGTGCAAGCGGGCAAACGCTGTGGAGTAATTATACTTTGGCCTTTGATCATTTATCTGTAAACGGCCCCATAGTTTATAATAGTCAGATACAACCTAAGAAATTATTTTTGGCTGATATGAAAACCGGCGAGCTCTTACGGGCGCATCAATCAGTGCCAGATATCCCATTATATAACCATATTGTTGTGCCACAAATGCTCCCGGCTGAGCTGTTGAAAGAATTGCCCTTACCTGCCGAACCTTATACAAATACCCTTCATTATTTGGAGCACAATAGCTACAGAATTGTATCTTTGCACACGTTTTTTCAGGAAAAAATAAAACAGCATTTATATATTATCGATAGCGAGGGTGTAATTGTTTACCAGGATTTGTTGAACAGCAACATACAAAAATTGCAGCCCGAGGCGTTTGTAGTACATAAGAATAACCTGATCTATTTAAAAGAACGATCAGCATTAATAGTTTTAAACTTATAAGTTACTGTATTATAATTCATTATGAAAGTAAAGATTTTATTAGTCATCGCTCCCCTACTTACCCTGTCCATATCCATTTTTGCAAACCCGGTT
>Ga0105237_10008404_pt1 | contig 11187 bp, 11 predicted proteins | sample KBSC24metaG_FD_81520 | JGI IMG/M metagenome (GOLD analysis project Ga0105237, IMG submission 81520) | Corn rhizosphere microbial communities from Kellogg Biological Station, Michigan, USA - KBS C2-4 metaG | ecosystem: Host-associated > Plants > Roots > Rhizosphere > Soil | place: Michigan, USA... | reverse complement strand
CTGCTCGACGTTGCGGATCGCGCGTGACTTCAAGTCCTCGTCGTTGATGAGCTTGGCGGCTTCTTCTTCGACCAGCAGCTTCATCGCCTCGCGCACCTTCAGCTTGCGCAGCTTGCGGCGCGCGCCGCCGAGGTTCTGGAACATGCCCTGAATCTGCGATGTGAGATCTTCCATCCCGGGCGGCGCGAGAATCTCCATATGCGGCTGGACCGCGGCCAACTCGATTTCGATCTCCTTCTCGTCGAGCTCGCCTTCGCGCAGCTTCTTGCGGAACTTCTGCCGCGTGCCGCTCTCTGGCTCTTCCTCGGCTGGCGCGCCGAACCCCATCGTGCGCGTCGGGCCGACCAGCGCATCGAGCACGCGATCTTCGGCGCCTTCTTCCGCGCGCGGCTGGACTTTGCGCGTCTCCTGCTCGCGTGTCTGCTTGATCGCAGTCTCGGCGAGATCGCGCACGATCGTGTCGACGTCGCGCCCGACGTAGCCGACCTCGGTGAACTTGGTGGCTTCGATCTTGATGAAAGGTGCGTCGGCCAGTTTCGCGAGACGCCGCGCGATCTCGGTCTTGCCCACGCCGGTCGGACCGATCATCAGGATGTTCTTGGGCGTGATTTCCTGGCGCAGCGGGTCTGCGACCTGCTGACGGCGCCAGCGGTTGCGCAGCGCGATCGCGACTGCGCGCTTGGCTTTCGCCTGACCGACGATGTGCTTGTCCAGCTCGTGGACGATTTCCTGTGGAGTCATTGACGACATAGGGCGAGAGGCGAGGAGCCCAGGGGCGCGAGACCCCGTGCTTGGCCCGCTATTCCAAGACTTCGATGATGTGCTGCTGATTCGTGTAGATGCACAGGTCGCCCGCGATCGTGAGCGCCTTCTTGACGATCTCGGCCGGCGCCAGCTCGGTATTGTCCAGCAGCGCCTTCGCGGCCGCTTGCGCATATGGGCCGCCGCTGCCGATCGCAACCAATCCTTGCTCGGGCTCCAGCACGTCGCCGTTGCCGGTGATCACGAGCGAGGTCTCGCGATCTGCCACTGCGAGCATCGCTTCCAGGCGCCGCAGGATGCGGTCGGTGCGCCAGTCCTTGGCGAGCTCGACGGCCGAGCGTAGCAGATTGCCCTGATGCTTTTCGAGCTTCGCTTCGAAGCGCTCGAACAACGTGAATGCATCCGCTGTGCCGCCGGCGAAGCCAGCCAGAATCTTTTCGTGGTACAGGCGCCGGACCTTGCGTGCGGTCTGCTTGATTACGATATTGCCCAGCGTAACCTGGCCGTCTCCGCCTAGCGCGATCGCGCTGCCGCGCCGGACAGAAATGATAGTTGTGCCGTGGTAGGAATCCATGCGTGTGATAGCGGTACGTTCTCGGGAGTATGGGGCCGCGCTGTCAGGATTCAAGCAGACTGCAGCGCGATTGGACGCGCAGCCCTAATGGCCGGGTCGCTGCACGGGTATCAGCTTGACCGCGGGATCCAGGCTCAGCGTCTCGAGGAACGCGCCGACCAGGCTGTTGGGCCGGATCAGCCGGACTATCCTGCCATCGGCCGCCAGCCCGTTGACCAGGCTCGCGAACGCCGTAGCGCAGCTGAAGTCGATGCGGCGGAGTTGTGACAAGTTGATATTCACATACTCGCGCTCTGTGCCGAAAGCACGTACCTCGGCGATCTGCGGATCGGCCGCTCCCCACATCACGCCGGTCAGATAGATGACTTCGGGACCGGACTGGTAGCGCGGCTCGTCACGCTTTTCCTGCCGGTCGGCTTGCGGGGCAAGCGGCATCAGCACCGATTCCCATACGGGCGGCGTCACCCCGACCGCCAATGCATATTCCAGCGCTGTGCGTTCGAAATCCGCTTGCTGCCGGCGCACGCGATGCAGGTCGAGCAGCAGTCCCCAGTACGCCTCGTCCGATGGATTGCCTTCCGTGGCCTCTCGCAGCATGTCGACGAGATGCTCAGCGCCTGTCAGCAGCAGACCGTTGCCGTTCTCGGGCATGAACTGCATCAACCCGAGCAGCGCGGCGCAGCCTCCCGAGTCAATCGCTGCGAGGCGGCTCACGTCCAGGTGTACGGTCGCAAGATTGCGCGCAGCCGCGCGCATACGATCGAGATCGAGTCCACGGTTGGCATTCAGCGCGCCGCTCAGCTCGAAGTAACCGGGACCGCCGGGGCGTACCTCGGCCGGTAGGCGGTCCATTTCCTCTTCGTTCAGCCATTGCGGCGCAGGGACGCCGAACGCGGCCTCAAAGCGCGCCGAGAGTGCTTCAAAGGCCTTCCACTCGCCGCGCACGCGTAGCAGGTCGAACAGCATGTACCACGGTTCACGGCTGCCCGGCCCAGTTTCACCATGATGGATCACGCTGCGGAGGAATTCGGCGGCTTCCAGCTCGCGGCCGTTGGCGTAGAGCACCGCGGCTTCTTGAGCGGCAGAAAGAGTGTGCGAGACCGGAGGATGATGCACGCTGCGGGACAGTTCCATCGTCTGAGAACCCGCCGAAAGCTTGAGTGAGATCCAGCTTCCGGGGACATGCTTTGATAACGGCCCCAGGGGAGCGGGACTTGAGTTTACATGAAGTTGAGGAAGGTCTGATCGATTCACACCACGCGCGAATCGATCAGACCTTCCTCACCTGCCCGCAGGCTTTAGGCTGCAGGGCGCGTCCCGCGCTCCAGACTGAAGAAGATCACGCCTATCACGGCGAGAGCCCACACGACCACTGCACCCGAGGGTAGATCGAGCCAGGAGGACAGGAGCAGCCCGATCGCGTAACCGAGCGCCGCGACCAGGTAGGCTTTGGGCAGACGCATTCGCGCGGCATGGCGCGTCGCGAGCGCCGGGATGATCAGCGTGGCAAAGACCAGATAAACCCCGACCAGCTGTACCGACGCGGTGACGCTGAGCCCGAACAGCAGATAGAACCCGATGCGGCCGATCTTAGCCGACCAGCCGAACCAGGCAATCAACACCAGCGCCGTCAAGATCGCGACCGCAACGATCTGACGCTTACCCACCCACAGGATCTGGCCGACGAGGAGATCTTTCAGGTGTTCACCGCCGTGCGGATTGCCGGCGAGCAGCAGGATCTCCGCGCTCGCGGCGAGGATGAAGATGACGCCGATGATCGCCTCCTGGACGTCGGGCCATTTGCGCTCCGTCCACGTGAGCAGCAGCGCACCGAGCAGCGCAGCGGACAGCGCCGAGACCTGTACCGCAATGCCCTCGGGCTCGAAGCCGACGAAGTCCGCGAGCAGCACGCCGACGCCCGCGATCTGAGCGATTGCGATGTCGATGAACACGATCCCGCGTGCGAGAACTTGCATGCCGAGCGGCACATGCGTCGCGGCGACCAGCAAACCGGCCAGCAACGCTGGCACGACGATGGTGAGGCCGAGCTCGGTCATGCGGGCTTCCTGACCTTGAGCAGGCGGTTGATCGTATCGTCGAACAACGAGAACAGATCCTTTGCTTCGGGCGTTCCGCCCACGGTGTAAGGCAGCATGACGGCGGGAATCTTGGTGTGCTCACTCAGCCACTCGGCCGCCTTCGGATCCTGGTAGGCACCGCGTGTGATGACGTCGGCAGGCTGCGCTTGCAGCTTGGCGAGCATTTCGGACAAGTGACCGGCGCTGGGCGGAATCCCGGGCTTCGGCTCGATGTTCATCATCTCGACCATGCCGAGCCAGTTGATCAGGTACACCTCGTCCTTGTGGTAGGGCACCAGCTTCATCCCTTTCAAGGGCGCTGCCCGCGCCTGCCATTGCGCGATGGCCTTGGTCCAGCGCTCATCGAAATCCTTGTAGCGCGCCTGGTAGTAGGCCGCGTTCTTGGCGTCGATCTTGCCGAGGCGCTCGACCAGCGCTGCGGCGACGCGCGAGATGTTGCGCGGATCCAGATGCACGTGCGGATTGCCATACGGATGCACGTCGCCCTGCGCTCGATCGACCGCGGTCGGCACTTCGAGCTTGTTTACGAAGTCAGCGGCCATGAAGTACCCCGGCTGCCCGAGCTGTACCTTGCTGTTGCCCGACGTCTGCAGCAGCACCGGCAGCCAGCCCACTTCCAGATCCGCGCCGGCGCACACCAGCAGGTCCGCCGAGCGCGTATGTGCGATCAGGCTCGGCCGCGCCTCGATGCGATGTGGATCCTGCAGTGCCGTCGTGGCCTGGTACACCGACACTTTGTCGCCGCCGACCTCCTTGGAAAGCGCGGCCCACTCCGGCTCGCAGGCCAGGATGCTGACCGTGGCCTGCGCCGGAATACTGCCGGCCAATGCGGCCAGCGCGATTGCGAACGTCCATACGATTCTCATGACTGTCTCCTGGCGCCGTTAGAATTTGTGCGCGCCGTGCGTGCCGAGGCTGAAGATGTATTGCAAAAAGACCTGGTTGTCGGTCAGCCCGATCTGCGACTTGTCCTGATTGAACTGCAACCGCAGGCGGCTGAACTCCGACGGATTCCAATCGACCATGGCGCTGTAGCGCCGCGGCGTGAAGTCGGGCTTCACGACCCCGTTCGCGCTCGCCACAGGTCCGGCGTTCCACGAGCCTTCTTCGAGCTGGTCGTAGCGCAAGCCCACGCGCCAGTCAGGGTGGAACTGGTACACGCCCTGCAGATACCAGCCGAACTGCTTCAACATGAAGGCCTCGGGTGTCGGGCCGATGCCGAGCGCGCCGGTCTCGTCGAAAATGAGGTCGCCGCTACGCCGCTGCTGAAACCACTCCCCGACGAGCTTGAAGTTCTGGTACTTCGGATTGCCTTCGGGTGCCCACTTGTAGACGAAGTCGACACCGTAGAGCTGGGTATCGCCCACGAAGCGATTGGTCGTGCCCGTGCGATCGTCGATATCGGCGATCGACGTGCCGGTGCCGTCGGTCGACGTCCTCAGCATCGAGACGCCGACGCGATAGCTGCCGCCGGTGCCGATGTCGTCGCCGACATGCGCGAACAGCGTGCCCGCCCCGACGCCGTTCTTGTCGCGGTCCGAGCCGGGCGGGTTGAGGCCGCGCCCGACGCCGCCGCCGATTTCCACGAAAACGGGAAGTGGCGCAATCCAGCTCACCTGCACGCCGTCATCCGCATAGTTGTCGCCGAGAAAGACTCGCTGCACCAGAGAGGGGTCGACGAAATCCCAGGCGTGCGGGTGCACCGAGTTCTCGTAGCCGATCGCGGAGAAGAAACGGCCGCCTTTGATCGTCAGGCCGTAACCAAGCGATGTCGTCTGCGCGAAAGCTTCTTCCACGCTGAAGGTGTTATCGGGCTCGAACGCGAAAGTGGCTTGACCGTAGAACAGGTGATCGACATTCGACGACAGCGTGACCTCCGATTCGCCGAGCGAAAAGCCACGCGGCCCGAGCGCGTCCGAGGTGTTGGCGTTCGATAGAAAACCGGTGACGCTGGCCTTGGCCGGATCCTGGCTGAAGTTGGCGTAGGTGCCGTTCAGAATCATCGAGATGGCCGGATTGAACGCGTTGGGTGAGCCCTGTTGTGACGCCTGCGGCGGCTCGGGCGGCGCGGGTGGCGCGCTCGCTTGCGTCTGCGCAGCGGCCGACTGCGCTTGCGTCGCCGTGGTTTGCGCCTTGGCCGCCGCGTCCTCCGCATCCTTCAATCGTTTCTCGAGCGCCTGGATGCGCGACTCGTAGCTGTCTTTGAGCTCTTTGATCTGTTGCCGGATCTCATCGAGCTCCGGATTGGCCTGGGCCTGGGCTGCCGGAGCCAAGCCCAGTGCGACCACAATGGCGGCCGCTATGATTCCTGGATGGACCATCGGGCACCTCTCGTCTGACTGGTAAAGACATCGACGCCTGCCGCTTTCAGCGCAGGCGCGAGCGATACGACAATCTCAGAGCGAGGTGGGCGGAGCCCGGGAAGAGAACGCGTGAAGCGGAGCGGGAATGTGGACCGACTTGCAGTCGGCCACGAGATCGATCGAGGATACCGGTACGCCGAAGGATGCCGGTGCCGTATCGAGGAGAGCTGCGCCGAGTTGGGCGCCTTGCACGCACTGGTCGCACGCCTTCGAATGCGGCAGTTGCTTGTCCTGGGTCGGAAGCTTTCCGGGCAGGTGGGTCGCCGCGTGCGCGAATGCCGCCTGCTGACCGACGAGCAGAGCCAGGGTCAACAGGATGTGCGTCAGGGTGCGCTTGAGCAGCATTCCGCGGGAATCTTCGCTATTGTTTCCGCACGCAAGTGCGCGCGATCGTGCTCGATGAAGTCTAGCCCAGAACGCGGGTGAATTCAAAGCCACGCCTGAGTGCGGCTCGCGGGTCGTCGAAAGGAAACAGGTGCACACGCCAGGCGGTCGAGCGAGAATACCCGCGTCATCGCGACAACCAGGGAGGAGAACGATGGGTCTCGACCAGAAAGCGGACGATCTCTGTCCGCTGCACCGGCGCCGGTTCCTGACTGCGTCGGCTGCGTTGGGTGCCGCGGTGCTGATACCCGGCGGCGTGCATGCGGCTGATGTGCGCGATCTGGCAGGCAGCGTGAAGGTGAACGGCAAGCCCGCCACACGCAAGACGCGCGTACGGCCGGGCGATGTGGTCGAGACAGGGCCGAAGAGCAAAGTCGTCTTCGTGATCGGGCAGGATGCTTTCCTGTTGCGCGAGCAGTCGCGGCTCAACTTGGACAAATCCAAGGCCGGCAAGGAAGCGGTGATTTCCGGATTGCGCCTGGTGACAGGCGCGCTGCTGGCGGTATTCGGAAAGGGCCTGCGCACGATCGAAACTGCGACAGCTAACGCAGGCATCCGCGGCACCGGCGTCTATATCGAAGCCACTCCCACCGAAACCTATTTCTGCACGTGCTATGGAGAAGTCGAGCTGCGCGACAAAGCGCGCACCGTGCGCAAGCTGGTGGTCTCCGGGTACCACACGCCGAACATGATCTTCGCGCAGATGGTCGGCGGCAAGATGATGGCACCCGCCGAAGTCAAGAACCATACCGACAGCGAGCTGATCATGCTCGAGAAGCTGGTTGGGCGGACGTCGCCGATCGTGGAGCGCGACCAGAAGCTGAAGGGTGGGGAGCCGGTGCAACCTGAATCTCGGAGCCAGTCCGCCGCACAACCCAAGGGTGAAGCACCCCCGAACGCCGAGGCAGCGCCGCCGGCCGAGCCAGCGCCGCAACCCCAGCCACCTCCGAAGCCGGCAGCGGCCGAGCCCACGCCGCCGCCATCCCCCACGCCTCCGCCGGAGCCGCCGGCGCCACCGAAGCCGGAAACGCCGCCGTCAGACCTAGAGTGGCGTCTGCCGCCGCCTCGACTCAACTAGCCCGATTTGCCGCGGGGACGCAGAGAACGCGGAGACGAAGAAAAATCAAGCTCCAACCGTCAAGACGCCAAGAGCGCCAAGAACCGGAGCATCTTTCCTGCGTAACATGAAACTCTGGCGGATTCCGTATTTTTTGGCGCCTTGGCGGTTCAAGAGTTGAGTGTGCAGGTCTCTGCGCTCTCTTCGCCTCCGCGGTTCAAGCCGTAGCTAGAAATCGTCCAGCGCCGCATCGCGCGTTAGATGCGAAATATCGCCCCAGCGCACCATCGTCCAGCGGTTGCCATCGCTGCGAACGATATTGATGCTGGCGTTGAAGATCGAAAAGTCGCGCGCTTTACCCAGCGGCACCTGATTCACGAACCGGTAGAGCGCATCGAGGATGCCGCCGTGGGTCACCACGACGACGCGCTCGCCGGGATGCCGCAGCAACAGGCCGGTGAATGTGCGGCTCACTCTTTCATAGACCTGACGGATGCTCTCGCCCTCGGGAATCACGTGCTCCGGATCGCGTGCCTTGAAGCGCGCATAGGTTTCCGGCGAGCGTCGCTCGCACTCGATACCGGTCAGGCCTTGAAAAATTCCCAGATGCCGCTCGCGCAACTGCACGTCGCGAATCACGCGCAGCCCGCTCCGATCGGCGATCGGCTGCGCGGTTTGCAGCGCACGGCCGAGGTCGCTGCTGTAGAGCTGGGAGAAAGACTCGCGCGCGAGGCGATCGCCGAGCAGCAGCGCCTGCGCGAGGCCCTCTTCGTTCAGTGGACTGTCCAGATGACCTTGAATGCGGCCTTCGGCGTTCCAGGCCGTTTCGCCGTGGCGTACGACGATGAACTCGGTTGTGCTCATGGCTGGTGTGTCGTGGAAATCATGTGGGTGCTCTGCACAGCAGCCCCTTGAGGTACTCGCCCTCCGGAAAAGCGAGTGCGACTGGGTGGTCCGGCGCCGCATTCAACCAGCGCAGGATTTGCGCGTCGACGCCGGCGTCGAGCGCAGCCCCGGCAACGATCTTTTGGAACAGATCGCGCGAGACGCCGCCGGAGCACGAGAACGTCAGCAGCACGCCGCCGGGACGCAACAGCTTGAACGCGTACAGGTTGATGTCTTTGTATCCGCGCGCGGCTCGCTCGGCCAGTGCGGCAGTCGGCGCAAACTTCGGCGGATCGAGGATGATCAGGTCGAAGCTGCGCCCTTGGTCGCGCAGCCGGCGCAGCATTTGAAACACGTCGGCCGCAACGAACTGTGCACCCGCCAGACCGTTCAATTCCATATGGGCCGCCGCCATCGCGAGGCTGTCCGCGGAGGAATCGATCGCGGTCACGGCACTTGCGCCTCCGGCCAACGCCGCTGCACTGAAAGCACCCGTGTAGCAGAAGCAGTCCAGCACTTCGCGCCCGGCGGCCAGTGAGCGAACGAGCGCTCGATTGTCGCGCTGATCCAGATAGAAGCCGGTCTTGTGGCCATGCTGCAGATCGACACGAAAGCGAAGGCCATTTTCCTCGAAAACGATCGGATCAACCGCAAGCGTCCCGTGTCGCTCACCCACCGACGGCTGCATGCCTTCGAGCGCAAGAACGTCCGCATCCGATCGCTCGAATATCGCATGCGCACTGGTCAATTCACCGAGCAGCTCGACCAGTACGTCGCGCCAGCGATACGCACCTGCACTGCCGAGCTGAACAACCAGCGTGTCTGTGTAGCGGTCGACGACTACGCCGGGCAGTCCGTCCGACTCGCCGTGCACCAGCCGCACGGCACCATTCTCGGATGGGCCGAGCAGCACTGACCGCATGCTCATCGACCGTTGCAGGCGTGCTCGAAAGAACTCACGGTCGATCCGCGCAGACTCGGAAAAGTCCCAGATGCGTGCGACGATCTGCGATAGCGGACTGAAGGCCGCCCAACCGAGGAAGCCGCCCTGGCTCGACCGGACCGCGATCGTTTCCCCGCTGTCGGGATTGCCGTCGACACGCTCTACCGCACCGGTGAAGACCCATGGGTGCTTGCGCAATAGAGATTTCTCGCGTCCGGGTTTGAGGATCAGCTTCTTCATCGAAGGCAAGGGCAGCCGCCGAGACGCGGCTCACTCTTTGGACTTCTTCCGAGCCCGAGGATGAGCCGCGTCGTAGATCTTCGCGAGATACTGGTAGTCGAGATGCGTGTAGACCTGAGTCGTCGAGATGCTCGCGTGACCCAGCATCTCCTGCACCGCACGCAGGTCGCCGCTCGACTGCAATACGTGCGACGCAAATGAGTGGCGCAGCATGTGCGGATGCACGTGCTGGCTCATGCCTTGCCGAATGGCCCAGGCGTCGAGGCGTCGCTGCACCGTGCGCGGGCTCACCGGGCGGCTCCTCGCATCGACGAACATGGCTGGCTGCTCCGGCGGCGCGATCGTGGCCCGCGCGGAGAGCCACGCCTTAATCGCGCGCCGCGCGAAGTCGCCGACCGGAACGACGCGTGTCTTGTTGCCTTTGCCGGTCACGCGGACCGTGCTGTCCTGCAGGTCGACGTCGCCGAGCTCGAGGCCGGTCAGCTCCGACAGCCGCAGGCCCGACGAGTAGAACAACTCGAACATCGCGCGATCGCGAATCGTCATCGGCTCGTCGCCAGGCAGGTCCACGAGGTGGGCCGCTTCGTCGGGTGAGAGCGCCTTCGGCAACGTCTTCGCTGCCTTGGGCGCTCGGATGCCCTGGAACGGATTGCGGGTGACGCCGTGGTCGCGCGCGAGATAACGATAGAAGCCGCGCCACGCCGACAGCATGCGTGCGAGCGTTCTACCCTCCAATCCTCGGCTGTGCAGGATGGCGACGAAGCGGCGTGCCTGGTTCGGATGAATGTCGTTGAGCGGAGTCTCGCCGGCCAGCTCGAACAGGTTGCGCAAATCGCGCGCGTAGCTTTCCGCAGTGTTCTCGCTCAGGCCGCGCTCGTGCCGCAGATGGGACAGATACCCGTCGAGGTAGTGTTGCTGGATGCCTGTGCGCGTGTCGGCCACTCGTGTCCCGGCGGGATTCAGGTTCCCGTGTAACGTCGCAGCGCCATGCTGATGATCTCGCCCAAGCGGGTGAGGTACAGCGTGCCCTTGTCCGCGGCGAAGCGCTGCGGGTCGTCACTGCCGAGTACGAGGAGCCCGAACGCACGTTCCGCTCGCAGGGGCAGGTACACCAGGGAGCTCAGATTGTCGGCGCCGCCTTCGAACCAGCTTCCGCTGTCGAACATCGGATGCTCGCTGAAGTAAGGGTCGGTCAGACTCTCGGCGAATACACGCGCCTCCTGCGTGATCGCGGCGAATTCTTTGCGACCTTCGTCGCCGCCATCGATCCACAACCGGATCGCCACCGCTGGTACAGCGAAGTCGTCACGCAGGTTGTTGCAGAGTGACTCGACTAGGCCCGGCAGGTCGCGCGCGGCCAGGCACGCGAGCGTGATCCGGTGCACTCGCTCGCTGATGGTGTCGTTCTCCTCGCCGAATTGCACGAGCTCGCGCAGCTTGCCTTCGAGCACGCGGCTTTTCTCGCGCAACGTGAGAACCTGGCGTTCCGCGATCGGGATGGCACGCCCGCCATGCGGATGCGGGATCTGCATCGACGACAGGAAATCGGCGTATTCCTCGAAGAACTCGGGGTGTTCCTTCAGGTAGTAGAAGACTTCTTCTGATTTCATCGTATAGACATTCTAAAGTTCAATCGTCCCTTCGAACACGATTTCCGCAGGGCCCGTCATCATCACGGGCCGGCCTTCCCCCGCCCAGACGATGGACAGCGGCCCACCGTGCGTTTCGACGCGCACCGGACTGTCCAGCAGGCTGCGTGCGATCCCGACGACAACAGCCGCGCAGGCGCCAGTGCCACAGGCGAGCGTCTCCCCGGCCCCGCGCTCGAACACGCGCAGCCTGATTCGATGCCGCTCGACCACTTGCATGTACCCGGCGTT
>Ga0105237_10008402_pt1 | contig 11188 bp, 7 predicted proteins | sample KBSC24metaG_FD_81520 | JGI IMG/M metagenome (GOLD analysis project Ga0105237, IMG submission 81520) | Corn rhizosphere microbial communities from Kellogg Biological Station, Michigan, USA - KBS C2-4 metaG | ecosystem: Host-associated > Plants > Roots > Rhizosphere > Soil | place: Michigan, USA... | reverse complement strand
GCCGTGGAGCGCGAGACGACGATGCTCCAACCTTCCAACCGCGCTGGTCACCTGCTCGCGTGAACAAACCGACTGACATGCCTTCCCAGCAATACTATCCCCTACAGAGTCCTTTGTCCCCAGTATCTCCACTATCATCTGAGGCAGCATGGCCAGGAGCAGGACCTTCAACTCCAGGATCGATCTCGTACCCAGAGCTCTCGCCCGAACCCGTTTCCTACCCAACGTTACCACACCAGGGATCAACGCAATTTGCGATCACTCAGGATAGCCCGACAAACAACACCAGCGGGAGTACCAGTGGCAGACGAGCTGGAAGCAGTGGAGCTGGGCGTCGACCTGGATCTGCAGGCAGACGGACAAACGCAACCATGAAGCGCTACTCTGGCATGTCAGCAACGATGAACCCTGCGGTCGACCTGGCGCGCATCAACATGCTCGGGCGCAACCGCTCATCAATGTACAACCTCAAAAGCCTGGCCGAACAGATCGCAAAGGGGGAGATAGCATCGCCAGCACCACCGGTGCCGGCAGTCCCACCACAGACAGGCGGCGGCCTTAAACGCACCAACAACGTGACACGCCGCCCAGCTCCAATCGACACCAGCATCCGCCAATTCAACACACACCGCACATCACCACGACAGGGATCTGTAGCGAAGCCGCGCACCGTGCCTGCGCGCATCGCGGCTCGCCCTTTCCCAAACCCACCGGCACAGGCTCCAGTCGCAGCTCAGCCAACTACCTATCGCGACGCCATCGCGGCGGCAACCCGCTGGATCTCGACGCTGCATGGCCCCTGGACGCCTGAGGTGTTCGTCTGCCAGCCTCCGATCGCCTGTCTACGACCCGCCGACCAGCAGCACATGTGGCAGGAGTACGAGAAACGAAACTACGACGCCGGTATTGCTGCTGCTCTCGCCGCGCAGACAAATACACGCATGCAGGGTGGCTACCAGCAAGTCTACGGCAGCAACAATCGACCTGTCCAACCCCAGCATCGTGACCCCCGTCGCGGTAGTCCTAGCAGAAAGACGAAACCTGATAACTCGTCCTCTGGCTGCGCGGTCATGTAAATCGGCTGTCACATGTGGCGTGGACGCTTCCCTTCTGGGCGAAGATGGCGAATCTCTTCACGTATCGACCTGGATCTGATTTTCGCAGTGGCGATTATGAGCAGGGCGTTACTCGATTTGAACCTCTGTAAATGCTATGCAAGGGGGATACAATACGTATTTACTCTCGAGGCTGGATGCTCCCGCAACCTGAGATGTTCTGTCCTTTCGCCCTCGTATTTCCAGCTTTGGAGATTTCGAGGCACAATATATATGTGTATATTTTACACTCGCTAAAATTTGATATTTTATGTAAAACACACGCACACAGATTCTTGATCTACTAATGTTTTCACTCTAACTGTTAATTGGCTGACTACAACCAATTTTGCACTTCGAACTGTAACGGACAGGGAAGGGCGCTTTGAAGATAATAACCAAAGTAGAAGCCAAGAACAAACGCAAGCAACATTACGATGAATCTATCACCCTATTAACCTGGTAACCTACCCAAGAATTAGCTATGGTGGGAGATCATTTTCCAATGGACAGCTGTGATTTGTTGGAGGGCAAAGCCCCCGAAATCCCAATTTCGCCATTCAACCCCAACAGTTCTCTGTAGACCAAGAAGAAACCACTCGAGCGACACCTGGCGCCATCCTTTCCGTCCATGCTAAATGGGGTATCTCTCAATCACAATGCAAAAACACAACGAAAAAGATTGGGCGGATGCCCAGCTCAGCCTAGCGCCCATCATCCTCACAAGCCCGTGCCACCTAGTCTCTACTTCTCTTGTGATCGAAGTTCCTCGATCTTGTCTCAATTTCACAGCAGAATCCTCTTGCAGAGAAATGGCTGGGATCGTTCATTGTAGGAAGAGGCTGTAAAGAAACTATCCAATCATGAGGCATCCTTCTCCTTCATATACTGCTGGTGCGGTGTTTCTGGAATGTCCCAAATCGAACGCTCAGGGCCTGTTGTTTCTCCCATTGGTGGTTGTACAGCCGAGAAAGGAATTGATGAATGGGAAGTGAAAACAGGTAGATCCTCCTTAGAACGCTTCGGAGTCATTATCGCGGTTGATGGTGGCCATGGGGCGCCTTGAATCGGAGAGGCATGCTGTGGGAGAGTGCTTGATGAGTAAGTGCCCAGCTCAGTTAAATGATTCTCCAAGATCCCTGGGTGTTGGCCATATGCAGGGGGAGGTACCTGCTCAATATGCATTGTGTTCGAGACGCCGAATGGCTGAATATCAATTGGAGCTACGGGTGCGAGTTGAGACGGCGCATTTACCATAGTAGCGTAATCAATAATGTGGCAGTTCCCATTTGGCCCTGGTGGTTGACCTCCAACAGGAGCTTGATCCAAAGCCGGGACAAGTGGGACGTATTGTGTACTTGGGAACGAAGGATTGGCTGGTCCTGCGACGGGAGCGACTACTGCTGGAGGTCCATGTTGAATATCGGTGGTGGCGATTATATTATGGTCTTCGGTCTTCAAATTCTGTGCTGGCTTTGGCTGGATTGATATAAGGGTACCAGTTGATGCAGGTTGGGTGGGCTTGGCCGCTTTGACAGCTTTTGGTAGAGCAGGCTTCCTGGGGGCACGTGGCTTCTTCTGCTTCTCTTCAAGAATCTTTTGCTGTTTCGCTGCATATTCCTCTGGCGTTGGCACCTTCAACTTAATACTAATCTTCTTCATGCCATTCGCAAGAGCATCCATGTCATCCGGCTTCGAGCCTTCATTGGTACTATCCCGCGACGAAGTAGATGGACCTCTTCCGGTGGTAGTGGGCGCTTGATTGACGCTGTTGCTGCTATTCAGTGACTCTGACCTAAGTGTGGATAGTCCATTTGCAGAAATTGGCGGAGTGGCTCTAGGCTTCCGAGGACTTGTTTTCGGTTTTGTGGGAGCCTTAGCGGCGGGAGGAGCCCTGGTCTTCTTGACAGCAATCGGTTTCGTAGCCTTCTCTGGCAATGTGGACGGAGCTCTGGATGTGTTACTGGTTCCATTGGCTAGTGGTTTCGCGGAAGTTGTATTAGTATCGTCGGAAATCTTCATGCCTTGAAATCCAGACAATATGCCTGAAGCATCACTGGATCTACGACGTGGTCTCGCGTTGGGCATGGCAGGTACAGGCATTGTCGGATCAGGCAACTCGCTCACGGCTGCAATTGTGGTTCTCCTATTGCCGTTACGTGATGATGCTCTCACACCACCCAACTCCGCCGCCTGTACCTTGCTTCTTCGATCCCGAAGCTGCATCCGCTCATCCGATGGGGCCACAGGTCCGATATTTGATTGCCGTTCACGACGAGCTTTTGTTCCTTCGGCATTGAGATCCTCGTGTGTGCAACTGAGCGTCTGACGGTCACTAGGGATAATAACACGGGACAGCTCGTACGCCGCAATCGCCCAGCTGACATCGGGTGGTGGTGGGACATATTGTGACTCCAAAGATAATCGAGCTTGTAGCGCAGATATGGAGTGCCTATCACGGGCATTATCGGTCATCTTGAGTGTGGAAGCGTGAGTTGGGGATGAATAATTTCCAGTCTTGTCTTGGAGAGATTTTGGACCAGCAGGTTGGCGACCCGCGACAACAGCTTCAAGCTCTTCCAGATCATCGAGTGCCCACCAATCGGGGGAGAAGGAAAGAGTTGGGCCATTTGCGACTGTAGAATTCTCCGGGATCCAGTTGTTTATGGTTTGGAGCTTCGGGGCATCGAAAAAGTCTGATGAAGATGGCAAGGAAGGGGCAGCGTCGGTAGTGAGACCGCAGATGTGACTTAGCACACCAGAGGTAAGAGCACGATCGCTATATCCGCCCTCAAGGACGCTGATCAGACGACCATCAACTCCTGTTCCTTCCTCTTGTGATAGTTTGACCAGATCTGCTGTGATTCTTGCATAGAACTCGGTCGGCACGTTGACACTATGCCTCTGCATTCCAGCACTCTCCCACTCGCTTGCGTCAAATCCTGCGGAGATGAATATAGCAGCCTTGGGTTCTTGGTGTCCTGCTGCGCGTAATTTATCAGAATGTTGTCGAAGGAAAATCCTAGCTTTCTCCAATAGTACCAAATATTTTGTCTCGTAGAGCTTCCAGAATTCTTCGTGCGACTTCCATGACTCCAAGTGTACATTCCAGATGGATTGTCCGTGTGCATTTTCGATGCATAGACTAGCATTTCGGATTTTTTCCTCATCACCCCATTCGCATGGATATGAATTGATATCATGGAGACTGTAATAACCAATCGGCGTTTTTCGGTGCGCAGCAGCGTTTTTGGGGAGGGTTTGAGCCTTGCGATTCTGATCCCAAGCGATATTTTGTGAACCATCACCATGATGCAAGTCAAAATCAAGGATGACAGCATGTGTAAGCCCATGATTCATGGCCGCATATGAAATACCGACATGAACATTGTTCAGCCAGCAGAAGCCAGAGGGAAAGTTGGAAGAGCAGTGATGGCCTGGAGGACGAATACAAACAAAGGCACGCTTTGTAGGATTTGAAGAAAAAATGGTATCAACAGCGTCACAAACCCCGCCTAGACAGCCTTGCAAGGCATCCAGGGACTCCTTGCAGAGGTAGAGGTCACCTTCGTGCAACTTGGGAAGCGCATTTCCACCTTCGTCCTTGCCATATCCAATTGGCCGAACCAACTCCTTTCCGACCATCGCTAATTTGGCTTCTGCAGAGTCGCACATAATCTGTAGTTCTTCCATCCATTTCGCGCCGTGAACATAAGTGACGGCGGGGTGGTTGAGGGGGAGGGTTCGAGATGTCTTTCGAATCTGAAATGGGACATCCTTGACATCTGCGCGATCATGCTTGGGTCGGGGCATATATCGGCCGTGCTGATGCCGTCCACCTAGTCGTACATATGCAGCGGCGGCACCGAGCAATGTAGCGTGAATGCGCTCGGGTCTTTCCACAATGCTGGCCAAGGCATTCTTGGTCGATCTGGGTCTCGCAAAGCGATGTCCGTAACATGCATCATGAACAATAACAACGATGGGAGATTGCAAAGTAGCATGCGCCTCCAGCTCTTTTCCAAAATACTCTTTGGCAACCGAATTAGCTGTTACTGGTGGTCGTTCCGGGGCATTCATGGCTGCAATTTTCCCATTGGTGGCGGGACTTGAAGGGTTCAGATTTGACGAAGAACGGCGATATTGAGGATGGAGTGAGGGAGTGGTTCCTCTTGCCGTGCTGAGACTTGAGGTGGATCTTCTTGTGGTTAGGGTAGGTGTAGAATGTCTTTCGCCACGGTACGAACTTGCGACTGAGGGGGATCGCGACGGTGGATTTGATGAGGCAGATTTGTATTGAGATGCAGGGCGCATGGGTGATGAGTTGTACTGCAATCGCGGGGAATCTGTTGGGCGCCTGGGAGTTGACATTAATTTTGAAGGCGTGGTTGTTGCTGAGGGCGTTCTTGTTGAGGTCGATGTTGATGTTGATGTTGACATGGCTTTGGCTGCAGGGCGGCTACCGTGATCATATTCGATGGAGGGGACAGGTATATCTGGATCCATGCTGTGTGTTTGTGCCACTTTCTTCTCGTTGGATGATACACTGGTACCTGGGAACGTAGATCGTCATAAAGAGGAAGAATGACAAGAATGAACTGATACTATGGTAGATAGTTCACCACAATGAGGCTCTTGTCCCTAACCACGTCATTGTGCCTTAGATTTGAAACCAAAACTTTGCCTGAATCTTGCGTCCCCAACTTGACCAATCCCTTATTTCGTCTCTCTCGGTCGCGTCTTGGGGGCCGTGTCAAACACGTGAGATTCTCGCGTATGATCCTCCGTATCAGTATTTGCGGCCCAACCCCAAATACTCCCACGTAGTAGCATCCCACTGCACCCCACATATTTGTACCTATCTCTACCCCCACCTCCCTCCTTTGATGTATCAGTTCTCCGTACCGAGAACTACACCGAATATCTCGCTTCTTCCTAAGGCTACCTACCTAGGTAGGCAATCCTCGGAACAGAAGGATGGAATGCTATCTCAGCCCTGTAACTGGAGACTTCTTGGTGTGGAAATGAACGATCAGCCCTTCTTTCGGCCATGGGACAGTTTGCCGACTGAAATGTGATAGGGCGTAGTCGAAACTACTAGCTACGACTACCACAAAACTGGCCCTGGCCCCTCTTAATTAATTGCAGATCGCGGAGGGAGAAAAAATGTTGACTCGCCGAATACCATCCTTGCCATCCCAAGGACTATTCCTTTCAATAACACGATATAAGAACGTCCAGAGCTTTCGAACCAACAGCGCAAGAGCTTCAACTTATTCTAGAACCTGTTACCGTCATATCACAGGGTATACTGGAAAGCTGAGACGTCGATCTCAGAACCTCCCCACGGCCGTTCGACCATTTTCAATCAGCAACAAAACGCAGAGCGTGGATCGGGCACCGAACTCACAAAACAAAGGTAGGAACAAATCCACCCGTCCCGACCCCCAGCCTACCTACCTTGCTCTTTCTGGATGCACACCTCTCAAACAGGAATGGAAAAGGAGGCCCCCATCTTGGTTGAGTTCCTGAATACTCAGCCATCGGCCATATGCCGGGTGGTATTCCGTCATCATATACGGAGTACTCTTGCAGCAAAGATCCACTTTCTCCAACACCACACATGTATCCATGCATCTATATGTATCAGATACGAGAAGTGCAGTATAATACTACTACGCTACGCTTCGCAGGATGATATTCCTCTGACCCAAATATTACATTTCATCCTTTCTAACAGCTCATTCCAAGATCAGATACTACAACGATGCCAGATACAGCAGCCCCACAGCCGCCATCGCCGCCGCGGATATTGATCTTCGGCACGGGCAGCATCGGCGCCGTGTACGCATGGGTGCTATCACGAGCGGTCGGCGAATCAAACATCTACGCGGTATGCCGGTCAAACTACGAGATCGCGCGCACAGAAGGCTTTACGATTAACTCGGGCATCTACGGCGAGAATCTGAAAGTGCGCCCTGTCGTGGTGAAATCGGCCGCGGAAGCAGCAGCCGCATTGACAGCAGCCGCCGCATCGCGCGCCAACGACCACCAACAACCCTCCTTCGACTACGTGATCGTGACCGCAAAAGCCATCCCTTGCACGCCATCCATCCCCTCCCAGATTTTGGCAGCCGTCGGGCCCAACACGACCATCGTGCTCATCCAGAACGGCGTCGGAATCGAAGAAATCTACCGAACAGCATTCCCCGGCAACCCGATCCTCTCATGCGTAGTCTACCTGCCTGCAACGCAGACCTCGCCGGGCGTCATCACGCACACCGAAGTCGAGCACCTGCACATCGGCACCTTCCCGAGCACGGCACCGGGAACGCACCAAGCGGCCGCCCAGGCCTTCACGTCGCTCGTCCAGTCGCCACCCGTCCACGCGACCGCGACACTGCACGCCGACATCCAAGAAGAGCGCTGGACCAAGCTCCTGGTCAACGCGTCGTGGAACCCGATCTGCGCACTGTCGCGCTCCCGCGACGCCCAATTCCTGGCCTCGTCGCCCGTCGCCCCTGAGCTCGTGCGCGCCGTCATGCTCGAGGTCTCGGCCATCGCGAGCGCGGTCGGCTACCCGGGCGTCTCGCCGGAGCGCGCCGAGTATCAGCTTGGACGCGCCAAGGTGCGTGCTCTGCCTGGTGTCGAGCCCAGCATGCAGGCGGACGCGCTGGCCGGCAGGAGGCTGGAGGTCGATGCCATTGTGGGGAATGCGTTGAAGATGGCCGAAGAGAAGGGCCTGCACACGCCCTTGTTGCGGCTTTTGTTTGGGTTGGCGACGGCCTTGGACCAGAGGGCTGAGGGCTGAGGGCTGAGGGTTGAGGGTTGAGGATTGAGGGTTCACGGCCCTATGGCGTGGCGCGGACAGATTGAGCCGATGATGATGATGTAAAAACGGCAGGCGGTAAATTTCATGGATAAACATGATTGGTTGTACAATATCTCGATTCGACTGTGTCAACGCCGATGGCTTTATCGGCAAAATTGGGCCTGAGTAATTAGATCACCAAGAGTTGCCCCTCACACCTATATCGAAGGCGAGAACACACAGTGTGAGAAACAAGGGGCTAACGATACAGGTTCATAGATAGATAAGATGGAGGGCCATTCAAGCTCTGGATGAGAGGAGCAGTACTCGTCGGCTGGGTAGATAAGCTAGCTTAATTCCATGGACTAGTGACTACCAGGTTAATCGCATCCAACAAGTCTATGTACCCGCCCGCGGCCCATCAAATCTCAATACCCACACCCCTCAACGCATCCCTTGCCCACTCCGGGGGTCCCTCGTCGTCTGGAAAGTAGCTCTGAAAAAACCCCCTCGCAAAAGCAGGGTACTCATCCTTCAGGATGGCCTCTCTCGCCCTGCACATCAGCGCAAGCAGATGGTGCACATTGTGGATCGTCAGGAGATGTGCGCCGACGGTTTCCTTGGCGGCGAGGTGGTAGAGGTAGGCCCGCGTGATGCCCAGGCCGCCAGCTTCTTTGGGCCGGCAGGTCGTGCAGGTGCAGTCGGATTCGACTGGCGTGAAATCCTCGGCGTAGCGCGAGTGTTTGATGTTGAGGACACCTCGGGAGGTTATGGCGTTGCCGAAGCGCTGGATGGGAGGGTGAGCATGAGTCGAGAAAGGGAGGGAGCGACGGAGGAAGTGATGGGTGTGCATGTGATGATGTATGGAGATTCGGATGAGGCTGGAAAATGCGGGGATGAATCTGAGCTTACAGCTGTTCTCGTTGGCCAAACACAGTCAAACATGTCGGCGCCAAGGGCTACTGCCACGACAATGTCCTCAGGATATCCCTGGTGGGGTTCATGTTAGTATTCTTCCTCAGCGTCATATTTTGCTCGATAAACATACAATACCCATGACATATCTGGGTTTTCCTTCTGGTAGCAGCTCGGTGCAAGTATCAACCCTAGATAGTGGGTGGCAAATCAATATCTTGCTACCATTTTCGGCTCATTTGGAAGCAGGAGATGACATGTCTTACACTTTACAAAAATCGGCCTTTGCCTCTCCACCCGAGAGTCCACCAATGGCAATACCAGGCGTGTCCCTCTTCACCATTTCAATGGAGCATTGTCTCCGGAGTTCGAGATCAAGGCCACCTTGAATGATGCAAAACAGGTTCTGCTTCTCAGGATACTTGTGAGCGGCGATGCACCGATCAAGCCAACGGACAGAACGATCCGTGGCTTCCTTGATCCTGGCGTGATCCGGAGAGGTGGTTTGGATGACGTCGTCCAGTTGCATGATGATGTCGGAACCTATCGAGTTCTGGAGCGACATGGAGTGTTCAGGTGTGAGCAACCTGTGGGAAATTCCTAGTCAGCGGATTTGGTCAAGACAGAATGGGGTGAGGGCCCGTGTGTATGTACATTGGACTGCCATCATGAGGACTCAGGAATCGAACACCTTCTTCCGTGACCTTTGCTAGTTTGAGCAATGAGACCATTTGAAATCTTTTCCAAGTAATAAATCAGTCGGCCTTTCCTTTGTCCAGAGTAGGTCATGGAGGAACCACCAACCCACCACTATCAGTCAAGATATTATAGTTCCATCCTTGGAATCGATGTGCACCTCCTACCGAGTCCAACACACTCTGCCCTGGCTTCAAGCCCAGGTGATATGTATTATTCAGACAGAGCCTGCAACTCGTTTCCTCGAGTTGTTCTGGTGTGAGACCCTTGAGTGAAGCCTGGGTGGCCACAGGCATGAAAATAGGCAAGTCGACAGGCCCATGAGGGAGGTGTAGAGTCGAAGCACGCGCCTTGGATGTCTAGTTCAAAAAAGAAAGCAAAGGTATTTGTCAATCGCGATATTCATTCGGTCCTTTTGGAGAACGATTGGTTCTTGCTAAGAAGGAACTGCTGTGGGATTGGATTGGCTTCGTACCGAACAACGGGCTTGGAGATCAAAAGTCAAGGCTGAGGGTTTTGTGGCGGTCGACATGTTGACGACTGGTTGAGATGCATATGGACTGACAGGAGAGAATGCTCTTGCAGCGGTGAAGATAGACGGGCGAGAATTGAGTGCGCGAAGACGCAACCGCATATGTCGTAGACACAGGGCGCAAGTGTTTGCTGCGGTCGGCCGAGGGTGACGCCGGGATGGACTCGGGATCACGATTCACCAGCTATGGGATGGCCTGGTAACATATTACCCAGCGGGGAGTCAGAGGGTAGGACGGGGCGCCAAAGAGCGGTATGTTTGGTAAAGAGTGAGAAATGTCAGAAGAGAGCAGAGAGAGGGTCGTGAACAACTTGAACGTTTTTGGATTTTTGGTGGTCGGAGGTTTTTCTGGGAAACAAGGTTCCGCCCTCCCAAATCTTCTCAGCCACAATATTATTACACATCCATCCACATTCAATCAATAGTAATGCGCACTTACCTCCCTGACGTACCTTAGGTATCTAGGTACGTAGGAAGTGCATAATCATCTCAACCTGAACTCATGTAGATCTAATTAGAGTCAGAGCCAAAGTCAGACTTGCACAGCCGATTTGGCCCTGAACCACTTCTGCCTTTGCTTACCGCTTCATGGCTTGACATCCACCCTCCTGGGATATCATCTCCAGTGTTAATCCCGAAAACTGAAGCTCTCCCAAAATCTCATGTAGCACAGCAGATCAGAGTTTCACAGCATTTGTGATACACGACTGACTACTGCGAGAAAACAAAAAGGAAAGCACACGATCAAGAAGTCACCTGTCATGCTTTACCAGAGTACTACACAGCACACACCAACGCTCCATGACCCCAACCCTGATGTATGTACCCATGAAGAAAACAAAATCGTCAAAATTTGTCTGGATTGAGATGATAACTCCTCTATTTGACCGAGAGGCGGTCTGGAAAATTTAGCAGAGGACTGAGACCTCTTGCCAGTGACAGGTACACAACAAGCATGCCCACTTGACCCAGCGCGCCACCGGGCCAACGCTCACAATCCAATCCCTTTTTCCTCCCCATCGCTTTCTGATAACTTTCGAACTGATAGATGGAAGACAGATAGAAGATATCGGGAGAAAGAAAACGGGTAGGGAGTCTCGATCAAAAATTTCCAAACCCCAAGAAAAAAGGTTCGACGGC
>Ga0105237_10008401_pt1 | contig 11188 bp, 10 predicted proteins | sample KBSC24metaG_FD_81520 | JGI IMG/M metagenome (GOLD analysis project Ga0105237, IMG submission 81520) | Corn rhizosphere microbial communities from Kellogg Biological Station, Michigan, USA - KBS C2-4 metaG | ecosystem: Host-associated > Plants > Roots > Rhizosphere > Soil | place: Michigan, USA... | reverse complement strand
GACGGCGACAAGGTCAAGGTCGAGCTTGTCAAAGACGAAAGCAAATACGGGCTGCCGATGCCGAAAGAGTTAAGGGAAGTTCTAAGGCAGGACAAAGAAGGCGACAAGCTCTTCCACGCGCTGACGCCGGGCAAGCAGCGAACAATGCTTTACTACATTGCGAAAACAAAAGATGTCGACCGCCGTATACAATGGGCGCTGATTTTGGTCGAACACCTGAAGAAGAACGACGGAAAGATCATCTTTCCCAAACTTTCCGAAGAGCTTAAGCGGCCACTGGCTGAATTTTGACGGTGTCGTCGGCATTTGAATCAAAGAAACCGCGTTGAACCTTTTTGCTAATCGCATTTGCTGGGCTAAACTCTCTGACGGCGTTTGAGTGGACCGCGAAGCCGAACCAGGCAACGAAAACGACGCCGAAACGCTCTTATAACGCACATCACGCCGATCATCCAGGAGAGAATATGAAGCTTGTTTTTTTGTTAGTCGCGATAATGTTCGTCGCGATCACCGCACCTTTTACGCGTGCTCAGACCACTCAGCCGCCAGTCGGACCGGCCGCGCCTGTAAAGGTCGCGATAATTGACGCGGATGCGTTTCCCGACCCGAAGGCGGGCGTTAAAAAGCTGCTCAACGCGCTTACACAGGTCGACAATGGATTGGGAAAGATACGAAACGATCTTGTTACAAAGAATAACCGACTGCAGGCATTGGCCCAGAAAGCAAATGCCGGTACGATCACACAGGCCGAGGCCGACGAGGCCAACAGCTTAAAAGTCGAGATCCAGCGAGGACAAGAGGACGGACAGAAGCAACAGGAATTACTTACGCGGCAATATGTTGGACCGGTCTTAAACGAGCTCAGCACTGCGCTTCAGGCTTACGTAAAGCAGCGCGGCTTTGACATGGTGCTGGACGTTTCCAAAATGCAAAACTCGGTCATGCTTGTGAACCAATCGCTCGATATCACCGACGCGTTTATCGCGGATTTTAACGCGAAGAATCCGGGAACGGCGACTGCTCCGGTAAAACCGTAATACTCTCATATCAAAATAGAAAGGCGTTCATTGCATAGTAAGCATGAACGCCATTTTTGTTTTCCCGAACTTCACTGGCCTAGGCCTTGTGGGTCAGCTGCTTTTCGAGCTCGGCGTCGGTGACGGTCCTAAACATAAGGTGATCAGATTCAAGATAAACCTCGACCGCGCTTTGCTCGGTGATGTCGCCTTGTATCAACGCCTCGGAAAGCTCGTCTTCGACGTACTTTTGCAGCGCACGCTTTAGCGGTCTTGCACCGTACGACCGGTCGGCACAAGTTTTCTCGATGAGCCACGCTCGCGATTCGTCGGTTAATGAGATCGACAGGCCGCGGCCGGCAACGATCTGATTCAATCGGGCGACCTGCAGATCGACGATCTGTGTCAGATCGATCTCGCTCAACTCATCAAATATGATCACCTCGTCAAGCCGGTTGATAAACTCCGGTGCAAAGGTCGATCGGACCTGCGACATCACCTGCTCTTCGAGCTTGTCACGTGACGCGTCGGTGCCGACCTGAAAACCGAGATTGCCGCGTTTTTGGATGGCTCGGGCGCCGATGTTCGAGGTCATGATAAAGATCGCGTTCTTGCAATCCACGGTCTGACCTTGGGCATCGGTCAAGACGCCGTCTTCAAAGACCTGCAGCAGGACGTTAAAAAGATCGGGATGCGCCTTTTCGACCTCGTCAAAGAGAACGACCGAGTAAGGCGAGCGGCGGATCTTTTCCGTTAGCTGGCCGCCCTCTTCGTGGCCTACATATCCCGGAGGCGAGCCGATGAATTTGGCCGCAGCGTGCTTTTCCATGAATTCGCTCATGTCGAAGCGGATCAGCGAACGTTCGGAACCGAACAGGAATTCGGCTAAAATTCGTGCAACTTCGGTTTTGCCTACGCCGGTCGGCCCGAGAAACAGGAACGAGCCGACAGGCTTGTTCGGGTTTTTCAGACCGGCACGCGAGCGGCGGATGGCACGAGCCAGGGCAGAGATCGCCGGTCGCTGCGAAACGATACGTTTGTGAAGCTCCGTTTCGATACCGAGAAGCTTTGAGGCTTCTTCTTCCTTGATCGAGGTGACCGGAACGCCCGTCCAGCGAGAGATGACCTCATCGACGTCTGATTTACCGACCTCGACGGCGAAGAATGAATCTTCCAGCGTTTCAAGTTCGAGATTTACGACCTGGTCGTCCGAAGCAACCCGCTTCCAGTTTTCAACGGTCTCCTTCCATGTCGGTTCGCCGACATTTTCGCTGTCAAATCGAAGCTTTGCGCGGGCACCGGCCTCGTCAAGCACATCAATGGCTTTGTCGGGCAGAAAGCGGTCTGTAATGTAGCGGCTGGACTGGTAAACGGCCGCCTCGACCGCCTCTTTCGAGTAACGGATCTGGTGAAACGCTTCATATCGCTCGATAATGCCGGCGATTATCTTGATCGCTTCTTCCTCGCTCGGCGGCACGACCTTTACGGCCTGAAAACGACGTTCGAGCGCTCGGTCTTTTTCGATCGATCTTCGGTATTCATTTGGCGTCGTGGCGCCGATAACCTGTATCTCGCCGCGCGATAGAGCAGGTTTCAGGATGTTTGCGGCGTCGAGCGTCCCTTCGGCCGAGCCCGCACCGACCAGCGTGTGAAGCTCGTCAATAAACACGATGCAATCTTCGTTTTCACGCAGCTCGCCGATGATCTTTTTCAAGCGCTCTTCAAACTGGCCGCGAAATTTTGTTCCCGCAACGACGGCTGAAAGATCGAGCGAAAGAATACGTTTGTTTTCCAAAAACGTAGGCACCTTTTTGTTGACTATGCGTTGAGCAAGGCCCTCAACGATCGCCGTCTTTCCCACGCCTGCTTCGCCGATCAGCACTGGTGAATTCTTTGTTCGCCGGCAGAGTATCTCTATCAGCCGCTCGATCTCATTTTCGCGGCCGATGACCGGATCGAGTTTGCCCTCGCCGGCCGATGCCGTCAGATCGCGGGTATATTCGGCGAGGCTCGGCGTTTTGCTCTCTTCCTGAGACGAGCGCGATGCCGGAGCGAATAGGTCGGCACCCGTGATGCCGTTGCCGCGACGCATAAGCTGGTCGCGAATGTCCTGTGGCCGCAAGCCATATCCGGACAGGATCTCGGCCGCAACCGATGTCGAATGGCGTATGATGCCAAGCAGGATATGCTCAGGCGAGACGGTTCGCTGTTTTAGAATTCGGCTTTCTTCATTGGCGATAACGAGGACCCGCTTGGTGTCCGCCGAGAGATGCAACTCCGAGGACTGCGGCATCCGATCGCGAACGACGATCCGCTCTTCGATATCACGTCGGATCTTGTCAGGTGAGATGGTCGGCGTGTAAGGAAAATATCGGGCCGAAAGCGTTTTGTCCTCCCGCAAGAGGCCAAGCAGAACGTGTTCGGGTGAGATAACGGGTGAGCCATATTGCAGAGCTTCGTATCGTGCAAAAAATATGACCCGCCGGGAACGTTCGGTATAGCGTTCAAACATAAATTAGGTAAAACGACTTTCGCCTTGAGGCACCATTATAACGAAAGTCGGAAGCAGTAATCCAACAAAACTGGGGAACTTCGCTTAACTGATTACGCGTTATGAATAGTCGTAAAGCCGCAAAAAATCCAGAATAAATTATTGGTTTCTTGAATTTAGCGTCGGTAGAGAGCCGATCGCGCCGGTTAGTAAGAAACGGCGGACTTCGGTCCGATCTTTTCCGTCTCGGGATCGACTTCGACAACGATAGGCTGCTTTCTGGTCGTGACGCCGCGAATGACCTGCCCGGCCGGCGCAAGTTCAACCTTCGATTCGAGCACACGCGAGATGCGTTTTGGCAAAAAAGTGGGTGCAAGCGAGGCGACAGAATCGATCAACGCGACGATGTCGCCGCCGCCAGTCCAGTTTTCGCGAACGACATCTTCGTTGGTCCGATTAATGAGTCTGATCAGCGTCAAGGCGACGACATATATATCATCGACCTGGCCGATGAACGGCAGGACGTCAGGAATAAAGTCGAGCGGTGAAATGACGTAAACGATCGCGCCGATAAAGAGAGCCTTTTCTGTCGTCGGAACGCGAGGATCTTTGAGCAGGCGGCCAAGCAGCATCACCATGTTAGGCAGGAACATCAGAAAGCTCTTCATCCGGTTTTTGATCTGGAGCTTGTCCTTGCGGTTTGGTTTGGCGAGCTTTTTCGACATTTGCTGCGTTCGTTTCCCAAAGTGTATGGAATAGACGCAATTAGAGCAAGTTTAATAGGCTGTCGTTGTATGTTAAATTCCAGATAGATTTCCCGCAAAGACGCATAGGACGCAAACAAGAGACGCTAAGAATCGTGTTCCCAATTTTTCTATGATCCTCGAAGAGATCCGCCGGCGTGCGGCGGCCGACATTCAGCACATTGTTTTGCCTGAGGGCGACGATCCACGGACGATCGAGGCGGCCGCAATGTGCGCCCGCGACCAGGTCGCCAAGATCACCGTCATCGGAAATGAGGAAGGCATTCGGTCGATGGCCGCAGAGAGCGGGGCTAATCTGAATGGCGTCGATATTCTCGACCATCGCAGGTCGAATGACTTTAAGAAGTTTGCCGAGATCTATCATCAATTAAGACGCGCAAAAGGCGTCACGCTCGAAGAGGCGGAGCAGGCCGTCAAAGACCCGCTCTATTTTGGCAACCTGCTTGTTCGCGAAGGCAAAGCTGACGGCTCGGTCGCGGGTGCGACAAATACGACGGCGCAGACGGTCGCCGCGGCCATTCGCTGCATCGGCGTCCGAGCCGGATTCAACGTGGTTTCGTCGTTCTTTCTGATGGTTGTGCCGGACAAAAAATTTGGCGAGAAAGGTGCGATGATCTATGCCGACTGCGGCGTCGTTGTTGATCCTGATGCCACGGTGCTTGCGGAGATCGCGATCGCGTCGGCCGACTCATGCCGAGCCCTGCTCAATGTCGAACCGCGCGTCGCGATGCTTTCCTTTTCAACGAAGGGCAGCGCCAAGCACAAGATGATCGACAAAGTCATCGAGGCGACAAAAACCGTTCGGGTGCGGATGCCGGACCTCCCTATTGATGGTGAGCTGCAGGCCGATGCCGCGCTTGTGCCGTCCGTCGGTGACTCGAAAGCTCCGGGTTCGCCGGTGGACGGTCGCGCAAATGTTTTGATCTTTCCTGACCTCAGCGCCGGTAATATCGCTTACAAACTCACCGAACGCCTGACCGGCGGCACAGCCATCGGCCCGATCCTGCAAGGGCTGGACAAGCCATGCAACGACCTCTCACGCGGATGTAAGGCAGAAGATATTGTCGACGCTGTCGCGATAACCGCAGTGCAGTCGCAGGCGAGAAAAGCCTGAGGCGTCACATCCCGGTAGATATCTTTCGCCAGAGGCGGTCCAGCAACAGGCTTATAACTACGAATGGCGGTATTAACACCAGGAGCAGCAGTTTGCCGCCCCAGGCATCCCAAAACGGGATCGACGGCGGCTGGGGCATTGGAATATTTGCCTTTGTTGTAAGATCCTCGAGCTCGCCTTTGCTGAACTCGATGTATCGGGAATCGCTGCCTGTGTAGCCAACAAAGCGTCCGTCGGTGTTCAGGATCGGGAAATCGAGAAGCGAATTTTGGCTCCAGAGATATCCTACGTCGAGGTGAACTTTTTCCGGTTTGGCGCCCAGGTCGTATTGCTGGCGGGTGTTGACTTCGAAATCGGGCGTGTTAGGAAGGTCCGCGACCTTGATGATCCGGTCAGAGCGTGAGCAAGCCGTCGCAGTAGCGACAAGGAAAATGAGCGCGAGAAGTCTGATCTGTGTGCCTGTATCCATCGTCATATCCGATAAAGGCCTCCAAGTTGAATTGTCCTTTTGCGAACAGATATAGCGCGGGTTGGACTGGTTTGCAATGAAAATCTCAAGCGAAAGGCAGGTGGGACGGCTCACTTCAGGTCGGATAGAGAGTTCCGAAGACTAAAGAGCCATGATGGCAGTCAGAGCTCTTTGGGCGGCTTCCTTGAACGCGGCCATCGCCGTTCGATATGTGCCGCCGCCATAACTGATCCTGGCGACGCCTAGTGATGCTAATTCGTTCGATGAGGGCACGCCGGGCAAGACGAGGATGTTAACAGGTAGCGACGAAGCTTCGCAGAGATTTCCGATAAATTCAGGGTTTACGAGACCGGGTGCGAAAAATCCGCTTCCTCCCGCTTCGGCGTAGGCTTGAGCCCGCTCGATCAGCTCGTCCAGGTGTGATCCGGTGTGTTCGGCGGCAGGCAGCGGAAGGACGACATCGCTTCGGGCGTTAATATAAAAAGGAATTCCTTTTTCGTCCGCTGCGTCGCGAATGGCCCGAATGCGTTCGCACTGCTTTCCGATCGGGTAGAGACCGCTGTCCTCGACAACTCGGTCTTCGAAATTGATCCCCACCGCACCGGCATCGATAACGCGTGCGATATTTTTGCGAAGCTCATCAGGCTCGACCGCATATCCGCCCTCAAAATCAAGCGAGACCGGCAGATCGACCGCACCGACAATGCGCCGGAGGTTTTCGATCACGAGATCGAGCGGCACATTTTCGCCGTCGGGATAACCATTTGCGAGGGCGACGGCATAACTGCCGGTCGCGACGGCCTTGGCGCCGACTTCCGATAGCGCTTTTGCGGTGCCTGCGTCCCAGACGTTGAAAATTATGATCGGGTCGCCTTTCTTATGCAGATCGTTAAATGCGCGAGCTTTCTCCTGACTTGCCATATCTTTTGTGGATCGAAAATCAATATAACTCTTTTTCACCCGGTGGACGCGTCTTCCAGCGTTTGTGTATCCAGAGCCATTGCTCAGGATATTCGCGCACCAGCTTTTCGACCTCGCCTGTGAATGCTTCGGTCGTGCTGAGAATGTCCGCCTCGCGGTCGCCGGTCGAAGCCGGTTCAATAACTCTCCCTTGTATAACGCGATAATGCCCCACACTTTCGTCCCACACACAGGCGATGGGCACGATCACCGCGTTAGTTCGCATCGCGAGAAGCGCCGGGCCGGCCGACGTACAGGCCTGAACTCCAAAAAATGGGACAAAGACGCCCTCCTTCGGGTGAGCGTTGACATCAGCCAAAACGCCGAGGATCCCGCCCCGGCGAAGAACTTTCACCGCCTCGCTGACCGAGTTTGATTTGTTGATCGGCCGATTTCCAAACCGCGTGCGGTTTTTGAGCGTCATTTCCTCGATGAGCGGATTATCGAGCGGCCGCGCGAGATAGCTTATAGGTTCGTAGGCGGCGGAATAAGCAAATACGAGCATCTCCCAATTCCCAAGATGTGGGCTGAGGAGTATCGCTCCGCGGCCTGCTGCTCTGAGGCGTTCGTGCTCGGCTTCCTGTTCGGGCGTGAAATCAAAACGGACCAGTCGCTCAAGATCGTCACGCGTGTAGCCGCTGAACTTACTCGAATCAGCGAGCATACGCCCTAGATTTTCAAATGTGCCCTTGACGATGCCCAGCCGCTGTTTGGGCGATGTGCCCGGCAGCGCGATCTCGAGATTGCGCTCGGCGATGCGTCGAAGCCGACCGAGGGCGCGATAGCCGATGAGAGAGATGAACGTTGAGGTCGAGACCGCCAGCCCGCGCGGCATCGAACCGATGATGCCAAAAACGGTCCGGGCGGCGATAAATTCCGCCCAGATCTGGGCCTTGGTTTTGCGTGCCATCTACGCCCAATCTAATTGGAAAATTGTCGAAATGCCAGAACGGCGTTCAGGCCGCCAAAGGCGAATGAATTGGAAATGGCCGCTTCGACCTTAGCGTCGACAGCAGCGTTGGCGATGATGTTCAGGTCACATTCCGGATCGTGTTCGTTGAAATTTGCATTGGGCGGCAGCGTCCCGTTCTTCATTCCCAGAACGGTCGCGGCGGCCTCGATCGCGCCCGCCGCGCCGAGCGTGTGACCGTGCATCGATTTTGTCGAGCTGACGTATATCCCCGGTGTCCGCTCGCCAAATACCTGCCTGATCGCGGTCGATTCCATCGCGTCGTTTGCCTGGGTCGCGGTGCCGTGGGCATTGATATAGCCGATGGATTCCGGCGCAATGTCGCCGTCGGCGAGGGCGGACCTCATTGCCTTTGCGGCGCCCGTTGAGAGCGGCATTGTCAGGTGGTGAGCGTCGGCCGACATTCCGAATCCGGCGATCTCGGCATAGATCTTTGCGCCGCGCTCGATCGCCGATTCCGCTGTTTCCAGCACGAACATTGCAGCACCTTCGCCAAGCACCATCCCGCTGCGGTCTTTGGAAAACGGCCGGCATGTATCCGGCGAGACGACACGCATGGCTTCCCACGCTTTCAGATTGCCGAAGCAAAGCGGCGCCTCGCTGCCGCCCGCGACCGCGGCGTCGAGCGCGCCCTGTCTGATCAGCCAAAATGCCTGCCCGATCGCATGGTTTGCGGACGAGCATGCCGTCGAGGTCGTAAACGTCGGCCCTGAAAGGCCAAACTCCATCGAGACGTGGCTCGCAACAGCGTTCGCCATCGCTCGCGGAATGATCGTCGGCGGATATCGCTGTCTTTTTTCACCATAAAGCTGGCGAAACTGCTCGTCCTCAGTGGTTTTTCCACCGAGACATGAGCCGGTGATAACGCCGCTCATCTCCTTCAGATCGTCGCTAAATTCGATGCCTGAATCGGCGATAGCCTCGCGTGCTGCGACAATGCCAAATTGCGCGAAAGGGTCGAGCCAGAGCAGCGCTTTTTCATCAAAATGCGCCGATGCATCGAAACCTTTTACCTCGCCAGCATTTTGGAATCGAAGGCCGGTGACATCCGTTTTTGCGATCTGGCCGATGCCGGTGCGGCCGTCAGACAGTGAAGTCCAAAACTCAGCGGCGTTATTTCCAATGGCGGAAACAACTCCTAGGCCCGTGATAACTACTTTTCTCATTCGGCGGGTTGAGCGGTCGGAGCTTTGGGACCGACACCAGGCTGCTCCTCAGGATGATCGAGCAACCACTGAATGCCGTCGACGACCTCGGAAACGCTTTTCATCGATTCGACCTTTTCATCGGGGATCATGACGTTAAACTCTTCTTCCAGCTCAAAGATCAAGTTGAGACCGTCCAATGAGTCGAGACCAAGATCAGCGAACGTCGTATCCATTTTGACGTCCTCCCGCGGCACCTTCTTGAATTCGGAGAAGACGCGAATGACGCGTTCCGCGACCGAGCTGTCCGTCATATAAACATTCCTCGAAAAGGGTCAGGTCTGAGCTAAAACGCAAATCTATCTCACTGTAATACTTTAGTCAAAAGCCGCTCGTTACTGGGCAAATTACACAAGTCTTACAATCCCGGCTGCCGAGTTTTGCTAGCGTTTATATACCGGGTCCCGCGCGATCCGCTAATTTTTTGAGCAGACCAAATATTAATCTAGTGCAAAACATAATCGACTTTACACCCTCACGCCCCGAGCGGCTTAATTGGAGCACGATCTTCTTCGTGTCCGTTTTCCATCTGATGGCGGTTGTTTCACTTTTTTATTTTAGCTGGCAGAATCTGGCGGCGTGCCTGATTGTAATGTGGATCGCCGGCAGTTGGGGTATCGGCCTCGGCTATCACCGGCTATTGACACACCGTGGTTTCAAGGCACCACGTTGGCTAGAACGCTTTTTAGCGGTTTGCGGTACGCTTGCGCTTCAGTCCGGCCCCATCGCCTGGGTCACGACACATCGTGTTCATCATGCGTTTACCGAGACCGATCGCGACCCGCATAGCCCTCGAAACGGCTCGTATTGGGCCCATATCGGCTGGATCTTTCGCGGCACGGCTCAGAATCAGCCCGAAACCGCCGTGCAGCGCTATTCCCCCGACCTTATCCGCGACCCGTTTCTACGCTTTCTCGAAAATTACTACTTCGTAACGCCTATGGTCGTCGCCGTCGCCTTGTTTGCGATCGGCGGGTGGCAAATGGCTTTTTGGGGAATTTTCACGCGGACAGTTTTGGCGTGGCACTCGACCTGGCTTGTAAACTCGGCGACGCATCTCTGGGGCAAGCGTCGCTTTGAGACCCGCGATGACTCTCGAAATAACGGGTTTGTTGCCGCGATCACATTTGGCGAGGGTTGGCATAACAACCATCACGCATATCCGCGTTCGGCACGCCACGGCCTTGTATGGCACGAGATAGACCCCAATTGGATACAGATCTGGCTGCTTGAAAAACTCGGTCTGATAACCGACGTTTACGCGTTCGATCTTGCCGAGCATGAGTTGAAACTAGAGCTGCGCAAGGCTGCATAACCAAGTCGCAATTTTGATCGACGGCAAACGTAAATTAGCTACTTACGTTTGCCTTTTTCTTTTTTGCGGGTACCTTGAAAGGTATGCGGCGGCGGAAGTCAGCCATTTTCTTTCTCGTTCTCGGCATCTGCCTCTCGGCATTGGCCGTCGCGCTCAATGTCGGCTGGATCTTGCTCAATCTGCGCGAGGTTGTGCTGCTGATAATCGGCATCATTTTTTTCGCGATCATAATTACCGGCCTTATATTGAATACGATCTTTCTTCTTCACGAAATTCGCCGCAACGAACAGCATGACGCATTCATCAACGCCGTTACGCACGAACTCAAAACGCCGATCGCCTCGATCAAGCTCTATCTGGAAACGCTCAGATCGCGCGAGCTGAGCGATGAAAAGCGCCAAGAGTTCTACGGCGTGATGGTCGCCGATACCGACACACTGCTCGGAACGGTGGAACAAGTTCTGCAGGCAGGCCGCACTCGCGTAAAAGACCGAGGGATGAAGATCGAAGAATTTGACCTTGTGCAGCTGATGGATGAGACGATACAGCTTGTGCGCTCGCGACATCACATAGGTGACGGCTCGATACGATTTTCCGAGCCGAGCGGTCCCGTACGGATTGCCGGCGACCGCGACGAGATACAGACGGCATTTACTAACCTGCTCGATAACGCGGTGAAATATTCGGGAGACGAACCAAGGATATCAGTTCGGATAAAACCATCGGCGCTCGGCCGCGCTGACGTTTTTATCAAAGACAACGGCATTGGCATTGCGCCGGATGATCTGAAACGGATCTTCAAGCGATTTTACAGAGCGCCAACAACTACAAAGACAAAAGGCACCGGCCTTGGACTTTCGATAGTGCGGGCAATAATCGTAAAG
>Ga0105237_10008399_pt1 | contig 11190 bp, 7 predicted proteins | sample KBSC24metaG_FD_81520 | JGI IMG/M metagenome (GOLD analysis project Ga0105237, IMG submission 81520) | Corn rhizosphere microbial communities from Kellogg Biological Station, Michigan, USA - KBS C2-4 metaG | ecosystem: Host-associated > Plants > Roots > Rhizosphere > Soil | place: Michigan, USA... | reverse complement strand
TGCCCTTCGTGAATGGGGGCGACGCCGTCGGCGTCGACGTGCTCCAGCACGCGGTCGGTCTCGCGGAAGCGGCTGACGAAGGCCACGTCCATTCCCAGGTGCTTGCGCACGGTGCGCAGCACCTGGGCGACGCCACTTTGACCGACGCCTTCGGCCAGCAGCTTGGCGATGGGGCGGGTGTTGAGCCGGGGTGAACCCATGTGTCCGCTTTGCCCTCATCCTCGGTAGGACGGCCGGGAAAATTGAGCGGCATCACCATGGCGCGGCCGGGCCAGGCCGCGGTCCGGGCTGGGCCGCCATGTCGTCCTCGCGTGATACTGTCGGGCGATCCGGGCCGCCCACCGGTAGGACCGGACGCTCCGCGAAAGCCCAAGCCATGGCGATGCTGCTGTCCCTCATCTTCTTCCTCTCGGGGGCGGCCGGTGTGCTGTTCGAGACCGTCTGGTTTCGCGTGCTGGGGCTGACGCTGGGCAACAGCGTGTGGGCCGCCAACATCGTGCTCGGCAGCTTCATGGCCGGGCTGGCCGCCGGCAACGGCCTGGCCATCCGGCGTGGCCAGCGCGCCCGCAGTCCCCTGGCGGCGTATGCGGTGATCGAGCTGGTCGTCGGGCTGACCGGCGCTGGCGTGGTGGTGCTGCTGCCGCCGCTGACGCCGCTTCTGTCCCGGCTGCTGGCCCACGTGGCCACGCAGGGCTGGCTGGTCAACGTCCTGCGGCTCACCGTCTCGTGCGCGGTGCTGGCGGTGCCGGCCGCCGCGATGGGCTTGACGTTGCCGCTGCTGGCCCGCGCCACCACGCGGTTCGACGCCAACTTCGGCAGCGTGCTGGGACGCTTGTACGGGTGGAACACCCTGGGCGGGATGGCGGGCGCGTGGCTGGGGGAGGGGTGGCTGATCGGCGCCGCGGGTGTGCGCGGCACGGGTCTGGCCGCCGGCGCGCTGAACGTGGTGGCGGCGACCGCGGCGCTGCTGCTGGCGCGCCGCCCGGTGGCGGCTCCCCTCGCCGACGAGACCGTCACCGCGCCGCGATTCAGCGGGCGTGCGGCGCGGCTGCTGGCGGCGGCCTTTCTCGCGGGGGCGACGCTGCTGGCGCTGGAGGCGGTGTGGTTTCGCTTCCTGCAGCTGTTCGTGTTCGGAACCAGCTTCATCTTCGCGGCCATGCTGGCCACCGTGCTGCTGGGCATCGGCGCGGGCGGTGCGCTCGCGGGGGTCTGGCTGGGATGCCGTCCCCGGGCGCACCGGTTCGCGCCGGCGGTGGCGCTGGCGGCCGGTCTGTGCGTCGAGGCCTGCTACCGCTGGTTCGACCCGCGGACGGGCGAGGGGGCCTACACGACGAACGACCTCGGCGGCTCCTTGTGGCTGTTCGCGCGTCTGATGCTGGCGCCCTCGCTGGCCTCCGGCGCGCTGTTCGCGCTGCTGGGCGCCGCCCAGCGGGAGGAGTGCGGCGGGGCGGCCGAGGCGGCCGGCAAGCTGACGCTGGCGAACACGGCGGGGGCTGCCGCCGGCGCGCTGCTGACGGGGTTCGTGCTGGTGCCGCGGCTGGGCATCGAGAAGGTGCTCTTCGCGTCCCTGCTGGCGTACGGACTGATCGCCGCGCTGTCCGGGCCCCGCCGGGAAGAGGGGCGGGGGCGCGGGCGGCCCGCCGTGCTGCCGCTGGGCGGGATCGTGGTCCTGGCCGCGGCGCTGTATCCCTTTGGTCGCCTGCACAGCCACTTCGTTCCCCTGGTGCTCGAGCGCTACGAGACGCCGAAGCCCGAGTTGCTCGCCCTGCGCGAGGGCGTCACCGAGACGGCGATGTACCTGCGGGACTCCTTTCACGGCGTCCCGCTGCACTACCGGCTGATGACGAATGGCCATTCGATGTCAGCCACCACCTACCGCGGCCGGCGCTACATGAAGCTGTACGCCTACTGGGCGCTGGCGGTGAACCCGGGGGCGCGCGACGCCCTGCTGATCAGCTACGGGATCGGCAACACCGCCAAGGCGCTGACGGACACCCGCCAGCTGACCGCCATCGACGTGGTCGACATCTCGCGCGACGTGCTGCAGATGGGCGCCCTGGTGTACCCCGGGGGCGGCGCGCCGCTCGCCGATCCGCGGGTCCACGTCCACGTCGAGGATGGCCGCTTCTTCTTGCAGACGACCGCGCGGCAGTTCGACGTCATCACCGCCGAGCCGCCGCCGCCCCGGGGCGCCGGCATCGCGAACCTGTACTCGCGCGAATACTTTCAGCTGGTCCACGACCGCCTGCGGCCGGGCGGCGTCGTCACCCACTGGCTGCCGGTCAATCTGCTGTGGCCCGAGGAGAGCAAGGCCATCATCCGCGCCTTCTGCGACGTGTTCGATGACTGCTCGCTGTGGACCGGCGCCGGGCTGCAATGGATGCTGGCCGGCACGCGCGGCGCGCCACCGGTCTCGGAAGAACAGTTCAGCGCGCAGTGGCGAGATCCCGTGGTGGCACCCGAGCTGATCGCGCTCGGCTTCGAGCGGCCCGAGTCCCTGGGCGCGACGTTCCTGGCGGACGCGGCCACGCTGGCCAGCTGGACCGCCGACGCCTTGCCGCTGGACGACGATCACCCGGGTCGTATCCTGGCCCGCTATCCGGAAGACGGTGACGCCGGCGATCCGCTGTACCGCGACTGGATGGACGCGCGAGCGGCGCGCGACCGGTTCCAGGGCAGCCGGTTCATCGGCGCGCTGTGGCCGGCCGAGCTGCGCCGCCAGACGGTGCCGTTCTTCGGGCCGCAGGCGGTGTGGAACGACGTGAGCGTGGGCATGCGGCTGAACGCGATGGAGACGCTGCACATGGTGCTGGTCCACTCGCCGCTGCATACGCTGCCGTTGCTGCTGATGGGGACCGAACCGGGCCGTCAGGCGATCGCGGCGCGCCTTTACGATCAAGGACAGCGGGACGCCGACCTGGAGTTCGAGCTGGGCGCCGGCGCGATGAGCCGGCGTGACTACCAGGCGGCGGTCGGCCACCTGGGCCAGGTCACCGCCGGCGTGCATGCGGCGGAGGCGCAGCTGCTCACGACGCTGGCCCTGGGACTGCTGGGCAGGACCGAGGAAGCGCGCCAGGCGCTGGCGCGTGCCACCGCCAGCCCGCTGTCGGTGGTCAAGGTCGAATCGGCCCGCTGGCTGGCCCGCTTTCTGGAATGGCGGCGCCCCCCGTCGCCCAGCAGCGCGGCGGGGCAGGGGACTGCGGTCGACCCGCGCTGAGCGGGACTGTCGTCAGGGCGCCGGCGCGACGGCGACGTCCACCACTTCCAGCTCCAGGAAGTTGCCGCTGTAGGGCTGCTTGATCTGCGTGTTCTTCACGTTGGGGACGGTCATGGTGGTGTTCGCCACCTGGTGGTGGTCGCCGTCGATCACGTAGAAGTCAATCTTCGCCTGGCCGCTGACCGGGATGGTGACCGTGTAGTCGGTCTTGTACACGGCGTGCGGCTGGCGATCGACGCCGTCGTAGTCGGTCGTGTAGTTCAGATAGTAGGTCTGCTTCGGCGACGAGATGGTCATCGCGAAGATGTTGAAGCCGTTGTAGCAGTTGTCGGCGGGCGCGATCTCGGGCGGGACGGTGAAGGGGATCGGATAATTTGCGTCGGTCTGCGGCGGATGAATCTTGCACGCACCCTGACCGGGCCCCAGGTTCGTGTTCGGGGCCTGCGCGCTGTGGATGGTGGGCAGGCCACCCGTGTAGAAGACCTTGCCGGCGGCATCCAGCGTCCCGCCCGTGTACCAGTAGCGTTCGGCGACGCCCACCACCCGCAGCTTCACGTCGTAGGTCAGCCCGGCCTCCCCGCCGAACTGCTTGCTGATGTGCTGGTTCTCCGGCGCGACGCCGGTGTTCAAGATGTTCGAGGCGTTCTCGTCGCAGGTGCAGCCGGCGCAGCTGCCCGGCGCGGAGAAGCAGGGCTTCAGCAGCGCGAAGCCGTCGAGCACCTGGGCCGCCGCGAGCGGACTGGTCGAGCCCCCAGCGCCCCCCTGCGCGCCACCGCTGCCGGTCGCGGGGGCGCCTCCCAAGCCGGCGCCGCCGCGACCGCCCGAGCCGAGCGTCCCTGCCGTGCCTCCGCCTCCGGTCGCCCCGCCGGTGTGCGACGGCGTTCCCCCGCTTCCGACTTCCGACATCCCTCCGCTGGCGGTCATACCTCCGGTCTCGCTGGCACCCCCGCTGGCCGCGCCCCCGCCGCTGCCGGAGTTGCCCCCGCTGGCCGAGGTGCCGCCGCTGCCCGACCGGCCGCCGCCGCCTGGCGTACCACCGCCCGCCGTGACGCCCCCGGAGGCAGTCTGGCCGCCGCTGCCAGAGCCGGTTCCCCCGCTGGCCGACGCGCCCCCGGTTCCCGGGCTGCCTGTCGATCCGCCGGATGAGCAGGCCGCCGCGCCCAGCGCGACCACGACGAGGAACCGCCGCGCGTGACCGTTCAAGATGGCGCTCAGGCGACCCGCAGCCCGGTGAGCTCGGCGCTGGTTTGCCCGCTCCCCTTGCCGATCGTCTTCAGTCCGGCGCCGAAGATGTTGGCGATGGTCAGCAAGGCCGACGAGAGGTTGCCGTTGGCGGCGCGGAAGTGCTGATCGCCCTTCAGGGCGCCGCCCGCCTTGCCCAGGAACAGCACCGGCCACTCCGAGGTGTCGTGGACCTTGCCCCACCCGGTGCACGACGTCACGTAGATCAGGGTGTTGTCGAGGACGCTGCCCGTGCCCTCGGTCATGGTGGACAGCTGGCTGGCGAAGGTGTTCAGCGCCGTCATCGCGTACATCACGCCCGTGTGATAGCGGGTCTGGTAGCCGGTGGTGGCGTTGTTGCCCGCGTCCGTGTGCGCGATCGTGTCGTGGAAGTCGGCGTTCATGTCGCTGCTGATCGACCGGTAGTAGACGTGGGCGGCCGGCAGCGTGAACATGAAGGTGGCGTTGTTGGTGATGCCGGACGCCAGGGCCACCGCCAGCATCTGCGCCATCACGTCGTTCACCTTCATGGGCGCCTCGGACTTCGTGTCCCGGGTGATGCCCGACGTCTGCGGATCGGTGGGGATGGGGATCGTCGACGTCGTCGTGCCCATGGCCGCCAGCCGCGTCTCGATCTGGCGAATGGCGTCCAGGTGATCCGACAGGCGCGCCTTGTCCTGCGCGCCCAGCAGGGCGTTCACGTCGGCGCCGTCGGCCTGCACCGCGTCCAGGATGCTCTTCTTGCTCTGGTTCACCTTCATCATCTGGGCGGCGTTGCCGTTCGTGGTGGTGCCCATGAACATGCGGGTGAACGCCGCGTGCGGATCGAACTCCGGGTAGTTGGGGGCGTTCGGGCCCCGGTGCGAGCAGGTGTGCAGCGTGTTCTCGGGACCGTTGGGGGTGGCGTCGCTGCAGCCCAGCTCCAGCGAAGGGAAGCTGCCTCCCGGGTTCACGCCCGCGACGATCTGATCGATGGACGCCAGCTCGGCCGAGTTGTTCGAGACGCTGCCGCCGGTGGTCGAGGCGGCCGAGCCCATGGGGTGAGGCGACGCGTTCCCGATCATGTTCTTCAGGCCGCTGACCACCGTCAGCCAGGGCTTGACCGGCATCAGGGGCGTCAGCTCGGGGCTGAGGGTCCAGGCCGAGCCGGTCCCGGTGGCCGTCGGGTTCCACAGCGCCGGGATGATCCCGTTGCCGAAGAACCAGGTGCAGTACCGCTTGGGCAGCGCGCCCCCCTGCGCGAAGGCGGTCCCCTTCTCGTTCAGCATGATGTCGAGGATGGGCAGGGGAACGGCCACGGCCGCCCCGGAGGCCAGCGCTCCGCGCAGGAAAGTCCGTCGGCTCAAACGCTTGGTGGGCATGCTCATTCTCCTGTTTCCTGCTCAGGGCGAGGGGGGCGCGACGAATCGGAAGCCGTCGCTGGCGACGATGTCGCGAATGAGATCGCGCAGGTGATAACCGCCGGCCCGGAAGGTCGACTTCAGGTCGTCGAGCACCGGCTGCTCGCTGTCGGTCTCCACGTGCCCCGTCCCGTAGCGGTACATGTTCTGCACCAGGCAGTCCGACACCTCGGGGCGGCTGGCCAGCACCTGTCCCAGTTCGACCGGGCCGTTGAACGTGGTGCTGTCCAGGGCGCCCGAGACGTCGATGGGCTGGCCCTGGTCGGTGGAGCGGTACTCACCGATGGCGTCGAAGTTCTCCAGCGTCAGTCCCAGCGGGTCCATCAGCTTGTGACAGCCGGCGCAGCTGGCCACCGACTCGTGCATTATCAGCTTCTCGCGCTTCGTGTAGACGACGCCGGCCGGCGGATCCGGTAGCACGGTGTTCACGTTGGGCGGCGGCAGCGGGATGGTCTGGCACAGCAGCGTCTGGCGGATGAACTTCCCGCGCTGGGTGGGCGAGCCCTCCTCCTGGTTGGCGTACAGCGACAGGAAGGCCGGCGTGGTCAGCAGACCGGCGCGCAGGCCGCCCGACGGCAGCGCGACGGGGCTCAAGGTGGTGGAGGAGAGCCCCGTCGTCGGCAGGCCGTACAGCGCGGCGAGCTCCTTCGTGACGAAGGTGTTCCGCGTGGTCAGCAACTCCAGCGCGCTGGCGTCGCGATCGAAGACGATCGCCTCCAGCATGGCCGGGATCTCCTGCATCATCGCCGTCTGGGCGGCCGGCGTGTAGTCGGTGAACTTGGGATCCTTCGCCCGCGCCGCGATCAGCTGCAGCTGGTACAGCTCGGTGGCGAAGTTGCCGACCGACTCGCGTCCGGCGGTGGTCGCCAGCAGGCGATCTGCCTGGGCCAGCACGGCGTCCTTGGTCTGCAACCCGTTCTGATCGGCCAGGTCCAGCAGCGTGGCGTCCGGCGTGGAGTTCGTCAGGAAGTACGCCAGCCGGGTGGCGATCTCGCTGCTGGTGTACTGCCAGAAGCCGTTGGCCGCGGCGGTCGACGGCGCGCCGCGCTCCAGCCGGTAGAGAAAGGAGGGCGACAGCAGCAGGCCCTGCATCCCGGCGCGCATGCCCTCGTACACGTCGCCCATGGTGGCGGCCACGTTCGCGATCAACGTCGTGTAGCGCGTGACCTGCGCGGACGTCAGCGGCTGGCGCCAGGCCAACCGGCCGAACTTCGTGACGAACGACTGGAAGCAGGCGGTGTCGGTGGCGCTCTTCGGGGTGCAGCCGAGCAGCTTGGCGCGCCGGGTGGTATCGGCGAAGGCGGCGGCGGTGGCCGTGTCGATGGCGGCCTGATACTCCTCGACGCCCGTCGACGAGATCGAGACGGTGGCCGCGCTGACGCTGGGGAAGCCTCCGATCGACCATGAGTCGGGCTCGAGATCGCCGATCGTCACCGGCCCCTGAAGCAGGTCGCGCAACGAATTGCGGAAGGCGCTGGTGGTCAGGCGGCGGTAGGCGCCGGGCGCCGGCGCGAAGGCCACCGAGGAGCCACCGGTGCCCGGCGCCGCTCCGCCGGTGCCGGTGCCGCCGCTGCCCGTCGCCGAGCCGCCGCTACCGCTGGCCGCGCCACCGCTGCCGCCGCTGCTTCCGCCGGTGCCAGGCCCGGTGACCGAACCCCCTCCGCCGCTTCCGGAGCGGCCGCCGCTGCCCGCGCCGGTCTGGGTCGTGCCGCCCGTGGCCCCCGCGCCGCCCGCATCGGGACCTCCCTTGCCCGAGGCGGAGGTGTTGCCAATGGAGCCCTGACAGCCCCCGACGCCGACGAGCAAGCTCGCGGTCAGCACCGCCTGAAGGGGGCCGCGGATCGGGTGAAACCAGCCGAGGTCACGGCGCTGCATCTCGCGCTCCTTTTGTGCAGATCGACCGCTCACCGGCGGGCGCTCCCCGGGCCCAGCGGGGCGCGGTCGAGCACCCCGGGGCCTGCCGGAGGACGGCAGATGAGCGGGGGGCGAACTCATTCCTACCGGGACAATGACCACGACCCGGCGGAACGGCTCACCGCGGGCCGGCGATTCGGCGGCCGCGCATCGCGGGCCCGCCCGGTTGAACGGCGATGTGGGCTTCTCTGCCACCGCCGGGCGGGATTGTTTGAGCCGGTTCGGCGGGTCTGGGTCATTGTGAATCAGTAGATGTCGCCGAAGCCCTATCTCCGCCTGACGGAGCCGCCGCCGGACCTGGTGCCGGGGGCTCCGGTCGAGTTCGACGAGCTGTTCACGCGCTACGGGCGTTACGTGGCCCGGCTGGCGGCGCGGTTGCTCGGCGCCGGGGACCGAGAGGTCGACGACGTCGTCCAGGACGTCTTCTGGCTGGCCTCGCGGCGGCTGTCCAGCATCGCCGACATGATCCAGGCGCGCGGCTGGCTGGCGACGGTGACGACGCGCGCCGTGGCGCGACGGCTACGCCGCCGGCGGTTCCGCCGGTTGTTTCACGCCGGTCCGCTCGCGGCCGAGGTGCCGGCGCCTGGCGCGACGGCCGAACAGCGCGCGCTGCTGGCGCGCCTGTACGAGGTGCTGGAGACCCTGCCGACCGAGCAGCGGCTGGCCTGGTCGCTCCGCTACATAGAAGGTGAACCCCTGGACCAGGTCGCCGCGGCCTGCCGTTGCAGCCTGGCCACCGCCAAACGGCGCGTCAGCGCCGCCAAGAACGTCATAGACGAGGTATTCGGGGATGAGTAAGAGGAACGTGGGGATGAGTCAGCAACTGGCAGCGGGCTTCGAGCATATCGAACCCGCCTGGGGACCGGCGCGCGAGCAGGCCCTGCGGGCTGCGCTCTCTAGGCGGGCCGCGCGGCGGCAGGCCACCGTGAGGACGGTGGCCGCCGTTGGCGCGGCGGCGCTGATCGTGGCGGGTGGCCTCGCCGTGTGGAGCCGCCGGCCGGCGGCTCCGGTCGCCGAGCCGCTGGTCGCGGCCCAGCCGGCGGCGCCGGTCGCCGTCACCGACCACGCTTCACCTGCGCCGGGCGGGACCCGCGAAACCCTGTCGGTGACGAAGCTGTCCTCGGACACCGTGCTCGCTGCCGTGCCCCAGCGCGCCGGACGCGCGTTCGTGCTGCGCGCCGGTGCGGCGCGGTTCACGGTTCCCCACGACGAAGGGCGCCGCTTCGTGGTGACCGCCGGCGACGTGACCATCGAGGATCTGGGCACCACGTTCACCGTGCGGTACGTGGCGAGCGATCGATTGAAGGTGGCGGTGGAAGAGGGGCGGGTGCGCGTGCGCGCGGGCGACACGGACACCGAGGTCTCGGCCGGCTCGACCCTGGAAGTGCCCGTCACTCCGGTGGCCGCGAAGCCGGCGCGGGCGGCGCGTGCCGTGGCCGCGTCGTGGCGGCCGCTGGCGGAGCGCGGCCAGTACGACGAGGCCCGCACGGCGCTGCGCAAAGCCGGTCCCAGCGCCGTGCGCAACGAGACCGCGGATCTGTTGCTGGCGGCCGACGCCGCCCGGCTGAGCGGGCATCCGGCCGAGGCGGTGCCGTACCTCGAGCAGATGGTCCATGGCCATGCGCATGACCCGCGCGCCGGTCTGGCGGCGTTCACGCTGGGGCGGGTGCTGCTCGACGAGCTGGGCCGGCCCAACGAGGCCGCCGATGCCTTCTCGCTGGCGCGTTCCTTTGGCGGCCCGCTGGCCGAGGACGCGCTGGCCCGCGAGGTTGAGGCGGCGTCCCGGGCCGGTGACGTCACGCGCAGCCGCGAGCTGGCGCTGCTTTATCGGCAGCTGTATCCCAACGGACGGCGCGCCAAGGCCGTGTCCAGATTCGGCGGGCTCGACTGACGGCACGAAGGCTGGTGGCGGCGCTGGCCGTCGCGGTGGCGTCGGGGCAGGCCGCCGCCCAGGCGGCGGGCGGAATCGAGCGGCCTCGCGTCTCCATCGACATCGTCGAATGCGATGCCCAGCTGGCCCGCGAGGCGCAACGGATCGCCGCCATCGAGCTGCGCGCCACCCTGGTCAACACCGGCCCTGACGACACCGTGACCCGGGTGACCGCCGCCTGTCACGGCACGCTGGCGGCGCTGACGGTCGCCGATCCGACGACGGGCAAGTCGGTGGAGCGAACGGTGGCGCTGACGGAGGCGGCGCCGAACGGGCGCGCTCGCCTGCTGGCGCTGGCGGTCGCCGAGCTGGTGGCGGCCAGCTGGTCCGAGCTGCAGACGAACCCCCGACCCCGGGCACCCCCCGCCACACCGCTGGCGCCGTACGCGGCCCGGGAGTCAGCCCGCGCGGCCATCGACGATCGATCGCTCGAGTTCGCGGTCGCCTGCGACACGCACCGCCTGGCGGGCGGCGACTACCTGTTCGGCGGCGGGGTGAGGGCCGTGGTCTGGGTCTCGCCGCTGCTGCTGGCCCGGCTGGACGCGCTGGCGGATTACGGCGAGCTGGCGCGCGGCGCCGGCAGCGTGGCGGTGATCATGCCCAGCGTCTCGGCGGCGCTGGGCGTCTCGCGGTGGCTGGGGACACAGCTGCGGCCCGCCCTGACCCTGGGCCTTCGCGGTGGCTACGTCAGGATGAACGGCATCGCCGACGGTCAGACCGCCACCGGCGCGCGCCAGCAGGGCGCGTGGCTGGGCCCCGAGCTGGCGTTGCAGGTCAGCGCCTGGCCGCGGGCCCGGGTACATCCCATCATCGGACTGGCGGTGGGCGCACACCTGCTGGGCGTTCGCGGCACCGTCGAGGGCGGTCGGGATATCGAGGCGGTGGGATTCTGGGGGGGAGTCAGCGCGGCTCTGGCGGTCCGTTGATGTCAGGACGGGGCAAGGCCAGGTCCAGTGCCATGCGGCGCTCCCTGTCCAGAGGCGCTCTGCTGGCGGCGGTCCTGCTGCCCGCTTGCTACGAGAAGACGGGGCCGGTGCTGGGGCCCCCCTCGAGCGCGCCGCTGCCGGAGGCGGTGGCGCCCGTCCCCTCGGACGCCCAGGTGGCGTGGCAGACGCAGGAGCTGGCGGCCTTTCTGCATTTCGGGATGAACACGTTCACGAACAAGGAGCAGGGGGACGGCACCGACAGCCCCACGCTGTTCAATCCCACCGCCTTCGACGCCCGCCAGTGGATCAGCGCCTTGCGCAGCGCCGGTATCCAGGAGGCGCTGCTGACGGCGAAGCACCATGACGGCTTCTGTCTGTGGCCGACCGCGTGCACGGCGTACTCGGTGCTGGGAAGCCCCTTCCGGGGCGGCACCGGCGACGTGGTGCGCGAGTTCGTCGACGCCGCCCACGAGGGCAACGTGCGGGTGGCCCTGGCGCTGTCGCCCCTCGACCGCCACGATCCGACCTACGGAACGCCCGCCTATCTGTCGGTGTTCGAGTGTCAGCTGGACGAGCTGCTGA
>Ga0105237_10008395_pt1 | contig 11193 bp, 11 predicted proteins | sample KBSC24metaG_FD_81520 | JGI IMG/M metagenome (GOLD analysis project Ga0105237, IMG submission 81520) | Corn rhizosphere microbial communities from Kellogg Biological Station, Michigan, USA - KBS C2-4 metaG | ecosystem: Host-associated > Plants > Roots > Rhizosphere > Soil | place: Michigan, USA... | reverse complement strand
CCGGGCGAGCGCAACGGGCCTGGGCCGATGCCTGCGCCGAATTCGACGCACCGACGCGAAGCCTGGCCGCGCTGATCGAACTGGTCGCCGAGCGGCTGCCCGGCGCGATCTTCATCGGCGACTCGACCCAGACTGTCTATGCGGGCAACCTGAGCTTCAATCCGGCCGCGCCGCGCCGCTGGTTCAATTCGTCGACCGGCTACGGCACCCTCGGCTACGGCCTGCCCGCCGCCTTGGGTGCGCAGCTTGCAGCGCCGGGCACGCCGGTGGTCGCGCTGGTCGGAGACGGCGGCCTGCTGTTCACGCTGTCCGAGCTGGCCTGCGCGGTCGAAGCGCAGCTCGCGGTGATCGTGCTGCTGTGGAACAACCAAGGTTACGGCGAGATCAGGAAGTACATGCTCAGGCACGAGGTCGAGCCGATCGGCGTCGACCTGGCGACGCCCGACTTCGTCGCCATCGCACGCGGTTTCGGCTGCCACGCCGAGCGGGTCGCGGACGCTTCGCAGCTGACCGAAGCACTGGCGCGCACCGCGGGGCGCACGCTGCCCAGCGTGATCGAGATCGACGAGGCCACTTGGCTGCGCACGTCCGCGGCGTGAAGGCGATGCGCACCCAGCACTACATCGCCGGAACCTGGTGCGACAGCGCCGATGCGCGCCGCTTGCCGGTGTTCGATCCGAGCAGCGAGTCGGTGCTCGCCGAGGTGGCGCGGGGCGGCCCTGCCGATGTCGATCGCGCGGTGCGGGCCGGCGCGGCGGCGCTTGCGGCCTGGCGGCAGCTCGGCGGTGCGCGGCGCGGCGCGATCTTGCGCGAGATCGCCGCCGGCGTGCTGGCGAACGAATCCGCGCTGGCCACCCTGCAATCGCGCAACAACGGCAAGCCGCTGGCCGAAGCGCGGCTCGACGTGGCCGACGTCGCGAGCTGCTTCGAGTACTACGCGCAGCTGGCCGAGGCGCTCGAGCGCAGCGGCGACGTGGCGGTGGCGCTCCCGGATGCCGGGTACGCGGCACGCGTTCGTCGCGAGCCCTACGGGGTGGTCGGGCTGATCGTGCCGTGGAACTTCCCGATCGTCACCACCGCCTGGAAACTCGCGCCCGCGCTCGCGGCAGGCAACACGGTCGTGCTCAAGCCTTCGGAGATCACGCCGCTGCCCGAGCTCGCGTTCGCGCAGATCGTCGACGACGTGTTCCGCTCGGCGGGGGTTGCACCGGGCGTGTTCAACGTCGTCGTCGGAACCGGCCCGGAGGTCGGTGCGCCGCTGGTGGCGCACCCGCTGGTGCGCAAGATCTCGTTCACCGGCTCGAACGCCGTCGGCACGCGCATCGCACAAAGCGCTGCCGAGACGGTCAAGGGCGTGAGCCTCGAGCTGGGCGGCAAGTCGGCGATCGTCGTGTTCGACGATGCCGATCTCGAGCAGGCGCGCGACCTGGTGGTCGCCGGCGCGCTGATGAACGCAGGCCAGATGTGCTCGGCGACCTCGCGCGTGCTGATGCAGCGAGGCATTGCCGAGCCGCTGACGCGCGCGCTGGTCGAGGCGGCACGGGCGATGCGGATCGGCGACCCGCTCGCCGAAGGCACCGAGCTCGGGCCGCTGTCGAGTGCCGCGCAGCTGCAGCGCGTGCAGGGCTATCTGACGATCGCCGCCGGCGAAGGGCTGACGCTCTTGTGCGGCGGAGAGCGGGTCGGCTCGCGCGGGCACTTCATGCGCCCGGCGATCTACGCCGACGTGCCGTCGACGAGCCGCCTGTGGCGTGAAGAGATCTTCGGCCCGGTGATGTGCCTGCGCACGTTCGCCGACGAGGCCGACGCGGTCGCGTTCGCGAACGACAGCGAGTACGGGCTGGTCGCGACCGTCGTGACGCGCGACGCAGCGCGTGCCGCTCGCGTGGCCGACGCCATCGAGGCCGGGCTGGTCTGGCTCAACATGCCGCAACTGATCTTCCCGCAAACGGCGTGGGGCGGCATGAAGCGCTCGAGCATCGGCCGCGAGCTCGGGCCGTGGGGTCTCGCGGCATTTCAGCAGGTCAAGCACGTCGTCAGCGCAGTCGCGCAGGCGGATGCGGGGCCTTGAACTCGAAGATTGACCGGACCGAGAAGGAGCTCGCCATGGCCGACACGCCGACATTCAACCAGCCGCTGGGCGGCAACGTGATGCCGCGTTTCGGCGGCCACGCGACGATGATGCGGCTGCCCGCGGCGCCGGGCCCGCAAGGGCTGGACGCCTGCTTCGTCGGCGTGCCGCTCGACATCGGCACCTCCAATCGCGCCGGCGCGCGCTTCGGGCCGCGCCAGATTCGCGCCGAGTCGAGCCTGCTGCGGCCCTACAACATGGCAACGCGAGCCGCGCCCTTCGATTCGCTGCAGGTCGCGGACATCGGCGACGTCGCGATCAACACTTTCAATCTGGCCGACAGCGTCGAACGCATCGAGGCCGCCTACGACGCGATTGCCGCCGCGGGCTGCAAGCCGCTGACGCTCGGCGGCGATCACACGATCGTGCTGCCGATCCTGCGCGCGCTGGCCAAGGTGCACGGGCCGCTCGGCATCGTGCACGTCGATGCGCACGCCGACATCAACGACACGATGTTCGGCGAGAAGGTCGCGCATGGCACGCCGTTCCGGCGCGCGATCGAGGAGGGTCTGATCGACGCCTCGCGCATGACACAGATCGGCCTGCGCGGCACCGGCTACATCGCCGAGGAGTTCGACTGGACACGCAGCCGGGGCGCTCGTGTCGTCCCGGTCGAGGAGTGCTGGTATCGATCGCTCGCGCCGCTGATGGGCGAGATCCGCGAGAGCTTCGGCCCCGGGCCGGTCTACATCTCGTTCGATATCGACGGGCTGGACCCGGCCTTCGCGCCCGGCACCGGCACACCGGAGATTGGTGGGCTGACGACGATCCAGGGCCTGGAGATCATCCGTGGCTGCCATGGGCTCGACGTGATCGGCGGCGACCTGGTCGAGGTGGCGCCCCCGTACGACGCGTCGGGCAACACCTCGCTGCTCGCGGCGAACCTGCTGTTCGAGATGCTGTGCGTGCTGCCCGGGGTGGCGAGACGTTGACGCAGCGCCGGATTGCCGGGCGTGCGCGTCAGGGCCGCGTGGCGGTGCGTGCCGACAGCTTCGTCCAGGGCAGGTCGCCCGGATCGGCGGCCATCGGCCCGGGTGCCTTGGCCACCAGGATGTGCGAGGCGATCGGCGCGAAGGCGGCGCGAAAGTGCACCGAGCTCTTGTTGACGAGCAGCTTCATCCGCGCCGGCTCGACGCCCAGAAAGCGGTAGAGGTCGAGGTCGAGCATCTGCGCCTTGGCGCTCGTCAGCAGCACCTTCACGCCCTCGACCTCGACGCAGGCGCAGGCGCCGAGCGTCATCGTCGCGCCGGCCGTCATCGGGCCGAACAGCGGCACGATGCCGTCGCTGACCGCGAGCACGCGGCAACGTGCCGGCACGGGCGGCTCGGTCAGCTCGCCGCTCCAGGTGCGCACGGCGCGGCCGAGCTCGAGCGCGAGCGTCGCGCCCACGCCGGCCGCACACGCGGCGGTGGCCGAAGCCGGGTCGAACAGCAGACCGAGCGCAACGCGCCCTTCGAGGCGCTGTCCCGCGTTTGCCGCGAGCAGCGCGCGCAGCATGCCGGTGGTGTTGGAGTCGCCGCCTGCGCCCGGGTTGTCCTGCGTGTCGGCGATCACGACCGGCGCGTCGGCCGTCGCGGCGAGCGCGATCGCGCGTTCGACCGCAGCGTCGGGTGACAGCACGTCGAGCCGCCAGCGCGAGCGCGCCCCGACCACGGCATCGTGAAGCTGGCGCACCGCGCTGCGCGTCACCGCCGCATCGGCGCCGTAGCCGAACAGCACGGGGCCGCATTCGGCGAAGTCGGCCGCCGAGAAGCCCATCGAGAAGTTCAGCTCGACGTCGTGCTCGGCCTCGAGCCGCTCGATCAGCGCGATCACTTCGCAGGCCGGCTGCATCAGCGTGCACTGCGCGTTCAGCGGCAGCAGGAACGGCACACGCTCGGCGTGCATCGGGCGCGCGGCTGCATCGGCCGCGAGGCGCCGGGCCAGCATCTGCGCGGCGCGCGCGCCGGTCTCGCGCATGTCGACGTGCGGATAAGTGCGAAACGCGGTCATCGCGCTCGTCAGGCCCAGCATGCGCTCGGTGACGTTCGCGTGCAGGTCCAGGCTCGCGACGATCGGCAGCAGCGGTCCGGCGACTGCGCGAATGCGGTGCAGCAGCTCGCCCTCGGCATCGTCCGCACACTCGGCGACGGCGGCGCCGTGCAAGTCGAGGTAGATCGCGTCGATGCCGCCGGCGGCCGCGTCGCCGAGCGCGCGCTGCAGGTCCTGCACGATCTCGCCGGCGATGCGCTCGAACGCGTCGGTCGTCACGCGGTTCGACGGCATCGCGCCGGCCCAGACCGATGGTACGAGTGCCCACCCGTGGCGGGCCGCCGCTTCGGCGAATCCGCCGATCGACATGCTGGTCGTCGCCATCGTGCGCAGCATGGCCTCGCCGCGCGAGTAGGCCACGTAGCCGCCGCCGGCGTTGAACGCCTCCCAGTCGGCCGGCGAAGGCGCGAAGGTGTTGGTCTCGTGGTGGAAGCCGGCGACGAAGATGCGGAGCATGAAGACGTTCTCGATGGTCGGGTCGGTTATTTTCTCGAATCGTTCCTCGGATCGATGTCGGCTTCGACGCGAAACGGGTCGAAGCCTGTCGTCATGCCAGCCCAGCGATCTCGGTCTCGCTGAAACCGGCGGCGCGCCGCGCGGAGAGATTGAACGGCGCCCGCAGGCGCGGTGCGTCGTAGCGGCGCGCCAGCTCAGGGTAGTGCGCCTCGGCGTCGAGTCCGTCGCGTTCGCACAGCCAGCGATACCAATGGTTGCCGATCGCGACGTGGCCCACCTCGTCGCGCAGGATCACGTCGAGGATCTCGACGGCGCGCATGTCGCCGCAGCGCGCGAGCTTGGCCTGCAGCGGGGGCGTTGCATCGAGCCCGCGCGCCTCGAGCGTGCGCGGAACGAGTGCCATGCGGGCCGTGATGTCGTGCGCGGTGCGCTCGGTCATCAGCCAGAGGCCGTCGTGGGCATCGAAGCTTCCGTAGTCGGCGCCCAGCGTCTGCAGGTGCTCGCGCAGCAGCGTGAAATGCAGCGCTTCTTCGCTCGCGACCTGCAGCCAGTCGCGGTAGAAGTCGAGCGGCATGCCGGCGAAGCGCCAGACCGCATCGAGCGCGAGGTTGATCGCGTTGAACTCGATGTGCGTGATCGCGTGCAGCAGCGCCGCGCGGCCTTCGGTCGTGAACGGCGAGCGGGCCGGAACATCCTTCGGCGCGACGAGCCGGGGCCGCTCGGGCCGTCCGGGCAGCGCGGCGTCGGGCTCGAACGTGGCGTGCGGGTCTATCGTTGCGAGGTCTGTCGCCGCGAAAAGCGCGCGTGCGCGTTGTGCCTTCAGGGCAGGGTCGCGCTCGCACAAGACCTGCAACGCCTGCGATCGGGGGTTCATCTCTAGAATTATCCGCTTTGGACCACGAGGCATCCGATGGCAATCTATGAACTCGACGGACTCACGCCGCAACTCGGCGAGGGCGCCTGGGTGGCCGACAGCGCACAGGTGATCGGCAACGTGCAGCTCGCCGAGGGCGCCAGCGTGTGGTTCGGTGCCGTGCTGCGCGGCGACAACGAGACCCTGCGCATCGGCAAGGGCACGAACATCCAGGAAGGCAGCGTGATCCACTCCGACCCGGGCTTTGCGGTGACTCTGGGCGACAACGTCACGATCGGACATCAGGTGATGCTGCACGGCTGCACGGTCGGCGACGGCACGCTGATCGGCATCAAGTCGGTGGTGCTGAACGGTGCAAGGATCGGCAAGAACTGCATCGTCGGCGCGGGCGCCGTCGTGACCGAAGGCAAGGAGTTTCCGGACGGCTCGATGATCCTGGGCGCCCCGGCGCGTGTCGTGCGCGAGCTGTCGCCCGAGCAACAGGCCGGCTTGCCGCGCATCGCCGAGCATTACGTCGCCAATGCGAAGCGCTTCATGACGGGGTTGAAGAAGATCGCATGAGATGAGATTTCGATTCATGCATTGGCGGGCCGAGCGCCGGGCGAGGCCCGCGCAGCGGCCCCTTCGTGGCCCGGCCAAGCCGGCCCGCATCCCCTCGGGGGATCGGACAAGGTTCCCGTTGTCCGAGGGGTCGTCATGAGCGAACTGCACAAGTTCATCTTCGAAGGCATGGCGGTGCGCGGCATGGTCGTGCGGCTCACCGACGGCTGGCAGGAGGTGGTGAAGCGGCGCGCCGAGTCGGGCGAGGCGTTTGCAGCGCCGGTGCGTTCGCTGCTTGGCGAGATGGCGGCGGCGAGTGTGCTGATGCAGGCGAACATCCGCTTCGACGGCGCGCTCGTGCTGCAGATCTTCGGCGAAGGACCGGTCAAGCTCGCGGTGGCCGAGGTGCAGAGCGACCTTGCATTTCGGGTCACCGCCAAGGTCGTCGCGCCGGTCCCCGAGACGGACCGCCTCGAGGCGATGGTCAACGCGCACGGCCGTGGGCGCTGCGCGATCACGCTCGACCCGAAGAGCAAGCGCCCGGGCCAGCAGCCGTACCAGGGCGTCGTGGGGTTGTACGGCGACAAGCGCGAGCCGCTGCAGAAGCTCAGCGAGGTGCTCGAGCACTACATGCTGCAGTCGGAGCAGCTCGACACGCGCTTGATCCTCGCAGCCGACGATTCGGTCGCGGCCGGGCTGCTGATTCAGCGGCTGCCTGTCGCGGGCGAGCGAAACCTCGAGCGCTCCGGCGAACGGTCCGCAGCCGACGAAGACCAGATCGGCCGCAACGAAGACTTCAACCGCATCGCGCATCTCGCCGCCACGCTGACCCGCGACGAGCTGCTGCAGCTCGACGCGAACACCCTGCTGCGCCGCCTGTTCTGGGAGGAGCCGCTGCGCCGTTTTCCGGCGCTGGACGGCGACAACGGGCCGCGCTTCGTCTGCTCGTGCTCGCGCCTGCGCGTGGGCAACATGCTGAAGAGCCTCGGACGCGCCGAGATCGACGGCATCGTCGCCGAGCAGGGCCGGGTCGAGATCGGGTGCGACTTCTGCGGGCTGAAGTACCACTTCGATCCGGTCGACGTCGGCGAGCTGTTCACGCCGGTGCGCGACCAGCCGCCGAGCTCGTCGACGACGCACTGAACGCGCAGTTCAGGGCGCGCCGCTGCGGCGGTCCTCGGCGGCCTTGATCCGCTGGCAGTGCGCTTCGCTCGCGTGTTCGGGCCTGCCGCATTCGCGCGACTCGCAGATGGCCAGGCTGATCGCATTGCGGCCGGCGCAGACTTCCTGCGCGGTGCGCGGGGTGGCCGGCGCTGCGGGCTTTGCGGCGGTCGCCTGGGCCGCGCGGGCACGCGCTTCGTCGGACCGCTTGCGCGCCGCTTCCTGTTCGGCCGCCTGCGCGGCCTGTTGTTCCTGCAAGGCCTTGGCCTTTGCATCGCGGGCGGCCTTGGCCTTGGAGGCCTTCTCGCGAGCCTCCGCGGCGCGGGCGCGTTGTGCCTCGCTGTCCAGCGGGGCCGCGGTGGCTGGGCTGGCCGCCTGCGCCGACGGCGCCGGCATCGCTGCGGGCGCCGGGGCGGATGCGGGCTCGGCCGCGGAGGCTGGCAGTGCTGCGGCTGCGGACGCTGCCGCAGCTTCGGAGGCCGGCGCGCTCGCGGCGGTCGCAGCGGCGGGCGGCATCGTCGCCGACGCGGCCGGTGCCGGGTCGGGCAGCGGCTTCGGTGGGGCGCCGGTCTCGGCCGGGCGATTCGCGCCGACGAACCACCATGCTGCCGCGGCGATCACGACGAGCGCCGCGACGACGATCGCGATCCGGGGCTTCGAAGGCTCGCCTGTCGATGCGGCGCCGAACGGATCCGCAGAGGTCGCCGCGAAATCGGGAGCTGACGACGGCGGGGGCGACGCCGCTGCAGGCGCGCTCGGCGCGGTGCTCGCCGAAGCGACGGGCGGCGGATCACGCCGCACCGGCGCAACGATGATGGTCTGTTCCGAAAGGTCGGTGCCGCAGTTCGAGCAGAAGCGGGCACTGGCACGGTTCGCGTGATGGCACTCGGGGCAGATGATGCCGGGCGGCGCGGGTTCGGCGTCGTTGCTCGACATCGATGGCGATCTCCGTGATGAAGCGCGAGGCACGATACCCGGGATTGCGACTGGCGGCAAACCGACTGTTGCGCCGTTGCAGACCGGCCTTGCAGGTGGACGTGAGGGTCGACGTGCGGGTCAGCGCGTGGGTCGAGAATCGGCGCTTCGATCCATTGGATGTGAGGTCCGGCGATGCTCCATGCGACGCTCAAATCGATCCACCTGCTGGCGATGTTCGTCTGGCTCGGCGGGATGTTCTTCGCGCTCGTCTGCCTGCGGCCCGCGCTCGGCGTTCTCGAGCCGCCGCCGTTGCGACTTCGCTTGATGAGCGCGGTGCTGCAGCGTTTTTTCGTCGCGGTGAGTTGGGCCGCGGGCTTGATGCTGGCAAGCGGCGCACTGATGATGGCGAGCCTGTCGCCAGGCGCCAGGCCGACGCCGGCCGTCACGGCGATGGCGGCGCTCGGCATCGTGATGATCGGCGTGTTCGTGTTCGTTCGCGTGGTGCCGTTCAAGCGCTTGCAGTCGGCGCTCGCCGCGAGCGACGGGCCGGCCGCCGGTGCGGCGTTGAACACGATCCGTCAGCTGGTCGCGTTGAACCTCGCGATCGGCGCGGCGATCGTGCCGATCACGCAGTTCGCGCCGCTGGTCTGAGAGTCAGCGCTGCCGCGGCAGCAGCGTGTGGCGCTCGCAGCTGGCGTCGCCGCAGCGCTCGCAGTGCCAGCGCCAACGTGCGCCCGGCGCGGCGCCGGTGTCGTCGGATGGCGGATTCAGTGCCCGCTCGACCGCGGCAAGCGCCGCCTGCAGTCGCGCCGGGCCGTGCCCTGCAACGATCGCGTACGGCAGGCCCGCGGCACTGAGCGCTGCCCGCACCTTCGCGTCGACCGGGTCGCGCACGTGCGGACCGTCGCGCTGCAGCCCGTCGGGCAGCCAGGGCAGGTCGAGGGCCGTCAGCAGCGCGAGCTGGCAGGCCGCCTGCGCCGTGCTCGCTTCGGCGTACAGGCTCGTGTCGCCGAACACCTGGTCGCTGTACACCGCGATCATCAACGCGGTGGTGTCGGTGATCACGATGTCGTGCTTCGCGGCAGCCGCGGCGATGCGGCGCGTCTGTTCGTGCGCGATACCGAGCTGCTCGTCCTGGCGCGGCGTGCGGCCCCTGTGCACGCAGAACTCGCGCAGGTACTCGCCGACCAGGCCGACGCTGCGCCCGGGGGCCTCCAGCGCGGCCTGCAGCTCGGCCGCAAGCGTGGTCTTGCCGGTGCTCTCGGCACCCAGCAACGCGATCACGAAGGCGCTGCTCATCGTCGACTCACGCTGCTCGCACGGCCAGGCGCTGCCAGGCACGCCAGCCGAACACCGACATCACGATGAAGATCGTGTAGAGAATCACCGTCAGCCACAGCCCCTTGTACGCGAACAGTCCGACGCTGACGACGTTGACGACGATCCAGGCCAGCCAGTTCTCGAGGTACTTGCGGCCGAGCAGCCACTGTCCGAGCACGCTCGCGGCGGTGGGAAACGCATCCCACCACGGCACGTCGGTGTCGGTGAAGCGCTTCAGGAAGAGCCCGGTAGCGGGCCACGCCAGCGCGAGCGCCAGCAGCGCGAGCCAGCGCGCCCGCGTCGACAGCGTGCGCACCTGCAGCGCTGCACCGTCGGCCTGGGTGCCGCGCAGCCATTGCCACCAGCCCCACAGCGCGACGACCGCGAAGAAGAGCTGCAGGCTCGAGTCGCCGTACAGGCGGCTGTTCCAGAAGAGCGCGAAGTAGAGCAGCGAGCTGATGATCGCAAGCGGCCAGCCGAGCGGGTTGACGCGAATGTTGAACACGACCATCGCGACCGCGAGCACAAAGGCGATCAGCTCGAGCCAGGTGAACGGCGCGCCCCAAAGCGTGAACGCGGCCGCGAACAGGGGCTGCAGCGTGTGCACGTCAGCCAGCCGTTCGGGCGGAGCCCCCGATCGTCCTGAGCCTGTCGAAGGAAGCCCTGGTGACGGGGCGCCACCGGCACGTCGACAAGCTCGGTGCGAACGGAGGGTTCGATGACAGGCGTTTCACCGTTCGAAGCCTAGCGCCCCGGTGGCGGCGCAGGCGTGGCCGGACGCGGCGTCGAGATCTGCACGTAGATCTCGTTCGGCCTGATCATGCCGAGTTCGTAGCGCGCCTTCTCTTCGACCATCTCGAGGCCTTCCTTCAGGTCGCGCACCTCGGCATCCATCTGCCCGTTGCGCGCTCGCGCCGTGTCGTTGGCCGCCTGCTGCTCGCGCAGCCGACCTTGCAGCTCCATCATGCGCGGGACACCGCCCCTGCCGAACCAGAGCTCGGCGTGCACGAGCGCCAGCAGCACCAGCAGCGCGACGGTGATGTAACGCACGAAAGGAGGAGAGCCAGGTCCGCGATCAGCGCAGGTTGTAGAACGCAGCGCGGCCGGGGTAGCTCGCGACGTCGCCGAGGTCTTCTTCGATGCGCAGCAGCTGGTTGTACTTCGCGATGCGGTCCGAGCGGCTCATCGAGCCGGTCTTGATCTGGCCGGCGTTGGAGCCGACCGCGATGTCGGCGATCGTCGAGTCTTCGGTTTCGCCCGAACGGTGCGAGATCACCGCGGTCCAGCCGGCGCGCTTGGCCATCTCGATCGCGGCGAAGGTCTCGGTCAGGGTGCCGATCTGGTTGATCTTGATGAGGATCGAGTTCGCGACGCGTTTCTCGATGCCTTCCTTCAGGATCTTCGTGTTGGTGACGAACAGGTCGTCGCCGACCAGCTGGACCTTCGAGCCCAGGCGCTCGTTCAGGTGCTTCCAGCCCTCCCAGTCGCCCTCGTGCATGCCGTCTTCGATGCTGACGATCGGGTACTTGTCGACCCAGGTCGCGAGGATGTCGGTCCACTCGGCGGCGGCGAGCGTGAGCCCTTCGCCTTCGAGGTGGTACTTGCCGTCCTTGTAGAACTCGCTGGCGGCGCAATCGAGGCCGATCGCGATCTGCTCGCCGGCGGTGTAGCCGGCCTTGTCGATCGCCTCGAGAATCATCTGGATCGCCGCCTCGTGGCTCGCGACGTTCGGCGCGAAGCCGCCTTCGTCGCCGACGGCGGT
>Ga0105237_10008393_pt1 | contig 11195 bp, 12 predicted proteins | sample KBSC24metaG_FD_81520 | JGI IMG/M metagenome (GOLD analysis project Ga0105237, IMG submission 81520) | Corn rhizosphere microbial communities from Kellogg Biological Station, Michigan, USA - KBS C2-4 metaG | ecosystem: Host-associated > Plants > Roots > Rhizosphere > Soil | place: Michigan, USA... | reverse complement strand
GACGTCGTCGATCTCGTCCCACCGGATCGGGGTGGAGACCGTCGCCTCCGGATTGCGCTCGTTCGGGCTGGGCGGGAAGTCCTGACGGCCGTGCGCACCACCGGAATGGTGATGCTCGGCGGCGCGGTCTTGGCGCTGTCCGTCGCGGCGGCGATGATCCTCGGGCCTGCCGATCTGGGCATCGGTGACGTGTATGCCGTCGTCGCGCAACATCTTTGGGGTCGTCCGGCGGATATTGCGCCGATCGACGACGGCATCGTCTGGGAACTGCGGCTGCCGCGAGCGTTGTTGGCTGCGATCTGTGGTGCGGGCCTGGGCATCTGTGGGGCCATCCTGCAGTCGTTGATGCGCAACCCGCTGGCCGATCCGTTCATGCTGGGCATCTCCTCCGGCGCGTCCACGGGCGCGGTGCTGGTCGTCGTGGCGGGTGTCGGCGGCGCCCTCACGCTGTCGGGTGGGGCGTTCGTCGGCGCGGTGATCGCGTTCGTTCTGGTCCTGGCGCTCGCCGCAGTGTCGGGCGGTGGGCAGGACCGGGTTCTGCTGGCCGGAGTCGCTGGTACCCAGCTCTTTTCGGCGGCGACGGCATTGGTGGTCTTCTCGTCGGCCGACGCGCAGCAGACCCGCGGGGTGCTGTTCTGGTTGCTCGGCTCGCTGGCCGGGGCCGGCTGGTCGCAGGTCGCGCTCTGCGGCTTCGTCTGTGCGGCCTGCCTGGCGATCTGTTGGCTGCAGTCAGATGCGCTGGACGCGTTCGCCTTCGGTCGTGACGCGGCCGCCGCGCTGGGCGTCTCGGTGCGACGGGTCCGCATCATCCTGCTGATGACGACGGCGCTGTTGACGGCCGTACTGGTGAGTGCGGCGGGCGCAATCGGTTTCGTCGGACTGGTGTTGCCGCACGCGGCGCGGATGCTCGTCGGGCCGTCACACCGCCGGCTGTTGCCGGTCACCGCGATCACGGGCGCCGTCTTCCTGGTCTGGGTCGACGCCGCGGCCCGCACGGTGTTCGCGCCGCAGGAGTTGCCCGTCGGCGTGGTGACCGCGCTGGTCGGCGTGCCGATCTTCATGTGGCTTCTCGCTCGGCGCAGGAGGATTCGATGACCGGCTTACTCGCTGCCGAATCAGTCAGCTGGACGGCCGGGGGACGACTCGTCATCGACGGGGTGTCGCTCGCCGTGGCCGATGGTGAGACGCTGGGCCTGCTCGGGCCCAACGGCGCCGGTAAGTCGTCGTTGTTGCGGCTGCTCGCCGGATTACGGCGTGCCGACGGTGGCGCGGTGCTCCTCGACGGACGTCCGCTCGCCGACATCCGGCGGCGCGTGGTTGCGCAGCGCATTGCGGTGGTCGAGCAGCAGGTCAGTACCGACCTCGATCTCACCGTCGAGCAGATCGTGCAGCTGGGCCGAATTCCGCACCGCGGCATCTGGTCTGGCGATACCGAGGCCGACAACCGCGCCGTCGACCGGGCTTTGGAACAGACCGAGACGACGGCCATGCGCGACCGGGATTGGCGGACGCTGTCCGGCGGCGAGCAACAGCGGGTGCAGATCGCCCGGGCGCTGGCACAGGAGCCTCGCGAACTGCTGCTCGACGAGCCCACCAATCATCTCGACATCCGGCACCAGTTCGAGCTGCTGGCGCTCATCCGGGCGCTGCCCGTGACCGCGGTGGTGACGCTGCACGACCTCACGCTCGCGGCGTTGTTCTGCGACGGGCTCGTCGTCCTCGACAAGGGCAGGGTGGTCGCGGCCGGGACACCCGCTGAAGTCCTTACCACCGAGCTGATTTCGTCGGTCTACGGCGTCGCGGCACGCGTCATCTCCGACGGCGCCGGCGACGGCCGACCGTCCATCCAGCTTCTCCCGCCGTAACCCTGCGCGCCGGGGCTGGAAATTGCCGACGGGTGATGCCACTGCGGTCACTTAATCTGGGAGATATGCACAAACGGGTGGGGCGCATCCTGTTGGTCGTGGCTGCCCTCGTGCTGACGGGCGTCGCCGGCCTGGCCGGATACCGTGGCTACCGCGAGCACATCGCCCGTCCAGAGTTCCCAGCCGTGGACACCTCGCAGCTGAGCCCGGGTCGCGCGGCCGTCGTGCATGTCCTGGCCCAGGAGTACGCGGCGCAATCGGGCATGGCCAAGTACTCCGAAGGCAATGACGAGCCCTGGTGCGCGGACTTCGCCAGTTGGGTGATGCGGGAATCCGGAAAACCCTTCACCAATCCCAATTCCGGGTCCTGGCGCATTCCGGGAGTCATGACGCTCACCGACTACCTACGCGCCGAGGGGCGCTGGGAGCCAACGGACTACTCGCCACTTCCCGGCGACATGGTGCTCTACGACAAGCCGAGCCCGAAGGGCCAGCATGTCAACATCGTGCTCATCAACGACAACGGCACCCTCACCACGGTTGGCGGCGGCGAGGGCGCCAACGTGGGCTTGTCGACCTACAAGATCACCGACGACCCCGGAATCCGCGGGTTCGGACGCTACGAATGACGCCGAGTGCCCGGCGCTGTCTAACAACATGTTTCGCCCAGAGTCGTCAACTTTCCCTGACCAGTCAAGGAAAGTTGACGGCTCCAAATCGCAAGTGCCACAGGAGAGCCGACACGCCCGGGCGCGTCATGCACGCCCGGGCCGTTGCGCAAACGTCGAGCTAGAGCCCGGTGACTGTCGCCGTCAGGTGTGGGTAACCCTTGGACAGGTTGCGCAGCGCCAACTCCCAGCCGTCGCCGTCGGGCGAGACGTACAGCCCCACCTTGGCCGGCAGCAGCACGGGCTTGCCGAACTTGACGGAGTACTTCACCGCGTCCGGCAGCTGGCCTTCGATGTTGGCCAGTACCGCTGCGGCGCTGAACATTCCGTGTGCAATGGCGGTCGGGAAGCCGAACAGCTTGGCGCCGATCGAGCTGGTGTGGATCGGGTTGTGGTCGCCACCGATGTCGGCGTAGTGCCGAATCTGCCCCGGCGTGATGCTGATGACCGCGTTGGGCGGCGGCAGCTTCGGCTGCTTGACCGGCTCGGGCTTCGGCTCACCTGACAGGCTGGTGCGCTGCTGGTGCAGGAACGTGGTGACCTGGCTCCACACCAGATCGTTGCCGATCTTGATGTCGGTGATGATGTCGACCAGCAGACCCTTGCGGTGCTCGCGCAGGTTCTCCGCGCGCACCGCGATGTCCAGCTCGTCGGTCACCTTGATGGGCCGGTACTGGGTGATGTGGTTCTCGATATGCACCGAACCCATTGCGGCGAACGGGAAATCGAATCCGGTGACCAACGACATCATGGTCGGGAACGTCAGCGCGAACGGGTAGGTCAGCGGCACGGTGTCGCCGAACCGCAGCCCGGTCACCGCGGCGTACTCCGCGACGTTCTTCGGGTCGATGGTCAGACCCGACACCGTGACGGTACGAGCCGGCAGGGTCGCGCCCCGCGACACGAACGGCAGCGCACCCGCCACCGCTCGTGCCATGTTCAAGAGACCGTTTGGCTGAGACATGTCACGCCCCCAGCAGTGCCTGGCCGCAGACCCGAATCGTGTTGCCGGTCACGGCATTCGATGCGGGGCTGGCGAAGTACGCGATCAATTCGGCGACGTCCACCGGCAGGCCGCCCTGGAACAGCGAGTTGAGGCGGCGGCCGACCTCGCGGGTGGCCAGCGGGATGGCGTCGGTCATCTTGGTCTCGATGAAGCCCGGTGCGACGGCGTTGATGGTGACGCCCTTCTCGCCGAACACCTCGGCGTACGCGTCGGTCATGCCGATCATGCCGGCCTTGGTGGCGGCGTAGTTGGTCTGGCCGCGGTTACCGGCGATACCGGCCATCGACGACAGGCCCACGATGCGTCCACCGGAGCCGATGGTGCCGTTCTCCACCAGGCCCTGCGCAAGACGTTGCGGCGCAAGCAGGTTCACGGCGATCACCGAGTCCCAGCGGGCGTCGTCCATGTTGGCGAGCAGCTTGTCGCGGGTGATGCCGGCGTTGTTGACCAGCACGTCGGCCTTGCCGCCATGATGTTCGGTCAGGTGCGCGACGATCTGGGCGACGGCGTCGTCGGCCGTCACGTCCAGTGCCAGCGCGGTGCCACCGACCGCAGCAGCGGTCTCGGCGAGCGCGTCAGCGGCCTGCGGGACGTCGATGGCGACGACGGCAGCGCCGTCCCGCGCGAACACGCGGGCGATCTCGGCGCCGATGCCGCGGGCAGCACCCGTCACCAGCGCGACCTTGCCGGCCAGCGGCTTGTCCCAGTCGGCCGGGGCGACGGAGTCGGCGGCGCCGACGTAGAACACCTGGCCGTCGACGTAGGCCGACTTGCCCGACAGCAGGAAGCGGACGGTCGACTCGATGCCCGACGCGGCAGGTGACGCCGCAGCGGACAGGTAGACCAGGCCGATGGTGGCGCCGCGCTGCAGCTCCTTGCCGAGCGAGCGGGTGAAGCCTTCGAGGGCGCGCTGGGCGATGCGCTCGTCGATGCTGCCGGCTTCGTCGGGCGTGGTGCCGACGACGACGACGCGGCTGTTGGCGGCCAGGTTGCGCAGCACGGGGGTGAAGAACTCGTGGAGCTGCTTGAGCTGCTCGGGCTTGGTGATGCCGGTGGCGTCGAACAGCAGGCCACCGAACGAGTCGGCCCAGCGGCCGCCGACGTTGTTGCCCACGAGGTCGTAGTCATCGGCCAGCGCGGCGCGCAGGGGCTCTGCGACGCGGCCTTCGCCGCCGATCAGGAGCGGGCCGGCCAGGGCGGGCTCGCCGGCCTTGTAGCGGCGCAGCGGCTGGGGCTGCGGTACGCCGAGCTGCTTGGCCAGGAACGAACCCGGGCCGGAGGTCAGAACTTGGGAGAGGACGTCAGCCATTGCGGACCTTTCTGCGGACGTGTGTCGTATAGACGGAGCCGTCTTGTCAGAGACGAACTTACTCCAGAGTAAGAACGGTGGGTAATATAGGCGTCAAGCAACATCTTGCCTCAGTCATCGAACGTCAACGAACTGGAGAAATACCGTGGCCGAGACCAACAGCCGCCGCCGCGTGGCAGTCCTGGGTGGTAACCGCATTCCCTTCGCACGATCCGACGGTGCGTACGCAAACGCCTCCAACCAGGACATGTTCACCGCGGCTCTGGACGGCCTGATCGACCGCTTCAACCTCAAGGGCGAGAAGCTCGACATGGTGATCGGCGGCGCGGTGCTCAAGCACAGCCGTGATTTCAATCTCATGCGCGAGTGTGTGCTCGGCACTTCGCTGTCGCCGTACACGCCGGCCTTCGACCTGCAGCAGGCCTGTGGCACCGGTCTGCAGTCGGCCATCGCGGCCGCTGACGGCATCGCTGCCGGCCGCTACCAGGTGGCCGCGGCCGGTGGTGTGGACACCGCCTCGGACGCCCCGATCGCCCTCGGCAACGACCTGCGCCGCGTGCTGCTGAGCCTGCGCCGGGCCAAGTCGAACGTCGACCGCCTCAAGCTCGTCGGCAAGCTGCCGGCCGCTGTCGGCGTCGAGATCCCGGTCAACAGCGAGGCCCGCACCGGGCTGTCGATGGGCGAGCACGCAGCCCAGACTGCCAAGGAAATGGGCGTCAAGCGCACCGACCAGGACGCCCTGGCCGCCGCCAGCCACCAGAACATGGCCGCCGCCTACGACCGCGGCTTCTTCGACGACCTGGTCAGCCCCTTCCTCGGCCTGTACCGCGACAACAACCTGCGCGCCGACTCGTCGACCGAGAAGCTGGCCAAGCTCAAGCCGGTCTTCGGCGTGAAGCTGGGCGACGCCACCATGACCGCCGGCAACTCGACCCCGCTCACCGACGGCGCGTCGGTCGCGCTGCTGTCGACCGACGAGTGGGCCGCCGAGCACAACATCCCGGTGCTGGCCTACTTCGTCGACTCCGAGACCGCCGCCGTCGACTACGTCAACGGCCCGGACGGCCTGCTCATGGCGCCGACCTACGCCGTGCCGCGTCTGCTGGCCCGCAACGGCCTGACGCTGCAGGACTTCGACTTCTACGAAATCCACGAGGCCTTCGCCTCTGTGGTGCTGGCGACGCTGGCGGCCTGGGAGTCGCCCGAATACTGCAAGGGCCGCCTGGGCCTGGACGCGCCGCTCGGCTCGATCGACCGGTCCAAGCTCAACGTCAACGGCTCGTCGCTGGCCGCGGGTCACCCGTTCGCCGCGACCGGCGGCCGCATCGTGGCCCAGCTGGCCAAGCAGCTCGCCGAGAAGAAGAAGGAGACCGGCAAGCCGGTGCGCGGCCTGATCTCCATCTGCGCCGCAGGTGGGCAGGGCGTCACGGCCATCCTGGAGGCGTAGTCCTCGACAGTGTGGGAAATGGCCGCCGAACCAGCGGTTTTGCGGCCATTTCCACCAATTTTGCGGGGCGTGTAACGCCTTCTGGAGCCGCAGCGATACCCCTAGTGCCTCGTGTTTCCGTCTGACCCCCGACCTGACGGAGGCACGGGGCACTCTCGTTTTCTGTGGGGATTTGTGCACGATTTTCCGCGCCGCCCGCGGATTTTCGTGCACAAATCCCTCAGCAGGCTTGCGTTCGAGCGCGCTCAAACTCCTAGCGTCGCGGCCATGACAACTTCTCCGGCACCACACACCTGGGTCATCACCGGCGCCTCGAAGGGACTGGGACGCGCGCTGGCCGAGGCCGCGCTCGCCGCGGGCGATCAGGTCGTAGCCGCGGTCCGCAATCCCGACAGCGTGGCCGAGCTGAGCGCCACCTACGGTGACCGCTTCGCCGGCATTGCGTTCGATGTCCGCGACACGGGCGACGCCACCAGGCTCATCCAGACGGCGGTCGAGCGTTTCGGTCGCCTCGACGTCCTGGTGAACAACGCGGGGCGGGCCATCGTCGGCGCCGCCGAGGAAGTCACCGACGCGCAGCTGCGCGACCTGATGGACCTGCATCTGTTCGGTCCCGCTGCCCTGGTGCGCGCGGCGTTACCGGTCATGCGGGCACAGGGAAGCGGGACGATCGTCCAGATGAGCAGCCAAGGCGGCCGGATGTCGTTCCCCGGCGTCTCGACGTACTCGGCTTCGAAGTTCGCGTTGGAGGGCTGGTCGGAGGCCTTGGCCGGCGAGGTCGCGCCGTTCGGGATCCGGGTGATGCTGGTCGAGCCGAGCCGGTTCCGCACCGCCTTCAACGCCGCCGAGGTGCTCGACTTCACCACCGCCTCGTCGACCTACCGGGACGTCCTGGCCGACGTGCGAGCCGACATGGCCGGCGCGGACGGGAAGCAGGAAGGCGACCCCGTCGCGGCTGCCCAGATCATCGTGTCCCTGGTCCGCTCCGAGGACGTGCCGCTGCGGCTGCCCCTGGGCGCCGAGGCCGTCGAGCGGCTCACGGCCACCTACCAACGCGGTCTGGACGAGGTCGGCCGATGGGCAACGCTGGCCCGCAGCGCTGACTTCGCCGACGCCACCGCCTCGTCGCGGCCGATCTAGGATCGAGTATGTCCTCCACCGACGACCTGATGAACAGGGCGCTCGCGGAACTCGGCGAGATGGACGGCCCGCTGTCGATCGAGGTGATCCACCGGCTCGCCGACACCGACGGCCTGAGCGAGCCGATGACCATCACCGAAGTCGCCGACCTTCTCGATGTCTCCGCGCACACCTTGCGTTATTACGAACGTGCCGGTCTGGTCGAGGTCGACCGCGACAGCAGCGGCCACCGGAGCTACGCGCCGGACGCGGTCCGTCGACTTGTCTTCCTCACCCGGATGCGGTTGTCCGGCATGGCCATTCGCGATCTACAGCACTACATCGCACTCGTGGACAGTGGCGAACAGACCGTGCCCGAACGACTCGACATGCTGCTGGAACATCGCGACACCATCCGCCGCCAGATCCGAGAGCTCACCCTCTCGCTGGCTGCCACCGAGTACAAGATCGCCACCTACGGCGGCACCACCGGCGACACCTGCTGACCGCGGAGCGTCGGTGGCGGGCTAGAGCAGGGTCGCCAGTACCGCGACGTGGCTGACGCCGAGATCGCGGGCCGAGGTCACCAGCGTCACCTGGCCGAGAGCCCGCAGCTGGGCCAGCGCATCCGAGCCGGCCAACTCCGCCCGGTAGTCCTCGGCGAACTTGTCGAACTCGTCGGGATGCACGTGGTACCACTTGCGCAGTTCGTTCGACGGTGCGACGTGCGGCATCCAGGTGCCGACCCGTGGGTCCTCCTTGTGAATTCCCCTGGGCCACAACCGGTCCACGGTCACCCGCGGCGGCTGGGCCGGGTCAACCGGGTCGTACACCCGAGCAGTGTCGATCATTTCGGGTCCTTGTGAATAGCTGCCGGAGCAGGCGGTGGGGTGAACAGGCTGCCTCCGACACTGCCACGTAGCGTCCGGACCGCGACCAATGCCCAGGTGCACAGCAGGAAGACGTATGCGACGACGGCGGCGACGCGGAACGCCGGCAGCCCCGTGTGTGCGGCGAGCTGAGACGTACCGGTCACGAACGTGCCGACGGGGAAGGTCAGGCTCCACCACGTCAGGGCGAACGGCATGCCGCGTCGCATGGTCCGCACGGTCAGGGCACTGGCCAGGCTGATCCACAGCACCGCGAAGCCCCACACCGGGACGCCGAACAGCACAGCGAAGATGTTCATGCCCGACGCCAGTTCCGGGCTGATTGCCGAGGCGGCCGCCGTCCCCAGCAGACCCGCGGCGGTGATGCCCTGCCCCAGCGGACCCAGCACGATCCACAGCGTCGGAACGCGGGCCGACCCCGAGGTGCCGTAGTGCGCCAGCCGGCTCCAGATCATCGTGATGATGATCAGCGCCGCGATCAGCGACAGCCCGAACATCGCGAAGCAGCCGTAGAACATCGTGGCGCGGGCGGTGCCCGGCGGCAGGTGCGGCAGCAGCAGCGCCCCCGACGCCGCGGACACCATGGGCGGCACGACGGGCATCAGCCAGCCGCCGAACGCGGCGTCCGGCCCGACTTCCAGCTGCGTGAACATCAGGAACGGAATGGTCATCGCGGTGAACAGGCCGCCGATGGTGCCCGCGGTCCACAGCACCCAGTCGAGGTCGACGGCGAAGCGCGTGCCGATCAGGTCCTTGCCGATCAGCAGTGCGCCGACGCCGACAGTCATCAGCGCCATCGGCGCCGCCCCGTAGAAGTGCGTCATCTGCGGGTTGCGCACCTGGCCGCGCGCCACCTTGGGGTGGCGCACCCACTGCACCGACACCGCAACGATCAGCAGCACCAACAGAGCGGTGGCGATCACCCACACGCCTTCGGCGAACCCCCGCAGCCCCGGCAGGTGCACGGGCAGGGACGCGGCCGCGGTGGCGACGATGCCGGTGCCCATCACCGAGGCGAACCAGTTGGGACCGAAATATTGCAGCCGGGCAGTCTCTGGTCCATCGGTAGTCATGCGCGATCCGCCTTCGCTACTCGCTGGGAAGTCATGGTTCGATACAAACAGGTGACCCAAACCGGCCTCAAGGAGCATCCCGTGCAGATCAGTATTTTCGGTTCGTTGAGTGGTCTCAAATCGCCCGTCGACGACACCGTCGCATACCTCGCTCAGCTGCGTGACGAGGGTTTCCGTCGGGCCTGGTTTGCCCAGATGCCTTACGAGCCAGACCTTCTCACGGTGCTGTCCGTCGGGCTGCGCGAGGTCGACGGCATCGAGGTCGGCACCGGCGTGCTGCCCATCCAGAATCAGCATCCGATGCTGCTGGCGCAGCGGGCGCTGACCATCAGCCAGATGTCGGGCGGCCGGCTGTTGCTCGGGCTCGGCATGACCCATCAGGCCGTCACCGAGGGCATGTGGGGCATCCCGTGGGACAAGCCGGTGCGCCGGCTGGGCGAGTACCTCGACGGCCTGTTGCCGCTGCTGAACGGCGAGAAGGCTGACGCCGCCGGCGAGACGGTGACCACCCGCGGTGCGCTGATGATCCCCGGCGCGCCGACCCCACCCGTGTACATCGCCGCGCTCGGTCCGAAGTTGCTGCAGATCGCCGGACGACGTTCCGCCGGCACCGTCACCTGGATGACGGGGCCGAAAACCCTTGCGGGCCACGTCGGTCCGACGTTGCGCCAGGCCGCTGCCGACGCCGGTCGCGCCGACGCGGTCCGGGTGGTCGCCGCCATTCCGGTTGCCGTGACCGACGACGTGGACGGCGCCCGCAAGCAGGCCGCTGAGCAGTTCGCGATGTACGGCTACCTGCCGTCGTACCGGGCCATGCTCGACCGCGAGGGCTACGCCGGTCCGGAGGACATCGCGATCATCGGCGATGAGCAGACGGTGCGCGATCGGCTGGCCGAACTCGAAGCCGCCGGTGTCGACGAATACGTCGGCGTGACATTCGATCCGTCCGCCGAAGGCCGGGCCCGCACCCGCGCGGTGCTCAAAAAACAGGAATCCTGACCAAGTTTGGCAAGGCTTCGTTGGCTGGCGAATCGTCGCGGGCCCGCATAGCGTTGCGGGAATGGCGATCTCGTCCCACGACGCCGAGCCCCACGCGGGTTCGGTTGCGTCAAAGCTGAACTGGTTGCGCGCCGGCGTGCTCGGTGCCAACGATGGCATCGTGTCGACCGCAGGCATCGTCGTCGGCGTCGCAGCCGCGACGGCCGAGCGCGGGCCGATCTTCACCGCCGGCATGGCCGGATTGGTGGCCGGCGCGATATCGATGGCGCTGGGCGAGTACGTCTCGGTGAGCTCGCAGCGCGATACCGAGCAGGCGTTGCTGGCCAAGGAGAAGCGCGAACTCAAGGAAGACCCGGTCGCGGAACTCGAAGAATTGGCCGGCTTGTTGGAGGGGCGTGGTCTGTCGGTGTCGACGGCCCGGACGGCGGCCGAGGAGCTCACCGACCACAATGCGTTCGCGGCGCATGCGGTCGTCGAATTGGGCATCACGCCAGGGGATTTGGCGAACCCGTGGGCGGCTGCCTTCTCGTCGGCTGTGTCATTCACCATCGGTGCGCTGGTGCGCCTGATTGCCATCCTGCTGCCCCCGACGGCGCTCCGCGTGCCGGTGACAATGTTCGCGGTGCTCCTGGCGCTGGCGATCACCGGGGTGGTGTCGGCGCGGCTCGGCGGAGCGGCGGTCGGAAAGGCCGTGGCACGCAACGTCATAGGCGGCGCCCTGGCTTTGAGTGCCACCTACCTCGTCGGCCACCTGGTTGGCGGGGTCGTCGCCTGAGCCCGACCGACCCGGCCGCCCTGCTTGCGTTGTCGGCGTGTCGG
>Ga0105237_10008392_pt1 | contig 11195 bp, 8 predicted proteins | sample KBSC24metaG_FD_81520 | JGI IMG/M metagenome (GOLD analysis project Ga0105237, IMG submission 81520) | Corn rhizosphere microbial communities from Kellogg Biological Station, Michigan, USA - KBS C2-4 metaG | ecosystem: Host-associated > Plants > Roots > Rhizosphere > Soil | place: Michigan, USA... | reverse complement strand
TAACACTAGCTAAAAAAACATGGCCCATTTAGAAGTTAAACCGAAAAGCCGCAGCGGCGCATTCGTCTGGATCGTTATTATTATCCTGGTCGCCATAATCGCCGCCGCCGCTTATTATTTTTTAGGAGATCATGGCGGTAAGGTCACCTTCTCCCATTCAGATACAACTAAAACATCAACTCCTTAAAATAATAGATTATGTCCACAATAGAAAAAACAGAACGCCGCCTGGAAGAGCTTAAATCCAGCGGCTTTGAAATAGTCGACGGGCAGCCCGATATCACCGGCTGGAATGTAAAAGCACGCAGCGGTAAAAAGGTGGGTGAAGTTCACGACCTCCTCTTTGAGCCAGGCACCCGGAAAGTGAGATACGTGGTTGTTGATCTCGACGATAACGCCCTTGGCCTTGACGAGGATCGTAAAGTGCTTGTCCCCATTGGTATTGCCGAGCTTTATACCAAGTCAAGCCCCGTAGAACGGCATGTTGACCCAGCTTACAGTGCTTATGACCCGGCAGGTGACGGGAATGTAGTATACCTCCATGATGTCAGCGCAGCGCAGTTGGACGCACTTCCGCTATATGAAAAGAATCATTTATCCCGGCACGTCGAAATTGCTATCCGTAAAATATTTGAGGATAACGGTCACGATCATGGTAATGATAATTTTTATCACCACGCGCATTTCGATGACGACCGTTTCTATCACAGAAAGCATTAATATTTATAGATAAAAAAGGTTGTATCAAAAGTAAAATCCAGCGAGGCGCACCAGAATAAAATTTGGCTGGTAGCGCTCTCTATATTGCCCGGTGCAACTTTTTTAGCAAAAAGCAGGTATTTTTGGGTTAACACGATTTTTTGATAAAGCATTTATAATCAGAGTTTTAACTCCAAATTGCTTGAAATTGTGTTAACCATGTTAACCCTATGATGCGCCAAAATCAGTTAGTTTACCATAGGAAAATACATAGAAAGCAACGTCGGTAGCACAGAGCCGAATAATATTTTGACTGGTTTCTGCAAGGTACACTTTTGATACAGCCTCTTTTTCGTAAATAGGTTTTGCAATAATGTATTAAAGAAGCTTATTCCTGTTTCAGGCTCTTAACCGGGTTTGCCGTTGCGGCTTTGATCGCCTGGAAGCTTACGGTCAATATCGTTACCAGCAAAGAGCCAATGCCGGCTACGGCAAATATCCACCAGGATATATTAGACCGGTAATCATAATTCTGCAACCACTGATGCATAAAATAAAGTGCAAGCGGCGAAGCGATAAGCAATGAAATAATAACAAGGAGCACGAAATCCCTCGACAACAATTGCCAAAGATTGAATACGGAAGCGCCAAGTATTTTCCTTACGCCGATTTCCTTTATGCGCTGCTCTGCCATAAACGAGGCCATCCCAAATATGCCCAGGCACGAAATGAAGATCGCAAGCACGGCGAAGAAACTGGCCAGCTTACCAACACGTTCCTCCACGTCAAACTTCCTGGCGTACTCCTCATCTACAAACTTGTATTCAAAGGGTTGTCCTGGATTATATTGCTTATATACCTGTTCGATTTTTTTAAGCGATCCGTTAACACTTGCACCCGGTGTCATTTTAATATTTAAAACATTCAGCTGCCCCGGCGCCATAAAGAAAACAGTGGGTTGAGTGGGGCTAAATGGTGAATTCATCACCATATCTTTGATGACACCTATGATGTGGAAACTATAACCATACCAGTGCACGGTTTCACCGATCGGGTTTTTAAAGCCCATCATTTTAGCGGCAGACTCATTTAAAACGAAACAAAACCCATCAGCCCCGCCGGTTGCAGATCTGTAATCTCTGCCGGCTACAAACTGCCAGCCGATGGTCTTACCATACTCCTTGGAGATGCCTATAGTAGCAAAGTTTTGCGTGCCGTTTTTATCCCTGCCAACCCAGTCAAAATTTGATTGAGAATTCCACGATTCCGTTACTGGAGTTGATGACCAGGCCACATCGGATACCGCGCCGCTCTTAAGCAGGTCACCACGAAAAGCGTCAAATTGCGAGTGAATATTCGGCGTGAGTGTTTCAACCGTGATCAATCCGTCCCTGCTATAACCTACAGGCCGGTCCTTGGCAAATTGCACCTGCCGGAAAACAACAATCGTGCTGATGATGAGTGCGATGGATGCAGTAAACTGTAAAACCACCAGCACCTTACGTGGCACAGTGGCCAGTTTGCCTGCTTTGAAAGTGCCTTTTAATACTTTCACCGGCTGAAAAGACGAAAGATAAAACGCCGGGTAACTGCCTGCGATCAAACCCGCCACGAGGGTAAAGCCAAGCCCGGCAGCCCAAAACAATGGACTCGCAAATGGCAGGTTCATATTTGCGCCTGCCACCTGGTTAAATACTGGTAGAAGAAGAATTACAAGGAGCAAAGACAATGCAAAAGCCATGAAGGCCATCAGCAATGACTCGCTGAAAAATTGGTAGATCAGCTGTCGCCTTCCTGATCCTATAGCTTTACGAACACCTACCTCTTTTGCGCGTTTCTCGCTTTTGGCTGTGGCAAGGTTCATAAAATTGATGCAGGCTAATAGCAGCACCACCAATCCGATCTTACCAAACAGCCATACATATTGGATCCGGCCCCCTACATTCTGACCACCTTTGAACTCGGCATACAAATGCCATTTACTCATGGGGTAGAGGAAAATAACCGGCTTAAAGTTCTTTTCGGCCTTATCCGATTTAACATATTTTGAATCCCTGATTTTTGCAGAGGCTTTATCGATATCAGCACCATTTGCCATCTGCACATAAATCTTCCACCCGTTATTATTCCAGTTTTGGATATTATCTTTTACTACCTTTCCCTGCAACTCCCAGGGCACGATAAATTCAAGATCGTGCAGGGTGGTATTCACGGGCAGGTCTTCATAAACACCGGTAACTTTGAGGCTTGCAGTATCATCGAACTTTACAATCTTGTTTATCGGATCCGTATTGCCAAAAATAGCCGTTGCAAGTGTTTGTGATAACAGGATAGAGTGAGGATCCTTCAACCCGTTACCAGATCCGCTCAGCATCTTCAATGAAAATAAAGAAGGCGCATCGGCCTGCATGTAATTCCCGGTTTTTGCAAAATGATTATTTTCTGATGCCAACAGGTGTTTCCACGTACCGGATGACATCACTATCTTACTGAATTCCCTTCCATAAGTAGTTCGCAACTCCTCGCCAAGGGGCATTGGGATGGTAGGCTGCGTACTGGCTTCACCACTAAAGGTTTGATTCTGCATAACTTGGGCAATGTTATTATAATTCTGGTGATACTTGTCAAAAGAAAGTTCATCGTTGATCCAAATGCCGATCAATAGCGTCACTGCCATCCCGGCCGACAAGCCGGTAATATTCAGGAACGAATGCATCTTATTTTTTGCCAGGCTGCGAAAGGCAGTTTTGAAGTAATTTCTAAACATGATCTGTCTGGTTATTAGGTGAATGATTCAATATACGAACTTATTCGTGATAACCATGCCATGGTATTAAAGTTCTGATAATTAATAATTTACCGTCTGTTATAAAATTTAAAATGTATCAAAAACGAACACCTGATGTGCGTTTTCAGAACGGGAAATTGTAGGCTCACAAAGATGTCGCGATCAAACAATATCGTTGTTTTGTTTATTTGTGATATCCTATATTTAACAGGCATTTAATTAAGTAATATGTTTGAGCACTTGAAAGACAAATTCCCGCAACTAACCGAGCATTGGGAAAAATATGCGGGGCTTTACCGGCGTGAAGAAGTTCCTGCCAGGACGATTCTCCTCCGTGAAGGCGAAGTATCCAAAAGAACATTCTTTATTGAGAAGGGTTGCCTTCGGGCAGGATTTAATAATAATGGTAAGGACACTACATTCCAGTTCTTCTTTGAAAATGAGGTGATATCGTCAGCAGAAAGCTTTAGGAAGAATATTCCAAGCATGCTTGCAATTGAATCTGTCGAGCCGTGTGTATTGAATATTCTTACAAAAAAGGATTATGAAGTGATCATGGCTGACTTAAATACCCAACCGGGCTTGCTCACCAGCATGCTCGATATTGCTTTTGAACGGCAGCTGCATTACATGAGAGAATTCCTCTCGTTTATCCGGGACACACCACAGCAGCGGTACCTGAATCTGCTCAGGGAAAAGCCCCAGGTGGTTAAACGGGTACCGCAACATTTTATCGCATCTTACCTGGGCATCACTACGGTTCATCTCAGCCGTGTTAAAAACAAAATACTTAAAGAAAAAAGCTAAGTTTTTTATTTGATAACAAATGTTATCGTTTGCAAAAGGCACCACTCTGCACCTTTGTTTAAAGAAAAATTAAACATGAAAGCAGCAGTAATACATCAAATAGGCGAGATTCCTCAATATGAAGAAATTGCCGATCCTATAGTCAAAGATGGCCAGCAACTGGGACTGGTTAAAGCCGCATCGATCAAAAATCTGGACAAGTCGCTGGCCAAAGGCAGCCACTATGATAAAAGTTACCGGCAATTTCCGGCTATCGTTGGTGTTGACGGCGTAGTGGTACTCGAAGACGGGACAAGGGTTTATACAGGTTCTGTACCGCCTTATGGCATGATGGCGGAAAAGACAGTCGTCTCACAAGGCTACACCGTTCCCGTACCTGACGGACTGGATGACGTAACCGCAGCAGCATTGCCAAACCCTGCCGCTTCTGCCTGGATGGCGCTTGCCTGGCGTGGGCAATTCAAAGCGGGCGATAACGTTCTGATTCTGGGCGCAACAGGGATTACAGGTAAACTGGCCATACAAATAGCCCGGCATTTAGGGGCCGGCAAAATTATTGCTGCCGGGCGCAATGAAAATAAATTAGAAGAATTAAAGGCAATTGGCGCTGACGAGGTGATCTCACTGTCCCAGCCGGAAGACGATATCAGGGCCGCTTTTAAAAATGCCAATAAGCAAACACCTTTCGATATCGTACTGGATTACCTGTGGGGAAGACCGGCAGAACTCCTGCTGGATGCCCTGACGGGACATGATCTGCGTGCAGAGGGAAAGGTCACCCGCTATATCCATATCGGGGAAATGGCGGGATCTACGATACAATTACCTGGTGCGGTACTACGGAGCACCGGTCTGGAATTATATGGATCGGGTGGCGGGAGCATAAGCAAAGAAGCGATGGCTTCACTTTTTACCGAGGTGGTTCCAACGATCTTCCGGCTGGCCGCTGAAGGCAAACTGACCATTGACACCGAGGTGGTACCCTTATCCGGTATTGCAGAAGCCTGGCAGCGCGCGGGGAGCGATGGCAAAAGAATTGTCGTTCAATGCGGCTGAGCAAGCCGTCGTAAATTGAGTACTTTGGGGTACGAGAGATGGCCTGTACATTATTACTGATCCTTAGCGAATATTAAAGTGATGCTAAAAAATGCACTTAAGCTGTCTGGTTGCCCCATCATATATTAAACTTTTTCACTTCCGGAAGTATTGCAAATTTTTAAAACATGCTCCACGGCAAGGGAGGACATCGCCATGATTGTCCACTGTGGGTTTACCGTTATACTGGTAGGAAATAACGAAGCGTCAGCGACAAACACGTTGCTATAGCCATCAACCTGGAAGTTTTCGTTGATCACCCTTTTGCTTCTATGAAGGGAATTCTTACCGGCCATGAGATTTCCTCCCTGTGGGTGTGCTGTTGCCAGTGCAAGATCAGTGATTCGCAAAGGAAATTTATCAAAGCTGGTATTGAACCGGGCAATATCCGTATCATTGAGCGGTAGATCGATACCCGGTTTGGTCGGAATGATCGCTCTGGTTGCGCCGGCAAATTTCCCCAATTGCACAAGTGATTTTAAGGCATACTTTATATTAGCTACATCTTTTTGTCCGAGTGTCCAGGTAAAGGCCTTCCCATTAAGCAGGTCCGCTTTTTTCTGTACAACTCCATTCGGCTCTGATCCAAGTAAGCCACCAAAATTCAGCATCCGGCAATAGCCATTCATAATGGAACTTCTCCTGTCAAAATAAAAAGGCACGGATGAAAGCGCAAACGTAGCAGGCGGGTTAAAGTAAGTTTCAAAGGCCGAACGTGACTTTGGATCCAATGCTCCAAGCGTAATTTGATCCCCGTCATAAGCCTTGATAGTTTCTTCAAACTCAAAAGCGACCGGGAATGCAAAATTGGAACTAAGCGCCTTGCCTATATTGTCATTTTTGATCTCACTCCGCATTAAAAAATGACTGCTGGCTACTGCACCACCAGCCACTATCACAGCTTTATTTACTTTTATCCTGGTAAGCTCGCCATTATTTGCCCTAAGGATAACACTGTCCGCAGCATTATTTTTACCAGTGGTAAATCTTACGGCCGTCATGTTAGATACAATCTTTACGCCTCTTGCTTCGGACCATGGAATATAAGTTTCCAGCATGGAGCGTTTTCTCATTCTTTTGTTACCAAGGTTCCAGTTACCGTCGCCATTATTATTAAGATGGTTGACCAGGACCGGATCGTGCATAACTAGCTTTTCATTCGGGGGTAAGGTATCGTTGAACAGCTTTACAGCGCTTTCGAATTTCTGCTGGACGATCCGGTTTACGCCATTTAACCCTAAGGGGATAATATTTAATTCTTCGGCTATGAGCTCATATTTACTTTGCAGCCCGTCAAGATCAATGTCGTAATCTTCCTTCCATGATTTTTTTACGTCGTCGGGCATGGGAAAGCAAACGGCATTGTTGACCACTGTTGATCCGCCTAAGCATTCACCCTGGAGTATGTTCATTGTAAATTGTTTGGTTTGCTGTAAACCGCCTTCCTTGTAAACCTTTTTCATCATCTCTATTTCGTTGTCAGTGAAATCCTGTAGTGGCTGATAGCGGTTGCCGGACTCAACCAACAAAATTCGGGACGGATCATCTACACCGCAGGCTAACCGGTAGGTTGCTGTTGCACCCCCGGCCCCTGAACCGATAACCAGGTAATCCACTTCGTAGGGCAAGCGGGCTTCCTTAACAGGAGTAGTCACACGCGGGGCTATGACCTGGTGTTCGATGCAGATTACTGGTTTGAAATTATTGGGATCGAGATGATCTTTTGGAAGTTCAGCCGGCTTGTTGAAAGGCGGAACAGCACTGGCGATATCGCCCTGCAACCTGTCCCGGGCATCAACCGGAACATAGCCAATGTCATTTTTAACGTTGATATCGGAGAAGGTAGCGAATGATATGATCGAGTTTAATGACTGACCGATCTGGTAACCAAAATTAGCAAGCGGTGGTATAAAGGCGCTTTTCCTTTGCAGCTCATTTGTTAAGAAATACTTGTTCAGAAAATAGCGCTGCTCATCGCGCCCCATGGATGAAAAGGGTGGGTGCATACCATATAGAAAGTTCAGCAAGTTTTCAAACAGGCCGAAAGGCAGGTTCAGCAATCCTCTTTTCCGGCCCCTTATTCCGCCAACATACTGATCGAGTGACTTGAGTATGGAGGACTGTTGTTTACTGTCAACATCAAAAAAAGCGCTCGTCATAGCAATAATATTATTTGCTGCTGACGGACTAAGCGTATTTATGGCGTAATCAACCTTATAATACATTTTTCTGAAGGATACCAGCAGGAAGATGATCAAAATATTAAGTACCGCAAAGAGTACAAAATACCAATCGGCTGTTACAACAGTATTCAAACGGGTGTGTATAAAAACACCGCCTTTCAAGTCGCCTATGATGAGCCACAGCAAAGCAGTGATGCTTCCCGCGACCAGTGGAACAATCAACGTATTGAAAAAATGCTGCCGGAGTTTGTCCCTTTTGATGAGAAAAAACGAAATGAGCGCAAGTGTGCTGTAAAGGGTAACGGTATTGCCGATCATCGGGTCAGGATTGCCGAACACGGCGGGAATACCATAACTGCCACTCGTAAATACCCTGACATAAACAATAAATATTGTTAATAGTACAAATCCCCATGCCAATACTTTATACAGATTTTGCATCAGTGTCATAGGAATTGAAAAATCGATAGGAAAGTCGTTATCCGGGGCATATACATCAGCATCCTTTTTATATTTAAGTAATATCCAAAGGAATATCAGGATCATTGCCCCATCTGTAATTGCCGAAACAAGTAAGAAATCGGAATTGGTGGCTTGCAACGGCTTACAAAAATGGAAAATAAGCGAGTAAATTGTGGAAATGGCATGGCCGCAAAGCAGGGCAGAACAAGCATGGAATCGCAGGCTTTTATTGTATGCCCCTATAAAGGTAAGCATGATCATGAGCGATATTTTGAAATAGGTATTGATAGCCAGGGCCGGGTTACCGTAAGTCATATCGATCAGGTTCTTTATGCCTTCAGGCCATGGTAGCGAACCCGCCAGTCCGAGTATTAAAATGAAAAGGTAAGCCAGGTAGCTGAACCCGAGTATCCGCAGGATATAAAATGCTGCATCACGATGGGGCCTGGATACCGTTTCTGACGACCATTCCTTTTTAAAGAGGTCATTATATTGATCATCGGTAGGGGATACAGGCAAAGCTTTGTTTTTATAGATAAGCTGGGCTAACAGCCGTGTAAGATATAAGCTGATGATACCAAAAAGGATCCCGTCAAATGAAATAGTGAACAGGTACTTTAGCATTGGAATCTTTATAAACGAGATAATGGAATTATCATAGTACATCCACAAAGCAAGCTCTGGGGCCGTATGCCTGTAGTGGGTCTCTATATAGAGTTCCATAGGGTAATAGGTAATAAGAATTAAGAGGCAAAACAGGAGTGAGCTCGACTTTCTTAAAAGGTTGATAACCGGCGAAAAAAACAGGCAATTGATCAATACTTCCAACCCCATAGTATACCAGGCGGAAAACGAGATATTAAATAGTTTGAAACCGTTAAAGTAAAGTATCTTGCCAGGGCCAGTTATTACGTATAGCAAAGCAACTGAAAGCACTAAATTGACCAGAATGATCAATACATAACTCATAATCCCCGGAGCTTTATCAAGAGGATCGGAAGCAGAGTAGCCTCTGAAATTGAAGATTTTAGGCATTGGACGATGATTAATTGTGACTGAATATTGAGTTAATATTATATTTAAGAGTTCCCCAGGGGTAAAACGATGCAAGTGGACTGGAAGAATTCTGTTTACCTAAGCTGTTACATGGTAAGCTGACAGGGATAATAGAAAAGTATTTACCGGGAGGGGAAGCCACCACCTTCGAAGGTAAATCATACCTGCTTGCTATACTTTAAAAGTCAATAAATTCAAATTAAAGGTATAAAAAAAATTAGAATACAAATACCGTTTAACCACCTGATTTACTGGGTGTTTTAACGGTATTTGTATCCTGATTGAAGTTGTGTTTTTTCGTTTTAAAAAACAGACTTCTTAAGTGATATTTTGCTACTGGCGATCTGCATGATTGCCAATAACTGGTTAGCCCAATGCAATTATCCTGACTCAATGGACCCGGCATCAGTCGTTCAATTGCCAAAAAAGTCATATTTTCGGACTTTTGAATTGCCTATATGCTGACAGTAGAAAAGATAGGCGGCACCTCCATGACCGCGCTCTCCGAAGTTATTGATAATATTATTTGCTACAACCGCACCGGCGACCAATTGTATAACCGGGTCTTCGTCGTTTCGGCCTTTTCCGGTGTGACCAACTTACTGCTCGAGAATAAGAAGACTAAAGCTCCGGGAGTTTATCACAAGCTGGCCAACAATGAGGATTACCAGGGGGCAATTGCCGGCTTGGCAGATCAATTGAAAGCCCTTAATCATCAGTACGCTGCCCTTGGCCTGGATGTTGAAAAAGCTGATGCCTTTATCGCAGGACATATCGCGAAGGCGCTTACCTATTTGGAGAGTGCCACAACCATGCTCGCTTCCGGCTATCTGAATGAAGGTGTCTTGCTGGCTGCGCGTGAGATACTGGCCTCTATCGGCGAAACCCATTCCGCCTATGTATTAGCCAGCATCCTGCAGGGCAAAGGCATTGCAGCCCGGCTCATCGACCTGGCAGGATTTGACGACCGCAGACCACTCACCATCAACGAACGGATCAGCGACGCTTTTAAAGACATTGACCTCCAAGGCTGCCTCTGTATTGCTACCGGCTACGCCAAAGGCACCGAGGGCATCATGCGCGAATTTGACCGTGGCTATTCCGAAGTTACCTTCAGCAAGATCGCCGAAATATTAAAACCACAGGAGGCCATTATCCACAAAGAATATCACCTGTCCACCGCTGACCCTGGTCTGGTCGGCATCGAAAACGTAAAACCCGTCGGCAATACTAATTACGATATCGCTGATCAGCTCGCCGATGTTGGTATGGAAGCCATCCATCTCAAGGCTGCCAAGCCGTTGGAAATGGCAGGCATTCATCTCCGTATCAAAAATACCTTTGAACCCAGCCATCCCGGTACGCTTATAACACGCGATTACGTTTCGAAGGTGAAAAGGGTAGAGGTAATAACCGGCACAGACCAGCAGCTACTGATCGATATTTATGATCCGCTGATGACCGGCAACGTCGGCAGCGACCTCCAGATCATGCAGCTCTTTTACAAGCATAGCATCAGCTATACTTTCAAGGTTACCAGCGCCAATAGTATCAGCATCGTGATATGGGAAAGTGATTATCAACCCGGGCTGATAAGTGATTTGCAGGAAAAATTTGAAAAAGTAAGCACCGAACCTGTGGCGATGGTCTGCCTGCTCGGCACCAATATGGACCAGCCCGGTCTGCTGGCCAAAGCCGCTGCCGCCCTCGCTAAGGACGAGATTAATATCATCAGCGCGGGCCTTGCCAAAGGCAAAGTTAATATCCAATTCCTTATTGCACGCAGCCAGTTTAAAACTGCTATTATTGCGTTAAACAAGGCAGTGGGATAGGAGTCCTGGAGTAAATCCTTATTCAATCAGCTTAGCTATCTGTTGCAATGGGATCGTATCTGCGAACTGCAATATTTGTGTATCCGTGCAATCATCTACCTTAAAGGTAAATAAAGCATTGCCTAAAGGTATTTGTAATGCATAGCTATTTTTATCAGATGTGCTTCCTGGCTGCTTTTCAAGCCTGGCTTTATAACCCTGAACTTTTACGGTTTTGCTTTTACCATCGCTCATCATTCCGCCTAAAAGTGGTGTATTTAGTACCATATTTGT
>Ga0105237_10008390_pt1 | contig 11197 bp, 9 predicted proteins | sample KBSC24metaG_FD_81520 | JGI IMG/M metagenome (GOLD analysis project Ga0105237, IMG submission 81520) | Corn rhizosphere microbial communities from Kellogg Biological Station, Michigan, USA - KBS C2-4 metaG | ecosystem: Host-associated > Plants > Roots > Rhizosphere > Soil | place: Michigan, USA... | reverse complement strand
GGCCACGACAATCCGATCGATCCGCATTCGGTCGACTGGTCAGGCACGCACACGCCGAACTTTACCGTGCGCCAGCAGAACGGCACGTTCAACGCGCTCGGCGCGGTGAAGATCGACATGCCGAATTCCTACTCGGTCTACATGCACGACACCAACCAGCGCAATCTGTTCAGTGACGATTACCGCTTTGACTCCCACGGCTGCTCGCGCGTCGACAATGTGCGCGATCTCGCAGCCTGGCTGCTCAAGGACCAGCCGAAATGGACGCGCGCGGCGATCGACGCGGAGATCACCACCGGGCAGCATCAGGAGGTTCCCATGGCCAAGAAGGTCCCGGTGGCCTGGATCTATCTCACGGCCTGGATGACCAAGGACCAGACCATCCAGTTCCGGACCGACATCTATAACCAGGATGAGCAGCTGCTCGAGGCGACAGCCGAGGAAGCAGCGTTCTTCAGCAACGCCGGCAACCATCCGCTGACCGCGCACATGGCGCAGTAGGCATGCAATCGCGGCACGGGCGGATGCAAGGCTGCATCCCCCGCCGCGGTTGACCCGGGCCTTGCCCTGGTCGCACATTGCGGCTCGCCAAACGACGAGCGAGCGCGCGATGCCTGATCTGTCCCAACATACTCCCTACGCCGACGGCAAGATCATCACACAGATCACCGACGGCGTCGGCGTGATCACCTTCAACAATCCCGACAAGCGCAATGCGATGTCGCTCGATATGTGGGAGGGATTCGGCGAGGCGCTGATGTCCTTGCGCGACGACGATGCGGTGCGCGTCGTCATCATGCGCGGCGCCGGCGGCAGGGCGTTCGTGTCAGGCGCCGACATCAGCCAGTTCGAGAAGGTCAGGCACAACGCGGCGGCGTCCGAAGAGTACAGCAAGCGCAGCGCCGCCCAGCGTGCGCTGCTGGCCGATTACCCCAAGCCGACCATTGCCTGCATCCAGGGTTTTTGCCTCGGCGGCGGCATGCAGGTCGCGATGCTCGCCGATATCAGGATCGCCGCGCATGACAGCCAGTTCGGCATTCCCGCGGCGAAACTCGGCATCGCCTATGGCTTTGACGGATTGCGGCACCTGGTGTCGCTGGTTGGCCCGTCCTGGGCGCGGCTCCTGATGTACACGGGCATGCGCATCGACTCCACGGAGGCGCTACGCATCGGCCTCGTCGATCGCGTGATCCAGGACGACCAGCTCTGGGGCGAGACCATGGCTATCGCCGAGACGATCTCCCAGAACGCGCCGCTCGCGATCAAGGCCGCCAAGATCACCATCGCCGAAGTGCTGAAAGACGAAAGCGCGCGCGACATGAACGCGATCAAGGCGATCGGCACGGCATGCATGGACAGCTCCGATTTCCGCGAGGGACGACAGGCCTTCATGGAGAAGCGCAAGCCGCAGTTTTCGGGGAAGTGAAGCCGGCGACGGTCGAGCCAGCAGGAATCTCCCGACCTCAACGAGGGAGATCGCGATGAAACTCAAATTTGCTGTTCTTGGTCTGGCTGCGCTCGGCAGCGCCGCGCTGGCGTCGGGGCAAGCGCTCGCGGCCATGCCGAACGGCATTCCGCAGGCCGACAAGGTCGCAAGCGGCCCGGCGGCGAATGTCGATCAGGTGCGGATGGTCTGCATCGCCTGGGGCCGCTGCTGGTGGCGTCCAATTACTACGGCGCCTACGGCTATTATGGCGGCCCGCGACGCGTCTACGGTTACGGCCACGCCCTTGGGGCTGGGGCCATCGCCACTGGCGCCGCTGGTAAATGATAGATGACGAAGGGGCCCGCGAGGCCCCTTTTTCTCAGCGCGATTAGCTACAGCGCCCCAAGCACCGCCTTGGTGATATCAGCTGTGCCGTCGCTGCCGCCGAATTCCATTGGCTTGAGGCCGTCGGCATAGACCTGGTCCACCGCGCGCTCGATTCTTTCGCCAGCCTCTGCCGCGCTCTCGACACCGTGTTTCTCGGCGAGCCAGTCCAGCATCATCGCCGCGGATAGGATCATGCCGGTGGGATTAGCCTTGCCCTGCCCCATGATGTCGGGCGCGGTGCCGTGGCACGGCTGGAACACCGCGTATTTGTCGCCGATATCGGCCGAGGGCGCCATGCCGAGACCGCCGATGAGGCTCGCGGTGATGTCGGAGACGATATCGCCGAACATGTTCTCCATCACCATCACATCGAAATCCCAGGGACGCTTGACCAGCATGGCCGAGCAGGCATCGACATAGAGATGATCGATCTTCACACCCGGATGACGCTGGGCAGCCTCGTCAAAGATCCGGCGGAAGAAAGCGAACGCCTTGAACACATTCGCCTTGTCGACACACGCAAGCGACCCAGGCTTGCCGCGCGCCTTGCGCCGCTCGGCGAGGCGGAAGGAGAACTCGAACAACCGCTCCGAGGTCTTGCGCGTGATGACCAGCGTCTCGCGCGCGTCCTCATTGGTGACGACGCCCTTGCCCATCGAGGCGAACAGGCCTTCCGTGGACTCGCGGATCACGACGAGGTCGATGCCGCGCTTGTCGGCGCCGACGATCGGGCTCGGCACGCCCGGGATGAGTCGCGCAGGCCGCACGCCGGCGTAGAGATCGAAAATGAAGCGCAGCTCGATCTGCGGCGCGATCTCGGTATTATCAGGATAGCGAACTGACGGCAGGCCGCAGGCGCCTAGCAGGATCGCATCGGCCTCCTCGCAGAGTTTGATAGTGCTATCAGGCATCGACTTGCCGGTCGCGAGATAATTGTTGGCGCCCGCCGGCGCCTCGGTGAAGCGGAAGCTCAGACCCGACTTCTTTTCGATCTTGCGGAGCACTTCGATCGCCGGCGCCATGACTTCGGGACCGATGCCGTCACCGGCGAGCACGGCAATGTGGAAGGCGTTATTTGCGGACATGGAGCATTCCTGCATTTTCAGACGTCATTCCGGGGCGGTCCGAAGGACCGAGCCCGGAATCTCGAGATTCCGGGTTCGATGCTTCGCATCGCCCCGGAATGACGGAAGTCACTACGGCGTCAGCACCGTGCGCCCGACCACCGCACCCTGCTGCAATTGCACCAGTGCGTCGTTGGCCTTGTTGAGCGGCGCCGTCGTCACCGGGATTGGCGCGACGTTCTTGGCGCGGACGAGATCGAGCAGCTCCTGCGTCTCACGCAGGTTGCCGACATAGCTGCCCTGGATCGTCACCGCCTTGATCGGGATCAGCGGCAGCGCCCAGGTCGCTCCGCCCCCAAACAGGCCGACGATGACGAGCTTACCGCCCTTGGTCAGGCAGTCGAATCCTAGCTGCGTCGTCGCGGCGTTGCCGACGAGATCGAGCACGGCACGTATCGGCCCACCAGCTTTCTTCGCCAACTGCTCGAGCGCATCGCCCGCCTTGGGATCGACGGTCGCAAGCGCGCCGGCCTTCTCCGCGGCCTCGCGCTTCCTGGCGTCGATGTCGACCATGATCGCGCCCTTGCCGCCCATTGCCTTGAGCAGCGACAGAGCCATCAGGCCGAGACCGCCGGCGCCGAACATCACGATCGGCTCACCGAAATGCTGTTCGAGCTTTTTCAGCGCGCTGTAGGTGGTGACGCCCGAGCAGGCGTAGGGTGCTGCCGCAGCCGGATCGAGCCCCTTCAGATTGAGCAGATAGCGCGGATGCGGCACCAGCATGTGGTCGGAATAGCCGCCATCGCAATAGACACCGAGCGAGCGCGGTGTCAGGCACATGTTCTCGTCACCGCCAAGGCACGTCGCGCATTTGCCGCAGCCGATCCAGGGATAGACGAGGCCGACATCGCCGAGCTTGAGACCAGCCTGATCGGTCGGCTTCACGTCGGGCCCGAACGCCAGAACCTCGCCGACGGTCTCGTGCCCCATGGTCAGCGGCAGATTGATGCCGCGGTCCTTCAGCGACAGCGGCTTGCGGCCGTGGCCGAGATCGTAGCCGCCCTCCCAGATGTGGAGATCGCTGTGGCAGACGCCGGCGGCCTTCACCCTGATCAGCACCTGCGTGCCCGACGGCTGCGGCGTCGCTTCGTCGAACTCCTGCAGCGGCGCCTTGAAATCGGCGACCTTGAAACTCTTCATCGGAATCCTCCCGGCATGCTTTCGTCTCGCCACCATGCCATGGGCGGCGGGGCGAGACAAACCCGACCTGTCTAGTTGACGCCAGCACATGGTGACAAGACAAGCGCGCGCAACGCCGCATTGCGTGCTGCCACACGAAGCCGTTGGTTACCCCAGTACGGCCGTTTTGCCTGACGGAATTGACGCGGCATCGGTGAGGCCAATCTCGTCGCGCAACGCATCCGTATGCTCGCCGAGCACCGCCATCGTCGTGGCCGGCGTGGTGTCCGCGGCCGACATCCGGAACGGCAGATTGAGCACCTGAAACGGGCCGCCTCCGTCTTCGACCGACGAAAGCGCTTGCCGATGTGCGAGTTGCGGATCGACGAGCGCCTCGGACACGGTGCGATAGGCCGAGGCCGGCACGCCGGCAGCGCTGAGATCGACAAGACATGCGTCGGTCGAGAGCCGCTTCGACCAGGTCTCGACGCCGTCCATCATGTCGGCCCAATTCTCTCGCCGCGGAGCGTAGGACGAGAAGCGGGAATCGGAGACCCATTCGGGCCGGCCGATCACACCCATCAAGGCCTGGAACGTCTTCTCGCTCGCGACCGTGATCATGACATAACCGTTGGCGGTCTCGGTTGGGCCGAACATCGGCCGCGCCGTCGGCTTCACTGCGAATTGCGCGCTCTGCAATTCGGTCAGCGTCAAGGTCAGCATCGACTCCAGCATGGAAACGTCGATGTGCTGGCCGAGCCCGGTCACGGTGCGCTGATAGAGCGCGGAGGCGATCGCACCGAAGCCGTAAGTGCCGGTGACGACGTCGGCATGATAGATGCCGCAATAGTCCGGCCTGTTACGGCCGGGCTGATAGGCGAGATGCGCCATATCGTAGCCGGAGGCCGCATGAATCACCGGCGCGTAGGCCGGCAGTTCGGCCGAAGGCCCGCTCTGGCCGTAGCCGGAGATCGAGCAATAGATCAGCTTGGGATTGACCGGACGGAGGCTGTCGTAGTCGAGCCGCAGCCGGCGCATCACGCCGGGGCGAAAATTCTCGACCAGGATATCTGCGGTCGCGACCAACCGTCGGACCGCCTCCTTGCCGTCCTCGGATTTGAGGTCGAGCACCACGCTCTTCTTGCCGACATTGAGTTGACCGAACACGGTGCTGCAGCCGTTGCGCAGCGGCGGCCGGGTCCGCATCGTCTCGCCGCCGTCGGTCTCGATCTTGATGACCTCGGCGCCCATGTCGGCCAGCATCCGCGCGCAATGAGGGCCGGCGATGGTGGTCGAAAAATCCAGGACCCTGAGGCCGGCGAAGGCCTTTGTCGTCGTCCGCTCATGCTTATCTGCTATCGGCATGCCTGCTTGCGTCCTCGGGTCATCCAGGAACTATCGATGTTCCCTATCGTTGTTGCGCCGACCCTAGAGGGCGGCGGCTGAGTAGGAAAGCGTTTACCGAACCGATGCGTCTCGCGGGGGGCCGAAGATATCCAGAGGCAACTGGACCCGATCTTGCATAGCAGCAATCGGGATCGGAAGAGGGCAGTCGTTCTTGAGGGTCTTATTCGTCACGACAGAGATGGACGACTTCGTCCGCGTCGGCGGACTCGGTGCCGTGTCTGCTGCCCTGCCGCGAGCGCTGCGGCCCTTTACCGATATCCGGATCATGTTGCCCGGCTATCGCGACATCATCGAACAACTCACGCATATTCAGATCGTTGGGCGATGCCCGGCCTTTGCGGAAATGCCGGCCTGCTCGCTCGGCCGTGCGGCGACCAAGGACGGCCTGCCGGTCTATGTGCTGTTGTGCTCACAGCTCTACGACCGGCCCGGCAATCCCTATGGCGATGAGGCCGGGCACGACTGGCCTGATAACGATATCCGCTTCGCGCGCTTTGCCTCGGCGGCTGCTGAGCTTGCCATGGGCAAGCTGGACAAGAATTGGGCAGCAGACCTGATCCATGCCAACGATTGGCAAGCCTCGCTCGTGCCGGCCTATCTCGCCTGGCAAGGCGCCAAGCTGCCGTCGATCCTGACCATCCACAACCTCGCCTATCAGGGACTCTTTCCCAAGGAGTCGCTGCGCCGGATCGGCGTGCCCGAAAGCTCCTTTCACATCGACGGCGTCGAGTTCTACCACCAGCTCTCCTTCCTCAAGGCCGGCCTCGTCTATGCCTCGCACCTCACCACCGTCAGCGGCACCTATGCGCGCGAGATCACGACGGACGAATTCGGCTGCGGCCTCGAAGGCCTGCTGCGCGTCCGCTCCGACGCGTCCGAGCTCACCGGCATCCTCAACGGCATCGACGAGAGCTGGGACCCGCGCTCCTGCGCCCAGCTCGCTCAACAATTCGGCGCTGGCGACTGGGTCGGCAAGCAGGCCAACGCTGACTATGTGCGCAAGCAGTTTGGCCTTGCGGTCTCGCGCGGGCCGATGTTTGCGATCGTCGCACGCCTCGTGCACCAGAAGGGCATTGACCTCGTGCTGTCGGCCGCCGACGAGATCATCGACGCCGGCGGGCAGATCGTCGTCACCGGCTCCGGTGAGCCCGCGCTCGAGCAGGCACTGATCGATGCCCATCGCCGCCGCCCCGACGCCATCGGCGTCACCATCGGCTTCAACGACGCCCAAGCGCGGCGTATTTTTGCTGGCAGTGATTTCACGTTGATGCCGTCTCGCTTCGAGCCATGCGGACTGAGCCAGATGTATGCCCAGCGCTTCGGCTCGTTACCGATCGGCCACCAGACCGGCGGCCTCGCCGAGACCATCACCGACGGCGAGACCGGCTTCCTGTTCTCGAGACCCTCGCACGACTCTTTCCTTGGCGGCGTCCGCCGCGCCTTCGGCGCGTTCATGGCCCAGGACCAGCTCGACACCATGCGCCGCCGCGCCATGGGCCGGTCGTTCTCGTGGAGCATCTCGGCGGGAAGTTACAACAAGCTGTACCGGAGGCTGGCCGCGGTGTGAGGAAGCGCATTCTCTCGTGCCCCGGACGCAGCGCAACGTCTCTTCGACGGTGCACTGCTGAGCCGAGGCCCATGTCTCGACGGAGTCCGTGGCTCCTGGGTCCCGGCTCTGCGCCGCAACGCTCACGCGTTGCAGCTTGTCCGGGACACGGATGATTGATTAGTCCCTCACCCCTTCCCGCGTACATCCATCTGCGGCCGGCCGATCCAGGCGCGGTTGAGGCAGCGTGTCATCCAGTCCGGTTGTGGCTCGCCGCGCAAACGCGCCTGGGCTTCGTGGTAAGGGCTGGCATAGCGCAGCCTGTCGGGCAGTATCGGATAAACGCGCCGGATCCACCGCAGCGCTGTCTCGGCAGACCTTGCGTCGCGCTCGTCAAGCGCAAGGCCGAAGCCGGCGCGGAGGCGCTCAGGCAGCATCGTTGCAGTGTGCGCCCGATACCAGCGCGGCGGCCGCAACCAGGGTCGCGCGCCGCCAAGGATCTGCGCGGCGATCTCGCGCGCGGCCGGACTGACGGTCAACGTCTCCGACTGCATCATCTCCGCCGTATAAGCTGCAAAACCGGCCCAGTCCGCCGGCAGATCATCGCCCGTCAGTCCGAACAGCGCACCATAGATCCTGCTCTCGGCCCAGTAGCGCTCGCGCTCCTCGATCGAGAGCGGCGGCAGCACCAGATCATGCGCCATCAGCGCGGACTCGACCAGCGTCGCATGAACCCAGCGCAGCGACGGGATATCGTTGGCGCAGTAGCGCGAGCCCGCCGCGAACGGGCCGACCGTCTCCGGCATCTTGCCGACAATCATGGTGTGGCGCCGGTGCAGTTGCCGGGCCGACAGCAGCGCCCGGTCGAGCGAGCCGAACACCATGGCGAAGACGACGTCGAAGGTACGGTGAAAGCGGCCGATCGGGTCGACAAAGGTCGTCGAGTGCTCGGCGATGGCGGCGGCGACCCAGGGATGCGCCAGTTGCAGCAGCAGCGCGCGGCCGGCGCCGAGAAAGACGGCGACTTCGCGGTCGATCCGCCACGTCACCGAGGCAGGGCCGAACACACCGGCCACGGGTCCCGCCGCGTGAACGCGGACCTTGTCGAGAGCGGATTCGAGATCATTCTCGGAGACCAATGCTGGACCTTTCGATTGCGGACCTCTGACAATCCGCAAGGCCTGTGGCATTTCGATGAAGCGCGCTATTCAGCCGCCAGCGGCATCTCGTCGACATGTTCGTGCAGCACCACGCCGGCCAGCGGATCGAATTCGCCGATCCACGGCGCGCGTGCCAGCACCGACCTCGTATGTGCATAGCCGGCGTCCCAGCGCTGCTTGATGCCGGACGCGCTGAAGTCGATGTCCTTGGTATGGGTCTCGCGATCGAGCTGCGGCGCCAGCAGGCGCACCACATGCATGCGCGTCGAACAACCATAGCCGATCAGCTCCCTCACCGCGGGATCATCGCGCTCACCCTCGGGCAAGCGCGCCGCAAGCTGGTTGATGACGTGGCGCAAGCGATGGGCTTGCTGCTGGCGCTCGATCTGGCTCGCGATCCGGCTGGAATATTGTACGTCCTTGTGCCGGGTCAGCACCTCGCCCATCGTCGTCGGTTCGGCGCCGGCGGGATTCCACAGATGAACCGAGAAGATCAGCGAATCCCGGCGCGGATTGTCGTCGAACACCGCTTCCGTCGGCGAGTTCGACAGGATGCCGCCGTCCCAATAGAGCTCGCCGCCGATGCGCACGGCGGGAAAAGCCGGCGGCAGCGCGCCCGAGGCCATCACGTGCTTCACCGTCAGCGCACAGTCGCGGCTGTCGAAATAGCGCATCTGGCTGCTGCCGACATGCGCAGCACCAACCGTAAGACGCGGCGCGCCGCAATTGGCGAGGCCGAAATCGACGAGCTCGCGCAGCGTGCTCTCCAGCGGCGCGGTCGAATAATAGCCGGCGCGATCGGCACCGAGCGGAAAGGCCTCGCCGGCATGCGCCAGCGGATTGGGCTGGAAGAAGCCGGCAATGCCGTGGGCAATGGTCGACCAATATGCAAGCGTGTCGTCGAAGCCGGGAATGCCAAGCGGTAGCGGCCAGGCCGGCTTCTGCTCCATCCGTTTCCAGAATTGCTTCAGGCGCGCGAGCCGATGCTCCGGCGCATTGCCGGCGATCAGGCTCGCATTGATGGCGCCGATCGAGGTGCCGATCACCCAGTCAGGCTCGATGCCGGCCTCGTGCAAGGCCTGGTAGACGCCGGCCTGATATGCGCCGAGCGCACCGCCGCCTTGCAGCACCAGCACGATCTGTCCCGGCAGGCCGCCCGGCCTGCACATCTCGGCACTTCCCTGCATGCCCGTCGCACTCCTGCTCCCGAGAGCCTTACGCATATCCTCCCACATTGTTACGCCCGACGGCCATCGGCCGTCCAGCAACCATCGTCAGGGAGGAAGTGCAGAGGCTTGCGGAACCAGGGATGCGTCAACGCTTTGCTGGCGCCTCTGGCGGCGGGTCGTCGTCGGCAATGGCGCGCCAGGCGGCGCCGTCGAGATCGTCATATTGGCCGCTGCGGAGCGACCACAGGAAGGCGGCGAGGCCCGTACCTCCGAGCAGCAGCGCCAGCGGCACCAGGATGACCAGGATCTCCATCACATTCTCTCCCGCGTGCGGCTGCGAGCCCGCAGCGAGTTCAGCATCACCAGGATCGACGATCCGCTCATGGCCGCCGCCGCAATCAAGGGCGTCACCACGCCGCTGATCGCGACCGGCACGGCCAGCACATTATAGCCGATCGCAAGCCAGAGATTTTGCCGCATCAGATGCAGCGCTTTGCGCGCGGAATCGATGGCAGCGACGACGGGAGCCAGCGGCCGGCCGAGGAAGACGAGATCAGCGGTGGCCTGGCTGAGATGCGCGGCCGAGATCGGCGACATAGAGACGTGCGCGGCCGCCAGTGACGGCGCGTCGTTCATGCCGTCACCGACCATCATCACCTTGGCGCCACGTCGCTTCAGCTCCTCGATCCGCGCGATCTTGTCGGCTGGCGTGACGCCGGCGCGCCATTCGGCGATACCAAGCGCATGGGCCGCCGCGACCACCGCGGGCTCACGGTCGCCGGAGAGAATTTCGATGCCGATGTTGCGGTCCTTCAGTGCTGCGATCACGGCCTGCGCATCTGGTCGCAGCCCCTGGCGCACCGAGAGGATGAATTTCCCGGTCCCTTTGCTGAAAGCCACGATGGAAGCCTCGGGATCGAATATGGCGCCGACGAGCAACGCTTCGGCGCCGCAGAAGGATGGACGGCCGAGGCGGATCTCGACGCCATCGACGACAGCGCGGACGCCCTGCCCCGCCTCCTCGACAGCGCCCACGATCGGCGATCTCGCGCCAGCGGCTTGAGCGACCGCGGCAGCGACGGGATGATGGCTCGATAGCGCGAGGCGGCCGGCGAGGTCGAAGACATCGGCGGGAATATCGGCCGCATTCGTCACATCGAGATCGGGCAGCGTCAGCGTGCCTGTCTTGTCGAAGATGACGTGGTCGGCTTCGGCGAGGCGCTCGATGGCGTCGCCGGAATTGAGCAGCACGCCGGATTTGAACATCGCGCCCGAGGCCACCGTCTGCACGGTCGGGATCGCAAGTCCAAGTGCGCAGGGACAGGTGATGATGAGCACAGCAACGCCAATCACGATCGCATCGTGCCAGCTCGCGCCCGCAATGACCCAGCCGAGAATCGTGATCAGCGCCGTCGCATGCACCACCGGCGCGTAGAGCCGCGAGGCACGGTCGGCGAGCCGCATGTAGCGCGACCGCGCCTGCAGCGCGTTGTCGAGCAGCCGCGTGATCTCGGCGAGCAGCGTTGCCTCCGACGCCGCAGAAACCCGCACCCGCAGCGTGCCGGAGATGTTCATCGAACCCGCATAAACAGGCGTGCCCTGCTCCGCCCTGACATAGAGCGTCTCGCCGGTGATCAGGCTCTGGTCGATTTCGGAACGTCCCTCGATCACAGTGCCGTCGACCGCGCAGCGCTCGCCGGGCCGCAAGAGCACGATGTCGCCGGGATGGATCGCGGCGACCGGCACCTGCGAGATCTCATCGAGACCAACGAATTTCGCCGCCGTCTCGGCCTTCAGCGCCGCTAGATTGCCGGCAACCGCGCGGGTCCGCCGCCGCATGTTCTGGTCGAGGAAGCGGC
>Ga0105237_10008388_pt1 | contig 11198 bp, 13 predicted proteins | sample KBSC24metaG_FD_81520 | JGI IMG/M metagenome (GOLD analysis project Ga0105237, IMG submission 81520) | Corn rhizosphere microbial communities from Kellogg Biological Station, Michigan, USA - KBS C2-4 metaG | ecosystem: Host-associated > Plants > Roots > Rhizosphere > Soil | place: Michigan, USA... | reverse complement strand
TTTCACATTAAAGTTGCTTTTTCCCTCAAATCAGCTTTTAGGTGCCACTATCCCTGCGGGGAGTGCAAATCAGTCATTTATAATGGAGTTTATACTTACATTTTTCCTGATGCTGGTCATTATCAATGTCTCATCAGGGAGTAAGGAACGCGGCATGTTCGCAGGTCTTGCGATTGGATCGGTTGTTGGATTAGAAGCCATGTTTGCAGGCCCCATCTGCGGTGCATCCATGAACCCGGCGCGATCCCTGGCACCGGCCATTGTTTCGGGCCACCTGGAGTTTGTCTGGATATATTTAATCGCCACCACTGTGGGTGCCGCCCTGGCTATTCCCGTTTGGAAGTTTATTAGCAATTAACATTGCCCTTATAATTTAATCTAATAAAAACCCGTGCCAAATCCGCTGTCAAAATCTATAGAACTTGCAGCAGCTATTATAAAAAGAGTAACTACAGCCGATAAGCCCAAAACCAGCGCGACCGTTTTTCCCGGTGCTGGCGCTTGCTCTTTAAAATCTACTCCCTTAAACTTCCGGTTCACCACATTTCCATCCTTATCAAACAAAAATATCACATACCTTTCATACGGGTTAAACTCTTTTACTTCCACTGTTGCCACATTCTTATATTGATCCTTTAACCTGCGCCCGTCAAAAACATACAGGTATTCTTCACTTGTTTGACTTATTTTCTTCTCCGCTGGCAGGCCAAATATTTTTGCGACATCCTGTTTCGTTTTGTAACCGTCCAAAACCTGCTTATTGGTATAAACGGTCTTCATACAACCGCTTAATGTAAACAGTAACAGAAACGCTAATCCATTGATGACGTTTTTCATAAGTGTGTGTGTGTTAGGTTACAGAAAACAATTCTTTGAATAAATGTAACGATTATGTTACTTAGATACGAATCTTGGAAGTTGCATGATTTTTAGGTTTTAATTGACAATAATAATTGTTAATATCTAAGTGATATTGTCAGTAAAACTACTTCGTCCTTCAGCTACTTAAAAACTGGAAAATCAGCATATTAGCCCTTATCAAGTAAATAACAATATGATTATGAAATGATATAAGGGTATACAAGTAATAATTACTATATTTATTAATTATTGACCTTCCGTTTAGTATTTTTTACAAATAATAAGAGGGCGGTTAATAAATATTCCCTAATTAACTTAAACCAAAAACTCTGGCTAATGGAAGGTAACCAGATCCAGCAATTGTTTTTTAACCACATCAGGTCGAAGATGGCTTCTCATTTTTCTTTTGTAGATGAGATAGCTGAGATATTGAGCATCAGTAATGACAGCGCGTACCGGCGGATAAGGGGAGAAAAGCCGATTAGCCTGGATGAGGCCCAGGTGCTTTGCAGCAAGTACCAGGTTTCACTTGATCAACTACTTCATATAAAAACCAATACGGTCATCTTTTCATACGATAAGGTTGACGACTCTTCGTTCGTATTCACTAAATATCTGCAATTTATAGCGCATAGTCTTGAACTGTTCAGCAGGTTGCAAAATCCGCAAATGTATTTTTACAGCAAGGATTTGCCTCCCTATCTTTTCACCCCCTTTCCGCAATTAATGGCTTTCAAATTCTTTTTCTGGAAGCGTACGCTATTGGGTTATGCGGACCTGTCGAAACAGCGTTTTAACGGAGACGAACCGGACACAGAAACTATTGAAATAGCAAACAGGATAGACGAATTATATGCAAAAATACCCTCTACCGATATATGGAATGAAGAAAGCATAAATGTCACGATCAGCCAGATCGAATTTTACAGGCAGGCAAATATTTTTACTGATAAAGATATTGTAATCAAAATATATTCCCAGCTGGAAGATTTGGTCAACCACCTGGAGCTACAGGCCGAGACAGGGAAAAAATCACAATACCATAAGCCGGATGTGCGTACAAATGTCTTATATGATGTTTATATCAATGAAACCCTTATTGGTGACAATACGGTATATATTCAAAGCGATAACAGGCAGATGACGTTTATCAATCATAGCGGGCTGAATTTTATGCAGACCCAGGATCAAGATTTTTGCGACATTACTTTCAAACATTTGCAAAACGTTATCCGGAAATCGACCCATATCAGCGTAGTAGGCGAAAAGGAAAGGAGCATGTTTTTCAATAACCTTCGCCACAAAATCCAGGAAAGGAAAAAGACGGTAAATTGAACCTCTAATGCTGATTGCTACAAGTCTATCTTAAAACTTATTGCCATATAATTAAACTTGTTCATCCCCCCGATTGCAACGCTTTCGTTCTTTAATGCAAATCTCGCTCTCTCCCAATTAACGCGGGACCCTATAAAGAAAGGGATACTTACCAGCGATGCCGCTAAACCAACAATGACAAGAGCTTCTCCGTTAGTGCTATCGTATGAACTTGTACCAATGTCGTTGAGACTATTTAACGCACTTGCTGAGCCTATAGCTAATGTAGTTACGCCGGCGCCTAAAAAAACGAATCCGGTAATCAGGTTTGTTTTATGCCTGTCCATATAAAGACTATACGTCGATTGTTTGGATGTCACGGCTACAGTATCCGCTATTTGCGCTGAAGCAAATTGAATAAAAGATAAAAATACGACCAGGACTGTTAATAGTTTTTTCATGACAATATGCTTTAGGTTTGAGTTTAATTTGTGATATAAAGCTACTTCCGCTTTGAAGCTCAGGAAAATGAGAAAATCACAGCCTAAATGATCCGCAAGTAAATAGTAATATTTCCTGGCACAAGGATGTGCAAGCGTTTGCAATTTTTACTACATGAGATAGCAACGCACGTCTTTTAGTATTTTTCGCAAATAAAAATGGATAAAAAATTGATTAATGCTGGAAAACGCTATCGATCTTTTGCGCTTATCTGATCAAATTGAGTTTATCTCATTCCGATACGCTTCGATGCTTCTTATCGCCGTATGCTTACCCATCTCCACCATTTCTTCGGCTTTATAAAAATCGAGGGTACCGCAGCAATCGTGCGATACGTTGATCAGGATATCGGGCGTATGCTTTTCGAGCGATAGCTGCGTGGTATGATGGGTCATAAAGCTGATCGTTTTGTTGATCACATCAAAATAACCGAATTTCTCCTCGTGATCCGCCAGCGGATTAATGGCTTGCAGGTGACTATAAAACTCCTTCATCTTCTCCTGGTAACTGGATAATTTGGCTACCTCGATATGCTCCGGCACAACCGGCTTATCCACCGGCACTGGCGCATTCACATTTACTGCTATCAGTATATCTCCCTTATGCCTTTTAACATGATCGATAGGCAGATTATTAACCACTCCCCCATCTACCAAATTCCATTTTCTAATTTTACGGGTGTAAAAACAGTAGGGATAGCGATAGATGCGCGTATCGCGTCCAGCACGCTCCCTTTGGTGAAAACCACTTCTTTTTTATTGAGAATATCCGCAGCAACCGCCGTATAGGGGATTTTGAGGTCTTCAATATTTGCATCGGCAATCAGTTCCCGCATTTTGTGAAAAACCTTATCGCCCTTAATAAAACCCTGCCCGCTTAGCGTAAAATCGATCAACGCAAACACCTTCATTTTATCAAGCGTACAGAGCCAATCTTTATACACTTCCAATTTCCCAAGCGCATAGATGCCGCCTATGAGCGCTCCCATCGAAGTACCCGCTACCGCGGATATTTCAAACCCCTGTTCCTCCAACGCCTCAATAACTCCGATATGGGCAATTCCTCTTGCGCCGCCGCCCGATAATACCAGGGCTACTTTTTGTTTCATTTTGTGGATATCTCAAAAATTTACTAAATATAACAAACCGGCTAAAATTAGTGCGCATACGGGCCGATGCCCCATTGAAATATTTGCAAAAAATGAGCAGAACATCATGCTCTGCATATAATTTCCTAATTTTAACCCATGAAAGAATGTACACCGGCATTACTCAAAACTTTCGAACCATTGAAGGAAGTACCTGAAGACCAGCTTCAATGGCTGGTAGACCAGAGTGATTGCCTCGAATTTAACGATGGAGATGTGCTGGCCGAGCCGGGAAACCCGCTTACCGGTACCTACTTTGTCATAAGTGGCAAGATCCGCTTGTATCTGCCTATTGGCGGAGTAAAGCGCGAGATTGGAGATTTTAAAGAGGGAGAGATCAGTGGATATTTACCCTACTCCCGGGCCAAAATGGGAACAGGATACTCTGTGTCTGTAGGAACAACCCAAATAATGATCCTGCCAAAGGAAAAGACACCCGAGATGATCAAAAACCATTTCGAGCTTACCCAGGCTTTGGTACACGTAATGACCAACCGTGTGCGTACGTTTACCACCTTGCAACAACAAAACGAAAAAATGCTGGCCCTGGGTAAACTTTCGGCCGGTTTAACACATGAATTGAATAACCCGGCATCGGCTATTGTACGCGATGCGGAATCATTGCTCAAACATTTGCAAATGGAGCCGTCGAGTTTCAAATCGATGATCGCCATCCGGATGGAACCCGAACATGTTGACGCAGTAACCAATGAATTTTTCCGTTTCTTAACTGACCGCAAAGAGGTGAACCTCACCATCAGGCAACGTGCTGATAAGGAAGATGAGCTCACCGACCTGTTTGATGAAATGGACATGCATTACTTGCCCGAGTTGCCCGAGAACTTTGTAGAATTTGGGGTGGAGCCTGAAGATGTCAGGTCTTTCCAAAAGCATATCCCCAAGGAATATTTGTCACCTGTGTTTAACTGGATGAACACCTTGTTAGTTAGCGATAGAATGGTGCAGGACATCGGTGAGTCGGCCAGGCGTATTGCCAACCTGGTTACCTCTGTGAAAAACTACACGCACATGGACCAGGGGCAGGAAAAACAATATGCCGATATCCGTATTGGTATAAAAAACACCTTCCAAATGATGATCTATAAGATCAAAAAGGCCAATATCAACATAGTGAAGGAGTTTGACGAAACCCTACCACCGGTAAAGGCGATGATAGGCGAGCTAAACCAGGTGTGGACCAATTTGATAGATAACGCGCTGGATGCGATGGAGGAAAATGGTAAAGGTACACTCACCATTAAAACCGAGCGTGATAAAGAGTTTGTGCAGGTAAGTATTATTAATGATGGCCCTGTGATACCAGAGGAGATACGTTCGCGCATTTTCGACCCGTTTTTTACAACCAAGGAGATGGGTAAAGGCACCGGTATGGGACTCGAAGTGGTACAACGGATAGTGAAACAGCATAACGGATCAATAAAAGTAACATCCGAACCGGGGCACACGGCATTTGTTGTATGCTTCCCGATCGACGGGTGAGTTAAGTTGATTAAGTGAGTGGTTGATTAAGTTGACTAGGTTAAATAGCAAAAACTTAACCAACTCAATCCAACTTAATCAACTCAATCAACTATTAAAAAACAATCAACCTACGAAAAATGAACAAACCCATTATATTTTCAATAGACGACGATCAGCAGGTTCTGCGGGCCATAAGCCGCGACCTGAAATCGCAGTATAATTCAGAATACAAGATCATCAGTACTATTTCGGCCAATGAAGCGCTCGAGGCTTTGACTGACATCAAAAACAGCGGCGATACCGTTGCCATGTTCCTGGTGGATCAACGCATGCCCGAAATGGAAGGTGTTGATTTCCTGCAAAAAGCTATCAAGTTCTTTCCTGAAGCTAAACGGGTGTTATTGACAGCCTACTCAGATACTGTGGCGGCTATAAAAGCCATTAACGTAGTACAGCTTGACTATTACCTTACCAAGCCATGGAACCCGCCCGAAGAAAAACTTTACCCGGTGCTTAACGATCTGCTTGATGATTGGCAAAGCCATTATACGCCGGATTTCAAAGGCATTAAACTGGTAGGTTACCAATTTTCGCCAAAATCACATGAGATAAAGGATTACCTGGCGGGGAACCTGATACCATACAAGTGGTTTGATATTGAGACTAACCCCGATGCTAAAACCCTCCTCGAAGTAAATAATATGGGTAACAGCGATTTGCCCGTAATTATTTATGAAGACGGCGGCTGTGCCTGCATGCCTACTATCCGGCAAATAGCAGACAAAGCCGGATTGGCCCCGCAGATAAAGAACGAGATATATGATGTGGTGATCATAGGCGCCGGCCCGGCAGGACTTGCGGCTGCAGTATATGGTTCGTCCGAAGGCTTGAAAACATTATTGATCGAACGCCGTGCTCCCGGTGGACAGGCGGGTACTAGTTCGCGTATAGAAAATTATTTGGGCTTCCCTGCAGGTTTAAGCGGTGCCGATCTGACCCGCAGGGCCATCAGCCAGGCCACCAGGCTGGGCGCGCAGTTCCTGTCGCCGCATGCGGTAAATGATATCCGGGAAAAAGACGGCTATAAAAAGATCATCCTGGATGACGGGCCTGAAATAGTTAGCCGGGCAGTGGTGATCACGACGGGAGTTGATTACCGAAAACTGGAAGTAAAAGGCGTAGAGAATTTTACCGGCGCGGGCATCTATTATGGCGCGGCCACTACAGAAGCAAGTGCCTGCAAGGATAAGAACGTGTATGTGATTGGCGGTGGCAACTCAGCCGGGCAGGCCGCAATGTACCTGTCCAAATTCGCGCAAAAGGTGCACATTATCATTCGCCGTGATGATTTGACGGCAACGATGTCGGCTTACCTGATCGAGCAGATCAAGCTATCGCCAAATATTGATGTGCTGGCCAACATGGAAATTTGTGAGGCAATAGGCAATAACTCCCTTGAACAGCTCACGCTGATGAATATTAAAACAGAGGAGAAAACCTCGCACGAGGCCAGTGCCCTGTATATTTTTATTGGCGCAAAACCTTATACCGATTGGGTGAAACTGAATATCATTAAAGATAAAAAGGAGTTTATAGAAACAGGTCGTGACCTAACCGCCTATGAAGGCTTCAAAAAGATATGGAAGCTTAACCGCGACCCCTTCTTATTGGAAACCAGTTGCCCGGGGATTTTTGCCGCAGGCGATGTACGTGCCGGGGCGATGAACCGGGTAGCATCCGCCGTGGGCGAAGGCTCCATGGCGATCAGTTTTGTACATAAGTATTTGGCGGAAGTATAGTTATTTCCCTTGTCATTCTGAGCATAGCGAAGAATCTAAAGCGCATTCAGGCTTTTCACTATACTCAGAATGACAGTTTTTTGTAATTTGTCATCAAAATAACACCTATGGAAGATCAACCCTGCCAGCACCTGCAAGCCATAAAAAAACTGAAGCACCCCAAAGACTATGTATGCGAGGAGTGTATAAAAACCAACAGTACCTGGATGCACCTGCGCACCTGCCAGGAATGTGGGGTTACTTTGTGTTGCGATAGCTCCCCTAACCAGCATGCATCCAAACATGCCCGTAAGGCAGGGCATCCCGTTGTCATCTCCGCCGAACCCGGCGAACGCTGGCTATGGTGCTATGTGGACGAGGAAATGGCGGAGTATTAAAACACGCGTTTTCGTTTAGTAATTATTTGATTATCCTAAAGGCATCCAACCCTCATTTCGTCTATTTTTTCGCAAAAATTCCACTTTAAGGCGTGCTAAATAAGCTACACTGTTGTAGCAAGTTATGATCGGTTATTTAACTCACCTATTAAAAATTTCGTTAAGAGCAAATCCTTTTGATCGTAAAATACGTATAAACCCTGTAAATACCGGGATTGCCACTCCTTTTGGAATGCTTTTGGATTGGGGCAATACATCCTAACTATTAAAGATTTATTTATGTCGAAATTATTATACGTATTCGCTATTATTTTCATTGCAGGTTGGTCATATGGTATTGTAGCATTACACACTCGTAACGACCTCTTTTTAAGCGCCGGATTGATTGCCCTGCTTTTTGCCATCATGAAAGAGGTGGTGCCTATGTGGAACAACCTGATCCGTGACCTGCTTAATAGATAAGATCTCCCATATAAACTTGAATCCCAATAGCACATCTAACCGATGCGCTAAATACCGGTTAAATTAAATTCCTTAATTTAGCCTCCATGAGATTTACAAGGCCAACACTCTCACAATTATTTTCAGTGTTTATGATCCTATGCTTCGCGGCATGGTTCTACAGCCCGAGGGTAAAGAGTTGGGTGATCATGGCTTTCCTTGCAGTCGGCTTCTATAAACCACCCGTTCCAATAGCTAAACAGAATCTTGGCACAGCCCCTCCTATTCTGCTTCACAATACTAAAGGTGATATTGTTGATCTGCAGCAGCAAAAAGGAAAAGTAGTTTTCGTGAATTTTTGGGCCGTATGGTGCCCGCCTTGTTTGGCTGAGTTGCCCTCTATCAATAAATTGTATGCGAAGGTAAAGGACAATCCAAATATCCTTTTCATTTCTATTGATGTCGATAATAATTTGCCCCGCTCATCAAAAATGCTGGTTAACCGCGGTTACCAGTTCCCGGTATATGGCGGATCGCCATCAACACTGCCCGGCCCCTATTTCCAGCAGGTGATCCCAACAACGGTCGTCATCGATAAAAAAGGGTTCGTGGTTTTCGATCACATCAACCGTGCAGATTACAGAGACGAAAAGTTTTTAAACTACCTGCTCGCCCTTGCAAAAGAATAAGCAAGCCAATAAGTAATCCGCTACCCGTCCGGCACCAACAACCGGACGGACGGATGACCCCTCATATTCAAAACTAACTGTGCAGCACAGTTACAGGAATATCAGTTAATATAAATTGCATTTGTATTGAGCTTTCCAGGTCGTCAAAAATAGGAGCGCCAACCTCTGTATGAAGGTATGTTTCGCCATCATTATCATGCCCAAACTCAACTTTTGCCCCAAAGCGCCATTGTACCAGGTAGTAGTTCCAGGTGATGGTAGTTATTTTTGCTTCATCTTTCAGCAGACTCACCACTTCGTCTTTGCTGGTTTTTACGCCCTTGCCGAATCCATCGTTTGCTGTGTGCAGGAAAACATCGGTGATACTATCCTTATCCCCTGTTTTCTCTCTCCATATTCCCGAAATATAATAATCCCATTTTTCCATATCTCACAAGTTAGGTGTCTATATGCAATTTATGGCTAAAAAATCAAAGTGAACACCCCGTATTTTCACGGTATTTTATTGCGGGTTTTACGCAAATACAAAATACAGGTAAAGCATAAAATGCTATCAACCTGTATTTTATTGCTTTTTACTAAAGTTGCCTACTTCTGTGAGGTTTTTTATTGAAGGATACTTTCTTCCCTGTTATCGTTAAGTATTAAAAAGCGTCCTCATCGGCACTTGGCCCATAGCTCCCGGGAATAGGCACATCCAGTATGCGTAAAAACACACCCAATTGTGCACGATGATGAATGGTTTGGCTTAGTGCCGTACGGATCAGCCCTCCCCTTGTTGTAACTACGTAGATCTGCGCGCCATTACGCATGGTCCAGGTTTCATCTAATTTTTCTTCCCTGGCGCCGGTCAATGCAGCCAATCCTTTCGCAGCACATTCCTCAAAATAAGCCATCAGTTCTTTAGTGTTGTTTATCTCCGGCTCTTTGTGCGTAGTATTGGCAAAATCCAGTTCATCGGTATGTACCGCCATATCAACCCATGATTGGATATCGGCAATGTGAGTGGCCAGGCGGCGCACGGTCATACTTTTTGCGTGTGGTTTCCAGTCATACTTGTCATTAGGTACGCGGGCCAGCATTTTGCGGGTGGTTGCCACTTCGCTTTCCATTTCTTTTAATAACATTTCAATGATTGTCATAACTTTTCTTTTTGATTTATATTTCAAAGTAACCACATGCTTATGACAGCCCTATGTCAACAGTCTTTCAAAAAAAATTAAGTAATAAAGTTTGCAGCCTGGCATCTGCACAACAGTATTTTTACGTAGATAAATAGGTACTTTAACGGTAGCCTGAACAAGAAAATGAATTTATATTTAGCCCGTTGATTTGCAGATATTTATTTGTTTAAACTTATACATTAACGCATGTTTTTTTAATTTTAAGGAAACAAATATTAGGGGCAAGATAATTATCAATAAAGTTGAAACTTTAAACATATTTTAACGTACTTAGGGCACCTTACCACGATAAGATCATGATTACAAAAAAAATGATGGCAACATCAAACAAAAGCGCCGCCAATACCTATTATTAGATATGCAAAAGGTTATTGTAAAAATATCGCTTAGCGGCCAAGCCTCCGGGGATATTTTTGACTTTGCACGGACGCAAAACAGATACTTTTTTCGTTAACTTACAAAACCAATCACCCCCGAAACTTGGTAGCAACCGGATTCGCACTATATGGACAAAGAATTTTATAAAAGCATATTAACCAAGCAGCAGATTACCGGCGCTATTCCATCTAACAAGGAGATCTCAGCATGGGCCTTGGATGTTATCCGTTTGCTGTATCCCGAGCAATCGAACCGCTTGTTTACTTATGTTCACCAGCTCGAAGCGGAATTTAAAAAGCTTGAAAAAGAACTTCACACCATTTTGGATGCCACACGGGGATTAGTTGACAATGATAATGAGCTGCTGGCCAAAACTTTTTTTGAAGGGCTTCCAGAGTTATATCGCATACTGAATACTGATATACAAGCTACTTTTGACGGCGACCCCGCTGCAAAAAGCGAGTTTGAGGTAATCAGGGCTTACCCTGGTTTTTATGCCATATCGTTTTACCGGCTGGCGCACTGCCTTCATGAATTGGGTATTCCACTGATACCCAGGGTACTTACAGAATACGCCCACTCAAAAACGGGTATCGATATACACCCCGCCGCTTCTATCGATGAATATTTCCATATCGACCATGGCACCGGTGTGGTTATTGGCGAAACCTGCAAGATAGGCCGCCATGTAAAAATATACCAGGGGGTTACTTTGGGCGCACTAAGTGTAAGCAAAGTGCAATCTCATCAAAAACGCCATCCAACTGTGGAAGATTATGCCGTAATTTATGCCGGTGCGACTATCCTCGGGGGCCGTACAGTGATAGGGCATGGCAGCATCATTGGCGGTAACGTGTGGCTCACCAAATCTGTCCCTCCCTATTCAAAGGTGTACCATACCCACGAGGTAAGTTTATTAAAGGAAAAAATTAAGGATTGATTTTGTGAGGTTGAATAAGTCAGATTGAGTTGATTATGTTAGATTCAGTTGATTGAGTTCTGCCATTTGAATACCTTTTGCAGAC
>Ga0105237_10008386_pt1 | contig 11199 bp, 10 predicted proteins | sample KBSC24metaG_FD_81520 | JGI IMG/M metagenome (GOLD analysis project Ga0105237, IMG submission 81520) | Corn rhizosphere microbial communities from Kellogg Biological Station, Michigan, USA - KBS C2-4 metaG | ecosystem: Host-associated > Plants > Roots > Rhizosphere > Soil | place: Michigan, USA... | reverse complement strand
GGAGGATGAGACGACCGAATTTGCGTTCGCGCAGTCGGGGAACGTCTTTCCGGCGAATGGACGAGAAGCGACCGGGATGGCCCGGATTTCTTCCCAGCCTCGTCTGGCACTCCCTTTACTGGTGGAACAGCCGGGCATGGGTTGGGTTGGAATCGTGGAGGCGGGCGCGGGCCGCTTTCCGCCTGCTTCCCTTGCCCGCTCTGACGATAAGATTTTCGTGACGCGCCTCGCGCAGCGCACGGGCGACCCCAACATCGTTTACGAAGGTGCCACACCCATTACCTTGCCGTGGCGTGTAGTGTTGGTGGGTGCCGACCGGACCAGGCTGCTGCAATCCGAATTTCTAAAATCCCTTAAGCCTTAATCAGCGAGATTTCGAGTTCGATCTTCACATCGTCGCCGACGAGGATCCCGCCCGTTTCGAGTGCCGCGTTCCAGGTGAGTCCGAAATCGCCGCGCTTGATCTTGGTGGTGGCAGACGCACCGATACGGTTATTGCCCCACGGGTCCTTGCCTTCCCCCGTCGGGCCTTCGACCTTTAGGACAACTTCCTTCGTGACGCCGTGGATGGTCAGGTCGCCGGTGACGGTCTGTTCGTCGGAGGCCTCCGATACCACCTTCTTGCTCTTGAACGTGATGGTGGGGAACTTCTCGACGTCCAGGAAATCCGCGCTCTTCAGGTGCGCGTCGCGCTGGGGTTCCTGCGTGTTGATGGAAGTGGTGTCGATAACCGCATCGATGGTAGACGCAGCGGGATTGCTGGTGTCGTAAGTGACGGTGCCCTTCACGCTGCCGAAACTGCCCCGGACATTCGTGATCATCATGTGCCGTACGGAAAAATGCGCGGCGGAGTGCGCCGGGTCGATGTTGTAGGTGTTCGTCATATTGTCCTCCTCAAATTGCCTTGACATCAAGATAGATGACGCCAAGGCAAAAAGGATTCAGCGCCGTCACTAATTTCCATCGATACGGCACGTCAACGTTTCAGACCTGTGAACGCCATGCTGAAGACCGCCGGTACTTCGTTAGTTTTGCTCACCTCGGTGGCTGGATTCTGCCAAACCACGCCCTCGCGTCCCGCCTTTGAAGTGGCGTCCGTACGGGCCGGCACATCCGGCAGGATCTTTTCGCCAGACATGCTGCCGACCACTGTGAGTGCGGCTGACTCTCTGATGATGCGCAACATGACCTTACGGGGCGCCGTGGCGTGGGCGTATCACGTGATGGACTACCAGGTGACCGGCCCCGAGTGGATTCAGCTTCAGCGCTATAACATCAGCGCCAAGTCCGGCGGTCCGGTCCATGAGGACGAACTTCGCACCATGTTACAGACGTTGCTGGCGGACCGGTTCAAAGTCGCCTTCCATCGGGAGACCAAAGAGCAGCAGGTATTCGTGCTGAGTGTGGGCAAGAACGGGACCAAGCTCAAAGAGACCGAAAGTGAAGGCGACCTGAGCATTCAGCCCGATCAGAAGCGGATGACCATCACGGTTAACCGCGCACCCATTTCCCGTCTCGTGGAGGGTCTCTCCGAAGTGTTCAAGGCTCCCGTGATCGATAAGACGGGATTAAATGCCAAGTACGACATCACGGTCGATGTGGGGAAGTATATGGCCGATTTTCAGTCATCCGCCGGCGGTACCCCTCCGGACCCGATCGCCATGATCACGATGGGATTGCAGGACGCGCTTGGGCTGAAACTGGAGTCGAAAAAGGTCGCACTCGATCTGTTGGTAATCGATCGTGCCGAAAAAGTCCCCACCGAAAACTAATTGATGATTTGTGGGGCAGGCACTTCCACACTTCCGCCTGCCCATTCCGGAGGCTGGCCTGGCTGCCGATTCAACCTAACTTAACTAGGCTCGCTAGCCGCCAGCAGTTCTGCGGGCGAGGCCGTGCCGGTCCCCTTTTTCATAATGGTGATGGAGGCGACCAAATTGCCGAATCGTGCCGCGGCGATGGGGCCCCGAGTAGTGGCCAAGGTTAAGGCAGCGCCGGCAGAAAAGCTGTCGCCGGCGCCGCAGATGTCCACCGGGTTCTCCACCTGCCTCGCCTTCACGAACGACGGAACATCGCCGGTGAAGATCTGGGCACCCAGTCCGCCTCGAGTGACCACGAGGATTGGGGCCTTCATGATTTTTCGGAGGCCTTCGAAGTCTTCGCACCCCGCCCTCTTGCACGCAGCTTCGGCCTCAAACCGGTTGATCTTCATGATCACGCCACGAAAGAGTTCGGAGCGCATCCGGGAGTCTACCCACACCCAAACCGGATGAGTCGCGGCGATTCGGGTGAGGGCTGACCGTACGGGGGCGGTCACGACGCCCCCCGCGTCCGTTTCCGCTTGATCGGATACCAGGATCACGTTGTAGCTGGGTCCGATCGCTTCGAGCCTGCGAACCAGGTCCGCTTCGAGATCGGGCGGTAGGGATCGCGTGTTTACGAAGTCCACGCGGGGCAAATCTTCCTGGCCTGTCTGGTTGTTGATCAGCTTGGTGTAAGTGAACGTCGCGATCGCGCTCGATTCCACCAGTTGACTACCATCAATTCCTCGCGCCGCTAAGGCGCCCTTCAATTCGAAGCCGAAGCCATCCGTCCCGATGACACCGAGTACCGCCACCTTTGCTCCCAGCGCCGCGACATTCGAAGCTACCGTACCTGCTGCTCCCGGTGTGACCTCGGTGGCGACGACGCCGATACGCGGAATGTCCGTTTCGCGGGACGGGTCGGCGAGTTGAGGATCGTATTCACACCAGCGATCGAGGCAAACGTCACCGACTACCAAAACACGGAGCTTCGGGAAATCCGCGAGAATCGCCGCCACGTTCATCGCAACTTCTCCTTGACCAGCCTCCATAACGCCGGCAGCGTGGCCCGATGATCACCCGCGAAATAGAAGCTCTCTCCGCCATCCGCCACGGTGCGTACCAGAATCGTTTTGTGTGGACGGAAGTAGTAGCCGGGGTCGGTCTTCGGCAACTCCTTGCGATGATCGCCGTGAATCGGAACCATATCGAAGACTGCGGTGGTGAAATGACGAATCGTGCGGCCTTCCTGCCGGGCAACATTGCGCGCCATCGCGAGCGCCTTTAAATAGACTTCCGGCCCCATGATCGCCGATCCGAAATTCAGCAGTACACCACACTCCAGACGTTCCACCGTCCGCGCGAAGATCAGAAAGTCACGATAACTGGCAGCACCCAGCGCTGCGCCATCGCAGTTGGGGTGCTCGTGAATGATGTCGTAGCCGACCCCGGCGTGGACCGTGATCGGTACCTTTAAGCGATATGCCGCCGCGAATACGGAGAGCTCGCGATGCGGATAGTCGCTCTCCAAAATGCGTCGGCCGACATTTTCGCCCAGCCCCAACTGTAGCGAGGCCGCCTCGACGATCCAGTCGTTCAGTTCACCCGTCTCGCGCCACAATCCAAATTCGCCGGTGCGAATGTAGCGATCCACGCTCTCGGTGGTGGCGCCGATTCGCGCCAGTTCGTAGTCGTGGATCGCGGCCGCACCGTTCACCGCGATGTGGTCGATGACGCCCGCCTCCAACAAATCGATGATGTGGCGATTCACGCCCGCCCGAAGAACGTGCGCCCCCATCATCAGGATGCGGGCCGTTCCCAACTCGCGCGCTCGAAGCACGCGATTGGCAACACCAGGCAGATCCTCATGGGCGAAAGCCGGAGTTTCGTCGCTCAGTTGCATCCAGCGATCCAGCTGGAGGTCGTGTTTCCGCTCGGCGAGAGGCTTCACCTCCAGGCGGGAGCGGTCGAAGATTTCGTATTGGCTCATGCTTGAAATAAGGTCCCGATCAATGCGTCAGTATCCAGGAAATTGGGAACGATGAAATCGGCGCCGACTCCGATGAGACGCTGGCGCTTCCATTCGTCGATGCCCAGGCACTCCGGTTCGTCGCTGGCCACGCCGACCGTGGCGCCGCCGACCTTACGAACCTCTTCAATCTCTACATAGCCGTCGCCAAAGGCCAGCAGGTGCTGGCCACCGACGCCGGGGAAGGTCAAAATCCGTTGCACCAGAATCCGCTTGGAAAACTTTTTGAAGTCGTCGAGCGCGCCATACACGCCGCCATCGAAATAGCGGGTAACGTCCAACAAATCCGCCTCCTCCTTCAAGTACACCTCATCAGTGCCGCTCGCCAGGTACATCGAGAGACCGCGATCTTTGAGGCGCTCGAGCAACGCTCGCGAGCCCGGAACGAGATATCGATCCGGAGAGCAGTGGCCACCGCGCAGATCTTCCAGGCGATGCCGGATGACATGCGAAAGCCGGTCCAGGTACCACTGCTTGTAGACCAGCGGCTCGCGCGGAGTGCCACCTCGCCACTTCACTTCGTCCGCCAGCGCGATCATCTGGTAGATAGTTTCTTCGCCGGTCAAACGCCAGACGAATGACTCGACGACCTGGCGCAGTTCGTCCTCCGTCTCGCCCGTTTTGAGTTCAGAGAGGACCTCCACCATCATCGGCACCATCACCTTCATCCAGCCGGTTCGGACCAGCGATAGAGTGCCGTCAAAATCAAAAAGTACGTAGCGGGCATTTGCCGCGGAGACACCGGGGTGTAGGGATTCCATTTCGTTACTCGGAGAACGGCCAGACGCGTTCGATGGTCTTGCTGAGCATCCAGGATTTGTCTTCGTCGTTGAGGAACTTCATGTCGTCGCGAACTACCGTGAGCGCCTTCGCATAGGTGGAATGGCCTTCCACAATCGGCCAATCGGTGGCCCACATCAGCCGCTGCGGACCGAATGACTGATGCAGGCGCCTCACCAATTCCTGCGCGTCGAGCCACGGATACGGCTGCTTCGAGAGCGACCAGGTGTGCGAGATCTTGACGAAGAGATTCGGGTAACGCTTCAGGGCAATCAGTTTCTCCAACTCGGCCGGCTGATCTACCGGGCAGTCTGCCATGTGATCGATGACCACCGTGAGGTCGGGCAACTTCTCCAGCAGCGCTCCGACTTCAGGCATCCGCGTAATCGGCGCCAGCACGGTCATCGGCACCTTCAGTTCGTGCGCGCGTTTCCAGAGCGGAGGCATCAGCGGGCCGTGAAACCAATCGCCCGACGCGTTTGCCGCAGGACTGATGCGCACGCCGCGAAATCCCTGCGCCGTCAATTTCGAAAGGTGGTCGGGAGCGGCCGGATCCAGCGGATCGACTCGTGCTACTCCCTGGAACATCTTCGGGTATTGCTTCAACACGTCCGCCAGATACGAATTGTCGTACTTGTAGTGGATCACCTGAATGATGACCGTCTTCGACACGCCGTTCGCCTTCATCAGGTCGAGCAGCATTTCCGGCGTTGCGTCGCGTTCGGGTGGTTTGGCTCCTTCGGCAAAAGGATACTTGGGATCGTGCTTCCACACGTGCACGTGCGGGTCGAGAATTCGGTAATCACTCATGAGAGGGCTCATCGCGGCTGCTGCCAGAAACGTCCGCCGGGAAATCTCAGACATAGATCGACTCTAGCTTATCGACCACGTAGGCGCCGCTGCGCTCATAACTCGCGCGGGGATTCTGCCTCGCAATGTCGAGATCGACAATCAGCCATCCTTTGAACGCCATCGACTTCAAGACGCGATGGCAGCCCGGAAAATCGATTTCGCCGTCGCCCAGATCGAAGATCGTGTTGCGGTCAAAACTGTCGGGTTTGGCGCCGGCCACGCGCTTGGCGTCCTTGTAATCCGCCAGCATTAAGCGACTCTGATGCTTCTCGAGTGTCTTCACTACGTCGCAGCCGGCGAGGTGCAGGTGGGCCGTATCGGGCGAAAAGTAGAAGAGTTTGGGATCCGTCATCGCCATGCAACGGTCCACCTCGTCGGGATTCTGCACGATCTGTCCCATGTGATTGTGGAGTCCCGCTGAGAAGCCCATCTCGCGTGCCGCGGCTCCGATGGCGTTGAACGATTCGCACATTGCCTGAAACGCGCCGGGCGCCGCTCCGTTAGTGCGATTGGGCGAGAAGACCACCAGGTGATTCGCGTCGAACTCCTTCAGGAAGGTCATCGCCGTCTTGGCGTTGGCCACCACCTCAGCGCGCTTTGAGGGATCGTGCGTGGCCCCGTTGAAGGAGATGGTGACGATCGAGCAGCCGCGCTTGTCGGCCTCGTTCTTCATCTGCGCCGACGTAATGTTGTAGGTCTGCAGGATCTGCGGGAACTGCGTAACGCGAAGGCCGATGAAGCCTGTATCCTTCATCACGTCGAGAATATCGGTGAAAGGGACGCGCGGAAAGTAGTTCCACAGGTTGGATCCCAATCCCCATTTCACGTTCTTGTTGGCAGGCAGACGGTTCGCCGCACGGGCGAGCGTCGCGCTCATCAAAGCAAGTACCTGGCGGCGTGTCATAGTACAAGCATAATGCCGAAGAAGCGACCAGTTTCTACACTTCGGTTTTCGGGAATTCGAAGGTTTTGAAGGTGCTGCGTTATGGGGATGCCGGTCCGGGGCCCAAGGGATCGGTGATGACGACCGCGTTCGAACTCGACGGCCAGCACTTTGTAGCGCTGAATGGTGGACCTCATTTCAGCTTCACGCCAGCCGTGTCGTTCGTGGTGAACTGCGATACGTAGGAGGAAATCGATTACTTTGGGACAAGCTGGGCGAAGGCGGCAAGATCATGCAATGCGGATGGCTCTCCGACAAATTCGGTCTCTCGTGGCAAATCGTGCCGCCGCTACTACCCCAGATGCTGGAGGATCCGGATCGCGAGAAAGCCGATCGCGTCATGAAGGCCATGATGCAAATGACCAAGATCGATATCCCAACCCTGCAGAAGGCCTACGACGGCTAGCGGTGGCGGCTCGGAATACGTTACATGTTACCGAGCCGCGACCGCAAGAGAGTTCGGAATGTCCCTGCAGGCCACTGATGTGGATGAAGGCGCTAAGCGGTAACGATGCAAAAGCACCGCTCCTTCGAAGTCGCGGTTCGGTAGTTTCACTACTGTTACCGAACCGCGACCGCAATGCAAGGGAGCGGACCTGCTACCTGTGCCGCGCTACTCCACTTCCAGGAATGGCAAAGCGCAGTTGCTCCTGAAGGCGATTCCGTACTGCCGCGGGTAGCATGCGGATCGACGACACCGACTTCGTGACCGCGCCGGCCTTAGCCGGGCTCACGAGGAAGCCGTGCAGTTCACCGCTCTGCTTGTCGACTCCGTAACCGACAATCTGGCCGACATCGTTAATCCAGGTGGCGAATACGAGGTACAGCGGGGAGTTCGCCGGAACCAGGTCGTTGAGGTCGGTCATCGTAATAGCGCTCCCACAGGAAGGCGCGGCAGTTGAAGTCGGCGTCGCATGAGGCGCCCACTACCTGCCGGCTGCTATTGATACTTGACGGCAGTCCGGCGGCGTCTGAGCCGATCGCGCCGATGTCTTCCAGTCCTTCGTCGCGGCTCCAGATGAAGCCGTGCAGGTCCGACCCTCCCGCAACGCTCGACGCACCGACGACTTCCGTCCGGTCGTTTAACCCGATGGCCGTTGTGTCGCCAGTCCCTCCCAGATTCCCGAGATCCCGCGGAACACCCTGCTCCCAAAGCACCGCCCGCGGCGATGCAAGCAGCCCCGTAACCGACACGCTAACGTTTTCGCAAGTGCCGGTACTTCCGACCGCCTCGCCCTTCTCGTTGATCCCGTATGCAAAGCCGACCGTGTCTCCTGCGGGCAAGCGCAATTCCTGAATATCAGTGGCGTTCGGGCCCCAGATGACTGGCGCGAAACGGAGTTTTTGCGGCGCAGGGCACTTGGCATCTGGTACGGGCTTCTCGGCAACGCCCGCCATCTGGCCCTGCTCGTTCATCGCGAACGAGATCGCGTTGTTACCGCCCAACGTAGGAAACGCCGTTGTCTTGCCCTCTTTCCAGATGCCGGCCAAACAGATGTGGTGCGTGCCGTAGCCGCAGAAGTCCTCCCCGAGAGGATCGATATCCGGCGTTTCGGAAACGATTGGTACCACCAGCGAGCCGAGCGGGTTCGTGCCGGCGCCGTTACCGCCCAGCCCACCGAGATCCATCATCTTGCCGTCGCGCCAGAGGAAGGGATGTTGTTCACCGCTGGCGATGGCCGCAGCACCGGAAATCGCGCCCGCGTTACTAATGCCAAACGCCAGGCTCAGGTCGCCGCCGAGCGTCCCGAGATCGGTCAACTGGAAGCGCGGTTGCTGCCCGCGCGTCAACAGAAATCCGTGGCTGACGCCGCTCACCGTGCACCGCCCCGCGATGTCGCCGTCCGGGGTAATGCCCGTCCCACCGGTGAACGACGCGCCGGGATAATCGTCGGAGGTGAATTGCCCTCCGCTGAGCACGTATCCATGACTCACGCCCGCCGCGTCCCGATAACGGCCCACCGTGTCGCCTGCAGCATTGCGGGAAACCGCGTTCGTAAAGCCGGCAGCATTCGGGTAGTCCCACGTAGTGAACCGGCCTTTCTGCAAGAGGAACGCACGTCCCAAACTTCCGATCGAATAGCCGCCGACAATGCCTCCCTGCGGACTGATTCCATTCACGACCGTGGCCGTAGCACCGCGAACGTCGATCTTCGAGTACGTATCGCCGTGCAGGAGAAAGCCGCGCGTCGAGTCGTCATAAAGGCCGACCACGTCACCGTTGGAGGCCACCCCGACCAGCGCTGTCGAGGCGGAGCCCGGAAAATCGACGGTGGTGAAGCGACCTTCACTGAATAGAAAACCATGATGCCGTCCGGTTGCCGACGTCGCGTATTCGCCGACAATGTCGCCACGAGCATTGATGCCGTTCGCGATCGTGAGGACAGAGGCGGGCGGATCGATGGTCTTGTAGCGGCCGCTGCTCAACAGGAAGCCGTGCGAAACCCGGTCGGCGCTAGTATAGACGCCGACCATTTCTTTGCGTGAGTTGATCCCCCATACGGTTGTGCTGGTGGAATTGGGATAGTCGATGAGCGTGAAGGTGCCTTGGCTATTAGCCAAGGGCGCCTGCCCACACAGGAATGAAGCCGCGAGCAGACCCACCGCGGGAATTCGAAGCAGACTGGTTTTCATTGAGTTTTCGTCTCCGATTCAGATTCAGCCGACGCAGTAGTGCAATCGGCTTCAACCTTCAGGCGCAAATCAGATCGGAAAACTGGGAAAGACGTCGAAAAAACTAATGGGTCTTACTTCTCGAATCGTCCAGTTCGGCCGAGAGCCAGGCCCGCGCTAGTTTCCAGTCCCGCATCACCGTATCGGCGGAGACCTTCAAAATTTCAGCCGTCTCTTCGACGCTGAGGCCGGCGAAAAACCGCAGCTCGATCACCTTGGCCTTGCGCGGGTCCACCTTTTCCAACGCGTTCAAGGCGTCATCGAGTGCGATTACCTCGCGAGCTTTGCCTGACGCCACATCCAAAGCCTCATCCAGGTCCACATGCGGAGCAGGGCCACCGCGCTTCGCCGCCACCCGCCGCCGCGCGCTATCCAACAGGATGTGGCGCATCACCTGCGCCGCAATCGCGAAAAAGTGGGCGCGATGCTGCCAGTCCACATTCGTGACGTCGATCAGCTTGAGGTAGGCTTCGTGAACCAGGGCCGTGGTCTGCATGGTTCTTCCCGGCCGCTCATTCTGCATGAAATGGCCGGCGATGCGACGCAGCTCGTCGTACACCCTCGGGGTCAGTTGTTCCAGCGCGTTCTCGTCACCACCTGCCCACGCACGGAGAAGCTGCGTGGTCTCCGAACAATTGCCCTCAGCCATATGGTCCACCCGGGATTATAGCCCCCTGTGTTACCGAACCGCGAGAGCGAGGGTCTGTTAAAAAATCTGGCAACGTCCTGAATCCATAGCTATTCTCTCTGCGCTCTCCTAATCCCCGCCGTCCGTTGAGACCGTAACCGAACCGAGGACCCAACCTTTGTGGTTTCTCCGCGTCTTCCTCCGTGGCTCGGCGTCTCCGCGGGTGAGCTTTTGCTCGATGAATGAAGACGCCAAGCGGTCGGCACAAAAGCACCGGTAGTTTCGCTACCGTTACAGAGCCGCGACCGCAAGGGAGCGGATTTTCGCACTGTGCTGAGGCGTCTTCGGGTGCTTTTCCAGCGCTTGTCTTGCCGTGAACTCGAAAATCTTGGCTCGCATGCCAGTTCTTGACACCGCATTACGCCTGCAGGGTGAGACTCTATGCCCGCTTGCGGGCACCACACAGGACCAATATCATTGGTGGACTATGACTCCGGAGCGCTGGCAGAAAATCGAAGCCCTCTACCATGCGGCTCAGAATGGCGGTCCGGCAGTTCTGGAGGGCACCGACCCGGACCTCCGCTACGAAGTCGAAAGACTGCTGGCGCAGGATTCCCAAGAGAAGATTCTCGATCGCGACGCCGCCGCACTGCTGCAGGATTTCAGGGAGACACAGGAATCGCCATCCGTGCCCACGGACTTGGCCGGCAGGACAGTCGCCAACTATCAGATTCGCGAAATGCTTGGGGCGGGCGGCATGGGGGTTGTCTACAAAGCGTTCGATACCAGGCTCAACCGCTTAGTCGCACTCAAGTTTTTGCCCTCCCACATGCGGCACGACGAGGTGCTGAAGCGCCAGCTCGCCGACGAGGCACGAGCCGCTTCCGCACTCGACCACCCCAATATCGTCGTGATCTATGACATCGAAGACTCCGGGGATCTCTTCATCGCAATGGCGTTTCACGACGGCGTGACGCTTCGCGAAAAGATCGCGCAAGGACTCGAAGTGCCGGAAGCATTGCGGATCGCACGGCAGATTGCATCGGGGCTGGCGAAGGCTCACGAGAATGGCATCGTCCACCGCGATATCAAGCCCGGGAACATCATCGTGGCGAAGGATGGCGTCGCCCGCATCATCGATTTCGGCCTGGCGAGATCGAGCGATGTCACGGGTACAATCGACGGCACCGCCAAGGGCACGCCGCTCTATATGTCGCCTGAGCAAGCTTCCGGCAGAGCCGTGGACTGTCGCACCGATCTGTGGAGCCTCGGCGCTGTCCTCCACGAGATGCTCACCGGGATGCCGCCCTTCCGCGGCGAATCGCAGCTCCAGGTGATGCGCGCCGTCATCAGCGACACGCCCCCTCGCGTTCGGGAGCTGAAGTCCGACCTGCCCGCAGAAGCCGAGGCAATCGTCTCGCGTTCGCTCGAGAAGGATCCTGCGAAACGTTACCAATCGGCGTCGGAGATGGTGGACGATTTGTCAGCGTTG
>Ga0105237_10008384_pt1 | contig 11199 bp, 8 predicted proteins | sample KBSC24metaG_FD_81520 | JGI IMG/M metagenome (GOLD analysis project Ga0105237, IMG submission 81520) | Corn rhizosphere microbial communities from Kellogg Biological Station, Michigan, USA - KBS C2-4 metaG | ecosystem: Host-associated > Plants > Roots > Rhizosphere > Soil | place: Michigan, USA... | reverse complement strand
GGTGGATTGATGAAAAAACTTGTCAGCAATGCCTGCTGCGCTGACCGACTAAAGGTCGCGACTGCTGTTCCGATACCGATGCCCGTGAGAATACACAGAGCACCACCGCTAATCAGCGGCAATATCCCGCCCTGAAACGGCACATCAAAAACTAATTTGATCAGGATGAAGGCGATAAACATCATTAGCGACAGCAGCAGGAAGAGGGGCGCTATCTTCGCGATAATGATCTCGGCCGTGCCCGCGGGCGACATCAGTAACTGTTCGATTGTGCCGGCTTCTCTTTCCTTCACCATCGCACCCGACGCGACAATCGAGCTGTTCAGGATTAACAAAAGTCCAAGCACACCCGTGGTGATGAACCATGAATCTTTTAATCCCGGGTTAAAGAGAAAAGCCGGGTGTAGAGACACCTGGCCGCTGCGCTTCAGCGTGACGCTCGAAGTAGTTCTGAAGTTTGCTTGAATGCCTTCTGAGCGAAGCTGAGCGTTATAATTCTGAATCACAGCTTCCGCGTAACCCTGACTGATCGCCGCTGAGTTTGAGTTGGTTGCGTTGAGCAGAAACTGCACCGTCACAGGACGTCCACGTTGAAGATCGCGTGCGAAGTCAGTGGGAATGACAACTCCGGCAATCAACGTTCCGTTACTAATCTCTGCAGTCAGTTCCGCAACCGAGAAGAAGTAACCCGCAGACTGAAAACTCTTGCTCTCCGTCAGGGCGGCGATCAGGTCGCGACTCTCTTTCGACTTGCTTTCATCAACGACACCGAGCGGAACGTTTTCTACCCGCGCGCTCAGAGCAAATCCGAAGAGAGTCAGTTGCAGCACGGGCGGCACGATCAGTGAGAGCGCCAGTCGCCGATCACGACGGATCTGATTAAGCTCCTTGCGAAAGAGTGCGCTGATGCGCGAACCGAAAAGTATTTTGCGGATGCGTCTTATCACGCCTTCACCTGCATCCTGCGTTTACCCACCCACGCAAGCACGAAAAACACGCAACCAATCACGCCGATAATTAGCGTCTTGGACCAGACTGCCGGCCAGCCACCGCCTTGCAGAAAAGCATCTCTGACGACCTCGATGTAATAACGACCCCAGATAAAATCCGAGAGCCAACGCAATGAACTCGGTATGTTTTCAATCGGAAAAATCAGTCCGGAAAGCAGGAACACAAGCAGGAAGCCACCGAGCGCCACCGCCTGCATTGCCGCCGCCTGGTTCGGAATGTTTGCGCCGATCATGGTGCCGAAGCTGGCCACACAAAACGCGTAAAGAATCGTCGCCACGAAAAACGGAGTCGGGTCGCCGGCAAAGCTCAAACCAAAATAGGTGAACAACAGCACCATCATTACCAGCGTTTCCGCCAGCGCAACAGTCATGAATGCCAGCACTTTTCCGAAAAGAAACTCCGATGCTCGTATATTTGAGACGTACACCTGGAGGATGGTCTTTTGATCTTCTTCCTTGGCCATCGCGAGCGCGGCTAACAGCGGCGGGAAGATCGACAAAGCCAGCACAAAAATCCCTGGTCCATAAAATCGTTTCGACGATCGACCCGGGTTGTACCAGAGCCGAATTGCGGCCTGAACGGGTTGCTGAATGCTGCTCTGAGCGGTGCGCCGGTTGTGCTCCGCGACGATCTGATTCGCATATCCGGCTATCAGTCTCGCTGTGTTTGCGTCCGAGGCGTCGACAATGAATTGAACAGGAGCATTGACACTTCGTTTCAAGTCTCGTTCAAAGCGTTCCGGGATAATCAGCACTGCACGCGCCGCGTTCGTAGTCAGCGCCTCATCTGGTTGCTTATCTGTGGGCCAGGGAACAACGCGCAGTGTGAGTGACGCTCGAAACGCATCAATCAATTCTCTCGACGACGGCGAACTATCGAGGTCCTGCACCACGATTGGGAGATCTGTGACTTGAAGTGAAATCGCGTTTCCGAGCAATACGAGGAGAATCAGCGGCAGCATCAGAGCGAGCAACATCGTGCGCCAATCGCGGACGATTTGCGTCAGCTCCTTGCGAGTTTGGGCAACGATACGTCGCATTTTCGAGTTTAGAACAAGTCAGGAAGGGCGGCTTGTCCCCGCTCTCACAACAGCGGGGGCAAGCCCCTCTTCCTGACTTGTTCTGGCTTGTGCCTGCGCTACTACGCTGATAAATACATCTTCCATCGAGAAGCCGGCTTCGCGAGCACTCACAACCTTGATGCCGCCGGCTTCAAGCTTTTGCCTGATTGCTTGTTCGTTATTACGATCATCGGTGATCACGTGCAGCCGGTCGCCAAAAAGCGAAACGCGCCAGGTGTCCATTTTTTTCTTCAACAGATCGCTCGCCTGTTGCGGCTGGTCCACCACAAACTCGATCAACCGATCCTTTTGTTCGGCTTTGATTTGACCAGGCCTGCCCTCGGCCACCAGCTCACCCGCGACCATCATTCCCAGTCGATTGCACTGCTCCGACTCTTCCAGGTAGTGCGTTGTAACGAGAATTGCTGAACCGGCATCAGCAAGTTCATTGATCATGGACCAGAAAGCGCGACGCGCGAGTGGATCGACGCCGGAAGTTGGTTCGTCAAGAAAGAGAACTGTCGGTTCGTGCATAATGGCGGCTCCAAAAGCAACGCGTTGCTTCCAGCCGCCCGGCAGGCTGCCGGTTATCTGGTTCTCTCTTCCTTCGAGTCCGGAAAACGAAAGCACCCAGCGCAGTTTCTCCTCGCGTTCATCGTCGGGAACGCCATACACACCGGCAAAGAAGTTAAGGTTCTCTTTGATTGAAAGATCGTCGTAGAGAGAAAACTTCTGTGACATGTAGCCGATGCGAAGACGTACGCCGGCGGATCTAACGCTCCCGCTTTCTCCCGCGAGACGTATTTGCCCGTGCGTTGGTTCGAGCAGGCCGCACAGCATTTTGATTGTGGTTGTCTTGCCTGCGCCGTTAGCTCCGAGAAGTCCGTAAACTTCGCCGTACTTGATCTCAAGGTTGACGTTATTGACCGCCTTGAAGCCGCCGAACATTTTGACCAGGTTGGTGGCGCCAATCGCAGTTTGACCGCGAAGGTTTGAATGATCGTGATGGCGTGGAAATGGCAGAGCGTGCGGTTCCTGACCCAAACTTCGCAGTGTGGCTACAAACGTATTTTCGAGAGTCGGCTCATCAACGCGGATCTTATCAAACTGAATCTGAGCTTTGCCGAGTTCCTGCTCGACGATGCGTTTGGCTTTGTCTGGTTCTCGTGCGAGCAGATCGAGCCGATCGCCAAATCGCTGAACGTCGAGAATATCTCGATCCGGACCGGTAATGTCATCGAAGAGTTTTTCGGCCTTTTGAATATCGGCGGTGGTGAGCTCGAGACGTTTGGCTCGTTGAGTCTTGCGTAATTGATCGGGTGGTCCAATCAACTGAATACGGCCCTCGTGTGTGAGTGCGACTCTGTGGCAGCGTTCGGCTTCATCGAGATAGGGCGTAGCAACGAGAATCGTCAAGCCGTCGGCGGAGAGATGTGCGAGTGCATCCCAGAATTCTCTGCGCGATACCGGGTCTACGCCCGTCGTCGGTTCATCAAGTAACAGCACGCGCGGCTCAGGTACGAGTGCGCAAGCCAAAGCCAACTTCTGCTTCATGCCGCCGCTGAGTTGTCCGGCGAGACGATCGCCGAAACGATCCATGTCGAACATTTCGAGATAATGTTGACCACGTTCGGCGATCTGCTGAGGCGGCACACGCCGCAAGTCACCGATGTAGCGAAGATTCTCCGTCACACTCAGATCGGGATAGAGACTGAACGATTGCGTGAGGTAACCGGTTTGGGCACGCATGGCACGAGCCGGTTCGCCGAAGATCGTGGCGATACCGCTGGTTGTTTCCATTACACCGGCGAGAATCTGGAACGTCGTAGTCTTGCCGGCGCCATCCGGTCCAATCATGCCGAAGATCTCACCTCTGTTGACGGTGAAGCTGATGCCGCGAACCGCCTGCGTTGGTCCATACGACTTGTGCAGGTCGCCAACTAAGATCGCTTTCGGCTCTTGCATGATGTGCCTTTCTCTGCCGTCCTTTGCGGCTCTCTGCGTTCAGAAAATGATTTAACGCAGAGAACGCAGAGGGCCGCAGAGCTATTTCGTCCTCGCAGGCCACTGATTTCCCTGGACCAATATTTCTCCATCAGCCGGCATGCCGGGCTTCGCGAAACCAACGGCTGCCTTCAGTTGCAGCTTCACACCGACCACTTGCTTTACTCGTTCATCGCGAAAGTAAGTGTTCTCCGGAGTGAACGTAGCTTCCGGATCGATTCGCGAGACGTAGGCATCGATGGGTTGATTAGGACTTGAATCGAGATAAACGCGCGCGGGTTGATCGAGCTTCACCTTGCCAATGTCACCCTCAGGCACAAAGCCGCGCAGGTAAACCTTGCTCAAATCCAACATCGTGACGATGGCAGTACCCGCCGCCACGACTTCACCCGGCTCGGCGGTGCGAGTGGCAACAGTGCCATTGAACGGCGCCGTGATGTTCAGGTCCTTGCGATTTGCCGCGGCCTCGGACAATTGCGCTCGAGCCTGTTCGAGTTTGGCGTTTGCGCTCGCGACCTCTTTCTGTTGCGCCGCGATCTGTTTTCGGTTGGCGCCTGCCTGGCTGGCGCGGATACTCGGATTCATCAGGCTTGCCTTTGCCACTAACAGCGCCCCGCGCGCCGATTCCACTCTCTTTCGCGCGGCTGCAACTGCCGCAGTTTGCTGTTCCTCAGTAGACGTTGCCTCTCTTCCTTTACGTTCTGACACGGCGCCAGTCGCTGCCAGACGTGTGTAAGCCTCTCTGTCGAAGGCGGCAATTCTATGTGCCGCTTCCTGTTTGGCAAGTTCCGCTTCGGCGGCGACGACTTCGCTTTCAGCCTGTCGCACTCTGCCTTGTGCGTCGGCACGTGCCTGCTCGGTGAGCAATTCACTCTGTCTCACTTGCTCCTGCAACACCGCGATCTGAGCTCTTGCGGCTTCGGCCTTTGCCTCGGCGTCGGAGACTGCCGCCTGGGCCTGAGATTCACGCGCGCGGATCTGTTCGTCGTCGAGCACCGCGATCACGTCGCCGGCATTGACTGTGTCGCCTTCGCGTACTCGCACTTCAAGTATTCGTCCACTCAACTTTGCGGCTACTGTAGAGACGTCACCTTCGATTCGTCCGCTCAACGTGATGACGTTTGGGGGAGGCCCGCTGCTCGCAAAAAAGACTCGCCAAACGATAAATATCGCGCCCGCCAGGATTGCGAGAAACAGAAGTCCGGGAAGCCACTGACGAAATCGGGAACGGGGTGGTTTCTGTTTGGGTTTTTGATCTTCCATCATTTTTTCCGTCCGCTCACTGATTTCAAATTACGGAGGTAAGCAAGTGAAAACTCGGTGATGTGATTTGCAATCAGATCAACTTGTGACCGCGTCATTTTTACTTCCGGACCCAGACGACTGATCACCGGCGCAGCAAACGCATAAAACAGTATTTGACCAATAATGCTTTGCGCGCACAGACGTGTTTTTTGATGGTCCGGCGGTAATGCCACGATGACTGCGATCAATTTGCACATCCGTAGGTAGAGAGGTCGAATGGCTTCGTTCGCTACGACATTCATGGCGGGAGTGGGTTTCGCGAGCTCGTGCGCAAAGATGCGAAAGTGCCAGTCGCCGAGGTCCAAACCGCGCAGACTTTCGAGTCGTGTCTTTATAACGGCGCGGAGAATCTCGTCGGGCGGCGCATTTTGATCGAATGCCGCGCGCACAGCCTCAAGCTTGGCCGCGCGCATAGATTGTCTGACGACTTCGGTGTAGAGGCCCGTCTTATCTCTGAAGTGGTAGTTGACGGCGGCGATGTTTGCGCCCGCTCGATTGCAGATTTCTCTGACAGTGGTGTGATGAAAACCAAGCTCAGCGAACATTTCTCCGGCGGCCTCGATTAGTCGCTCCCGTGTCCGTTCGCTGGCCGTAGAGCCTCGTAGTTGTCGTGGCATTCAAACGGCAATTTAAAACGCTTGTTTGAATATGTAAAGAGCAACTGCGAACTCTCCAGTTTTTGACACAGAGTGATTATTGAATCGGCCAGGATGCGAAAATCGAGTTGATCATCCGTGAGTCTGCTGCGTCTTCAATAAACCCAAACGTGCCACGTTCCGACATTTCCTGGGCCGCACGCAGAAATGCGCCGAGCGCGCAGCGAGCGAGTGTGCTGCCGACGCTGATGCGTCGCACGCCCATCCCCGAGAGGTCGGCGAGCGTTAGTTTCACGCCTTTGATCCCCATCAAGACGTTCACCGGACGATCGACAGATTTCACGAGCGTTGCAATTTCGTCTCGACTCGTCAAACCGGGTGCGTAAAGTACATTCGCACCGGCTTCCTGGTACATCTGCAAACGCTCGATCGTATCTGCAAGGTCTGGCTTGCCGACAAGGTAGTTCTCCGCGCGCGCCGTCAGCATGAATGGGAAGGGAAGGCTACGGACCACTTCTGCCACGGCCCTGATTCGATCTGTTGCGAGTTCGCGATCGTAGATCGGATCGTCTGGGCGTTTCGATCTGTCTTCAATTGAACCGCCGACCGCTCCTGTACCGGCAGCGAGCCGAATCGTTTCCGCAGCGTCCTCAGGAGCATCGCCGAACCCGTTCTCCAGATCGATACTGACAGGCAGGCCGGTGGCGGCGACAACTTCCGCGGCGTGTGCGAGCGTTTGATCACGACCGACGTTTCCGTCTGACTTGCCGATCGAGAATGCGTAGCCGGCACTGCTCGTTGCGAGTGCTTCGAATCCTGCGTGCGCCAACAGGATCGCGCTACCGACATCCCACGGGTTCGGGATAATGAACGTTCCGGCGCGTTGGTGTAGTTCAGCGAAAGCAGCGGCAGTCTCAGCCTGGGTCAACATACGATGTCTCCTTATTCTCTTAATCGTTCTTCACCTCGCATGATACGTCAACCTTGGAGGAGGTACTGACCTCCCCAAGCGTGATCGCTGACTTTTGAGACAAAGCCAAAATCTATATAATCCGCGGATACTCACCAATTATGACGTCAAAATCTCCAAAAGCCACTGACCCGATCTGCGAGTTCTACACGGGTCATCCGTATCCGCCTCCAGTGGAAAATCTCGACCGTGCTCGCGAAATGTACCAGGATGAGAATGTTTCGCGCGCCGAGTTTCATCTGCTCTGGCCGTACAAGGAATATCGAACCGATCTCGACGTGCTCGTTGCGGGATGCGGAACGTGGCAATCTGCGAAGTACGCGATCTGTCATCCCTCGGCGCGCGTGGTTGGCATCGATGTCAGTGTGACGAGTCTCGAACACACTGAGCGGCTCAAGGAGAAGTACAACTTAACAAATCTCGAAACGCGGCAAGTGCAGATCGAGAACGTGAACGAGTTGGACCAACGTTTCGATCACATCATTTGCACCGGCGTCCTGCACCATCTCGCCGATCCGGACGCCGGCCTGCGTGCGTTACGGTCTGCTTTGAAGCCTGACGGCGCAATGTACCTGATGGTCTACGCGCCGTACGGTCGCGCCGGCGTTTACATGCTTCAGGACTACTGCCGCCGGCTCGGCATCGGCACGTCGCAAGAAGAGATCGACGATCTCGTCTTCGTGCTGAAGAGATTGCCGCCACTTCATCCGTTGCTGGCTTCGCAGGGTGGCTCGAGGGATTTTTTGAACGGCGATGCACTCGCGGATGCGTTGCTGAATCCGCGCGACCGTTCTTATTCGGTGCCGGAGTTATTCGAGTTCATCGAACGCAACGATCTAACATTCAGTCGCTGGTACTGGCAGGCGCCTTACTTGCCTCAGTGCGGAATCATCGCCCACACACCACATGCAAAGCGCCTCGCCGCGTTACCCGAACGCGAGCAATACGTTGAGATGGAACTGTGGCGCGGCTTAATGGCGAATCACAGTTTTGTGGTCCAGCGCAATGATACTGCGAAGGTTCGCTTCGATGGAGATCAATATCGGGGCTATGTGCCGATTCGTTTGCCCTTTACCACCTGCGTGCTAGAACGCCTTCCGCCCGGCGCCGCGGGTGTCTTGCTGAACAAAACGCATCTCTTCAACGATCTGTTTCTTATCATCGATCCGCTGGAGAAACAGATGCTTGACCTAATCGACGGCCGTCGCAGCATCGCCGAAATCGTCGAACAAGTGACGGACGCTACACCGCGCGCTGGAAACTTCTTCGAGCAACTCTGGCGATACGATCAGGTCGTCTTTGACATCTCGCAAACAAAATGATGAAACACACACTGCTGATAATTCTTCTGCTTGGTTTGTCTGTTTGTGCGCACGGCCAGACGCCCACGCGCACGATGGTCGTGACCATTGACGATCTCCCTTACGTGCAAATCGCTGATGGTCCATATCTCACACATGCTCGGGCCGCAACGGCAAAGATTTTAAGTACACTGAAGAAGCACAAAGTCTCTGCCGTCGCATTTGTAGTAGAGGGTCATCTGGGGGATTCGGACGAGCGTGATGCGCGCATCGCTCTGCTGCGCCAGTGGGTTGATGCCGGCATGACCCTTGGAAACCACACGTATTCCCATCGCGATTCCAACCAACTTACAGTCGAACAATTTGAAGAGCAGATCGTGAAGGGCGACGTCGTGTCGCGGCAGTTAATGCGGTCACGCGAGCCGTATCAACTTTATTTTCGACATCCGATGACGCATACAGGCGACACGCGTGAGAAGAAGGAAGCGATCGAGCAGTTTCTGTCAGCGCGTGGGTACAAAGTTACGCCGCACACGATCGAAAATTCTGATTTTATTTTCAACGTCGGTTACGCCCTCGCGGTGCAAAAAGGCGACAAGGCGCTCGCCAGGCGTTTGCGTGTTACGTATCTCGACTTCACCATCGCGGCGACGGAGTTTGCGGAGAAGATCTCGCCACAGATTTTCGGTCGTGAAATCCCACAGACGTTGCTAATCCACTCCAACGATATCAATGCGGATATGCTTGACGAAATGCTCCAGCGCTTCGAAGCGCGAGGTTACAAGTTCGTCACCCTCGACGAGGTGATGTCGGATCCTGCTTACCAAACAAAAGATACACTTGTCAGTCAAACCGGTCCGACGTGGCTGTTTCGCTGGGCGAAAAGCAAAGGCATGAACCTGGATTTCTCAGCGGATCCGGACCCACCGAAGTGGGTGATGGATCTCTACAACAAAAGGTGAAAGCCTAAACAGGCTTGTAGCGCGTTGCGGGACTGACCTCTTCCAGGATGATTACTTAGGATCCACCGGAAGGCCTGCTTCCGTCCATGCATCGAAGCCGCCGTAGAGTGGGTGAACATTTTTCCAGCCGTGCTCCATCAGCACTTGCGCCACACGGGCGCTTGATGCCTCGTGCGGTCAAGTGCAGTAAGTAATGACGCTGCGGTCGCGCGGAATTTCATCGAGATGTTGTTCTACTTCGTCCGCGGCGATTCGAATCGCGTGCGGCAATTTTGTCTGCGCCTCGCCCCACGCTTTTGGATTGCGCGTGTCAATGAACGTAAACGCCTCGCCGCGACCCATCCGTTCTTTCACTTCATCGGCCGTAACTCTGGTTGCTTCCATCTCACCCTCCCTTGATCGATCTTCAGGCAACTTCTGCGCCCTCTGCGTAACTCTGCGTTTCTCTGCGTTTAAGACGGCTTCGACCGCAGACCCGTACGCATTCCCAACAGCCCGACCACCACTCCAAACAACTCCGTCAATATTAAGAGCAGAGCCGTCATGCGAAACATGCCCTGCGCGTCTCCGGGCGGAAGATGCGAGACGTTATCTGGAGAGATGACCACGTAATGATAGATCGCTCCAAAGACCAGCGAACCTGCCATCGAAACCACTAACAACAGCAGACCCCCGCGCGCATATCGCGTCCAGAGCAACACCATCGCGACAAGGGGTGCGATCAAAATGACTACAATCACGTAAACGTTTTGCCAGGCGCTCAAGCCAACACTTAACGCTTCATGCGCGCGGCCGTGAAGCACGTTGACCACTAAGTGGGCCAACACGACGATTGTACATACGATCCTATTTGACATGTGTAATCACGAGCGAAGATAAACCCACTTCGCAAAGAACTCCTTTAAACTTTTTCCGTTAGCCTCTTCCATCGCCGCCACAAAGTCTTCGGTAACTACTGACTTCCCAAAATGTCGTTGCGTAAAAAGACGTAGCCCATTCCAGAACGCGCGCTCGCCCATCTCCTCGCGCAACAAATGCAAGACGTAAGCTCCCTTGTCGTATACAAGCGTACGATCTTCACGCGTCGGATGTAGCCAATCGGGAAACACGAGCGACTTGTCCTTCCCAGCCGCTCTCACTTTCTCATAGTTCGCGTGGTTCTCCTCGATTTCGCGCAGGTAAGCAGCGCGTCCGAAGCGATGCTCGATATAGGCCGCAGCCATGAAAGTCGCGATGCCTTCGTTGAGCCAGAAATGATTCCAGTCACGACAAGTCACCATGTTGCCCCACCACTGATGCGCAAACTCGTGCGCACCAAGCCAGAGGCCCTGTTCGTTGTCCAGCAACTCCCTGCCGTAAGTTTCTCTCAAAGCCGTGAAACTGCTCATCTCCTGCTCGACGCCGCCCGCCGCGAGCACTTGCGTGTACGTTCGATCGGCATACTTAACACCGGCGTGAGCTTCGAAGAAGTCGAGCATGTCGGGCGTTTCGCGAAAGATGCGTCGGACTTCGTTCTCGTTGTAGTTTGTCGCGAAGTATTGCAGCTCAACGTTGCCGTGTTTCTCCTTGAAAATTTGAAATGGACCAGCCGCAAAACCGAAGACGTAAGTCGGAATGGGTGTGCGCTGCTGCCACTCGGAGACACGTCTGTTGTTTGGCAATTCGCGTTGGGAAACGAGTTGACCGTTGGCAATTGGGGTTAAGTTCGCCGGCAGGATCAGCTTGAACGTCAGGGTTGCCTTGTCGGATGGATCGTCTACGCACACCATCCATTGGCTGGTGGAAAAAATCGTGTACACCTGTTGTCGATCCGGGAAGAATCGAATACCGCGTTTTGGTGTGCCATGAAACTCGATGTCGATCTCTTGCGCACGCTTTGGTATGGATACTCTGAGGTGATGGTCCAACACCGAGAACTTGAGCGCTGCGCCTCCGAGCCGGACGGAGTCGATCGTGAGATCGCCGCAGTTAAACTCAACTGCCGGCGTAT
>Ga0105237_10008382_pt1 | contig 11202 bp, 12 predicted proteins | sample KBSC24metaG_FD_81520 | JGI IMG/M metagenome (GOLD analysis project Ga0105237, IMG submission 81520) | Corn rhizosphere microbial communities from Kellogg Biological Station, Michigan, USA - KBS C2-4 metaG | ecosystem: Host-associated > Plants > Roots > Rhizosphere > Soil | place: Michigan, USA... | reverse complement strand
CTTCCGTCAAGCATGCCTCGAATGTCTCATACGTTTCACGCGTATCATTGTCCACCACAAAGTCACGGTGAGATTCATCCATACCCGCTTTGAATCGACCACGGAACTGCAATCGCCCCACCTCCTCCAAATCTTCAAGGCCTCGGTCCGCAAACGCTTGGTAATTCTCTTCCGTGATATAGTTCTGCGTCAGACGTGTCCCATTCTTGGTCTTCCAGATCGGGATGTCGAATCGAGTCTCCTCATTATCAACCAGATTCTGCAGCCAAACTGATGCGAAAGCAGATGCTCCGCGTTTGCCAGTCACGTGGAATTCGAAGATGACTGGCGATCGGTAGCGATGCTTGACCGGAAGTCGCTTATGTTGCTTCTTCTCCGCCGAAACATCCCAGTACACACCCTCGCCATCCTCCCTCTTGTGGCACTGCGTTCGAGGAATCTTTCCGGTGCTTCCGCCAGTCCGGAGCTTCAGCTTGGTGTTCTCCGTCCATCCCTTGGTGACAATCTGGTCCGACAGGAATTCGAAAGTTCCCACCTCCCAGCCAAGCATCTTGGGTGGAAGTCGAGTCTCAAGGCTTCGGAATAGAAGGGAAATTCGAATTCGACCGAACCCGATTCCTCCGTCGAGCGGATACCACCGAGTCACTTGCGAACTGGTAGTCAGAATCTCAGACAGCCGCAAGGGAACCACACCCAAGATGGGGTCATGCTCGCGATTGCGTTGATCACGCACAGTCACCGTAACCAGACCAGACCTCCAGTCACGCATAAACCGTTCCGTGCCAGCATTGAAGATCGGCTTACTGCTAACAGCCTTGGCCCGAGTCCGATATACCAAAACGTCGTTAAAGAGGATGGTGCAGTAGGAAGTAGTTAATTCTGTCTCAGTTAGTCCTCAACTTCACAAAAATCATGTTTCACTCATGGCTTACTGCTTGACTCTTCCTCAGTGGCCTCTCCATATGCCTTGGCGGGCTCGAACTCTTTGCCTCTCCTATTCCCCTCGCTGCCCTTGATGTTCTCGAGCTCCAAATTAACAATCTGGTGGACGATCACACTACAGATACCACTAGGCCACAGCGGATCAGGCGGCGTGTGAGCAACGGCATCGGCGTCTGCGGTATCGAGGGTCCCCTTCTCGTCCTGGAACTGCGCGTCGTCCTGGAGACCGTTCGGGAGGGCCTTATTCTTGCCATCGGTGCGGAGTGCTGGACGGAACTTGGGCTTGCCAAAATACCCAACCTCCCAATGAAGCTCCCCAGGCATTTCGCTGCCCTCTTGCACGCCAGCCAGTTTGGAGATTTGAGGATACATCTTGCCTGGGTGTTTGATCATCTTTTGAATAGACAATTCGACTTTCCCGACCATGTCATCAGCAGAGTTGCGATCAGAGTCCCACAATTCAACACTGAGTTGCTCGTCCGCTTTGATCAGTTCGGGAGTGACCAAGAGTGCTGCTGTCTCTTCCCAGACTGGATAGAGATCATCAGTGATGACACGGGTGCAATACATGGGCTTTCCGTATTTGGAGAATGAAAGGTTGATGTAAGGGTCACTTCCGCCATATTTGCTGCCACGACGATCCTGTTTGCTGAGACCACTGGCACGATGAATGCGAACCCACATGACACCAATCGCTTGAGTGTCTTTCGTAATGTCATCGCCCTGTAGCATGGCTTTCAGGTCCAGCTGCATCGATTTAGGCGCAACGTAAAGACTTGCGGCAGCAGCCACAGCGTAATTGACGAAATTCGAGATCAATGGTAAGTTGAGGAGATTAACCCCACGCTTGACCATCGGAATACATCCTGCCTGGACATGCGGAACGCCCATAAGGGTGAAGGTCAGGCTCTTCGCAAACGGCGGTTCTGGAGTCATCTGCAATCTCAACCGAATGGTACCCACAAGCTCTTGAAGTTCCACCCAAATTGGGAGTGGCACTCCAATGAGACCTTTGATCCCAAGGTAGAAGACCAGGTTCATATGCATATTTCTCGCCCGTGCAACGGCCGATCCTCCGGTAGGTTTGGCATGGTAAGCAAAGGCTACTTCGAGGTTGTAATAGTCTCCACCCTCTTCATCAGCTGCTGCTTCTTGGGGTTCCTTGGTCTTCTTGTTCTCTTCGTGAATGCTTTGTTTGAGATCCTGTACTCTTGAATCTGGCAAAGCCCGTAAGCTGAGAATTCGGATAGGATTGCTTCCCTGATCGATCTCCGCAACTCTGACATTATTGATCACGCCTGGCACAGAGGCTTGCATAACGTCTTCAAGCGTGTCTGCGACTGCTGCAAACATCTCGGGGTTAATCAAACGCCAAACAATACTTAAGAATGTATTCATCCATTCGACCGACTCTGGAAGGAGGTTCGCCGTTGCCTAGACTGTGTATTAGCCTCACGTGTTCGGATCAAGATCTTTAATAGAACACACTGTCTCGCCTCGTGCCTGTTCAGAGCTCCATTCAACCTCACGGCCGCTTCTAACAACCTCTTTCATCCAAAGCCACACGCCCGAGGCCAGCACCATGCCAAGTGGAATCAACCCTTTGAGGGCGCCACCAAACATCCTACCCACGACAATGATGGAAAGTAGAATGGCAATACAAAGACCACCAGCTCGCTGCTCCAGCATGGCAAACATGGGCTCATAGCTGACCGACGGTGTTGGATGAAACAAGACATTCGTCTTTTCGCCATGAATAGGCACATCTGAAGTACTTCCCTCGGCGATAGGGTCCGGAGGAGCTGTGATATCTTGCTTCTCTTTATATTCTACCCCCGATTGAGACGGATCTGTTTTAACGTGTGTTGGCTTGCCCAAGTTGGCATTAGGAACGGACAGCTAGGGTTAAGCGTCAATCTTCGTGGAAGTCAAACAGGTCAAGTTCATGGCACTTACCGTAGGGTTATCAGCCCGTGCCATGTATTCCTTGCCGACATCGGCAATGACCACTTGGTTTCCAGTCACAGGATCTGTTACAGTCTTGCCTTCTTTCTTTGGTTTTTCATTCTTGTGTGGTGTCACCTCAGAAGAATACTCTTGAGACGGTGTAGCACCAGTCTCAAGGGCTTTGTCTCTTTGGGCCTTCTCTCTGTCGAGGTTGTTCACAAATTCCTTGATGTTTGGGATCTTGTTGGCTCCACTCCATGGCTTGCCAGACTTTTGCTGCTGGGCAGCAACATCATCCGCCATGGCGAGAATTTTGCGTGTATAAGGATGATAAGGGGCGTTGGCCAGGAAGGAGAGACTCCAATGCAACAGCCCCCCTTCAGTCCGGGAGACGATGCCAAAGAAAGTGGTGATACACCTGAATCTGAAGAGAAAAGAAACAACAAAGAAGAAATGAATACAAGCTTGAGAAGTTGGAAATCCAGGGATCGACAGTATTCGTAATTGTGTGAAATTCAAACGCATGCAATCCATACACATGCCATGCTGCTCCTTCAAGTTGCTGCTTGACGTCTCAAAAGAATGAATGACGTAACTGGGGATCGACAGCCCCATGCCACTTGGACTAGCGAGTGGCCCACCCGCACCTGCCCAGATGCCAAAATGCGTCAAGTCTTCCCCCCCCCCAAACACCTCCATGCAAGTTGCTCGCTTGCCTACGAGAACATGGAAAACATGGAAACTGGCATGCCCGCCACGACCCGCCATACGAGTACTCCGTACTGAGTCCGTTCGACGGTCCATCCCTAAGGTAGCCCCCTTTCCATTTCTTTGGTGCTGATGGAGTCAAGCCTATCACGCCGATTAGCCACAGTGGCCGGCCCATGAACGCCTCGTCAAGCCATGGCTGAGGGAGCCAACGCTTGATTTCAGCCCATCTCTCAAGACCTCCCCCCTGGTCCGTAGAATCATCCGACCAATCGTTATTCCTCGCCCTTCGATTCGGGATAGATGATCTTCAGCCCGGTGGCCATAACCGAGGATCATTTCAAGGATTTGTGTCTCAGCGTCAGGCGAGGCTTATCACTGATATCATTATACATACATCCAGCAGAACCCCGCCAGGGCTGCGTCCAAGGTGTCACCAAGTGCACCAGGAGTTGAGTTTCACAGAACAAAAGACGAGGTGCCCCATCTAAGTGATGTTTAGGGGCCACCGAGTTAGAGCGGCATCGATTCCTGTTGCCACACTTTTCTTCCTTCCATCCAAGTCTCTAAAACCATCCCATCCACATCCATCACAACAAAGTCAGCTCTCCGTCCCGTCTCCAATTTCCCCCTTTTATGCTCGCCCATCATGTCGGCGATATTCTCAGTGGCACATTGCACGGCTTCTGCAAGGTTGCAGCCAGTAAACGCAACTGCATTTCTCACACACTCGTCGAGAGTACAGCAGCTCCCAATCAAGGTGTTTGTGCCTTGGATGGTCACCCGATTTCCCTGCTTGACCTGCTGCAGTGGAATCTGCCAGTGGCCAGGATGCACGCCGTCAGGGAGCCCAGCGAGCTCGATACTGTCTGTAATGAAGACACACTTTCTCGGATCGGTACGTAGACACATGGTCACCACCGATGGATGTAGATGGATCCCGTCTGGTATGATGGAATAGTAGCAACGTCCTGTCGACATGAGGCCCGCGAGACCAGGGCTCCGGTGCTCAAACGGTGCCATTGTGTTGAAAACGTGCGTCAATGCCCGTGCACCCAATTGCAATGCAGCGAGGCCTTCCTCGTACTTCGCTACTGAATGGCCAAGTGAGATGACAATGTGAGGATATTCTTCTTGAAGCTGTCCGATAAGAGTCGTCGACCCTGGCAGCTCAGGAGCCAGAGTGATCATCCTCACGGCCGAGGTAAGATTGTCATGGCCGTAAAGATGAACAGGAGATATCTGTGTTGGGTCTTGTAGGTAATCGGCATTGTGAGCACCCTTCTTGGCTGGGCTCAAAAATGGCCCTTCTAGGTGTGCACCAAGAAGATCCGCACCGGTAGAAAATGTTCTCGGTGTAAGAGCTGGCACTATCTGGCCGTAATGAACGTTAGCTCGATAACTTAACGTAACAAAGAGTCTTGGGAGAGCCTCCAGAAATCCATGAAACAGTCCGGGAGCATCATAATCCAACCCACGAACGATCAGGAGGCAACGAAATATATCTCACCTGCTTCCACCTCCCCACCTCCACAGTTGGCACCGTGGCCCAAAATCCAGTCACACCATGGCTGAGCTCAGCCTTGCTCACCGTTTCCAACATCTTCTGGTCCTCTGGGGGATCACGGCCTTCACCACCCGCTCCCTGGCTCCCCAGCCGTGTAAAATGCACACCTTGCATCCCATTCGTTTGCAAGTCGAGGAACCCCGGGGCAACAACTTTCCCATCGAGGTCGATTCTCTCCACGCCTTCTTGCCGGTAGTAGTAGTTGGGGGTGATCATCCCAGTGTCTGCGCTGAAATATAAGTCTTGAGACACTAACTCTCCCGAGATGCACACGAGGCAATTCGTGAAACATTTCAGTGAGCGGTCCATTGTGGTAAATATTATGGAATGTTCGTTGTCTAGATATAGCGTGTCAGCTTTTCATGCCATTCTGATTTATTGCTGGGGAATTGGGATGGGGAGGTGGCATTTATTACGAGGTGCTCTCCCGGATTAAATGTCTCGCGAACGAGAGACTTGCTATTTTTGGTTTAGTACTTAGTAGAGGTTGTTCCTCTGTTGCTCGTGGCGCCACGATACATACGCCATGGCAAATAATGCTACGTGTCGAAGTTCTAGTTAATGGGCGACCAGGGACCTGGTCCCCATCTACTGCGCTCGAAATCATCATCATCGAACATCAGTTGTCATTCATCTGCTACTAAACAAATACCAGAAATGCCTAGCTCAGGCTACTCGCGAAGCTTCCCCTACAGATGGGTGCTCACTTATCCCCCACTATGGAGACTTTGCTCGACGCCTACTCTGGAGGAATCATATTAATACATAGGTACCTTAGTCACCACATAAATCTCCCTCTCCTCCTTTCTTTCGTGAAGACGGACAATCGCCTCATGGAACCTGTCCATCAGTACCTCTATGCAAACCTAGCGAGGTTACAACTCTTCCTCAAGCGATTTGCTTGCGTGTTAGGTCAGCCTCGGGCCTGTTGAAACTACATTCTCCATCCATGCAGATACATAAATGGCACTAGTTCTCGCGCTCCACGAGTTCCACGTTGTTTGTGGTCAGCGATTCACTGCCCGTCTCTGCAGGTGCCTGCTTTTTCACGAAGAACGCAGCGACAAAGCCAAGTCCTCCGAAGGCCGCGTACATAATCCACATATCCTTCAAACTTGAAGCATATGCTTTCTTCACTTCTATCTGTTGGTACAGAGGCAGGGTATGTACTGCCAACACGTTTGTCGCAGCTGCTGAGGCAGAAAAGTTTTGAGCCAGCTGGGTTCCTAAAACACCTCTCAGGTTGGCGTCGTGGGCAGACATCCGGTGTTTGAAAACAACACCGCCCATCACCACTGAGATGGAAGTCGAAAGGCTACGGACGAATCCGAATAAGGCGGTTGCCACCGCAATATCTGCTGAGCCGACAACTGATTGGTATGCTATCAGCGGGGCTTGGAAGGTAACTCCTACCCCTAGAGCAGCCACGACTTCGATCACAATTGTCTTGACCGTGGGTGTCGACGTGCCGATGCTGATGAATAGGCCGAAACCAAGCGTGGTTAGAGCCATCACCGTGAATATCAACGAGCGGACAAGGCCAGAGCGGAAACTTATCGCACCTGCAACAAGGCCCATCACGGCTTGCACGACAACAATAGGCATTATTAGTATGCCAGAGCGGGTTGGCGATGCTCCTTGCACGGCTTGGAAATAGAGGGGTAAGAAGTACCAAGATGAGATGTTTACCTGTCCTCGTTTAGCAATAGCATCAAGGTGTCTTGGGTTAAGAATGAGCTCGTACAAAACCGTGCGTAAAGCAGACTATGAGTGGGCAAATTTTCGAGACACGGTCAAGCAAATGGCCTGGCATGAGAGGACTTGCAGCGCCTTTGGCCTCCCAGAATATGAAAAGTATCAAGAGCACAAAGCCACCAATCAGAAGGCTTAGGGCTTTCGGCGAATCCCATGCAGATATCCTACCGCCAAAGTCGAGACTGAGCAAGATCATTACCGAGACTCCAATGATTGAGACTACACCAATCCAGTCCATGGACTTTTGTTGGTCGGCTCCCATCGGTCGCGGCTGAACAGATCCTATAGAAAAGAAGAGAACGATGAAGGCGGCGAACGCACACGGAAGGTTGATCCAGAATGCCCATCGCCATGTCAGATATTGAGAGAACAAGCCACCGAGAAGCAGGCCTACACCGGCAGAAATGGCCCAGACCAACCCAGTGGTTGCTAGGAACATACTGCGATGCCTATACTTCGAGACTTAGCAAGGAGAAAGAGCACATAAGCGAGGGAACGATCTGCATTATACCGTGCGTCCCATAAATCATTGATCGAGATGTTAACGAGCACGATGATGCCTCCGGCCGCAGAGCCTTGCACAGCACGGCCGGAGATTAACTGCGCAACAGTCTTCGACCATCCACATATGGCAGATCCAATAGCAAACAGTACAAAGGAGCTCAGCAATGAAGGCTTACGACCCCAAATGTCGGCTGCTTTGCCCCAAACTGGTGTCACCGCAGCGCTTGTCAGCAGATATGCAGAGCCTATCCAGATATATGCTGTCTGGGACTGTAGTTCGTACGAAATGGAAGACACTGCAGTCGTAATGATGGAGAAGTCAAGCGCCCCCAGAAACAGGGAAAACTGGGGATTCGGTGGCGTTCAGCAAATGCTTTCCCATCGGTCACTCAATCCGAGCTGATACACATACCAGAAGGTCGGCCAAGGTAGCAACACGCCGGAATTTCCTTGGGATCGCCATCCCAGGCCTGTGATTTTCGACTTCTCTCTTACCCGCGCAACATCGAGGTCTAGCTGTTTGTATTAAGCGACCACGTCGATTTCGTTGATGATGCCCAGGTTGACTTTTCTACGGAATAACAATATGTATCCCACAATCAGGCTCAGGCAGCCATGAGGCGGTGTGGCCGGTCAAGATCGCAGATCTTTAACTTTGGCTACTTACCTAACTCTCCCCAGCCTTGATATTTCCACGATGACGTCTTCCTTAATGAACAACGTCTCGTTGGAGAGTCGCGATATATGATCATCTCCCAGGCAAACTGCACATATCTCAATCGAGTGATGTCTGCTAATTTCAGGTTTAGTAGACGTGCCTTCCTTGGAACTTGTACCTGACTGCCTCGAGCCCGTCTTGTAATAATTTTCCTGATATCAGCAACGACAATGGTCAAGTCGAGGTTTGTGGATGCATAGTCAGGCTAGCACGATTCGATAAGTTCAGCCACATGTAGCCTTTAACATGGATTTGGCAAGCCAAAGTAATTGCCTTCGTTCCAAAAAACCCCAAAACGTACTGCTGGTATTCTCCAAGCGCCTGGTGGCAGCCGTTGGGGACGTTCGGAAGTCGGCAAGCAACGCGAAGGGAACTTAAGCATGGTTAAGGGTGGAAATGAGAGGCTAATAACGCCACAGACGAAGGAGTGATGCTTACCTGCCAGTTGACAGTTTAACCCCACGTACATTACCGTTTTGAGTCCATATGATATTAATACTTTGGAGGTGGGAAAGGAGGCAGAATACATTCCCCGCACGAACGACTAACAATCTTTGGAGAATATCGAGGCTGATTGCGGATCGTGGATATGTGAAGTTAGCGACATGAATATGGGGCTTCGGCAGATGTTTCAGAGCAGGCAGAGGAGAACTGCCGTAGTCTTGAGGTGTCTTGGATATAACCTTCTTCTTTCAGGCATCTGGGATATGGCATTCCACCCTCTGGAGAGTCCATACTGCTCAATCAATCCCTGAGGAAAATATCAAAGATGCCTGGACTGCTCCTTACCCCAGAGACAGAGTTCAAGACTCTGAAGTTCAAGAAGCTTCATCCAACATTTGCAGCCGAGATCGAAGGGGTCGATTTTTCGAAGCCGATTCCAGACGACGTATTTAGGGAGATCCTTGCGGCTTCGGCAAAGGTAGTTGACCCTCAATTTGAATTAATGGTTACTGAAGATATCTAGTATGGCGTGATTGTCTTCCGGAAGACTGGTCTGGATGATGCAGGACACGTGGAGTTCTCCCGCCGTTTTGGTGAGTTGGACGACATTCGGCCGTACATGACGAATGGCAGAAAGCCACGCTACGAGTTCTATGAACTCTTCGATGCAGGGAACATCGATGCCGAGACGAACACAGTCCTGAGCCCGGACAGCGCACGTGCACAGTATAACAAGGGAAATGCTCTGTTCCATGTTGACTCGTCGTTCAATCCCCGCCGAGCGTCATATTCGATTCTGAAAGCTCATGAGCTACCGCCGCCGAACAACGGGGGCGACACAGGTTTCGCTGACAGCAGGACCGCTTTTGAGGAGCTTGATCCTGAGCTGAAGGCCAAACTTCTTGAGCACGACTATATTGGAGCGCATTCGCTCTATTCATCGCGCAAAAAGGCTGCCCCCGAATTTTTCAAGGATCTTGATGTGACAAATTATCCAATGCATAAACATCGCATCGTGCAAAAGCATGAACCTTCAGGAAGAATGAACCTATATGTCGCAGCTCATATGGATCATGTGGTAGACGTGCCGAAGGAAGAGTCCACAGAGCTGATGGAGAAGCTCATGAACCATGTGGCCCAGGAGAAATATACCTTGAGCATCCCTTGGAATGATCCTGGTGACTTGATTATTTGGGATAATACGTAGGTGCATCGCCAGTCCTCCAAGAATGCAACTGACAAGATGTGATCAGCTGTGTTTTGCATCGAGCAGAGGGTGGCTCCTTTGCAGGGAAGTACCGACGAGACTTGCGAAGAACCACTGTCCACGATGATAGCAGCCAGGCATGGGGGTTGAACAAGACAGCCGATGAGCGGCCTGGGTTTGCATTGCATGCCTTGTGATAATAGAAAGTAATGGACTTGAGCTGATGCTGCTCGAGTTTGAAATGATACGTCTGTATGATGAACATATTAACACGAGGCTCCTGTAGAAGTAGTAGTGGCCTCAGCCGGTGATTGGGAGCCGGCTCCTGGCAACCAAGTTTCCCCATACGGTTTTTCTTTACCGAACATTCTCTCCAATTCTCGGTAATGGCGGGTTCTGGCAAACACATTAACAGGAGTTCCCCTCTGTTGACGTGCTATGTCTCTGAGTGCGTATGGTACAAATGAACTGCGTTTCGTTAGAGCCATTGAATGACACAGTTGGTTGCAGTTATTCAAGCCGTAAAGCAGTACTTCAAAAGTCGTCAAAATGGCCATGAGTTCTGGTCAAGAAGGTTCAGCATTTGCACCGACGCGGTTAAGTGAGAGCGCCATCCTTGACACATCGAATGGCACGAACACAATGTTATCATCCACCAACGGGTCTGAACCTCACATCGACACTGAAAGGTACAGGACAGAAAATCCCGAGGGCAAAGACTTCAGAAACGGATTCACAAATGGGGTAACACAAGACTCTGATATATGTATTCCTTTGTGGGACATGCCTGCATATACGATTCCCAAGAAGTTGCGGATCATTACCATTGGCGCGGGATTTTCGAGCTTGATATTTGCACATAAGCTTCGCTATGAGTATCCTGAGATGGAGGAGATTGTAACGAACACAATTTTTGAGGCAAGAGCGAAGGTGGGTGGGACATGGCTCGTCAATTCCTATCCAGGAGTTCAGTGCGATGTACCGTCACACATCTACGCATTCCCGTTCGATCCAAACCCAGATTGGAGTCACTTTTACTCAACTGGGCCACAGATCCAGGAGTACATCGTCAAAACGGTGAAGAAGTGGAACCTAGATCGCGATATTCAACTCAGAACTCGTGTTTTGAGCACCTACTGGCAAGAAGAAGTCGGCCAGTGGAAAGTAGTCGTGGAACACGAAGGCCGTCAACGTGAAGAATACGCCGATATCCTTGTTTCTGCTCAAGGATTTCTGAATACCTGGAAGTGGCCAGCCATCCCTGGCTTACACGACTTTAGTGGCCATAAGGTTCACTCGGCCGCCTGGGATCACTCATACGACTACTCCGGTAAGAGAATTGCTGTGATCGGAAATGGTTCCTCGGGAATCCAGATACTGCCCGCACTTGCGCGATTGGAAGGTACCCAG